>Ga0265595_1000021_pt1 | contig 155884 bp, 139 predicted proteins | sample saktaG_15_FD_190148 | JGI IMG/M metagenome (GOLD analysis project Ga0265595, IMG submission 190148) | Saline water microbial communities from Sakinaw Lake, British Columbia, Canada - sak_2013_06_06_50m | ecosystem: Environmental > Aquatic > Non-marine Saline and Alkaline > Saline ... | reverse complement strand
TTGAGCTCTTTAATGGCTCCGGCCGGGATTTATCTTGACTGAGAGATAAAAATATGAGAGTTTAAATATGAGTTAACAGCTTAACATCAATAAGAAAATCAGATTATGTTACGTACAGCAAATACAAGTCTTCACGTAATCTTATCGGGCCAGATCATTGAATGCGGTTTGAAATGTGCAGAGCTGAACCATGTATTTTTCCGCTTAAGGAAAAAGTGCATGCCTTCCTGTAGTCAAGGAAACCAATTGAGATCGGACTATTGTATATTTCTTTCCGTAATCAGGGATCAACGCTGCCATCACCAGGCATAGGCATGCGGGTTCCTTTATTGTCAGTTGCTTGTATCATTTCTAAATATTTGCATACTGCTGCAGCAAGATTATGCCTCTGTTTTCTAAAACATTCTCTAAATTCTTTGTTACTCCATAAATTCTTACTATTAACCCAATCCCAAAGTTCATAATATCCATCTAACGAGAAGTAATTTTCTATTGATTCATTTATAGTTTCCTTCATAAGATCACTACATAATCTTTGAGAAATCTTATTCATTAGATATGCCATCCCAACATTGAGGCCCCGCTATCATTGATGAGACTATATCAACCAGTCCGGCATCGCGGCGACGTACTTGTGCTCTCGCTTCTCGAAAGCGGGTTTGGTCCCCTCAAGAACATTGACCACCGCAGTGCTCATGATTGGGTTCTCAATGGCACCTGAGTCATAAGAGAGTTGGCTTTGATGATTTACATCCAAATTTGCGCGGATAATCTGATCTGCGTCGCAGACAACTGCCAAATTTGGGTTATGGGTGACAAGCACAATCTGACGCCGACGCCTGGCCTCGTTGATGCACGGAACCAGTATTCCAAATACGGTTTCGTTGTCCAAATTCTCCTCCGGCTGGTCTATTACCAATGGTCCGGTGTCCTTGTCTATCAGTAGATAGAAAACAAGCAGGAGGGTGCCCTTCTCCCCTGGTGAGAGTTGATCCAGATCCTTGCCAGACCAGCTAAGCGAATATGTCGGCCGCAAGTAGTCAAGCGAGAACAGAAGATTGTACAATTCTACACGTGATCTGCCGTCCTTGAGCTGATCTTCAAGAGGAATAGCCACACCCTCATTCGGGCGCTTATCAACCTCGAAGTGCTCAAGCACTTCTCCAATGAATGAAAGGACTCCTTGGTGTGAATCAAAATCCGCATCCTCAATTAATTTCCTCAAAGTCGCAACTCCATCTCGGCAAAAAGATCCCCGGTGGCCTTGATGGACGATGTCGAAGAACGCGGGACTTAAACCAGTATCCGTCATTGATGCTGAAAATCCAAACTGAGTTTTCTCAGACATAAGTGCATGCTCATCAATGTAATGCTGGACGGGTTCATATGCCTGTTTGTAAACTTCTCGCCATTTCTCAATGCTCGAAAAGATAGCACTGACCTCCAAGACGCGTTTTGCCTTCAGGTCTTTCAAATCTTCCGGCAACGACTTAAGCTCGTCGAGCTGATGCTCAAACCAGATAACTGTCTTAGGGGTATCTTTGTCGCCTAGGATGTTCTGTTGTCCCCCTAACCATTCCTTCTCCGCATCCAAATATTTCTGATATGCTTGCTCCGACGCCGTTAGTTCCTCACGCAGCTTATTAAGTGTTTCCTTTGTCTGGGATAGGCGGTTGGCAAGAGAACCCTTTGTCGAGGGGTCCATCTCATCCTGTAAGGCCTTCAGGGCATCACCAGAAGCATTGAGACGATCCTCAAGAGGTGATCGATTTAGTGTAACTTGCACCACCTCAGTCATGTCAACGCCAGCCGCAACACTCTCTTGTTCCCATACTGTCCGTAAATCCTCGTACTGCTTTTCAAAATTAGTGATGGCCTGCAAGAGTTTTGTGCAAGAGACCCTAGCTTGCTTCTCTTTCAACTGATTTCGGGTATTGGTCCGAACCAGTTCCTCCAGAACCAAAATCTCCGTGTCAAGACGTTCTGCCTCAGCAATCCTTTCCTTCATCTCGGGAGACGTGTCGGCGTCGTCAGGCGGCTTCGATACTAGTTTCGGCCTCTCGTCATTAAACACTTTGAGTTCGTTCCGTTTAGACTCCAAGCTCTGCCTTATCGCAGCCTCGTGATCTGGACTGAGTCGACGTTCGATATCCGCAATATTCACATTTAATTCAAATATTTTATCTCGCGAGTGTTTAAGACTCGTTTCAATTTCAGCTGTTCGATAATCTATGAGAGATCGAAGGGTTTCATGGCCTGCACGTTCCTCTCGTGGCACGTGCGAAAGGATCACCTGTTCCAACTGTGCACTAAACTCTCCATCTTCTGCCATCTGCAAATCGTTACATACTGTCTCGAGGTAGTTCTGAGGAATGTAGCGGACTCGTTCCTCTAACTTAGCGTTGGGTTCATTGAGGGTAAGGGTGGTTGTTGTTTCATCCATCCACTCGAGCGATGCCGTGAAATGCGATCCCTTCGGCTTGCGTCCGTGCAGGAAGCGGTCCCTGTGTAGGAACGAGAAATGTTCTTCGTGCCTGCAACCGCCCAGCAGGCCGATCGTTTCAGCAAGTGCGCTCTTGCCGCTTCCCTTGTTGCCAATGATTGCTACGAGGCCTGGGTTCAGGGGCACAGATACACCGTCAAACCATACCTCAGTGAGATCCGAGTCTTCAGTCTTCGAAAAAGAGAGCGACTTGATGTACTTAGGTTTATTTTGCCTGATCCTTTTTAGACAGGCTGGGTTATCGACGAGTTCTACCCTGTTCCGGGAGTCATAGATTACTTGACATAGACCATAGAAACTCGGATCGGCCTTTAGCCAACATTGCGGAGCCAAGTAGTCGGAAAGGCGATGAGAATCTGAACATAGGATCATCGGGAGTTCCTTACCGATAGCAGGGAAAACGATATTGGTATAGGCAGAAATGTTCTTTTGATTGGCGATCTCGTATATATCTACAGATTCTCTCGCCAAGTCGGTCTTTAATGCCATTTTAAATGCGGTTGAGTTGGCTATCTCCTCGATGCTGTTTGTCTTAGTCCCCGCGTGAACAATTGTCAGACCCTTGAGCTCATGGACATTATCGGCGAACTCTTTAAAATCGACATAAACGCTTTCGTGCCCACGATCCTCTATCTGTTGAGACAGCTTATGTTTGACCCTGAGCTCGTCCCAAACATCTTCTATGTCGCAGTCCTCGGGGAAGACAGCGACCAGATGTATGCTATGGCTCCCACCAAGATCCGTGCGAACTTCGATCCCGGGTAAAACGACTAATCGATGCTGTCCGAGAGCCTGTAGGTTTCGAATTCTCTCAACGTCGATGACGTGGTGATCGGTTATAGCAACAACCGATACGCCCGCGCTTACCAAGGTATCGACTATCTCCTCGTTTTTCACGCTCATGTTCAAGTAGTCATGGGAGGCGGGCGTGTGGAAATGGAGATCCCAAACACGCCAAATCGAGCCTACCGGATCGTGCACTGGGGCAGCCATGTTATCCTCTCTTCTGAAGCGGGTAGTTTAGCCGAACAGTGGATATATACTTTCTTCATAAAAGCCAAACACCTTGAATTTGCATTATAAAACCTCTAACAAAAACTAAAGCCCTATCTCTCATTTTGAGAAACAGGGCTTTAGATGATCAGACCATAATCCCCCCCTTGGTGATTACAACTGTTCACAAGCGCGTAGTATACGTTCAAGATCAGTAGGATATGCTAAACCACTAACTCCATTATGATGTCTTGTCAAGAAATATTAAGTAATTATTTAGACTTAGTTGAATGGTTTAAAAAACACGCTACTGTAAACCCGGAGTACTTCACTAACTTTTGAAAGCCTTGCTGCCGATTGCAAAAAGAAGAACCCCTGCACCAAGCAGGATTAAGGTCACTGGACAGGGTAAAGGCAAGTTTGGAGATAATGGGTTCGGAATGCCTGCAAATATCAATATTGAGTCAAAGATTAACAATGCACCAGCAATTATCAAAAGCCATTTTGATATCGTCAACATGGTTTCTCTCCCTATGTTGTAATTACCATTTATTGACTTCATGATATTATTTTGTCAAGAGATAGTAAAGTGAGACTTTCAAGTGGTAATAATTGATTTTCTCTTGAAACGATTTTGAGGACTCGTAGGTGACGTCAATAACCGGGGCATTTCCTTTTTTCTTCGATCACTCCTGAGTATTACGGGTTGAAATCTGCTACACAAACGCTTTCCCCCAGAATCTCGACTACAATAAATAATGGGTAATCTCTCGGTTGCCATTTCCACAAGAGCGTTCACAAGTAGGTGTAAGAGTACTTTGACATCAAATCTTTATTCTTTAATCATCCAAAAACAGTTACTGAATTCGTCGAAACTTAAAGGGATGTCACAATATTCGAGATGGTTTTCTTAAAGACCTTCAAAACATCTTGTCATTGGAAAGATCAATGTTGTCAAAGATTATAAAATAGTCTATGTTTCAGTAAATAGAACAATCTTTGAAAGCATCTCATATGAAAATATCAATCCCGCTGAAAGACATCATGGTTGCACCCGGTAAGCGCTTCGACCCTGCTGAATCATCAGAACAAGATGTAATCAACCGTATCCGGAAAGTATATGGAGTAATCGCCAAGATTATCGATGTAACTATCGACGGAGGAATGGTCCATATTGAGTTTCAGAACGCAACACCCGAGAAGCATAGTGAAGCAATGCGGAATTTGCATAAGGGCGTTAAGGAAGCACGGAAAGGTGAACTTGTAAAGGCCCTGAAGCTTTTTAAGAAAGTTCTTGCAGTGATACCTGAAAATCTGGATGCCCGCCGAAACATGGCAAAGGCATATCTTAAAATGAATAATGCCGAAAAAGCCAAAGAGCTTTTCCAAGAATGCCTGCAACTTGATCCGACAGACCACTGGGCGGCCATTACGCTTGGAAACATCTATGCACGGAATGAGAATAACCTGGACGTGGCGGCTTTTTATTATGACATGTGCCTGGAGCATCATCCGGACGATGCAATGCTGGCCTGCAATTATGCTACCTTGATGCTCGAAAAAGGGGAATTCCAGAGGGCAGAGGTTTTGTTTAAGAAGTCCATCAATGCAGAGAATATTCCCAACGCTTATTACGGGTTGGCCTTTCTTTACAAAATCGCTGGTGAGTTTGAGGCAAGCAAAAGTGTTCTCGAAACTATGTTCGTTCGTATACCACAACAGGAGGTCAGCAAAGAATATGTGGCAATCTATGCTGAAGCCAGGAGCCTGTATAGCGAGATAAGTACCGGGCAGCACAAAAAGGAGAAGAAACATTGAAATATTTTGGAAAAGGTTAACTCGGGTACACAATGCTTGATTACTGGAGTATTGTTGACGCTTCAGGCACTCACACAAAGAAGCCGCCTGAAAGGCAGCTTTTCTGCTGAATCTTTAACAAAGGCAGATTCCTGCCCAAACCTGCCACTGATTCCTGGGAAAAGTTTACCACTTTTCGGATCATTTCAGGAATACCGAAAATAGATGATAATCCTCCATCTCCCATCAAAGGGAGAAAGATGGCATAACACTATCCTTTGAAACGGGAATTCTAATTGTCGCTGATCAAAGGAGAGTCGTAATTCCTAACCATCCCGGGAAAGATATACCAAAAAGAACCCTTAAAGCTATAATTTCTCAATCAGGATTGTCCGTTGATAAATTTCTGAATTTATAGTTTGCAGATATTAACTTTTGGTGCCTATATAGGTGCCTATCATCCGGGTTTTGGTGGTTATATTGGTGGGTATAAGCGGTATTTCTTAATACCACAAAATATCATAAAATATCATGTAACAGACTGATATTGCAGAAATATATAACACCTAATGCTACGAAATAACCCCTGGTAATAATTAGTTTTCCCGGATTCCTAATCCGGGCGTCGCGTGTTCGAATCACGCCGGGGGTACCAATTAAATAGGTTTAAACAGGAACACCTATATTCTCCCGGACACGGACATAACGGGACGATTCCGCATCCAGCTTATTTTGCACGGCCCCTTTTTTATTTGCCTCCCTATCCAGATAATTTAAATAAAAGTATTCAACCTTGACATATATGCTTCATCTTTATTAAACTTTAGCAGCGCCCCGTAATTATATAATTCGCTATAAGCGAAATGTTCAGTGAGAATTTTCAAAATGAAGTTTAATCTAAAAAATCAGGTCTTTTGTTTTGCACTGCTTTTGAGTTCTCTTTTCCTTTTGCCGGCTAAAGCTGTCCCGGGAACCACCGTTTCGCTGCCAATAACGATTGACTATCAACTCTTGCGATCATTGGTTATTTACAAAGCCTTTACTGATTCTGATCAGACGGCAACAGTGCTAAACGTCAACAACGGATGCAGAAAAATAACGATCTCGAACCCCCGTTTTACGATGAAAAATTCGCGTATACACTTTGAAACGAAAGTTCACGTCCGTGCAGGCACTTACCAAAAAAATAAATGCACTAAGCCTGTAAAATGGGAAGGCTACCTACTGTTAATTCAGGATCCCAAAATTGAAGATAAGAAATGGACGCTGTCATTTGACACCATCGATTCCGTCATCCTTGACGGGGAACATAAACCTGCAAAAGTGACCGGCATTGTCCGGGAACTTATCGAAACCTGGGTTTACGACTATTTAAATCACATCACTATCAATTTAGCGCCCCCTGTATCAGAACTGAAATCACTTATCTCCGAATTATTTCCTCCGGACTTGCGTTTCCTCGCAGAGAAGATGCTTTACAGCATGAGGACTGGAAAGGTCTTTTCAGATCCTGATGCATTGAGGATTTTCATTCTTGCGGAAACAGAGGATATTTTCGCAAAAGTCAGGGATGTCGAAAAGGAAGCCATCTCCGAAGAAGAAATAAAGGAAATCACAAAGACCTGGGAGGCATGGGACTCGTTTCTCGTTTACATATTCAACTCGCTTATTAAGAAACCTCTATCAGATGATGATCGACAGGTGCTCCTGGACACACTGCTGGAAACCCGGCATTCTTTTATTTCCGAATTGTCAAATGGAACTCTTGAAAGGGACTTCGTCAGGCAACAATTCATAACGGCATGGGAAGAGTTATCACCTGTTTTCAGAAATCACCTGTGTGATGAACCGTCGAAAGACCTTATGAGCTACCTTGCCTTTTTTACGATTTCCGATACCTTAATTGCATTAGATAAAGTTAGCCTTGATTTAGGGATTGAAATCAACCGCAACAGCCTTATCCGTATGGCAAGGCTGTTAAGCAAGGGGAAACCGGTTACTCTTGATTACAATACCAACGTCAACGAGGAACTGGGAAAGATTCTTGGCCTTGAACCCCCGGAATCAAAACCTGATTCCGACAAATTGGAAACTAACGATAAAAAGCCCCTGTCGATGCGGGATTATAAAAGACGTCTGCCATATAATATGAGGCCTTCGCAGAATGTTCAATTTTGTTCAAGTTCAAGGAAGGCGAAAAATTTAACCACAGGAATATGTTGGATATTTCGAGGATTAAAATTTGAGCCTGACGCAGAAATTGGGCAAAAGGGGACGTTATGCAAAGGTCTCAATATGAGGCCTCTTTTCTGTTCAAAGGCGTGGGCGGAAGAAAATGATCCAACAATAATGAATGACAATATAAATGATTGGGTCTTTTACCGGGAAGATCTGGATTCTTATCTTGAACGTATAAAGGCCCTGTTGACAGATGCCTCTGATTCCACTTTGAAAAAGAGTAAGATGCCGGATCATTACTACGATCTTTACCGGCTGATTGTTCTTGCTTCGGCGTGGCAGGAAAGTTGTTTCCGGCAATTCAGGGTTAAAAAAGGAAACGTGGTTTACCTTCGATCTTACAACGGGACATCGGTGGGTCTGATGCAGATAAACGAGCGCGTGTGGCGGGGCATATATAATTACGATCATCTGAGATGGGATATCCATTATAATGCCATGGTTGGCTGCGAAATTATTGATCTCTATTTCTGCAGATATGCTTTAAGAAAAATGAAGAGATTAAATCTTGAAAACCCGCTTGAAGACGATACGCTGGCCCGGATTATTTATGCCATGTACAATGGCGGGCCGGGACAGTTTAAAAAATATCTCAAACGCAGTAAAAGAGAAAAACACTATCTAAGCGACAGGCTTTTCTGGGACAAGTATGTGTGGGTGAAAAGTGGTCAATGGCATAATATACGCAAGTGCCTTATAGGAGGTTAAACCCAACCGCCAAAATCCCTGGCAAATTGGAAAACCTCTGCATACCTTCGGTGATCGAGAACCTCAGCAACGAATAATCATGAATGTTAATTCCTGTTATTGAAGATTCAGAATATAGACTTCCGCGTCGTCACCTTCGGCTAACGTACCAAATAGAACAGATTGGGGCTCTCCCTTGATCCGGACATAATACGATGAACCGGCATCCAACCGGTTTTGGACAGCCCAGGCTGCGTATTCCCTTTCTCCCTGGGTAAGTTTTAACCCCTGCATGGGATATTCAAGGACCGCCTTTTCCGGAAGTTTGCCTGCGGGCCCCACGCCGTGAGCGTCAATTTCTCCCCCACAAACCCCGAACATGGCTCCCCTCCAATCAGAATCAAAAGGACCAACCTCAAACCACTGACCAAGCTGGGGTATGGCGTAGATATCGAGACGATACTCGGCCGATATTTTTTCAAAAGGCATATTGGCCCTGGCTACAAGTTTGGCACCGATTGCGGTGTTATCAATTGCCAGAATTTCAGCACCCTGAAACGGAGCAGGCAATCTGTCAATTGACGGGATCTGACCGTCATGAAGAAAGACTATGGAGAACCCGTGTCCCCTGACGGCCTGCACGGATAAGGCCAACATGGAAAGACCATAACGTACCGAGTCGGAGGCAAGGTCTTTGTCTGATGACAGAATGAGCCACAATGCTGTGTCATCTTTGATAAGTTCCGCTCTCGCACCAAGCCATGCCATCTTTTTAAGATCATCAATCCAGAAGTGACCATTTGCATCAATAGCATAGGTTTTGAGAGTCTTCATGGTTTTCTGAACCTGTGTTTCTTCATGGGCAAGTGAGGTTATCCATACTTTTTTCATAACTTTCTCCTTATTATATGTAGGGCAAGGCTTTAGCCTTGCAAACACACATGATCACGTAGGGCAGGGCTTTAGCCCTGCATATAACGCAAGGCTAAAGCCTTGCCCTACAGTTTCGCCCCACCTGTTTTCCGTTGTAATAATTATCCAAGGTGAATTTTTTCCGCATCAATCCTGACTTTTTTTTCGGCTAACAGGCTGGAACGTTTACCTTTCAAGAAAATTGATTCTCTTGCAAAATAACTTAAGCGCCCGGCTTTAACCTGTTCCAGACCCTCAACCCATCGATACGAGTGTCTGGCTTTCTGGATAAGTCTTTCCGTTATCGAACTCATAGTTTGCGATATTATCTTAACAGCGTTGATATTGCCCCGAAACACTCGACCCAGGAATGTAAAATCGTGAATACTGGCCTTACCGCGCAAAGATCGGATATCCAGTCCCTCCGAAGCGAGAGCGATATCATTCCCTTTGAGGTCAAGTTTTTGAGCTACAAAATCCAGGTCGCCGTTTTTCACCTTAATGGAAACATCTCCCTTGAAGATTATGTCCGATTTTACCCCCCGCTCCCTTTCTAATACAGACAATATATATGATTTTCCATTCCGGTTAGACAAAAGCAGGACTTCATCGCTTATAAGAGGCTCAATAAGACAGCTCACGGATTTTTTGGCCTTGTGAAGCCCTCTGGATGTTTCCACCCAGAAAAAATTGTCATCCTTCATTTTTACTCGACCATCGCTCAGGTCAAGATTTTCACTTTCCATATTGCGGGCTAATCTTTCCATCGTTCTCACCTCAAAAAATCTCTGCTATCCGCCAATCATGACTTTTGTCTGACTGGGGACCATTTGACTGCCTACCGGGCAGTTGGCACTGTTTCCGTTGTGGGCGGACTGACAGCCCAGATAGACGGCGTACTGACCCTCGAATTTAACCTTCGTACTAAATGATGTAAACTTAACGGGACCCTTGATCATGCCCGATATAATCCCTCCGGCCGATCCGGCTTCATCTCCCGAGCTCTGGGGAATTTCAGTTTTCTTGGTCAATGCTTCCTTCATACAGATCTTAACAACCATCGAAACCGTGTCGCCCCTGGCCTGATTACACATGCCCATGTTTGGAAACGGTGTGGGAATGGGGCCGACGGGACTCGGGACGTTACATACATCGGGCACTCCCATCAGTTGCCCCGCCTCTTTCGTTGATGCAAACATATTTACACCTCACTTCTATTTTTCAAATAATCCGTCAATAAACCGGCTGCCATTCCTCCGCTTCGGCCAGATCCGGATCCGTCCCGCGGGCCTGATCTTTGTTGGAGCCTCTCCAGATGGTATCTTTTTCTCTGATGCGATGCAGTTTCGCCCCCGCCAGATCAGACTTAGTAAAATCAGCGAATTCAAGATCGGCATGAGATAGATCGGCAAATGTCAGGTTGACCCCGACAAATTGTGTACTCCGGCACACAGCATACGACAGGATACAGGCTGTGAGATCACTGTGAGAAAAATCGGATAGTGTCATGTCACTCTCTTCAAAAAAAGACTCCCGCACAAATGCATTTCGACATGATGCATTGTTCATTTGAGCACGGGTAAAGTCTGCAGCGTGGGCTTGTATGTTATCGAGTTCTGCATTTGTCAGTACGGCTTCCGTAAGATTGGCCTGAGTCAGATCTGCCTGTGAAAAATTCGTTTGCATACAATTGCAACCTTTTAAATACGCGTTCGTCATAATACACCCTGACAGATTCTGCTTGCTCACGTTGGCGCCGGAAAGATCTGTTTTGACGAACGTGGCTCCGTCAATCCGGCTATTGGTAAAATCCACACCGGCACAATCGGCCTCGGTAAAATCGGCCCCCGTGAAATTGCAGTTCATTATACTCGCTTCGCCGAGTTCCAACCGGGTTAAATTGGCACCTGAAAAATTCGATATCAAAAGCGTGGCAGAGGTAAGATCAGCCCAGGACAAATCGGCCTTTGTCAGATCACAATTTGTGAACGTACTGCCAGAGAGCCTGGCTTCGATGAACCGTGCGTCTTTAAATACAACCCCATCGAACACCGCACCGGAAAGATCTTCACCGGACAGGTCGATACCGGACAGATCTTCCGATTGAATTACCTCTCCTCTTCGAATCCGTGTCAGCAATTCTTTTCTCGTCATTTCGGCGCCCATCCGGCCAATTTGGTTCTTTTGAGGTTTGCATCCTGAAAATTGGTTTTGCTCACTTTTGCTTTTAAAAACTCAACTTCGAAAAGATTTGATCCCTTCAGATCGGTACGTACGAGTTTCGCTTTGGTCAGATCTCCCCGGAACAGATTGATAGACGTCATGTTGGCATCGGTCAGATCAGCCCTGCTGAACTTTGCTTTTTTTGCCACAGCCCGATAAAAATCAGAACCCGGTAAGTTGCAACTCGATAGATCAGTCATATTGAGCGTTGCGAAACGGAGAATTGACGAAGCCAGGTTTGCACCCTCCCAGTTAGCCTCGGACAGATCCGCCTTATGGAAATTAGCTCTTTCAAGAAAGGTGCTTCCATCGGCCCGGCTTTTCCGTAAATCCGCCTTTTCGAAATTGACAAACTTCCCCGTTGCGCCTTCGAATGTGGCCGAGTGGGCCTCTGTTTCTGCAAAGTTTGCATCCTGAATGTCGGCATCTGTGAAATCCGCCCTGGTGACATCGGCTCCTCGAAAGTCGGTTTTCTTTAAATTGGCGGCGGTAAAGACGGTCCATTGAGCCGAGGCTCCTTCAAAACGGGCACCCTCAAGTTTCGAGTTTTCCAGTATTACATTATCCATGCGTGCCTTCTCAAAATTGCCCTGTGAAAAATCACTTTCAGTCATATCGGCACCACGAAGATCCGAATGAGACATATCCGCCTGATGCCCCTGTACTCTGCTGAGGTTGCATCCATCCATTTTTGCAGATGTAAGTGTTGCTCTAAGCAGGGATGCCCCTGCCAGGACAGCCCCGGACAAAATCGCTCCCGTTAAATTTGTACCGGCGAAATCAATGTTTTCCAGGATTGCCCCCCTGAGGTCTATGCGGCTGAGATCAAGATCGGATAAATCAAGTCCCGAAAGATCCTTCCCGGCAAAACTTTTAGCCTCACCGTAATCTTCGACAACTGTTTCCCGGGTTAATGTTTCTTCTATTTCCGGTTCGAGCCCTTCTTTTGCCTCTTCCTTCTCGGGTGGCTCTTCTTTTCTCAGTTCGGCTTCCCGCTTTTCTTCCTCTTCAAGCAGTGCGGCAAGTTCTTTTTCGGCTTCCTCCTGTTCCCTTTCCATCTCCAGGAGGTATTTTTCCGTCTCGGGATCACTGATTCCCGACTCCTGCAATTTTTCGATAAGTTCTTTCGTTGACAGGGGTTTTTTCTGCTCTAAAACTTCCATAAGCTTGTTCGGATCTGCCCCCATATCCTTAAAAATCTTTTGCAACTCAGCCTCTCCCCGGGCAAGCTTGTTCTCAAGATCCTGAAGCGATAATTCCCCTGGTGCTTCAGTGACTGCCGGGATAGTCAGACCGGTGGCAACAGGCAGTTCTTTCATGATTTGTTCTATATCGATGCCTTTTTCTTTAAGATCATTCATCATTGCTTTTTCTGAGGCGGCAATCTTCTCTTCCAGTTCCTTGATCATCGCCCGCGTTTCAGGATCGATCTCCGGTTCCTTCACCTTTGGTTGTTCCGGTCGTTTTATTGTTTCGGGCTCTACCTCTTCCGGAGGTTCAGGAAGCTCAGGTTCTTCTATGGCTTCCATATAAAGCAGATCTCTATAGTATTCGAGAGGCCTTTCCTCGTCGGCAAACAATTCGTGATCGATAACAACCGCGGAGATATCCGTGGCATCTTCATCTTTTACCTCTGTTGTCGCTCTCCAGATGAGAGCACCCATCTCTTGTTCGGGGAACAACCATATGGTATCCAGGCGGGTTTTCACCTCTTTGAAAATCTCTTTCCCTTCCGCATGTTTCTCGATAAAACACCTCATTCGAAGTCCGGGAAGAGTTGTCTCAATCTTAACACGCTCGGGGTGCATGTTTTCGATAACGACTTTTTCATCACCCCGAAAATACCTGCCAATTATTTGATCTTCCGGAGCAGCATTGAAATACGTCCAGTCCATATCCTCAGGAAACCAGGGCCACCGGGTCTCCAGCCATTTTCGGTCGTAGGTACCAAGCTTGCCGGCCCGCTGCTGCCAGTCAAGTCCTAATGGACCGAAACCGGCCGGTTCGGGGCGGTCGGAGGGAGAGCCGATTAACTGATCCGGATATTCTATGTTTGACAGGGGTATCGCGCCCTCAGCATCCTTTTCTTCCATTCCTTTTCCCAGTGGATTCCGCTTGAAACCGGGACCCCCGAAAGCATTTTCATAAGTAATTTCCATTTCGGCCATCGGCTGCGGATCCGAAATGCCGCTCACCATACCGGCCTTTTTTATCCAGTAACGATCACCGAAAACATGTAGTGTTTTATTAACAGACCCAACTGAAATTCGAACACTGCCTGCCGGAACGGGCCTCCTGCCGGGACTGAAAAACTTCCCTGCTGCCAGGCTCTCTCCCTTCTGCTTGGGCATAAACATATCGAGAACATCATGGTTCGACAGGGCGGAACCGGCGACACTCCACAATTCTGTTTCATCCAGCAGTTTCCCGGGATCATCAAACGAAAAGGCGCTCATGACCGTGAGGGCCAGGTAATTTTCCCCTCTTGCTTGAAATACCTTTGAAAAGGCTGAGTGTACATCCTGTTTATGAACGTTCATACCGTACCCATTCAACCGAGTTTGACCTTTTTACCGTTAAAATTGAATTCGCTTCCTCTGAAATTAATGCGTGTACTATCAGAGCCCACATCAACCGATTTACACGTTTTCTCACCCTGCCCTATCTTTACTCCGGCAGTATCAATCTCGACGGCTGTCTCTGCTGTCACTCTGATTCTTTTTGCCGAAAGATCCATTTCGATCTTGGCAATAGGAGCAGCATCCTTATTTTGTCGTATACTGATTTCCATCTGATCTTTTACGCCGTCCAGTTTTACGATGCATTTTTCATTCTCCAGTGTGATTTCCGTCCCCTGTGTCTTTGCAGAATCACCGGCATTGGGGTTCTCGATCTGTATCATGCCGATCATGTCGTCCGGTTTTTCAGGCGGATGAACATTGAGCTTGATCAGCGATGCCCCGCTGATCGCTTGAATACCCATGACATCATCCAGAGTGATTTTGGATTCACCCATTTCAACCTCGATCTTGGGTTCCCTGTCTTCTCTGTTTATGGCAATCACTCCCTTCAGTCCTCCAACTTCCCCGGTCAATACAAGATTCTTGCTTTGTATCGTTGCTTCTTCAAGCGCTTCGATATGAAGCTCCTCACCGGAATACAGGTGGATGCCCTTATCGCCGGCAATATCGACATGCCCCGCTGTTGAAGCAATGAGCACATCGGGCGACGCCTTGTTTAACTTTATTAACGAAGCACATCGCGGATCTATAAGACCTTTTACGAAATCATACGATTCCCACTTTCCTATCTTTTTAGGGATATGAGAAACAAGTGCAACCCCATACGAACCGGCTGTGCCAAATCCGTAGGCCCTGGCAACTAACTGCAGATAGCGGGTGTGCTCCGTAATCCATTTCCACTTGTTCATCAATCCTTTGTCTTTAAACTTTGCGGTAAATTCCTGCGCAATCTGCCCATATTCGCTGTCATCTCTCACGAGTCCTTTCTTCTTTAAGTGCTTTGCTAATGAAGACATGACCCAGCTGTCAAACATGACCCCCAGGATCGAGGGTGTCACCGCGAGAAGTGTTTCCTGGGTCTTTGTCCAATTTTTAAAATGAGTACCTTTATCAATGGCACCCACCCGGTGTCCCAGTTCATCGCATTCAGCCACTTCCTGGCTCCACCGCTTGAGGAGGTTGATCCCGACCTGGGGTATCAGTGAGCCGGACATGGCACTCCAGCTGAAAGAGTTCGCAATTGTGGTGCCGTAGCTCGCCATTGTCATATAATAATCGGCGCAACTCGCTTGATAATCACTCTGTGTCAGCAGTTTCGAACTACTCCCTGCCCCGCATATGATGCGGGTTTTGCCATCGCCGGAACCGATTAAAATCCTTTCATGCCCTTCATTATCCTGCATTGATATCTGGTTGCCGCTTGCCGATTTAAAGCCGGCCCCGGTGGGATTCCCCGTATTGACTATGCTCGGCATTTCAGGATTGGGCACCGCGGCAGCAATGATCGGACGATCAGGATCACCATCAACAAATGTAAGGAGCACCTCTGTACCCTTATGCAACGGGAAATGCATACCATGGTCGGATCCCGCATAGGGCTGGGCCATACGAAAGTAAGCGGAGGCCTTGCCGTCTTTCCTTCCGCTTACATCCAGGGGAAGAACAACCTTATAGCGACCGTGTTCATCCAGTTCCGCATACTTACCGCTCCCCGCAGCATCAATCCTGGCATTCATTGTCCCATAGAAGCGGGGTTTTTCGGTCTTCCGTTCGGGGCGAAACTGAACGTCGGCAGGAATTGCCAAAAAGCTGTTCCGATAGTAGGCTTGTTTTTCCACTTCGGTGAACCCCTTCTGAATGCCTGCTAAAAGATACGCCGCCTGGCTTCCCTCATGCTCAATTTCTATGGTAAGATATTGTTGATTAATACTGTCACGGTAGTGATCCTCAAGATCAAAGAGATAGCCCGGTCTCAAATAGGTGATTGTGCTCTCACCATGGAATCGTCGTTCCTGACATAGTAGCTCCTCCGCTCGGACTTTCGCCAGGTCATTACCTTCCACGGTAGTCCTGAAATGTTCACCGTAAATATATACTTCTCCCCTGCCGTCAGCTGACACTTCTGCATTGCCCGATATTTCCAGAGAGGGGGTGCGGTAGTTATAATCCTTCAGACGAAGCGTTCGGGGAAGCATCTTCTGCTTCAGGATAAATGCCTTGATAACCTCCTCCCGGTGAAATTCATCGAGTCCGGATGGCGGGGAATAGTACATGGTCTTTCCCTCGGGCATTTCGGTATGGGCAAGCTTCGTATCGGTAATGATAACTTTCTCTCCGTCTGGCGTCTGTTCAAAGTAATAGTACATCCCCTCACGTTCTATCCACCGGGACACAAAATTGAGATGACTCTCACGATACTGGCAGATATACTCCCACCGTGGGTATTCCTTCTGCAGTTTGAGCTCAAAATCAAGGTCTGTCAGCCCCCCGTCTTTCAAGATTTCCCCGATTATTTCCGGTACGGTTTTGTTCAGAATAACCTGGTTGTGGTGTGTCAGCGAAAGCCACCACAGCTTCGGAACAAGAACGGCCCGGTAAAAAACGTATTCATCCACCTCGTGTAGCTGTTCAAACTGAGCGAGGATCCCATGAAATGGAATATTTCCCTCTTCACGCAAGATTGTGAAGGTGACTGGATGTTTCAGAACGGCTGTAAGATCAATCTCCGCATCCCGGGAAACCAGATCGATCTGGAACTCATAACAGATGGAGAAACCTTCAGACCCTTTGAACCTTACAACACCGAATTTGTCATCAGGCAGTGCATGGGATACAAAATCGAACTTTCTTTCAGTTAGATAGGCCATTTTTAACCTCTCTTCTAATTATTCACCGCAAAGGCGCAAGGTCTTAAATATGATCCGTCTTTTCGTAGGGCAGAGCTTTAGCCCTGCTTAATAATGCAGGGTAACATAACGCACAACGCAGGGCTGAAGCCTTGCCCTACGTGTACGATGCTTCATGCCCAGGTGATGCAAGACTGAAGCCTTGTGCCCTACAAACATTGCCCTACTCTACTCGGTTTTAAACTCCATTTTGAACGATCCATCCTTGTTCAGATCGAGGCGTACCTCCGACGGCATACCTTCCTCGGTCATGTGGGACAGGATCTCCTGGGACATTCGGGGCATAATGTTACCGGTCAAGATATAATCGATGTTTCTTGCCCCGGTTTCCACTTCTGTGCACCGGTTTGTAATCTGGTCAACGACTGCCGGGGTGTAGACCAGCTTCATCTTGTTGTTTTGCATGAGACGCTCGCCAAGCTTGTCCAGTTTGAGACGAACGATACCCTTCATGGCGTCGGCCCTCAGAGTATAAAAAGGTATTACTGTCATACGGGCGAGGAGTGCCGGCTTGAAATGCTGGGATAAAATGGGTCTGACCGCGCTCATAATAGCATCATCTGGAAGTGCCTCATCACCTTTGGTCATTTCCGTAATCACATCGGTGGCCAGATTGCTTGTGAGAAAGATAACAGTATTTTTAAAGTCAATAACCCTTCCTTCGCCATCGGAAAGGACACCTTTATCGAAAACCTGATAAAAGATATTCATCACATCCAGATGGGCCTTTTCCACCTCATCAAGTATGACCACTGAATAGGGTTTCTGACGCACAGCCTCCGTGAGCATACCCCCCTCTCCGTATCCAACATAGCCGGGCGGAGAGCCGATAAGGCGACTTACGGTATGCTTTTCCTGGAACTCACTCATATTAACACTCACGACGGAGCGTTCCCCTCCAAAGAGGATATCTGCAGCGGTAATTGCCGTTTCGGTCTTGCCCACGCCGGACGGACCAACCAGAAGAAATATCCCCATGGGCTGGGCAGGATCTTTCAGACCGGACTTCGACGCCTTGATGACTTCGCCGATGGCCATGAGGGCGTGATCCTGACCCTTGATTCTCTCTTTGAGCATATCCTCAAACTTCAGTATATTCTGTGCCTGTTCACGCAAGACCTTGCCCAGCGGTATGCCCGTCCAGTCGGAAACCACCTTGGCAACTATATCAGGATTTACCTCAATGCGGATAAGCGGACTGTCTCCCTGTAGTTTCTCCAGTGCCTGATCGGCCTTTTTCATCTCCTTCTTTAGGCTCTTTTTCTTCTTTTCATCCTCCTTTGTATCACCGAGCTCCTGGATGCCGGCCCTTAATTCCAGAACTTTATTGGCTGCTTCCTGCTCCTTGAGCCATCTCTCTTTCAGCTCGGACACCTCTTTGGTCAGGGTTGCTATCTTTTTTATTGCCTCGGCCAGCGCCTCTTCATCAATGACGATCTCATTCAGTTGATCACGCTCTAAGGCAGCCTTTTCCCGCTCCAGCGCCTGTATGCTTCTTTCTTTGTCCTCCAGCACATCAGGTTTTGCGGTAAGATTGATCTTAACCCGGGCACAGCTCGTGTCGAGGAGATCAACTGCCTTATCCGGGAGATAACGCCCGGAAATGTACCGATCAGAAAGCTCTGCCGCCGCCCGAATTGCATCGTCCCTGACGACTACTTTATGAGCTTTTTCATAATTTTCCTTGAGCCCTCTCAGGATCAACGTGGTTGTTTCAACACTCGGTTCTTCCAGCTTTACTGGCTGGAAACGTCTTGCCAGAGCAGCGTCCTTTTCAATATATTTCTTATATTCACTCCAGGTCGTTGCCGCTACGGTGCGCAGCTCACCCCGTGCCAGAGCAGGTTTGAGAAGATTAGCAGCATCGCCACCCCCTGCCGGACCGCCTGCGCCGATGAGGGTATGGGCCTCGTCAATGAAAAGAATTATCGGCTTCTCAGAAGACTTGACCTCGTTAATCACCCCCTTGAGACGGTTTTCAAATTCTCCCTTTACACCTGCGCCAGCTTCAAGCAGCCCCATATCGAGGCTTAGAAGGGTCACGTCTTTTAACAGATCAGGCACATCGCCCTCTGTGATACGCAGGGCAAGCCCTTCCACCACAGCGGTCTTTCCAACACCTGCCTCGCCAACGCATATGGGATTGTTTTTCCGCCGCCGGGCCAGGATATCTACAATCTGACGAATCTCATGATCACGACCAAAGACCGGATCTATCTTCCCTTCCCTGGCGCGCTGTGTAAAATCCATGCAGAACCGGCTGATGGCCGTGCCACCTCCTGCCGGGGTTGCCCTTTCCTCTGCTTCTCCTGTTCCCGGAGCCGCATCCGCTGTCTTCTCCTCAACAGATTGTTTGGTAATATTCCAGAACTGGGCCGCCAGAGCCTCTCGACCGATAGTTCTTAAAAGATCCACATATCGACCCGAGGCAAAAAAGGTCGGTTTCGCTAAAAATGCCAGGAGTATGGCCCCCGAACGTATCGACTTTTCCCCAAGGTCAATGGAAGCGGTCATCCAGGCATCCTGTATGAGCTCGATGAGTATTGGAGAAAAAACGGGTTTAGCCGCGTTTCCCGTCTTAAATTCTTCAAGGGTCTGTTCCAGGGCCTTCCTGACCCGACCCGGATCCAGATCAAACTGACGGAATATAAGAGGCCAGTCTGACTGGAGTTCATCCAAAAGTTTGACTAAAAAATGCTCTACCGTGACCTCATAATGGGTACGGGAGACACAGAGGCCTGCCGCCGATTGAAGAACGTTTGTGCAAAACGGATTCAGATGAATTAACAGGGATTTTATGTCTACAGTGATCATAATCGCTCCTTTCTTGAGGAAAATCGTAGGGCAGGGCTTCAGCCCTGCTTTATGTTATGCAAGGCTAAAGCCTTGCCCTACTTTTGCCTGTCCTTGAAATCTCACACTTATATCGCTATGGCTACTTTTCTCTGAGAATATCCACGTATCCCACCCAAGGCGCGACCAGCGCGGTTCTCCCAAGCACACTGTTTTGACTTCTTCGGGCCTCAGAATCAGCTCACACTCCCACCTCAGGGGACTATCCAGATACAGGCGCACAAGCTGGGCCATGACGTGAAATTTGCGGGTATCCGGTAAAAATCCGTGAAATGCATCGGCATCAACAGGACCGACCCTGATGCGAAATGCTCCCATTCGATCATCGATTTGCCTTCCAAGATAACTGCTTATTCCTACCCGGTTCCCGGAAATTCCGATCAGCAGACGCTGATCTTCAGGAATTTTTGCCTTCCGGGGTATGCATTGAATAATTTCCATACGGGGTTCTTTCAGCATGTCAGCCAGAAGCGTCTGAAGTCCGAGTGCGGAACGGGGGAATTGTGTAAAAAGTCCGATATAGGGAATAAGGGCTTGAGTATGCGGAATTTCCTGACGATGTTTCTCTATCCCAAGACCCAGAAAACAGAAGAGCCTTTCAAGATAGACAGGATCCTGATCATCGATGATTTTGATATACTGCCTGTATTTACTCCAGCATTGGTAAAAGAGTCGGTAAAAAGGAGCATTAATGATATCCAGAAAATCACGGGTGACTGATACGTCCTGAGACATCTCATCCATAAGATCTTCCGTATAAAATGTCGGCAGCGGTGATGAAACGCCGTATAGACCGAGAAACGTAACAGTCAGCAAGAAAAGAGGTGGAGTTTCTGAAATTTCCTCTATTGTATCAATATCCGTATTGGGAAAATCGAGAGATAATTTCGGCCTCACCCTGATGGCCCGGCCAATCATCTTGTCATCGTTGTTATCTCTTTGAATCAGATAATGAAGCAGACGCAACGCCTGTATGAAAGAAAAACGCCCGCCATTTTTTACCAGGTCATTCTTTACATCAATGGTCTGTCTCCGATCCTGCGTGGCCATGTATATGTTTCTCCTGTGATACTGTCTTCAATAGTAAATTGCGTAAAACAATTCATACTGCTGTACACCCCGATAAAGTAATCCATAACTGATCCGAAAAGGAACATATCACCGAGGGATGCGAAACCGTCCTGGCTCAGCCTGATCATGATTTCCTGACCGCGCATCATATACCCTGACACCAGACAGTCAATCGGCGTTACCCGGATCTCGAGAATGCTGTCAACCCGCTTTGTATTCGCTGCAATTTTTGTCCTGTCTCGTCCTTCAGAAAAAATGTAAAGACGGAGGAGTTCTTTTATATTATCCGCATGTGCCAGAGACAAATAATTAACGGAAAGATGTGACAAAAAATGCCATAAGGTATTGCTTCCTATGGGTGGCTGGATCGGGGCTGTAGGTGGAAGAATATTTTTGAATTCCATCAACTCCGGTGAATTCCAGGTAGGTTGACAAATATCTCCCAGTTGAAGATTTTCGGGAAGAGAAGCATTGGTACAGGTCAGCGACATGGATAGCGTTTCAGAAACAGCAATTTCTGAGGACGGCGGATAGGTCAAACTCAAAAACACCGTTGAAGACTGATCAATAAGAGATTTTTTCCAGGTTACATTATAAACAGGCACATTCTGTTCGTGCTGGCCAAAAAATGCAAACGGTGAATATTCACGGTGTTCAACCGTTCCTCGAACAAGTCCCACGACCCTGTCGATGGAATAAATCTGATAGTGTCCGTCAGTCCTGGCAGTGGGCCGTACCCGATATTCTGCCTGATGATGATCAACCACAATGGGGTCAGCTTCATGTTCAAAAACATTAACTGCCGGTGTTACAAAGAGTTCAAAACTTCCCTGTCTGATCCTGGGCATTGCAATGGGAACGTTTCCCAGTTCAAAGCAAATCTCAAAGGTTGATCCATCACCTTTATTTTGCCATGTATCCAGACCTGTCAGGTCGACAAATAAAAACTTTTCCGGCAGGATAAAATATTCTTGCAAAAGTCGATAACCGGGAAATGATTGGCCGGGATAGGGGAAGAGCGCTTCGCCAGATGAAAAGCCGGCAGGAACAAGGGCATCGGGAGGAAGCTCGACAGGACTTCCCCCCTCTTCGGGTCTGATAATTATCCTTCTCAGGCAACGGTTCAGCAGAAAGTACACATTTGCCGCTTCGGAATAGTCTCCGCCGAGGAAAAAACGAAGCTTTTTTACATCCCAGCGCGATAGCGTCATACCGGTCAACCTGAGGGCTAACCTGATGCTGGTGGGGCTTCCGGGGCTTTCCGAAAGCTCTGCACCTACGATTTCCAATGGATGTACATCTAAACTGCAGCACGTCCTGAAGATACATGATGTTCCCTCAACGGGAATTGAGGAAATCTCAACACCTGCCGGAATTGCGATCGTCTCTTTGAGGCCGGGCCTGGGACCGAATGAGATGACGGTCGTGGCTGGAATGGGACGCATATAATGGGGAAAAATGAGCTGTATCAGGCCGTGAATAATTTCCGGAAATTCATCGTCAAGTTTCTGACGCAGCATTCCTGACAGAAAGGCCACCCCTTCCATGAGTCGTTCCACATCAGGGTCAGAAGTCTTTCCACTGAGCATGGGAGCCAGCGCCGGATGGACTTTTGAAAATTCCTGGGCCAGCTCTTTTAAATTAAAGAGTTCCTGTTGATAATAGCGGTTAAACATAGGGACAATCCAAAGTTTCGAGTTTCGAGTTCCCACAAAAGCCTGTAGGGCAGGGCTTTAGCCCTGCTTTATTTAAGCCATAGGTAACTACTCAGGTAAATAGGCTGATAAGCTCATGAGCTCATCAGCTTATCAGCTCATTTGGTCCTTGCGGCTTTGCCGTCTCAGGTTATTCAGGCTGAGCTGAAGATTTGCTCTACTCCTTGACACTGATCTTTCCTCCAGCATTTACAACCGTTTGAAAGGTAACGGGAATATTCTCTTCTGTGGCCAATCTGGCGTCTATTTCGAAGCGCAATGCCAGAACATTTTCTTCCTGAGTCATAAAACTGGCCCGCACCCTGGTCAGGCGCGGTTCATACTTTTCTATGACATGCCTGATGACCCGCTCCATCTCATGACTCGCTCCTGAAGAATAGGCGCCCGGCATATCGGTAAAATCGGGAATCCCGTAATCATCAGCAATGGGCGCATTGCCCTGTTTGGTATTCAGAACCCTTTGCAGATGGTTCAGGATTGAGTTGATCTGGCGAGCCGGATCATGCCCCTCTCGACTATCGGGATTTTTTTCTACGTTGCAAATTCGCTCTAAGAGTCTCTCGTCACGCATGATTCCTGTTCCCGCAAAACTTCACCGTAATGTATAATCCCCTTTGTAGGGCAGGGCTTTAGCCCTGCGCATAAATGCAAAGCTAAAGCTTTGCCCTACGAACTTTACGGTTAGGTAAACTAAAGTAATCAGCGGCCAGCATCCAGACCAAAACTGAACACTGATTCCTGTTCACTGACCACTAACCACCAACCACTAATCACTATTTTATGACTTCGGAGCCTTCCATGAATCCTCAGCCTCTATACCGTCGGGCTGCCAGGTCCATATTATTTTCTCATAGGTAAAGGATACCCTTTCCATATGTTTATAGGGCTCATTCTTTGGATCGAACGTCTCGGGGAAATAGGGCTCCATAGAAACGATGATCGCATTTTCAAGTTTCGTGGTATAATATTTTTCTTCCGATCCTGTTGGACTGATTCGGTAAAAATCAAGCACCACTTCGCTCAGTTGCTCTCCACTTGTAAGTGCCTGAAAGAGTTTTGGAGAGCTTTTATCCATTTCCTTGACAATCGTCATTGGTTGATGAATTCTCTTCCCCGTGGGAAGGCCGGTATGAGTATCACGAGGGATTTCAACAAGATGATCTAACGAATAAACCAGTATCGTCCCTTCTCGCCCCTGAATGTCGCACGAACCTTCAATTTTTCCCTGATTCTTCCCTGTTAATGAAAGATGACACGGCATTGACATAGCTTACAATCCTCCTTTTAATTTATTTAATCTTTGTTCAAAAATTTAGCAGGGCAATCCTTCAGGCTTGCTTTTTGCTGGAGGTCTAAAGCCCTGCCTTACATATCTGCAAGGCTAAAGCCTTGCCCTACATATTACTAATTGCTAACTATTACTCCTTGTCCAGTTTGCCAACCAGAGACAGGGTAAATGAAGCCCCCATATATTTAAAGTGGGGTCTCACCTTCAATGAAACCCTGTACCATCCGGGATCACCTTCCACATCGGAGACGGTGATCTCCGCCTGTCTCAGTGGTCTCCTGCTCCGCACACCGGGTGACGGATTGTCCTGGTCCGCGACATACTGACGAATCCAATTGTTCAGCTCTTTCTCGAGATCGCCTCGCTCTTTCCACGTTCCGATGTTTTCTCTCTGAATGACCTTGATATAATGAGCCAAACGATCGATGATAAATGTATAGGGCAACTGGGTCCCGAGCTTATAATTCAGTTCAGCCTGCTTGCCTTCTTTGGTCTTGGGAAAGCTCTTGGGTTTCTGAACCGAATTGGCTGAAAAGAATGCAGCATTATCACTGCCTTTACGCATGGTAAGTGCAATGAAACCTTCTTCAGCAAGTTCAAACTCCCGGCGTTCGGATATCAATATTTCAGTCGGGATTTTTGTTTGAAGTTCACCCATCGCCTCGTACTGATACATAGGCAGATCTTCAACAGCACCGCCTCCCTGGGGACCAATAATATTGGCACACCATCGGTACTTGCCAAAACTGTCAGTTATACGGGAAGCAAATGCAAAAGCGGCGTTGCCCCACAGGAAATTATCATTTCCGTTAGAAACATCCTCATTGTAATTGAAGCTCTTTACCGGTTGTGTGTCCTGTCCGTACGGCAAACGCAGGAGGAAACGAGGCAACACGAGAGCCACATTTCGCGCATCCTCGGATTCCCTGAAAGACTGCCACTTGACATACTGCGGTCCTTCAAAGATAGCTTTCAGATCTTTCAAATTCGGCAATCCGGAAAAGTCATCGAGGCCAAAAAAGGCCGAATCGGCTGCAGTAACAAAGGGGGCATGCGCCATGGTTGCCACACTTGCCACATCCTGTAATAATTTTATATCTTGCGGACCTGGTCCGAACTCGTAGTTGCCAACCATAAGACCATAGGGTTTACCACCAAATTGACCGTATTCCTGAGTATAACATGTCCTGTACAATCCGGATTTGGTAATTTCCGGAGCGTCTTCAAAATCATCGAGCAAATCCTGTTTGTTGACATTCAATATCTCAATCTTGTTGTTTTCACGAAAATCTGTACGATCCACCATGAATTTAAGAGAACACCAGGCAGACTCCAGTTTCTGAAAATCTTTATTATGCAAGACTGCATCCACCTGTTTTGATAATTTCTGGTCGATGCCTGCAACCATTTCATCCACTAGGGCCTGGCTGACCTTAACACCTTCACGCTCCGGTTTGAGTAATTCATCGATAAAGGCCTGAACACCCTGTTTGGTTATCTGATAGGCTTCATCAGCCGGTTTTAGTTTGGTGGCCTGAACAATATCATCCAGCAGAGTTTGCTCTTCCGTTACTTGAGCTTCTTGCCGGGTCGTTTCTTTTTTTTCCTCGGCCATAATTCTTCCTCCTTATTCTTCCCGAGCGATCAGCGTGTGTTGCTAATCGGTTGTTATTCTTCTATACCAAGTTCTTTAAGAAGACGTTCACGCGTTCCCTCATCCTGAACCAGTTCCTGTATCTTTTTTCTGAAATCGGGGACATTGCCCAAAGGACCCTTTAACGCCCTTAACGCATCTCTTAAATTAACAAGTTTTTTCAACTCCGGTATTTTCCGCACAATAGCGTCGGGATCAAAATCCTTCATGCTCTTAAAGTCGAGATCTACGGTCAACTGCGCATCGGGTTCACCAGACAGAATACTTTGTACGGTCGTATTCAGTCTGATATTCTGGGCAGCGAGCACATCGTCAAAATTATCCTTGTCCACATTAATTGCCTTACGATTTTCCACCGGCGTTTCATCGTCTCTGAGCGTAAAATCACCCATAACCATGACCTTTAAGGGAAGTTCAACTTCTTCTTTGGCACCCCCCGTAGCCGGCTTGTAAACAATATTTACCCGTTCCTTTGGTGCAACCGAACCTTGTTTTGCCATGACCTGCCTCCTTTATCTAATTTGCCTGTTTAATTAATTGCTCTTTTATTACTCCCATTGTTTAGCCAGTCGCAATGCTGCAACCGGATTCAATCTGGATATGTGATCCATCGCCTCCATCGCCCGATCCTGCAATTCCTTATCTGACTGAGCTCTTAAACTTTTATATACTTCCATCATGGCCTCAAGCACCAGATCCGGATCCCAGTTATCAAGGTGGTGTTTTTCTATATCACCAACAATCTCCCACAGATGTGGCAGGGCCAGCCTTGCTTTCCTGGCATTCACCAATAATCTGATAAGCGCTATCCGCCACAGGAACCGAGACTTTTGTGATGTCCCCTGGCTGAATCGTTCCTGTATAAGTTCAACACCTTCAGCCACTTTTTTTTGCTTTACGAGGGTTTCGGCTTTATTATAAACACGAGCAATCTGAGATTCTTCAGAGTCCCCGGCAACGTTTCGGGAAACGACAAATGTTTCACCCGTACCGCTCGCTTTTTGAATTGAAATTTCTTTCAACCATTCTTTCGTGTCATCGTCGGCAAAGGGCGTGCCGTCTGAAAATGCAAGTTTTTCAATACCAGGCAGGCGATGCACATACACTGCCGTTTCATCGATAACAGTTTTGCAAGCCTCTTCATATTTCAATTGTTCGAGTGCTTCAGCAACATATCGGCTTAAATCAAGCCAGAATAAAAATTCACCTACCCTGCCTTCAGCTGATTCCAATAACCCTTCATACTGCATTTGCTGATTCAGATTTTTCAACGCATTTTTCAGATCACGCGCTGGTGGCGGTATGCGCGTTTTCCCATCCTGAGCCGGAGGGAGGGCATTGACCGGCAACCATGCAGCCAACCGTGTCAACCGATAACTTATGGCGTTAGACGGATCACTCTTTATGAACAGTGTTGCTGCCTGGCGAAGTGCATCCAATCCACTGTTTAACACTTTTTTCGGATCCTGTCCCGAAATAATCACAGGACGATCTTCCCGTCCGACCGCTGCTTCCGGGGCCGGAGCCGGCGATGGTTGTGTTTCCGGTTGAGCCGCAGCTTCTTCCTGTTTTACATCCTCGGAATCGACCCTGGATCGCATGCCTGCAATCATTTCCTGCAACTGATGTAAGGAAGGAGCCTCATCAATGTGCTCTCCCAGAAAGGTATCAATAGCGCCAATATTATCATTAAGGCTCTTAATTTGCTCTTCAGTCAGTGAGGAATCAGGGGGAAGAGATTTAAGGGCCGACAAGGCACTCTCCTTCCACCACTCAACAGCACCGAGGCGACCTCTCATCCGTTTTTTTGCGGGAAACAAAGTCTCCCAGAAATTTTCCAGTAGATCGCGATAGATTGCCAGACCTGCTTCAAGGCCTTCAATTCCCCTGGATCGGACAAGAGCGACACACAAATAGCTTGCTACCAGGAGATGCTTTGATTTTTCCGCAAGTATGATTGTGCCAAGTTGAACAACATTATCCCAGTTAACGCCACCTTCTGAAGTAGGCGATGTCAGTTTGTCAATCTCGTTCTGCAGCTTCTCGTATTCCGGCTCAAAACGGACATCGCCCCCAGACGGGCTGTTCTGACTTATAGGTGTTTTTCCGAGTTCAATAAGTTCCATATCTTTTTCAGAATACAGGAAACAGAAGTTAAAAGTCAGAATAAGTGATTATGCAAGGGCTGAAGCCTTGCCCTGCTGACTCTTGAATTCTGACTGCTGCCTCCTCTCTTTTTACCGATCCCAGCAGTTAGTAATAACCTCCGGGACCTTTCGCGGCACTTTGCTCAATAATTGAATAACAGGTTTATTATCTGTAAATTCATACGAAACTTTAATCTCGTTGATATTCATCTTTTGGAGAATTCCTCTGAATTCCGTAAAATCGTCTGCTGTAAAGCTCTTGCTGCCGTCTTTGAAATCGGCTAAAAACAAAGGGAAACCATTGTACCCTGAATATTTTTTAGTCAGGGTTAATCCTTCAAAGTGAATTCGCAGCGTCACGTCACCGCAGTCTGCCGGAGACCAGGCAAAAATCAGACTGGCCGGATAGTTGTAATTCTCCAGCCGCGACTTCCCTCTTGAGCATTGGAGTTCAAGTGAAACTTCGTAGGGTTCCTTTTTCGCTCCATCATTTACATCAATGGGGAGTGCCTTGACCCGAACCTTGTATTCTGATTGAATTGAAGTGCTTACTTCGGACCCCCGTGTTACGAAGGCAAAAAAATCTTTCTTGAACGGGATTCGTACCCCTCGTGCCTTCTTTGCGAAATACCCATTCTGATTTCTCCCTAAAAAAGGAGCCGCCGAACCGTTCACAAATTTCCATACGACACCTTCCTTGCCAAAAAGCAAAGTAGGCAGTTTTTCCCCGGCAACACCCTGAATTCCTCCAAGAACTATATCTTCCCAATCGTGCTGCAGGAAACATGCTGTCTCCATACTGACATAAAAAATCAAAAAGTTTATGGGCCCGGCAAGAAGATTTAGAGATACCGAATCTGTTTCACCCGATGTCAGGTAAGTTTTTATTTTCTGGATTTCTCCACAGGCTGAGAAAAAAGGAGACTTGCTTTCAGATGGTTTTAAACTGTATGGGAAAAACTCCGATGCCGCCTTATATGCCTGACTTCTCGCAGTCGATACAGGTAAAAGCTCTTCCAGTTCATTAAGGTAGTTATTGAATGCTTTCACCACCTGGATGTGCTCTTCCTCCAGTTTTTTATCTTTGAAGATTCTGGTTTCACTGACTACTTCATGAACCAGCTTTTCTCCCTTACGAGCAGCCTTGGCCAGAATAGACTCATCCTTTTTAACACCCTTTTCCCTGGCAGCATCATCGATAACGGACTGAATCTCCATGACCTGTTTAGCCCAGGCTGGAACGTCTCCAGCATCTGCGTATGGTTTCAACTCTCTCTGCATACGTTTGATAAGCTCAAAGTAAGGATTGTGTGGCGTTGTCATTTCAGAGGCCATACTTCGCCACTCATCCAAACCACCGAGGTTATGTTGCCCATCCGAAAAAGAAAGAGCAAAATCCTTCCATGCCCGATAATATTTTTTTTGATACCATAGATAAAATTTCTTTCTTTCCCCGCTAATATCAACCCTGTCGGGCAAGGCATCTTCAAGGTATTCCATGAACTCATCAATCTTCTTACGTCCATCAACGGTAAATGCTCCATCAACGAATATTTCACTACTCTGTTTGCCGGAATCGCTCGGCCCCCAAAAATCCTGAAACGTAATATCTCGAATAGCAATGTCATCGTTAGCCCACTTAACGAGCCAATTAAAGTTTGCACTTTTTTTAAAAATTAACTTAACGAGTGTTGTTTGCATTTCTTTTATCTTCACGCGGGCTGTCTGTTCACTGATACCTTGTCTGACGTAAAAAAGATAAAGGTCCTCAAATTTGCAAGCTTTATCCGGGGGCAGTTTTCTGTCAAGCAGTATAAGAATGTCCGGAAGAACATTGCTGAGATCCTCTGATTGTTTAGAGAGTTTCCCTTTTATTCGAGCCTTTAAAATCTTGATTCTACCGACAAGATGTTCCGCATACACCATAATTTCTCTCTCGGGAGTATCTTGTGTAATCCTATCCAGTTCACTTGCCGCTATCCGATCCATGGGATCCAAAAAGCCTTTTTTAAACAGATCCATGAATTGCTTTCGAAGCTTCCTTTCAGTCTCAATGCTTTCATGAAGCCCAAATCGAGGTACCCACCAGTTACTATTGGCACGCTGGAGATCCAGAAGTTCGTTTCTAAACGTATCCATCATAATCAAGTTATCAGATATGCTTTCCGTTAAGGCGGGAGGTTTTGAAAAATCCTCAGTAAACCCCCTTAAAACACTCAGGTTCTGGACAAATGAAAAACTGAGGAGTCCACACGCGGCCAACCATAAAGCAACCCAGGACAGGAGGCCCAGGTTCTGTGTCAGCCGCCGCCACTTGAGAAATTCCAGAATCGGTGTAAACAAATTCCTGTCACCCGGCAGAATACGGCCAAAAAAATCATGGAGGAAAAAACCCTTATTTTTTGACATTTACACGTCCCTTTGTTCTTTCGGCAGAATATCCTGAAATAACGGAACAAGCGGGGCATCCTCCTGATGCCCGCTGCTAAAAAATATCCCTCGTAAGAGAGGAGTTTCCTGGTACGTGCTCTCCTTAAAAGCACCTTCCACAAAAGCTTCAAGACCGGGTCCTAATCTGTCAAACTCATTCGGAAAAATAAGTACACCCGGACCGACGTTTTCGTTTGAATTGACCAGTTCGAGGCGAATATCCTTTAATCGATCAGAAACGACACGCATCGTTTCCTCAAGAAACTCCTGACAATTGTTAGTTAATCTCTCATTTAGATGACCCATGGCCTGATTCAATATTCCCTCCGGCAAAAGGGAATTAAAATCAGTCATGCCCCAGACAAGGTCGACCTTGCTTACCATAAGATAGACAGGAAACCTTGCGCCGAGAATCCGCATCAGAGCGTCAATACGTTTCCTTATGCCCTGTCCTTCTTCCACCAACATGCCATCAGTTCCCATGATTTTGTCAGCGCTAACGACGACAATGAGACCGTTGATCGGTTCTTTTTTACGATACCTGGCGAGCAAAGTCAGAAATTTCTCCCACTCTTCTTTATCGGCTCCTTCATCGACAGGAATGGTATATCGACCGGCTGTATCAAGAATGATTGCTTCTTCAAAAAACCACCAGTCACAATTCTTTGTTGATGATATGCCCGGCGTACTGGCAATTTCCGTAAGGGGGGATGTAAGTCTCGAACTCTTAATAGCTGTCGTTTTCCCTACGCCGGATTCTCCGATAACGAGATACCACGGCAGAACGTAAAGCGGATTGCCTTTCTTTTTAAGATATGATCCCCGCAAGAGGCCAATGGATTCCTGCCAGCGTGCCTGCAGGTCTTTCAACTGCTGCCGCTCATGGATCGGCGCTCCTCTGATTGCTGAATCGTCCTGTTCAATGATCTGTTTAACAAAATGTTTTTCGCGGCGTCTGAAGAAATATTTTTTAAGAAATAAAAATCCCATCCATAGCCCAAATATCCCGACAAGAATGACAAGCCCAACCCACCAGGGCCAATGTTGTCGCAAGACAAACCAGAAAGTTAAACCAGCAAGAAGGCCGATAACGAATAGATACAAAAATATTTTAAAAACTGTAAGATGTATATTTTTCATCATCCTCGCAGCAACCCCGTTTATGCTTTTGATGTAGGGCAAAGCTTTAGCTTTGCGTTACGCCATGCAGGGCTGAAGCCCTGCCCTACTGAGAATATAGAGAAATTCAAAATCCCTTTCCAAAAAAATCGGTAATAAATCTTCGCAATACATCCTGGTATAAGAGAAACAGGACTCCGAACAAAACAGGGGGCCAGATTAAAAATGTGATTGTAAATAGAGAAAAAGGACTTCCAAACTTCTGCCCGGCAGCATCATCTGTTACAGATTTATAAGCTCCCGGAAAAAGATTAATTTCACCTCGTGAGGACTGGGCCAGTAAACTTTCATCCATTATATGCTGCATATTTGATGCTTTGATGCTCGCTAACAGTGTTTCATCTTCTTTTTTGAAATAGCGTCCATGAAAGCCTGACGCCAAACAATAGGCATATACCTCGCGTACCTCGCGTGCCTCGGGATTAAGCTCGCCCAGGCGATCAAAGAATTCTTCACCCGCATTGGTAGATTTATGGTAACTCCGTTGCAACTGTTCATGGATCCAGGCGGAGCTTCCTTCCCACGAGGAACACAGAACCGATTCATCCACCCATGCACAAACGGCGAATCGAGCCGAGTCCCATTCTTCCGCAGACCATTTTCCCTTATTTATCCACTGTTCAGCCCGATCGAAAAGTACGGTATAATCATTTTTTACCTGTTCAAAGCCAGGCTGTTTTTCACCTGCCGTTTGTAAAAACCAAGAGGTATACGTAATAATTTCGATAAAACAGTCTATTAAACGCATGGAACTTTCCTTTTTCTGTAGGGCAAGGCTTTAGCCTTGCATAACGTAAAGCAAGGCTAAAGCCTTGCCCTACGACTCGAAACTATACTTTACGTTCCCCTGAGAATGACGATTTCCGCCATGACATCCTCAGGTGCCGTATCCCAGTACAACGAAATATTCCGGGAACGCTGCACATCCACCCATTGCGAGCTGTAATGATCAATCTTGAAATAAAAAGAGTTCTGCCGTCTCGGCAAACCGGGAGGCGGAACGTGACTTTCCTCCAGTTTAATTCCGTGAAGAGCTCTGGAAATCAGAGTTCCTATATGTTCTGAACTACTCAATTTGGCTATTGTCTTAATGTTTTCAAGCACCTTCTCAGGCTCAACATTTGTTCGGATAACAAGATAGAAAGCATTCCGACTGTCAAAGGCATTGGTCGGAATTTCTCCTGCAAAATAACCCCCGTCGCGTTTCAGACGAATAATGTGTTCCGGACCGATGATAATCCTGTTGAGCAGATTTCCCACCAGATTATAAGCTGCAGAAAAACAGGCCCACAGATTCTGGTGATCGTAATGTGGCAGTACAATTGTTCCGTCAAGTAACTCCCCCGTTGCGCTGAGCTCCTCTGAGAATGTACTTAACTCACCAATAAGCTGTCTGAGGACACCATATAAGGCCCACGGATGAATATTCGGCGTTTCTGTCAGATGGAAAAGTACCGGCACGAATCTGTTCAAAGAACGCAGGGCCAGAAGATAGATCATATAACCGGATTCAAAATCTGTCGACTGGATTTCCCTGGGGCTTTTAAATTCTTCAAGTTGGCGACAGCGTGAAGTCACCTGGTCGCGAATGTCCCTTATTATTTTAATCAATTCATCCGAACCGGACATAAATACTGTCGGTGGAATAAAACTGCGGGAGAGTTTTATTTCCTTACCATCGCGTTCGAGTTGAGCCAGAGGTATGAGATGATAATTGTTCAGTTCCTCCAGTTCATTTTCCCAGAAAATCTTCAAGAGATGGTCCATTCTTTTCAACTGAGCAGCAGGTCCGCCTCTGTGCATGTCAATCACTTCCTCAGGATTTTCTGTTGTAACGAACCGGGAGTTTATCCCCGACAAATCATCTAACCTGGGAAGAACCGTAACGTTTTGTGCTCCCTGGGTAAACTTGCGTAATCCCAAAAAGACTGTAAATGGCTTTTCTGCTTCCACCCATGCTTCGTCAAAAGATCGGGACTGAATAACACAGTTGCCCGGGAAAACAGTACCCGTACCATCCTGAAATAAAAACTTTCCCTTTAACAGCTCAAAGGAACGGTTTTCCAGGGCAGACTCATTAACTTCCATGTTGACGACTCCCCAGAAATAGGGGTGTTGATACTCCAGTACAGAAGAAAGCAAAGACTGAAAATATAGATCCAGATATTGAAAATGCTGGGGTTGTAAAAACAGGCCCTGATGCCAGAAAAGAGGTTTTTGGGAAATCATTACTTACTCCTACTATGGTGAATTTTATTTGAACCTAAAGAAAGATCAATGAAAAGATTACCCGGAATCGGTTTTTTTAAAACTAACCACTTTCTTTCAGTGGTAACGGGAACTTCATAAAGACAAGAAACCATATCGGGGCTGAGATTATAATATCCCGCAACAACTCCTACCCACTTAGCCTTTTCCGCTCTGTCCAGAGAGAGGCTTTTATTATCACCCGGCTGAACAATAACACGCATAAAACTAACTACACCTTGATCAAAACGTGAACACTGGAGAAGTTTATTTAATCCATCTTCACTTCTGGATAATTCATTGAAAACATTGGGATCGCTCATCTGATAAAGACACATGAGGATAGTATGGGGCTGTCCGTCATACAGATTCAGATTTTTATCGGCCCGATAAGAAATCTTTATTGCTTTTTGACCAAATCCCCAGACAAGGGAGAGATCATCAGCGGGATCAGGCTTCTTGCTGGTGGCACAGGAACTAAGGAATGATAAAAAAAACAATAATGAAAATAAAAATATAAATGGTGACTTTACCCTGCCCACTATAACCCCCATTTGATATTCATAAAACCAGCTCTACCGTGATGTTACTGGCGCATTATCACCAATAAGTCAAAGATATGTCAAGAAAAATCTCGCTTTGGCTCATTGCTCATTGCTCATTGCTCATTGCTCATTGCTCAGCCCTCATTGCTCATTGCTCATTGCTCATTGCTCATTGCTCAGCCCTCATTGCTCATTGCTCATTGCTCAGCCCTCATTGCTCATTGCTCATTGCTCAGCCCTCATTGCTCATTGCTCATTGCTCAGCCCTCATTGCTCATTGCTCATTGCTCAGCCCTTTGCGGCTTTGCCGCATTATTTATCCATATAACCCAGGGTGGTGTAAAATGTCGCTCTGTCAAAGAATATCATCATTCTCCTGTCAAATTCAAAGGCCATATAAATATCGAGTGTTTTTTTCGATATGCCGTGTGATAGGGCAAATTCCCAGATGTATTTCCGTTTCAGGCTCATGGCGCTTAATAGTTCATGCAGTTTAAAACCCTCGTTCCTTTTTTCTTTCCCGAATTCTATGAAGTAACTCCTTATATCTATACTCCTTACACTTTTATCCAGATAATATTCTGAGGCCCATTTACTAAACTGTAACAAAACGCTATGGGCCCTTTCAAAGAGTTTCTTTTTATCAAAAGATTGATACGAGGGAGTTGATCTGTTTGTTGTAATATCCTTGAGCCAGTTTTGCGTAATTATTACTGCATTGTCCTGGATCACTTCAACAAGCCTGTCAGAAAGAAGGTTTTTCTTTTTCTTGTGAGATCGGCCCCCATCCACTGCAACGGCAAAGGAATCGACAATGGCCCAGTAATCTGATTTGCTTTCAATATATGCATTAACTGCCTTCGTATTTGAACTGAATGCGAGACGGGGAATCTTTTCAATCGAATAATATTTTGCCGCAACCGTGTCACTGCCCGGCGCGAGATCACCTCCGGTTTGCACCGCTTCAAAGGTTAAAAAAATCAAATCTCCATAAAAATAATTATTACCGGATCCCACATCAACAAGATTCGTGATTCTCCCTTTTATGCCCGTTTCTTCCTCAAGTTCCCTTATGGCCGCCTCTTCAATACTTTCATCTATTTCCGCAAAACCCGAAGGAAGGCACCATTTCCCTTTATAAGGTTTGTTCCTCCTTTTCACGAGGAGAATCTTTCGTTCTTCAACGACTATCGTTGAAACAACTGGAAGGGGATTATCATAAAAAAATAAGTCGCAGATTTCACAATAGTCTCGAAGAATGTCCTCTTCATATTTTTGTGAAATCCTGCTTCCGCAACATGGGCAGAATATTCTCTTTCTCTGTTTCACTGCGCGCCTTTTCCCAATAACGGGTTCGAGCAAACAAAAATCGTATCGTCCTTTGAAATTGTAAAGTTACTCCTGCTTTCGGTAAATGATTTCTGGAGGTGAACCTCAAGCAGATCAAATACCGTTTCCACTTTATCTTTTACACGGGAAAGAAGAAACGGACATTTAAATCTGAAGTATTCCATAAGAGAATATATATCCCCCGGTTTAAAGACAAGCGTATTTGAATAGTTTGTTACCTGTATATCCTGAAACCAGGGAGACAGGATTTCATGACCGTTTTCAGAGGAAAAACTGCTGATGAAAATTTCAATGGGAAGTCTTTCATCCTGATTTAACATTCCGTTACTTGCAAGTACATCTCTGGCAAAGCTGACAAGCTCATTCATATTTTTCCTGTTGTGAACTGTCGCGACGAGCAAGCCGTCGCTCTTCAATACCCTCGATATATCCGATACAATTTCAGGAAAGAAATACAGCGAATAACTGCATATGACAAGATCAACCGATCTATCTTTGAAATCCTTTACAACAGATGCGCCTGAAGATGTGAAGTCACCTTTGATACCCGCTCTTTTACAGGCTTCAAGAAACAGGGGTTCATAGTCCCTGATAATGTCCACACCTGTTACTACCGCATCGGAATGGACTTTTCCCTTCAACGCCTCTGTAAAAAAACCAAAACCACAACCAAGTTCAAGAATGTTCTTACACCACTTGACGTTAAGTCCGTCCAGTGCGACTTTTCTTATATCGTCTCGGTTTGTTGAATGTCTCTTTATAATATCTGCGGTAAATCTGTGAGCATCAACATCAATAAAGACATCAACAACCCTTGATTTATTATTGTCATTTCTCATAAAATATTATTATCTTTAAAGGGGAAACAAAGCAGGGGTCAGGTCTTGCTTCTTGCCATTACGCGGATCACGTATTCACTACATTTCCTTAATGGCAAGAAGCAAGACCTGACCCCCTCCCTTTCTAACTAATAATCCCCTCCAGCTTTGTCAAGGCTTCTTCTAATTTGTCGGGATCTGGTCCTCCGGCCTGGGCCATCTCGGCACGACCGCCACCTGTTCCGCCCACAATCGGTGCGATTTCCCTGACTATTTTACCGGCATCATATTTATCCGTAAGATCTTTTGTAACCATACACAAAAGCATGGCCTTGTTTCCAACCTTGCTGCCCAGGAGAATGACACCCGACTTTATCTTATCTCTGAGTTTGTCACCAAAATCCCTCAGAGTTTTGACATCCGGGGCATCGACCATGGTAGCAAGCATTCGAACTCCATTTACCTCCTTTGCCTTACTGACCAGATCAGATGAATCTCTGGATGCCAGCTTCCCCTTGAGAGCCTCTATCTCTTTTTCCATATCTTTCTGGTGGGTGAGGAGTTTATCCACTCTTTCCGACAGTTCCATCGGGTTGGCCCTTAAAAGGGATGCCGTCTTCCTCAACTCTTTTTCCACACTACTTAAATATTTGACCGCTGACATTCCTGTTACGGCTTCAATTCTTCTAACACCGGAGGCGATTGCCGATTCACCGATAACCTTCAACAAGCCGATATCTCCGGTTCTCGTCACATGGGTACCGCCGCACAGTTCCATACTGAAATCACCCATCTTGACAAGCCTGACATCGTCACCATATTTTTCATCGAAAACGGCCGTTGCACCCGTTTTCATTGCCTCCTCCTTGGGAAGGACAGTTGTAGTAACAGGAAAATTTTGCCTGATGTATTCATTGGCAATCTTTTCTACTTTATCCATCTCGTCATCTTCAATTTTGGAAAAATGAGTAAAATCGAACCGAAGCCTCTCCGGATTGACAAGGGAACCTGATTGTTTAATATGATCACCCAGAACCTCTTTCAACGCCGCCTGCAGGACATGGGTACCGGAATGATGGGCCTCTGTGGCGCTTCTTGCCGTTTTATCCACTTTAAGCGCTACCGTATCACCAACCTTGAGTTGACCTTTTTTAAGTTTTCCAATATGTGTAAATAAATCATCAAGGGGCTTCTGAGTATCCCATACATCGAAGACTGAGGATTCACTTTCAATAACTCCCGCATCTCCGACCTGTCCCCCTACCTCACCATAGAAAGGTGTCTTTTCAACAAATATCTCACCGTTTTCACCTTCCGAAAGCGTATCTACCTTTTCATCATTTTTCAGAATCGCTGTAATCCGTGATATAGCCTCTGTAACCCCTTCATAGCCGACAAAATCATTGGAGATTCCTTTCGATGAAAGTTTTCTATAAACGTCCGAAACCTCTTCTTCGCCGCTTCCCTTCCATGACTCTCTTGCCTTTTCACGCTGAGCCTCCATGGCCTTTTCAAACCCTTCCATGTCAACAGTCATATCCTGGATTCGAACAGCATCTGCCGTCAGATCCGTTGGGAACCCGAACGTATCATAAAGTTTGAAAACAACGTCACCGGGAACCACTTTTTTCCCTTTCTCTTTGAGAGTCTCTACCTCATCATTCAATATCTTCAAGCCGGCATCGAGTGTTTCCATGAAGCGTTGTTCTTCATTGACGACCACTTTTCTAACATAAGATTCCTTATCTAAAAGTTCGAAATAAGCATCCTTCATCTTTTCTATAACAACAGGAACGATGTCGTGTAAAAACGGTTTATCCATACCGAGAAGTTTACCATGGCGCGCAGCCCTTCTCAGTATCCTCCTGAGCACATAACCTCTCCCCTCATTGCTCGGAAGAACGCCATCACTGATCAGAAAAGTAACCGCCCTGCTGTGGTCTGCAATGGCCCTTATGGAAATATCGTCATTTTCATTATCCTTGTATTTTTTGCCCGTAGCCTTCTCAATATGCTCGATGATTTCCTGGAATAAATCACAGTCATAGTTACTCTGTACCCCCTGCATTACCGCCGCAAGTCGTTCCAGGCCCATCCCCGTATCGATATTCGGCTTGGGAAGGGGTGTCAATGTTCCTGATGCGTCACGATCAAACTGGGTAAAGACGAGGTTCCAGAGTTCCAGATGACGGTCGCATTCACATTCCACATTACACTCCGGCCTGCCGCAGCCAACTCCCTCACCCTGATCATAGAGGATCTCCGAACAGGGTCCACAGGGGCCTGTCTCACCCATCATCCAGAAATTGTCTTTTTCACCCAGACGAACAATTCGCTCCGCCGGTATGCCCATCTTTTTATTCCATATCTCAAAGGCCTCATCGTCATCCTTATAAATGGTAATTATCAGCTTTTCTTCAGGAAGACCCATTACCTCCGTAAGAAATTCCCACCCCCAGGCTATGGCCTCATCCTTGAAATAGTCGCCGAAGGAAAAATTGCCCAACATTTCAAAAAAGGTATGATGACGTGCGGTAAACCCCACATTTTCCAGGTCGTTATGCTTTCCACCCGCCCGAACACATTTTTGTGAGGAAGCAGCCCGGGTGTATCCTCGCTCCTCTGTTCCCAGGAACAGGTTTTTGAATTGAACCATACCGGAATTCGTAAAGAGAAGTGTCGGATCTTCCTTTGGCACAAGCCCCGAACTCGCTATGACGGCATGCCCTCTCTCCTCAAAGTATTTTAAAAATTTCCCTCTGATTTCACTCCCTGTCATCAGTACATTCCTCCCTTGGTTTTCCTAACACATCAAATATCAATTCCAGTGGAAAACTCCTGCTCATAAGGTTTCGTATTAATCGTCCTTTCTCTTTAGCAGAAATAAACCTGGCGTTCTCTTCAGACGCAACTGCTTTCCCACATTTTTTTTCTACAAGTTTTTCGATAGCCCCTCTTTCCCCGATTTCTTCCCTTGCATGGACAATAGACTGTTCAGCGAGCTCCCCGGAAATTCCTTTTTCCAGCAGGCTTATTTCAATTTTTCTATTTCCCCACAGTCTGTTCACTGCGAGATTTCTTGCCCAACCTTTTGCAAAAGCTTCGTCATCCAGGTACTTGAGTTCTAAAAGCCTGTCAATAACGTTATTTATTACCGTTTCCTCAAAACCCCTTTCCTTCAGTTTCAATCGCAACTCTTTTGTACTTCTCGATCTCACCAGGAGGAGACGAAAGGCCTTTTGCTTTGCCTTTTCAAATAAAAGATCGCCTCCCATTATTCTTCCTCTTCTGTAATCTCCTTTTTCAGGTTGAATCTTTCTCGAATTTCATCTTCTATTTTGGTCAAAAGGTCAGGATTTTCCTTCAGAAAGAGCCCCGCATTTTCTCTTCCCTGTCCCAGTCTTTCTCCTCCATATGAATACCATGCACCGCTTTTCTCGATAATTCCACCATTGGAAGCAAGATCTATGAGATCATTTTCCTTTGAAATCCCTTCTCCGAAAATGATATCAAACTCCGCTTCCCTGAAGGGAGGGGCGACCTTGTTCTTTACAACTTTAACCCTGGTTCTGTTTCCTATAACATCCTGTCCATGTTTGATTGCACCTATCCTTCTTATATCCATCCGCATGGAGGAGTAAAATTTGAGGGCATTACCACCGCTTGTTGTTTCGGGATTACCGAAAAATACACCTATCTTCATCCTGATCTGGTTGATAAAAATAACCGTTGTCTTCGACTTGCTGATGCTCCCCGTAAGCTTTCGAAGTGCCTGAGACATTAGCCGTGCCTGAAGACCCATCTGGGCATCACCCATATCACCCTCAAGTTCCGATTTGGGAACGAGGGCGGCAACGGAATCTATAACAAGGACGTCCAGTGCCCCGCTTCTCACCAGGACTTCAGCAATCTCAAGAGCCTGTTCCCCCGTATCGGGTTGAGATATGAGCAGGGAATCAGTATCTACCCCGATCTTCGCCGCATAGTTGATGTCAAGAGCATGTTCCGCATCAATAAAGGCGGCAAGCCCACTCTTCTTCTGTGCTTCTGCAACGATATGGAGGGCTAATGTCGTTTTACCACCCGACTCGGGACCGAATATTTCAACAACCCGTCCCCGAGGCACTCCACCGACACCGAGGGCTATATCGAGACTGAGCGCACCTGTCGATATGGCCGGAACACCCGGGACAGCGACCTCCCCCCCCAATCTCATTATTGAACCTTTTCCAAACTGCCGTTCGATCTGGGTTATCGCCAGATCTACCGCTTTTTCTTTATCTACATCGGATGCCATAATGACCCTCCTTTTCGTTTTTCGTCATTTTTCATTTTGCTGGGTTTCATTCTTCAACTCGAAACTTATTTTTACTACTCCCTAAAAGGAAAATATGCAAGCTCTGTGTAAACGGCCCCACCCGGCTTCAGTTCACTCTGAAAAAGGGTTAGACCTTTTGAATCAAATTGTCCTGCCTGATAATCATCTTCCCTTTTGATCGCTTCCGAAAGACCCGTTATCATCCCCCTGAATGACCTGGCCCTTCCCAGTGTCAGATGAGGTCTGAACTTACGTTCTTCTTTTTTATAACCGTATGCCTCAAGATCTGTCTCAATTGCCCTTTGAAGAACCGACAACCTTTCTATGTCTCCATCAAGTCCAAACCACAGGACTCGAGGTCTTTCCAGCTTTGGGAATGCTCCAACTTTTCCCCCTCTCAATGAAATAGTCTCGGCATTTTTTGTGTTCCTTGAAACGACTTCCGAGATTTGAGCAACATCTTTTTCATAAATATTGCCAAAAAACTTCAGTGTCAAATGGATTCCCTCCGGCCTCGTCCACCTGACGCCTTCAATGAGATATTTTAACCTGTTCTGGATTGTAATGATCCGATTTTTCACATCCTCCGGAAGCTCTATAGCCAGAAAAACTCTTTTCGGTTTTTCATCTGTCACTGTCACCATACCTCACTAGGAACCTCCTGAGAATTTCAAGAGACCATTGAGATGAAATTTCCTTTACTCTCCTTCTCTCCCAGCGAAAGAGAAACTTGCGGCAAACCGTATCACTTCCATCAGTCACCGCAATAAAGACGGTGCCGACCGGTTTTTCTACCGTTCCACCCGTTGGTCCCGCAATACCTGTCACGGAGAGACCGATATCTGTTTTCCCCAGCTTTCGTACGCCTTCCGCCATCGAAACAGCCGTTTGCTCACTTACGGCACCATGCTCATCCAGGACTGAAGAGGGAACATCGAGAATTTCCATCTTTGAGATATTACTGTAGACAACCACTCCCCTGTCAAGAAATTTCGAGCTCCCCGGTATATTTGTGAGACGATCGGTTATGAGGCCGCCGGTGCACGATTCTGCTACTGACAGTGTCAAATTTTTCTTCGTAAGAAGAGATGCAACTATTCCTTCGAGGGTTTCATTATCATAGCCAAATATATATTTTTCAAGTCTTTCTATAATTTTTTCTTCTATTACTTTCAGATTCTCTATTGACGTTTCCTTGTCGTCGCCCTTTGACGTGATAACCAGATGATTTTCCGGAAATCTGGGGTAAAATCCAATAGCCACACCGGGAATCTTAAACTCCTCACCGGACAGAGCCTCATCGACCCTGGATTCAGAAATCCCGAAAAGCTTTATTGTCCTTTTTGAACTGTATTGAACGGGCTCCTTAAATTCTTTTCTGAATAGAGGAATTACACCTTCGGGAAACATCCTTTTTACCTCAAAAGGAACACCGGGTATGACAGCAACAATTTTACCATCCTTTTTCAGAGAAAAACCCCAGGCAGTTCCGACGGGATTCAATATCGTGGCAGCGCCTTCAGGAAACATGGCCTGTTTGGCATTGTTATCCGTCCATTGAATGCGGAATTTCTCAAATCTTTTCTTAATTTCGCTGAGAACAGAGTCATCCGTATACAATTTGAGCCCAAATGCTTTTGCTATAGAGGCAGTTGTTATATCGTCGGAAGTTGGACCAAGACCGCCTGTAACGATAACTGCATCTGAGATCTCAAGAAGATATTCCAATCCCTTTTTAATGGCAGCTTCATCGTCACCAACGGACATAGTGGCTGATACGTGCCATCCCTCGGAATTCAACTGGCGCGACATGAATGAGGAATTGGTATCCTGTATCATACCGCTTGTTAATTCATCTCCGATTGTTAATATGCCGACATCCAATTTGAACAACTCTCTAAATTCCAGCGAATTTAATCAATAACAGTAAAATGACATTCCCGTAAATACCCGCAGCGATATCGTCCACTACTACTCCGTATCCACCAGGTAAACGCCTTTCACATAAACGAACAGGGAAGGGTTTTAATATATCAAAAAACCTGAAAAGAATAAATCCCGTCAATACATGCGAAATCGTCGGCGTAACAAGAAACATGGTAAATTGAAACCCCACAATCTCATCAATGACAATCTGTGACGCATCCTTTTTATTGAATATTTTCTCCGCTTCCTGGGATATGTACACCGCAAGGAAGGACAAAGCAACCACCGACAGAAGATGTAAAAACCAGGGGAAGCGTGAAAAGACAAGGTATACAGGTATTCCAATTAATGTTCCCAGGGTACCTGGAGCATACGGTGAAAGGCCGACACCGAAACCGGTTGCCGTAACTTTTATAAATTTTTCTACCAGAAAGACACCTCAATCAAGATAACACTAGTGTCGTGTCAAGTCTCGAGTTTCATTGCGAGCGAAGCGAAGCAATCTCCTGCTACTGGGAGCTAACTTGGCATAATCCAAGAGATTGCCACGGCCTTCGGCCTCGCAATGACGAAGGCTTGTGCGTCATTGCAAGCTTGCCATGACACTAGTTATTGTTGAATATATTACAAGGCCTTTTGGAAAAACTTATCATTAATTTTAAAAAAGTTAATATAGTATAATTACCTGTCAATGTAAAGCGTGTAAAGGTTGACGAATCTTGCATCCTTATTTGAAGGCCTTTTTACAGATAACCGTGTAGTCCCGGAAGATAGTTGACTCCCATTTTGCTGTTTGCTTCCCTTTGTTCGTACTTGACATTTTTTTATAATAAAATTAATAGAGAAGTAATTTCCTGTTTACTATAAGAGAGTTGACGTATTATGAAAATCTGCAGATACCTTCGGACCGAACATATTTTTTTGAACACTCTATTTCCAGACAAGGAGGCTGTGCTTCGTTTTGTGGCCGATACCTGCACGAAGGACGGCATTGTGGAAGACGCTGACGCTCTCTATGAAGGCATGAAAAAACGGGAACAAACCATGAGTACAGGTGTAGGCGGCGGTATTGGTTTACCTCACACAACCAGCCGGGAAGCACAGGATGCATTCATTATTATGATCCACCTGGCAGAACCCATCGATTTTGAAGCCCTGGACGCTTTACCTGTAGACATTATTCTGGCGCTGATTGTTCCTGAAAATCAAACGACTCTGCACCTTCGAATACTCGCAGGCGTCTCAAGGCTCTGCAAGAAGCCTGAATTTTTAGAAACAGTGAGAAAAGCAAGGATCCCGAAGAAGCTCTGCGAGGAAATCACCGATCTCGAAGAAAAAATGCCTTTCCACTGATCGTTAATAAGCAACTTACTTTAAGAAGAGACCTTTGCAGAATGTTCAATTTTGTTCAAGTTCAAGGAAGGTGAAAATTTTAACCACAGGAATACATTGAGTATTTCGAGGATTAAAATTTGAGCATGACGCAGAAATTGGGCAAAAGGGGACGTTATGCAAAGGTCTCAAGAAGAGAGCAATACGTGTATATTCTAATTACCGTGATTAATAATGAAGAACTCCTGGATGAACTCATCACGGGCTGGCTGGATATCGGAATCACCGGTGCCACGGTAATAGAGAGCACCGACTCCCTTCAGTTGATCAGCCACCATATTCCTATCTTCGCAGGTTTCCGGGCTCTTACCAGCGGCGGAATGCCCCACAACAAAACCCTGTTTACCATCATCAAGGATCAGGAGGTCCTCGATCAGGCGATTGCTTATCTTGAAGCGCTATGTGCCGACACGGGAAAACCTTCCCAGGGTATTTATATTGTTGCGCCCGCTACACGTTTCGGGCGTCTGGGCCGCCGGGAAGATCCGGTAGAACGTCATCGCCACATAGAAAAAAAGATAGGAAGGGCTCTGAAAGAAAAACCTGCCCGGGATTAGGATTTCAGCGGATCTTTGCCTCTCCTACGAGATTCAGAACTGTCTTGAATGTAACAGGCCCTACCACCTGATTGACAAAAATCAAAGCCAGGATAACAGTGGTCAAATACACACCAATTCCAGGAAACTCGCGCTCGGCCATTTGGGCCAGGCCTATGGCAACCCCGGCCTGTGTAAGGTAAGCCATCCACGCACTGCGGTTGTGAAGTGGCGGGTCCCCGGCAACGGTACCGGCAAGCCATGTGGCACAAAAAATCCCCGCCACACGTACAACTGCAAGGCATAAAGTCAACAACCAGCACACTTTAAGTGCATCAAAGTTCAGGGAAGCACCCGCAAGAGAAAAAAAGAGGACATAGACGGGCAGACTAATACGGTCCAGGCTCTCCATAAAATAAGATCCCGTTTTACTGAAATTCTGAACGACAAACCCGGCACTCATACAAATCAGCAATGGTTCTAAATGCAGATGTATATCAAAATAGCTCTCCATGGAACTGCTTGCCCACATGGAAATCTTGCTCACTCCGAAAGCCAGGAAAAGGAGGAACAGAGGAAGGTCATGTCGAATTCGATCAATATAAAGCGAAATTCCTTTACCCAGCAACGCGCCAAGAAAGAATGAAACCGCTATTTCCATGGATACGGCCATAAAGACCTGTGTATCCACCATTCCACTGCCGCCCAGAATAATCCTGGCCACTGTCAGCGCAACCGTGAAGAGGACGATTATAAGCACATCCATGGCAATTGTAACCCCGAGTACGGTTTCAGTAAATGGACCGGAAGCGCGTGATTCACTGATAATCGCAATAGCGGATGAGGGGGAACGTGCCACGGCAACGACACCTATCAGGACGGCAAAGGCAATGATCTGAATTGATGAGAGGTTCCGTGTAAGACTGAAATGGTTTCCCATAAATACAAAAAACATAAACACAAATCCGAAAACCATCAGGGTAAGAAACAAAATGTTGAGGACAATGATTTTGCGGCGTTTCTTGAGAGATTGCAGATGCAAGGCGCCACCGGCAGTCAGCGCGATAAAACTCAGGGCAACGTCATTGATAAACCCGAATCTGGTAATCATATCCTCCGTAAGAAAATCGCTCACATAAGGACCCGCAATAATTCCGACAATGATATAACCGCTGATAAGGGGAAGTCGGACCATTTTCAGAATCTGCGCGCTCATATAGGCCGCCAGCAGTACAAAACCGAGTGAAAAATTTATCATGCCTGCTCGCTGCCAGCTCGATTCTATATCCAGGTGTCTGAGCCATAATGCAAAAAGGGTAACGACAAGAAGTGTCAGGATATACGTTATCAAGTTTCGTCTGTTCTGATAAAGGTCAACCATTATTTAACCTCTTTCAACAACCGCACAAGCATGTACGGACTCAGAAACTCGTTGTAAATGACCGCCAGCAGTGCCAGGCTGACTACACTCGTAGCAATATCGCAGGAAATGCCCTGCTGGAAATCAAACAGGATGGCCAGGGGAAGCCCCCCCTGGGCGAGAAGACCAAACCCCAGATGGGATGGATAACTACTTAGTTCCCGGCTTAAGCGAGTAACCATAAAACCTCCGAATAACTTCCCTGTAAATCGATACAAACAGTACAGTGCTGCCAGAACAATTATCCAGATGGAATCTAACTTCCAGTAGGCACCTAAAAAGACCAGTAGAAGCAGATAAACGGGTTTTTCAACACCGCCCAAGATTTTGAAAAGTCGCTCTTTTTGACGACAAAGATTCACAAGGCAAAAACCGACGAAAAAATTGGTCACAAGTGGTGAAAAGTGCAGTATCGAAGCAACACCACTTGTAAGCACGGCCATAGCGATAACCACCAGGGCCAGTTCGCTTTCCTCACGATGGCTGGAGATAAAAACAATATACAGAAAAACAAGCCCGATGCTTATGACGAGAATGAACACCGTTCCCAGAGCCAGATCCCCGACCCATGAAAACCCCTTAATTGACGATCTACGGAAAAAAAATACCATGCCAAAAATCAACAGGGCGCTCAAACCGTCGATGCTGGAAATATACCTTAAAAGGCCTAAGGTTTTTTGATGCTGTGCAGTAAAATCCGGTGCCAGAAGGGCCAGCCCCGTCTGGGCCGTGCAGGCAGCAGCCGCTGAAAGGGTAAGTGATAACACAATATGCCTGGCTTCCGGTATCTCGAAAAACAGTGGTAACGTATAATAAACACCGAAAAAGACCAATACAAATGTCAGAAAACTTTCCAGGATAGCTGCTTTAAAAAAATCGAGAGGAAATCGCCTGATCTTGGCGATTTCGAACTGAAAGCCGAAAAGCAGGCCTATCCAGCCTAACAAGAGGGCTCCCACAGGTTCCAGACCCTTAAGTGTTTCCGTATCCAGAAGATTCAAGAATTGTGGCCCCAGCAGAAGCCCGAGAAAAAGAAATTCCGTCCCCGTGAGATAAAATTCACGCGCAAAAAGTGGCAATTTGAAGCCTCGAAAGGTCAGATGGTAGCCACTGAAAGCAAGGAAAACAATGATGAGCAGTGCAAAGATGATCTTCATAAATCCTGTTTAACGGGTTACCGGTCAAAAATCCAGTCAATTTTGCCGGGTCCGGCATCAGAAGAAAGCGAAATCCGCGCCTTTTATCCGGCTCTTGGATTCCTCTTAAATCCTCCGGCATCCGGGGCCGCTCAAGCTGCTTCGCCCCCCTGTTTCTGGGATCACCTGTATCTGTGTGCCGATGCGTTCCTTGAGTGCAGTGACATGGGATATAACACCGATGAGCTTGCCGTCCTGCTGCAGTCCCGCAAGAGTCTCCAAGGCCGTTTCGAGGGCGTCGTCGTCGAGCGTTCCGAATCCTTCATCGAGAAAGAGCGAATCCACCCGTACATTTCGGCTGGCCATCTGAGAAAGACCAAGCGCCAGAGCAAGGCTCACGATAAAGCTTTCGCCGCCGGAGAGGTTTTTCGTAGATCGGATTTCGCCTGCCTGATAATTATCGATGACATTCAGTTCCAGCGGTTGTGATACGTCGCGTATGAGCAGATAGCGGTCCGTCATTTTCCTGAGTTGGCGGTTGGCATGTGTTGTCATCATCTCAAACGTCAGGCCCTGTGCAAAGTTCCTGAATTTTTTTCCATCGGCTGAACCGATGAGTTGATGCAGGTCATCCCACCGCACGCATTCCTTTTTCCGGGCTTCAATGTTCTTTATGCGAACCTGCTGCTTTTCCCTTTGTTTTTCGTTTTCGCTCAGCATCTTTATCATGCCTCCGATGTCGATCCTTATCCGTTTCAAGTCCGAATCACAGGTGTCGATATCTTTCTCGACCGTTTCCAGCGGTTGATCCGTCAGGTTTTTCTCACGCTCAGCCGCGAGGGCTGCCGACTTATCCTTCTTGCGGGCGTCCAGCTCCGTTTTCTCCCTGATCAGAACCTTTTCCTGTTGTGCGAGCCCTTCCCGTTCTTCTTCGCTCAGGCACGCAGACAAATAGTCGGTTTCGTCACCAAACCCGGTTTTCTTTATTCGCTCAGTCAGGTTTTGTTCCGCCTGTAGCAGGTCAATCGCCCGTTTGCCTGTCTTTTTTTCCAGATCGTCTCTTTTCTCTTTCAGTGAGTTGAGTGCTTTTTCCACCTTGGCGTGTTCTTCCCGTGCTTTTTCTAAAACCTTACCTGCCTGATCCACTGCGTCAGCCAGGCGTTTCTCCTCCTGGTCGGTATTCTTTTCACCGTACAATTCGCGGCGTGAAGTACCCAGGGACGCATGTTGCCGCAGCAGACCCTCGCGATCCTTGCGGCTCGTTTTTAGATCATGTTCGAGCTTTGCCAACAGGGCTTTGTCCTTATCGATACCGGCTTCCAGGCTATGGATCTTTTTCTCAAATTCGTTTTTTTCGTCGAGCTTTGCCTGCCAGATATCTCTGCGTTCCGTAAGGTCTTTCAATATGGTGTCGAGATCGGTTGATGGTATCTGTCTAATACCAAAGGGCTCAACATCCTTCAGCGCATCTGCACGGGCCTTCTCAAGCTCCTTGCCAAGCGCTTCGTCCTCCTTAATCAGCCGCTCATGCTCACGGCCGGCCTTATCAACGTTATGCCTGGCATCATGCAAGGCCTTGCCCGAGCTTTCCAGAAGCATCCTTAACTTCTCCAGGTTTTTGTGCGACGCCTTCTCCTTTCGGTTTAATTCTTCGGCGGCAACGATAATGCCGGATATTTCAGCGATCTTCGATTGAGCGTCTGCAATCGCTTCGCGTACTTTCCCGGCCCGTTCTTCAGTACCTGCCGCGATATTCAGTTTTAACAGATTGTCGGTGCATTGCTTATCATCGACTTCCAACGCAGCCTTCTTTTCATCCTTGTCTTTTTCAACATGCCCGATTTCCACCAGCATCCTGGCGTGCTCCGTTTCCAGCTTGCTCAACTCATCAGATACCTTTTTGAACGTGACCCTGGCATCCTTCAATTCTTTTTCCACCTTGTTTAATTCAGGTACATTGCCTTTTGCATAGGGATGCTCGAGGGCACCACACAGGGGGCATGGCATGCCGTCTTCAAGCCGCATCCTTTCCTCCTCAAGGTCCCGAATGCGGCTCAGGAGGGTCACCTGTGTTTCCATAGTTGCAACAGTTCCCTCCAGGAGCGCTTTTTTCTCGGTACAGGTTGTGATCTCCCCGGAGAGCTTCTCATGACCGGCCTTCAATACTTCAAGATTCGTGTTCAGTTTGTCCAATGCTGCGGATGTCGTGTTCCTCCGCTCAATGGTGTCACCCGCCTGCCTCAGGAGACCCTCGCGTTCTTTCAGGACACTATGATCCTGGTGCCACCGGCCTATTTCACGTCCCTTGAGGATGGATGCAGCCTTGTCAGTCAGAACCTTCAGGTCGCCTTGATGCTTCTCGAATTCCTTGTGGGATTTCCCGTGATCGGCCTCTATCTTTTTGTGCGCGGCAATGGCAGCCTCTTTTTCCCTGGCAGCTGCGGCACGCGTTTCTTGAACCTTGATATTCCTTTCTTCACGATCGCGAAGTGAGATGAATACCCTGGAGATTGCAGCCAGGTCGGTCAAAAGCGCGGCATCGACGGCTTGCTTTGTCTGGTAATCCTGGACGGCTTTCAGGCCATCCTGTGATTTTTGCAGGGCCTGCGAAGCCTTATCGATATTCACGGTATACGCTTTGCCCTGCTTCTCCGCCAATGATATCGACTTATCCTTCTCCTCTATCTGCTTTTTCTGCTCGCTCAGTCTGGCATCGAGTTCGCGAACCTTTTTGATGACATCCGCTTCGGACTGCTGCCGTTTTCGTGTTTCATCAAGACCGGTTTCAGCGGTCTTTTTGATAGTCACCGCATCTTCACAGGCCTTATTCTTAAGCGGCAGGGCCGCGAGAGCGTCATTGAGTTCCTTTGTCTCATTTTTCTGCAGATCCCGTAAGGCGACCACTCCCCGGTAATCTCCCTCCAGACCGAGAGCCCTCCGTGATTTTTCCAGCCGTATTCTTTCCGGCGCGAACACCTGAGAACGTTTCTCAAGATCCTCCGTGAGTTTATCCAGATCGCCAATCCCCTTTCCCAGCGCAGTCACGGTTTCAAGCCAGGCAGCAGCCTTTCGAAGGCTGTCGAACTGAGTGCTCCGCTCCGCTTCATGTAACTGCGCTTCCTTCAGGCCCGTTTGCAGGTCCCTTTCCTCATCTGCGCTTAATACTTGGATTCCTTTCAGTTCAGATTGCAGCAATTCCAGCTTTTCACGTTCTTCTCTACTGCGTTCATGCACTTTTACGGATATACGACTGTAGATTTCGGTGCCGGTAATTTGCTCAAGGATGGGGGCTCGCTTATCGGGGGACGCCTGAAGAAAGGCTGCAAATCCGCCCTGGGCGAGCAGCATCGAACGGGTAAAACGCTCAAAGTCCATACCCGTGGCCTTCTCGATAAATTCATTAACCTGGGTTATTCTTGATTCCAGGACTGTCTCGTTTTCTGCATCGGCTATTTCATGCTTTGCCTGTTGTAACTCGCCATCAGACCTTCTCCGGGCACGGTGCTGGCTCCAGTGGCAACGGTAACGGCCCTTCTGTGTCTCAAATGCAACTTCCGCAAAGCATTCGCCTGTCTGGCGCGACATGATCTCGTTGCTGCTTTTCGTAACCTTGTCAAGGCGGGGCGTCCTTCCGTAAAGCCCGAGGCATATAGCGTCCATAATGGTCGTCTTTCCTGCGCCGGTAGGGCCGGTGATGGCGAATATGCCGTCGGACAAATACTCCGGGTGGGTGAAATCGATATTCCATTCCCCGATGAGAGAATTAAGATTCTTAAATCGAACACCAAGTATCCTCATGCCATGTTCTCCTATTCAGCCATCGGGTCCGCTTCGTTCAGAGCTACAATGATTTCCTGATATGCATTCAAAAGCGCCGGGCGCTGATCCTCTGGTATTTCATGCGATTCCAGGCAGCGCGTGAACACGTCGGTTACGTCCAGATCATCGAGTGTTTCTTCCGCATCCATCCCACTCATAGCCCGTTCCAGCACACGATTGTTCTTAACGCGGAGGATCTCCAGGCCGGTTTTTTCGATTGCCTCATCCAATCGCTCGCGTAAATCACCGGCTATCTCGTCTCCATCATATACTATCTCCAGCCAGGCATTGCTTCCTTCGGACTTCAGTATGTCGATCTTCCGGGCAATGGTTTGCCAATCCCCGTGCAGAATCTTCAATTCCTGGAATATGGGTACGGGAATATTGGTAACATTGGGTGCATTACTCGAAAACTCCACAAGAACCATGCCCTTTTCCTGCTGCGCCTCCCCGAAGCCAATGGGCAGGGGAGAACCGCAGTAGCGTATGAAGTCCGAACCGCCAACCCTTTGAGGAATATGAAGATGCCCGAGTGCAACGTAGTCAATACATTCGGGGAACACATCCCTTCTTACTTGCGCAAGAGAGCCGATATACAGTTCACGCACCCCGTCACCGTCAACGGTCTCGCCGCCCGCGGCAAACAAATGTCCCATTGCGACAATCGGAACAGAATTATCCAGCATGGCGCGTTTTTGTTCGGCCAATTCACAGACCATCCGGTAATGAGTCCTGATTCCCTCAACGATCTTCCTCTCCTTGTCCTCGACGCTCTCTCCGGCTTCAGCCGTGCGTATATCACGGTCTCTGAGATACGGGACGGCACAGACAATGAGCAGGGGCTCCTGATCGGGCCCGGTAAGCACGATCAGTTCGTCATCCGGAGAGTCGGATGCGCTCCCTACGACATGGACATTCAGAAATTTCAGGAGTTCCTTTGGCGCATTCAAGAAAGACGGCGAATCATGATTCCCTGCCGTCACCACCACATGGCGTTTTGGAGAGGCCGCTACACGGCAGAGGAACCGGTAATAGAGTTCCTGTGCACGATTGCTTGGGGTGCTGTTGTCAAACACGTCCCCTGCCACAAGCAGGACATCTATGTCTTCATCATCAATAAGACCGGCCAGCCAGTTCAGGAATGCCTCGAATTCCGCGTATCGCTTGCGGCCGTATAAAGTGCGGCCGATATGCCAGTCGGAGGTGTGTAATATTTTCATAAATTCCCTATGGTAGAAGACATCAAACTGTAGTGTTTATAACTCATTTCACTGATGAGTGTAAATGGATAGTGCTATTGATTTTGCCTTTTCAGTAAATCCAAAACTATCTTACAGGTCTTTTACGTAATCCGCAGTTTATATGGTGAACAACAATAGGCGCTGGGCACTGTAAAAAAACAGGTATGAGGTATAAGGTTCAAGGTGTGAGAGCATCTTTCAGGCGCGATCTTTTTTCCGCATAGAATTTCTTAGGACGCCCTTTTTGATGCTGAAATGGTGCCTCTAAGGGTAAAATTGGCCCTGTTTTCAGGGACAATTTTATGGATTACAGGCGATTATCTTGGTCCGACCCCATTACATTATTCCCCTTCTTCTTTGTCATTCCCGACCTGATCGGGAATCCATAACTACGTGTAATCACTGGATTCCCGCTTTCGCGGGAATGACCAGTTCGCGTATTTTTGACTTTTTACGATACCGTCAAATTTGAAAAGAAAGTAAAACTGTCAAAAGTGAAGACCCCTCGTCTTTCTTTAGAATATTACCCTGTCAGCATCAGGAAGTTCGAGGCGGGGATAACAAAACAATTTTCCGGAAAGGCTTCGACTTTCCGGGCCTTGTGAACTATCTGGAACATGGGAATATTCAACTTTTTGCGGTAAAAGCTCCCCGGCTTACTTATATTTGTGCCACTTTCTTTCGCCTCGAAAAGAGCAACCGGCTCATTGTCTTTTACAAGGACAAAATCAACCTCGCGTTTTTCTTTATCCCTGATGTAACAAACTTCAAAGTTCCCTATTCCGATCTCTGTGAACCTTGCTGCCATCCTGAGAAGGCTAACGGCAAGAAGGTTCTCAAATCGTGATCCGCTATCGGAAAGCAGTGACCATTCGAAGAAATACAGCTTTTTTTCCTTTACGATTGAACGCTTAATGTTTCTATGCCAGGGCGCGATTGTAAACACCAGATACACACCCTTCAATACCTCAATCCAGTTTGTGATCGTCTTATGAGATACATTCAGGACATCAACCAGCGAAGGTATGCTCAGGTTGGATCCCACTTTCGTCGGCAGGATTTCTACCATCGTCTCAAGACCTTTTATATCCTGGATCCGTGAAAAATCCCGCACTTCTTCCTTCGTAAGGAGCGCTTTGTAATCATTTTGCCACCTTCGGTGAAATCTATCCGAACCTTTTAAAAACGGCTCCGGGAAACCGCCGAACTTCAGGAGTTGTTCAAGCCCCTCAACCGCTGTTTTTGTATCCGCTTCTCTTGCAAGCCGGGCAAGTAACTCGCCGTCGGCAAATGGGCGATCATCCTGAAGGACATGAGAAAAATTTCCCACGACTTCTGGAAGCCCAAGGGGAAACATCTGGTAGGAAAAGTAACGCCCCACCAGTGAATCACCTGACTTTCGCACGAATCCGAGACGGGAAGACCCAGTGACAAGAAGCCTCATTCTTTCCCGGTTTGTATCATAGAGGCCTTTCAGGATATCTCTCCATGCCGTATGTTTATGTATCTCATCGAATACGAGAGGAACGGGCTTATTCTTGACTTTTTCGTTTATAACATTACGAAAATAGAGAGGGTTCCTTTTGTATTCTATCACGACCGAAGGATCGTCCCAGTTGAAGTACGTCTCCTTCGATCCGGCAGATTCAAGCCACATCCTTGCGAACGTGGTTTTCCCAACCTGGCGGGGACCGGTAAGAAAGATCATCTTATCTGCGGTCATTTCAGGATCAAATATGTATTTGCCGACCAATCTTTCCATGGGGACCATTTTGCACATATATTCAAAATAGTCAAGACCTTTTGGGAGTATTGTTCAAAATAGTCAAGACTGTTCTGGATAGGTCTTCATAATGGTCGAGTTTTACTTCTTCACCTACGCGAGGAGCTTACACCCGGCGAATGGCCGGATGAGGTAAAAGAACGCGCCATGCATCCTGCTCGCGAACTTAATGAAGAAGCTCGTGCTTTTACCCGGGTGGAATCGATATTGACAATGAAGAATCTTTTCCAGGATAATAAATATATGGATAAAACTGTAATATCCGTGTAAAATCCCAAAACAATGCCGATGCCCCCATCGGCTTTAAACATGCTTTGTAAAAGTTACTTTCCATTATAATGCCGACGCGTCGGCATAGTGAAGCTTTTCACAAACCTGTCAAGATTATTTTAAAATAAAAAAACGGAGGAAATCATGTATCAGCCTGAAGAACCCGATAATCTGGTAGCATTCCTGGAAGGTAGCGTGGCGAAGTACCCGGATAATTTTTTATTTGGAACCAAGAGTCCGAGTGGAACTTACGATTGGATAACATACAGGGAGGTCGGTGAGAGAGTAGATAACCTCCGGGGCGGACTGGCGAGTATCGGCATAGGTAAAGACGATGCTGTAGGTCTCATCGCCAATAACAGGGTCGAATGGGCTGTAGCCGCCTTTGCCGGCTATGGACTTGGCGCACGCTATATTCCCATGTATGAGTCTGAACTTGTCCATATATGGAAATATATCATTAACGATAGTTCCGTTAAGGTACTCTTTGTTTCGAAACCGGAGATATATGAAAAGGTTAAAGATTTTATAGAAGAAATACCCACTCTGGAAAAGATCGTTTTGATAGAAGGTAACAGTGATAACAGCATGGCGGCACTGGAAAGGACAGGTCGGGATAATCCGGTTCCTTCGATTCAACCCCATTCCGATGACATAGCCGGGTTAATTTACACTTCAGGTACAACAGGGGATCCTAAAGGCGTTTTATTGTCACACGGTAATTTCACAAGTAATTCCCACGCAGGTCGCAAGATGTATCCTGAACTGACGGCAACTGGCAGAAGTCTTTCGATTTTGCCATGGGCACACTCTTACGGTCAGACAGCGGAGTTATATACAATGATTTACCTGGGAGGGTCTATCGGATTTATGGAAGATCCAACGACCATTGCCAATGATATGGCCCTGGTTAAACCTACATGGCTTATAGCAGTCCCCCGCGTGTTTAATCGGATTTATGACGGACTATGGGCCAGGATGAATGAAGAAGGCGGACTGGCAAAAAAATTATTTGTTATGGGTGTGGAAAGCGCCCGGGAAAAGCGTGAACTGGCTGAAAAAGGTATGTCCGGTTTTACGACCAATCTAAAATTTAAAATCGCAGACAAGATAGTATTTCAGAAGATTCGTGACAGGCTCGGAGGGCACCTTATGGGTTCCATGACGGGCAGCGCAATGATGAATCCGGAAATTGCCATCTTTTTCTTTGATGTCGGTATTCCTCTATACGATTGCTATGGCTTAACGGAGACATCGCCTGCTGTTACCATGAATGCGTCTTTTAACTACAAACTGGGAACCGTTGGAAAAGCAATCGAGAAGGTGCGGATTGTCATCGATAAATCTTTGGGAGATCGGGAGAAAGATGATGGTGAAATCATCGTTTACGGACCTAATGTAATGAAGGGCTATCACAATAAACCGGAGCAGACCAAAGAGATCATGACTGACGATGGAGGCCTCAGAACGGGTGATCGGGGCAGATTGGATGAGGATGGTTTTTTATACATCACAGGCAGGATCAAGGAACAATTCAAACTGGAAAATGGAAAATTTGTCTTTCCCGCTTCCCTGGAGGAAGATATCGCCCTCATTCCATATGTAGAAAATGTTATGATTTACGGTGAGAACAGGCCGTACAATGTCTGCCTGGTTGTGCCCGACTTTCTGGTTTTAGGAAAGTATGCTGAAAAAAATAATCTTCCGGCAAAACCTGAAGAGTTAATCGAGAGAGAAGAAATAAAAGAGCTGATAAGCAGTGAAATCGTCACGTTCCTGACAGGCAAATATGCCGGTTATGAAATCCCGAAGAAATTTATCTATCTGAGTGAAAACTTTTCCCTGGAAAATGGGACACTGACACAGACGATGAAACTGAAACGGCGTATTGTAATCGAGAGATATAGGGAATTAATCGAGGCACAATATAGATAGAAAGAGGTTTCGGTTTTACTAACTCAGCACGGGGAATTTGCAGCCGAACCGTTCGATTGAGCTCACGCCGAAGGCTGAACTTGTTTCAGTATCATTTGTCCGTGTGTGGAAATTGGATCAGCGATCATTAAATGTGAACCCGTTCCCAATTTTGACTAATAACGCTTGACGATATTATCATTTTGGGTTATTATATTTTCATGATCAAGGCATTCAAATGCAGAGAGACTGAAAAGATTTTTCATGGGCGTTTTTCCAAAAAACTACCTCAAGACATCCAGCGAGTTGCCGAACGGAAACTGATTATGCTCCATAAAGCCGCAGAGCTTAACGACCTTCGGGTTCCTCCGGCAAACCGGCTGGAAGCGTTGAAGGAAGATCGACGAGGTCAACACAGTATTCGGATTAACGATAAATGGCGTATTTGCTTTGAATGGCAAACAAACGGCGTGTATAACGTCGAAATAGTGGATTATCATTGAGGTAATATTATGAGAGACTTTCCGCCAACCCATCCCGGCGAAATCTTGCTTGAGGAATTTTTACAGCCGATGGGCATCAGCCAGTACCGGCTCGCTAAAGACATAGGAGTTCCGGCCATGCGGATCAACAAGATTGTCCGTTGTGAAAGGGGCATCAGTGCTGACACCGCGCTTCGCCTTGCCCGTTACTTTGGCATGTCGGTTGAATTTTGGACAGGCATTCAAACTCATTACGACACTGAAATGGCTAAAATTGCATTGTCTGACCGCCTGGAGAAAGAAGTAAAAGTTCGAGTGACAGCCGCTTGACCATTAGCACATCCCCCAAGCCCTGGGGGGGGGTCCTGGGATCAAATCTTGATCATTGAGTTTACGGGGATTTGGCATTTATAGTAAGGATTCGCGGTGAGAATATTAAAGAATAAAGATTTGACCCCAAGCTTTCTCAAGCTTTCCGCCAATTGCTTCTAAATCAATCGGGTTAATAGGATATCCTCAACATTCTGCCGAGAATCAATTACAGACAATACATATATTTTTCGCTCATCAATTCTGTATATTAATCGCCATGGTGGAATTACCAACTCCCTGTATTGCAATATGCCCTGGCCTTGAAGCTCTGGCACGATGCGACCCCTTTCGGAAAGGGTATAAAGATTTGAAGCTTTTTTCTTTATCTTTTCCAATATTTTTATGGCATTTTGTGGGCTATCCACTGAAATGTATTCAATGATATTTTTTAAATCATTTTCCGCAACACTGGTCCAAATTATCTTATACTTTGGATTCATTACAGTTTTTCTTTCAGAGAATTCTCAATATCTTTAAATACTTCCTCTTGTGACTTTACCCTTCCATTCCGCACATCACTTTCACCTTGAGATATCAGTTTCAATAAACCAATTGCATTTCGCATATTTTCGTAACTTTCAGGATCCTGAAGAACAGCTCTGGGTTCCCCATTTTGGGTTATAATTACAGGTCGATGGGTTTCGTTAATTTGGTTTAACAAATCCGCAGCTCTGGATTTTAAATAAGTGACTGGCTTTATATCCTTTGTTATTTTCATTTTCACCACCCCCGGTCCGCATACAATACCAAATATGGACCGAATGTCAAGATGTATCTTTTTCTGCGTCGGAAGGATAAAGGGGGTAAGGTCTTGTCTTTTGCCCCCCCTTGAATCTATCTTACTTACCTGCGAATAATGCAGCCTCACATAATCGTCTGCTTCTTTTAACTTATAGCCCCACCGGGAATAAAAGGGGGAATAAAAGGGACGTAGTTGACAAGCTTGAATAATTATGTTAGCATTCGGTCAATCGTTTAATGAGAAGGTAACGAATGCCACGACAAGCCCGGCTTGATGCCCCTGGAACGCTGCATCATGTGATCGTGCGGGGGATTGAAAAACGCAGGATCGTCGATGATACAACTGATCGAGAAGATTTTGTCTCCCGAATGGGACAAATCGCCTCTGATACCGGTACGGCAATTTATGCCTGGTCGTTGATGTCTAATCATGCTCACATATTGTTGAAAAGCTCTTCTTCTGGTCTATCCTTCTATATGAGGAGGCTACTCACCGGATATGCGTTATCCTATAACCGGCGCCATCGTCGCCACGGTCATTTGTTTCAAAATCGTTATAAATCGATAATTTGTGAAGAGGATGTTTATTTTAAGGAGTTAGTCCGCTATATTCATTTAAATCCACTGCGGGCAAAACTTGTGAAGAGTTTATCGGAACTGGACATCTACCGCTGGTGTGGGCATGCGACTGTAATGGGTAAAAGAACAAACGATTGGCAAGATCGTGATTACATATTAAGGTGGTTTGGCAAAACAGAAGGAGTGGCCAGAAGTTGCTACCGGGAATTTATTCAAGAAGGAATTAATCAAGGCAGACGGCCGGAGTTAGTTGGCGGAGGCTTGATTCGATCTATGGGCGGTTGGACTCAAGTCAAGACTATGCGATTTTCAGGAATGCGTGCGAGTTCTGATGAGCGGATATTGGGTGGCGGAGAATTCGTCGATTATCTGTTACAAGAGGTTGATCAAAAGGTGAGACATCAATTTTTGGGACAAGACCGCCTGAAAAAGGTGGAGCAATTCATAGAAAAGGCATGCAAGCAGGAAAACATTAATATTAAAGAACTTAAATACGGAAGCCGCAGGGGATCAATATCAAAGATAAGGTCGAAGTTAGCGATCAGTTTAGCGGAACAGTATGGAATTCCATTTGCAGAGATAGCACGTCAACTGGGAGTATCAACATCTGCCATCTCAAAAATTATCAGTAGATCGGAAAAATAGAAAGTCAACATAGTCAACAACGTCCCCGAATTACTTCGTTCGGGGAACGGGCCCTACTGGAAAAGAATGGGGGAAAGAGGTCCACTTTCGACTTATTTATGATTTAGCCTCCAATCCTTCAATCCTTTTTTCCCTTTTTTTCTTTTTTTTTAAAGAACAATGAGAGTTTTAATGTTCGATTTGTAAAACAAGCCGAAAGCTGTAAAGCATGCCGACACTTTTTGTTACGGCCTTTTTTGGGCTGTTCTGTCAATTAATATAAGCAGTTATCTTTTTATGCCCCGCAAATTTTCATAAAAATCGCAAAAAACTGTCGGATACGTTTACAAAATGAAAGCAGTAATCGGAATAGCATTTTTGATATTGTTTGTAATATCAAATGGTTATGCAAATGGCATCATTTTTGCTTAATTTACCATTAAACAAAATATATTTTAAAAGGAAAGGAGGTAAAAAGAATGAAAAAGAAAATATTTTCAGTAATGCTCGCGATCGCCCTCGCTCTTTGCTTGGCAGTACCGCAGCAAGCCGCGGCCGTTTCTGTCGACCTTGAACTCTTGTTACTCTGTGATGTTTCTGGCAGTGTAGACGCTACTGACTTCGACCTTATCAGGGGCGGTTACGAAGCGGCGTTCAGGGATGCCAGCATCATTAACTCCATCACGACCGCTGGCACCTACGGTTCAATTGCGGTATCGCTCGTCTACTGGTCTGACAGTCAATCCCTTGCGCTTGATTGGATGTACATTAACAGCGAGGCTAGTTCGTATGCTTTTGCAGATGCCATCGCTGGCACTACCCGTCCCTTTTTTGGTGGAACGCAAATGGCCGCAGCCATGAATTACGGGTATCCACTTTTCACTAATGCTTTTGAGGGAACCCGGCAGGTCATAGACGTGACGGGCGACGGCGCTGATTCCATCAGTTATGCCCAGATAGCTCCGAATGTACAGGATGCAAGGGATGCGGCGCTTGCAAGCGGTGTCGATACGATTAACGCCCTGTTCGTTAACGATCGTGACTACTTCGGCGATGATCCTGAAGATTCCATCCAAGCCACACCATATGGTGAAGATAACGTTATCGGAGGCACCAATCCGTTTGTCTGGGTTGTCGCGAGTTTTGACGACTTTGGACTGGCAGTCAAAGAGAAGATCGGGGAAGAAGTCAACCCTTCCGTCCCCGAGCCCCTGACGATGGTTCTGCTGATGACGGGTATCGTCGGTCTTGCAGGATTCAGGAGGAAGTGCTAACGACCCGAGTGTGTAACTCGCTGAATTAGGAAAGGCAGAGTCTGTGAGGCTCTGCCTTTTTTGTTTGGTGTGCACGAAATAGCATATATTTGGGGAAATCCGGGGACACCAGAAATCCGGGGACATCCATGATAAGTTTTGTCAAGGGGAAAACGGAGATTTCCCTTGACCTTCCGGATTGACGGATTCCCGGCGGTTATTTCTGTTGATCTGCCTCAACTCGATCTTTTTCTTCATTCTTTGTGGTCCGCACTAATAGATCGTATGCGACCAGACATCCATTTGCTGTACCAAGGTCGGATAGGTTCGCGTTACACCATATCCTTAATGACCTATACAGAAGATTGAGTTTGGGTCAACCCACCGGCCTCGAAACACTATAATCGTTGCATTGCGTTTATCGCATGCACAGTCCCCAGACGGCAAGGCCCGGCGGGAAGATCTTCATCTCGGCAGATTTATATGTTCATACAGCGTCTGTTTCAGGCTGCTTGCGTTTCTGAGGGAAGCTTGAAATCGCTCCCTTTCCTGTCAACAGCCAGCATGTAAGCCACAAGCTTTCTCGCAACGGCAAGGGTTGCCCTGTTTTTGTTTCCTTTCTTCGATTCCCGCTCATGTACAATGGCCAGTTGCTCGTTCCAGTATGGTGCAAGCTTTGCGGCTTCAATGAGTATGGTTTGCAGGTGTTTGTTCCGTTTCTTGGAGATGGGGCCTCGCTGCTCCTTGCCCGCCGATTCTTTTTGTGCGCTGCACAGCCCGCAGTAGCTGATTGCCTTACGAATGGATGATAATAGTTCGGGATCGCCGATCTCCAATACCCAGGTCAGTGCCGTTATCTCTCCTACACCGGGGATGGTCATGAGACGATGTACCCGATCACGTATCAGGCTGTCGGTGCGAAGCGTTGCAACAAGCCGCTTCTGGAAAGAGCGAAACATCTCGTAGCTTGAACGACTCAGCTGAAGAAGCTCCTTGACGGAAGGGGGAATTTCATCGACTCGTTCTAGAAGTTCACGAAAGTATTTCTTGCCGTGCAAGCGTTTCTTGCTGTAGCTGACACCAACTTCCATGAGCAGACCCGACATCTTGTTCTGCATCTTAACTGCCGTCCGAACAATATGGTTGCGATACCGTAATATCCGTCGCAGTTCACGAATCTCTTCTGAAAGCATGTGGCATTCAGGCAGAAGATTCACCCGTAACAGATCGGCTATTTTCTCGGCATCGGCACGATCGTTCTTTTTCTTGGCGGCTGTTATGGCCTTCAGCATCGCAGGATGAGCCACCTTCAGGACAATGGCGTGCGGCTTTAAAAAGTCATACACCCATCCGGTGAATATTGTTGCTTCCATAGCGCCTATCCAAGGTCCCGGCAGTCCCTTCACCCATGCTTCCAGTGACTGCCTGTCGGCAGCGAGGGAAATCCGGGGATACTGCTCAGTATTGTTGACATTTCTATAATCTAAAATTTGTTGACTGTGGCGTTCTCTTGGCGTATAAATATTACTCTTCTTATTCCATTGTTATAATTATTAAATCAAAAAAGGTGAACATTATGCCTGAATTCTTCTTATCAATTACAATTGAACCCTTGGAGGAGGGAGGTTATCTGGCAACGAGTAAATGCCTGCCTGAGTTACTCGCCCAAGGGAGAACCGTCGCAGAAACTATGGAGATAGCACAGGATGTAGCTCGGAAGCTTGTGGAATCATACCTTGAACATGGAGATCCCCTCCCCGAAACATTGAAGGCCTTGAGGGCTGATAACGTCGCCGTTGAAGCCAAGATTCCTATCTCGATGGCCATATGACGAAGTTGAAAAGTTTGACCCCGATTAAGGTAATACGGAAACTTAAAAAGGCGGGATTTGTTTTTGATCGCCAGGCAAAGGGGAGTCACGAAATCTGGTATAATCCTGTAACCAAAAGGAGAGTTGTAATTCCCAACCATCCAGGGAAAGACATACCTCAAAAGACCCTGAAATCCATAATATCTCAATCCGGTTTATCCATAGACGATTTTCTAACGTTATAACCTTCCAGGACAGGATTACATGATGAATTTTACTGAAGCGCGTCACCAGATGATTAAGAGGTATTATTCTCTTATGGAAAGATGGATGAAACCGCTGGTTAACAGAGGTGTTTCACCCAACGCAATCACCCTCTTTTCATTATGCCTTTCTCTGATTTCGGCATTATTTTATGCCTTCGGGGCCATTTTCATGGGTGGAATTTTGCTCTTGCTATCAGGGATAGCGGATACAATGGATGGTTCCATTGCCCGTCTTACAGGACAATCAACCAGGTTCGGCGCCTTACTGGATTCAACGCTGGATCGTTATGCCGAGTTTTTCGTATTTTTCGGGCTTCTCTTTTACTATCAAAACAGCTGGATGTTTTATGTGGTTATGCTGGCCTTGCTGGGTTCGGTCATGGTCAGTTACGTAAAGGCCCGTGCCGAATCACTGGGAAGTATAAGAGTTATCGGCTTGATGCAGCGACCCGAAAGATTAATTTTGGTTTCTGCCGGTTCGCTCCTGAACGCGCCCATTGGAAGATATTTTCCCGAATGTCCTGACTGTATCTTTATGGGGACGTTGATAGTGCTGGCCGTTTTAACAAATATAACGGTCATCCACAGGCTTCTCGAAGGGAAAAAGGACCTTGCTCAAACGGAATAACAGCTTGAGACCTTTGCAGGCCGCCTGAATCAATGTATTATTTCTATAATCTCTGTATTCCCCTTGACATGGAATACTCTTTTTTTTATATAGTGACACCTGAGGCGGCAAAGCCGCAAAGGGCTGAGCAATGAGCAATGAGGACTGAGAACTAAAGGCTAAAGGCTGAAGGTTTTTCCTTGATCCTTTGTCCTTGTACCTTGTACCTCTATAAAGAAAGAAAATGAATCAGCCCAATAAATCACGGTAAAACCCTTACGGGTAAACTCCAAATAAGTGTATAACCCTTACGGGTAAACTCCAAATAAGGAATTCAGGCGTGAGCCTTTTATGATGCCCCTGTTTTTTGAGCTGTTACAAGAAAATTTAATTTCTCGCTTAAGGGACTAATGCGGCAAAGCCGCAAAGGGCTGAGCAACGAGCAATGAGGACTGAGAACTAAAGGCTAAAGGTTTTTCCTTGATCCTTTGTCCTTTGTCCTTGATCCTTTGTCCTTGTACCTTGTACCTTTATAAAGAAAGTTTATTTTGCCATGAAGCCAATCGGGATGCAAATCGTAGCGGAATTTCACAACTGTTCCAGAGATATTTTAAACGATAAAGAGGCCATCGAAAACATTCTGCGTAATGGTATCAGAGAATGCGGACTATCTCTTGTAGCTATCAACAGTCATTGCTACGATCCCATCGGTGTCACATCCATAGCAGTCATCAGTGAATCCCATGTTGCCATCCATACATACCCCGAAGCGCGTCACGCTTCTGTGGATATATATACCTGTTCTCCCGACAAGGAGGTAACGAATAATCTGTTACATTATCTGAAGGATAAATTTAAACCGACTACAACGAGGACAGCCGAAATTATCCGGGGAAACCCAATCGAAGTGTCAGAAACCAATTGGATAACCGACGTTTCCGATACGGTCGGATTCGACATACGGTACCACATCGAAAAAGCAATTTTCAGCAAGATGTCAAAATATCAGCAGATAGACATCATAGAAAATGAAATTTTCGGTAAGCTGCTGTTTTTGAATAATGATCTGCAGATTGCCGAATATGATGCTCATCTTTACAACCAGAGCATGGTATCACCTCTTGTTGAAGCAAAAAATCCTTTAGAAAATGTAGCAATCCTGGGCGGTGGAGACGGGGGGGTCCTTTATGAACTTTTGAAATACAACCCCGGCAAGGTTACACTCATCGATATAGACGAAGAAGTTATAAACGCTTCCAGGAAATATCTACAGTGTATCTGTCATGATGCGTTCGATGATCCGCGGGTAGAGATTATAAACGATGATGTAAATAATTTCTTAAATACTGACAGGCGTTTTGATGCAATTATCTATGATTTAACCATGCATCCTGAAACGTTTATCAATATGGATCGCGAGCTGTACCTGGAAGATCTCTTCGCAAAAATTAAAGACTGCCTCAATCCCAATGGCATGATAACGTCTCAGTGCTGTTCCGAATATGACAAGGATACACTTATTATGTCAGAAAAAATCCTCAGCCGGGCTTTCATTAATGTTAAATTCTCAAAAACGAATATCCAGTCTTTCTGCACGCCGTGGATATTTGCTTCGGCACATATCTCAAGGTTAAAGGATTAGATTCTTTATTCTCAACAACTGCATTTTTTGCGCAGATTTTAGTGTCAGCAGTGAAAAGGTGCAAGGTACAAGGACAAAGGATCAAGGAAAAACCTTTAGCCTTTAGTTCTCAGTCCTCATTGCTCGTTGCTCAGTCCTTGCGGCTTTGCCGCCTTAGGAGATCAAGCGGATCTTCGACTATAATCCTTAATACCTAATTCTTATATTGGAGCTTTATGTCTCCCAATTCAACCAATGGATTATGCTCCACCTCGCCATAAAAATTGATTACAGCTTTTATGGGACCGTATATCCTTCCATTGGCTTTTATTTCATATTCATGTAGCGGGGCATAGGCTTCTATCCCCTTCCCCTCCGGCGTTATTGTTTCTTTAGGTTCGTAGCCTGGCCCAAGTTCAAGTCCCTCAGGCAGATTTTTAAAAAGTTCTTTCAACTTATCACCAAATTCTTTTGCAAAGGCTTTATAGATAAAATCAAAATGGGCATCCGTAATTTCTCTGACAGACAATATCTTTATGTCAAGTCCATCTTGTCTGTTACCCACTGCATCTTTCAGTAAATTATGGATCCCGGCACCAACAATAACATGAACTTTATTACCCTTGACATGAATCAAGCGCATGAGCTGGCCAAACTTGCTTTCGTTTTCCACATGATGCTCCCGGCCAAAGATCGCCTCCCCTTTAATTCCGCTTCCTTCTAAAAAGCCCAGAACAAAACCCTTGATGAGACCAAACGATCCTTGTAATATTACTTCATAATATGATTTTGTCATTTCTCATTCTCCCGTCATTATATCCCTGAGGCGGCAAAGCCGCAACCAAAGAGGTGTTGGCCTCTTGCATGTAGGGCAAGGCTTTAGCCTTGCATTGGGCTTTACGCAGGGCTAAAGCCCTGCCCTACGTTTCCAAGGCAGCAAAGGTGCAACCAGAATTCTTTGTCTTATTCGCATAAGCTGATACCAACATCTGCGCAAAAAACGCAGTTGTTGAGAATAAAGAATCTAAAAGAATACAAAAGTTACAACAACAAATATGGGAATAAGAATAGGAATTGAATATTTAAACATATAACCGAAAAAACTCGGCATATTAATTCCCGCTTCTTCAGCAATAGATTTAACCATGAAATTCGGCGCATTGCCGATATAGGTATTGGCGCCCATAAAGACCGCACCTGCTGATATTGCTTTCAGATAACTGATAAACACAGGATTTGCCGTCGCCGCTTTTGCCGCCAGCGCAGCCGGAACCATTGCCTCTGTTAAGCCGAGTTTGCCCAGAGCAAGGTTAAAGAAGGTGAGATAGGTAGGCGCATTATCAAGGAAAGAGGAGAGTGTGCCGGCTACCCAGAAATAATGAAACGGCTCTTTCACGACAGCTACAAGACCGGCCATGGCACCGTTACTTCCAGCTTTCAGGATTGCCAGGCAAGGAATAATCGTCATAAAAATGCCGGCAAAAAGTTTGGCCACTTCCATTATCGGAAACCAGCTGAATTCGTTTTCTTCCCGAAGACTCTTGGAGGTTAACAGGAGAGAGAGTGTTCCCATAATGATAATTCCAACATCCCGCAGGAGATTCTGATACGTCATGTGAATACCCATTACACTGAAATGTCCCGCTTTCCAATAACCGCTTATGAGAACGAGGACGACAATACCCGCCAGAAAAATGAAATTATGCACACCCTGAATCCTGATGGGAACTTGTTCCATTGGCCCTATCTTTTTCAACTCATCTTTCTCTTTATTATAGTAAAATGTGTCAACGGCAAAAAACAGAACCAACAGTATCAACGACGTTAACAACATATGTGGGAGGATAGCTGTCGTAACCCAGAAAAACGGAACATTATGGAGAAATCCAAGAAATAGCGGCGGATCGCCAAGCGGTGTGAGCGAACCCCCGATATTGGCCACAAGAAATATAAAAAAGCACACGACATGTACTTTGTTTACCCTGTTCTTGTTTGCCCTTAAAAGAGGACGTATCATAACCATGGCTGCTCCCGTCGTTCCTACCCAGGAGGCCAATATCGTTCCTATCAATAACATAATCGTGTTGACAACCGGGGTCCCCTTTATTGAACCACCGACCACGATTCCTCCCGCAACGGTAAAGAGGCCCCAGAGAAGAATGATAAACGGGAAATAATCAATTAGATAGATGTGCAGAATTTCGTATAATGCCACATAATGATAAACATAGAGAAACGGAATCGCAAACAGCAACGCCCAGAATGCCGAAATCTTACCGAAGTGATTATGCCAGAAGTGAGGCATAAGCAAAGGAAGCAAAGCTATGGACAGTAAAATACCGACAAAAGGAATCACTGTCCAGGCCGATAATATTTCTCCTATATTACCTCCATGATGTGAGGCCTCTTCGGCGGCACAGTAAGCAACACCTGGATCCAAAAATAGAGTACAAAACAAAGCAACTATAAAAAGACCTGACAAGAACCCCTTTGCTCGCACCATGATTAAACTCCTAAAGCGGCAAAGCCGCAAATCCGAAATCCGAATATCGTTCGACTGAGCTCACGTCGAAGTCAAATAACAAATTTTCGAAACAGTTTTGGACATTCGAGTTTAAGATTTTGATATTGTTTCGAATTTCGTACTTCGGATTTATTTTCCGCCAACATCTGCGCAAAAAACGCAGTTGTCGAGAATAAAGAATATAATGTCTATACAACTAAAAAACAAGCCAGGAAAGTGAAACCTCCCTGGCTTGAATCATTCGATTTTTTCCAAAACAGAGTCTTTCTTTCCTGAGGAAAATCCGCTATGTCTTCTCTGCAACCTTGAGCCTCGCCTCTGCCAGACTCAGATTGTCTTTCGCCTCCTTATAACCCTTATCTTCTTCCTTGTTCATCTTTGAGAGCTTCGCCTCTGCCGCATCTTTTTCTCTTCTTGCGCTCTCCTTATTAATCTCATCAGATCTCTCAGCGCTATCAAGAAGTAATGTTACTTTCTGATAGGTTACCTCCACATATCCTGCTCCAATGGCATAATGTGTCTTTTTATTATCCCTGGTATAATTCAACTCACCAATATTAACTAAAGTCAAAAGGGGAGCATGACCGAACAGCACACCAAACTCACCATCAACCCCTGGAATCGTCACCTCTTCAACTTTATCACTGAACACCATTTTTTCAGGTGTGGCAATTTCCACCATCAATTCGTCAGCCATTTAACACTCCTCCGGCTTCGTTATTCTGCAAGTCTTCTGGCTTTTTCTACTGCTTCTTCGATTCCACCTACCATATAGAATGCCTGCTCAGGAAGTTCATCATGCTTTCCTTCGAGGATTTCCTTGAATCCCCTCACGGTATCCGGAACAGACACAAACTTGCCCTCTGTTCCCGTAAACTGTGCGGCAACAAAGAAGGGCTGTGAAAGGAATCTCTGAATCTTCCTTGCCCTGTTAACCGTCACTTTATCTTCTTCAGACAGCTCATCCATACCCAGAATAGCGATAATATCCTGGAGATCCCTGTATTTCTGAAGAATCATCTGAACTTCTCGCGATACCTGGTAATGCTCTTCCCCAATCACGTTCGGGTCCAGGATACGGGATGTTGAATCGAGGGGGTCAACTGCCGGATAGATTCCCAGCTCCGCAATGGGTCTTGAAAGAACAACGGTTCCATCGAGATGGGCGAAGGTTGTCGCCGGAGCCGGGTCTGTCAGGTCATCAGCCGGAACATACACGCATTGGACGGCTGTAATGGAACCCTTATCTGTTGATGTAATTCTCTCCTGGAGTTCACCAAGGTCTGTAGCCAGCGTAGGCTGATAACCAACGGCTGAAGGCATTCTACCCAGCAGCGCCGACACCTCAGAACCTGCCTGGGTAAATCTGAATATATTATCGATGAAGAGAAGCACGTCCTGACCTTCCTCGTCCCTGAAATATTCCGCTGCCGCAAGCGCCGTCAACGCCACTCTTGCTCTTGCTCCCGGAGGTTCCGTCATCTGTCCATAAACGAGGGCGGCATTTTTTAAAACTCCCGATTCTTTCATCTCCAGATACAGGTCGTTCCCCTCTCTTGTCCTTTCACCGACGCCTCCAAAAACTGATATTCCTCCATGGTGCATGGCAATATTATGAATCATCTCCATCATAACGACTGTTTTACCGACACCTGCACCTCCGAACATCCCCATCTTCCCACCTCTCGGGAATGGAACGAGCAGATCAATAACCTTTACTCCCGTTTCAAGAACATGAACGGACGTGTCTTGTTCGAGGAACGAAGGCGATTGCCGGTGAATCGGCGCCATATGTTCTGATTCAATTTTACCCAGTCCATCGACAGGTTTTCCTATGACGTTCAGAATTCTTCCCAGACACGCCCTGCCGACCGGCACCATAATAGGAGCGCCCGTATCTTTAGCCTTCATGCCGCGTACCAAACCGTCCGTTGTGTCCATGGCTATACATCTGACCACATTATCACCAAGGTGCTGCGCAACTTCTACAACAAGATTATCTTCTTCATCGCTGATAGCCGGGTTCGATATTAAAATGGAATTCAAGATACTCGGCAGATTTCCATCAGAAAATTCAACATCGACCACCGGTCCTATTACCTGCACTATTGCTCCTGTGTTCATACCCATCTCCTTAGTTTAAAGAGTATTTATTGTACTTTTTTATAATCAAATATTTATAAAATCCATCGGTAATGGATTTTGAATTTTATGTTCTCAATTTTTAATTAAAAACTCAAATTTGACAAGTTCGTAAAAAGTCGGAGTTTTTGCCGTTTTGTCATTCCCGATCTGATCGGGAATCTATAACTGCGTGTAATTACTGGATTCCCGCTTTCGCGGGAATGACATATTAGCGAGTTTTTGACTTTTTACGAAACCATCAAATTTAAGAATTAAGAATTTAATCACCCCTTGGACAAGGCCTCCGTACCCCCGACAATGTCCATGAGTTCTGCAGTAATAGCCTGCTGCCTCGCCTTGTTGTATTTCAAGGACAGATCCCCAATCATCTCTTCGCAACTGATTGTTGCGTTGTCCATGGCAACCATTCGAGCTCCGTTTTCACCTGCCGCTGTCTCCAGAAGTGCCCTGAAAGTCATTACCCTGATATATGTTGGGAGAAGTTTTTCTATTAGAATCTCTTCTTCCGGTTCATAAATGTACCCAAGTTTTCTTTCCGGCGCAATCTCCTCTGCCGAGTCTGTAGATTTCATCGGAAGCAGTCTGTCTATCTTCGGCCTCTGAACAGCGATATTCCGAAACTCATTGTATGCAATGTGCAATTCATCATATTCCCCATCTATAAAAGAAGAAATCAATTCTCTCCCGATACTGTCAGCCAGACTGATGTCAAACTGTTTAAAAACGTCCGTGTGCTGACCGATCATATTTGCCTTCTTTCTGAAGTGATCTCTTCCTTTTCGCCCGACAGCAACCAACGAAACTTCCTGACCCTCCTTAGACCTGTGCCTGATGAATCCTTCTACTGCCCTCATCACATTCGAGTTAAAACCACCGCACAAGCCCCTGTCCGATGTCATACATATGATTCGAACTTTTTTCGGTTCTCTGACTGCCAGGAGAGGATGCATGTCAGGATTTACCCGCAGGGCCACACTGTTTAGTACCTCCATAAACTTCTCCGCATATGGCCTGAAGTTTTCCATTCTTAATTGAGTGCTTTTCAGCTTCGATGCAGCCACCATGTTCATCGCCCTGGTGATCTGCTTCGTTTTACTAACTCCCTGAATTTTATCTTTAATATCCTTTAACGAGGCCATTCAACCTACTCCCATTCTACAAAATATTCAGTTTTTATTCAGCGGCAAAAATTGAATCAAATTCAGTCAGAGCATCTCGCAACTTATCTTCCAGTCCGTCACTTATCTCCTCTTTCTCATCTATTTCCTTCATCAATTCAGGATATTTGCCTTCAACAAAGCTCAGGAGTTCGCTTTCGTAGTTCTTAAGACGCTCCAGGGGATATTTATCCACAAATCCTCTAACACCGGAAAATAACACCAACACTTGCTGCCCTAAGGACATGGGATGATATTGCGGTTGTTTCAATAACTCGACCAATCTGGCTCCTCTGTCCAGCTGAGCCTGTGTCGATTTATCAAGGTCACTTCCAAACTGGGCAAAAGCGGCCAGTTCCCTGTATTGTGCCAGGTCAAGTTTCAAGGTTCCTGCTACCTGTTTCATCGCTTTTACCTGAGCTGCTCCACCTACTCTCGAAACTGACAGACCCACATTGATTGCAGGCCTTACACCGGAATAGAACAAACTGGGTTCAAGGTAGACCTGGCCATCCGTAATGGAAATAACGTTTGTAGGAATATACGCGGAAACATCTCCAGCCTGGGTTTCAATGATGGGAAGGGCCGTCAGGGAACCACCACCGAGTTCATCATTAACCCTGGCCGCACGTTCCAGCAGTCTCGAATGGTTAAAGAAAATATCTCCCGGGAAGGCCTCACGTCCCGGAGGTCTTCTCAAAAGAAGCGATATCTGCCTGTACGCAACGGCCTGTTTGGAAAGATCGTCATACAAGATAAGGGCGTCCTGCCCATTGTCGCGGAAATATTCCCCCATGCTGCATCCCGCATATGCGGAAACATACTGCAACGTGGCAGGATCACTCGCACAGGCTGAAACAACACAGGTATAATCCATAGCACCATGTCTCCTGAGGGCCTCCACTACCTGTGCGACGGTCGACTTCTTCTGCCCTATGGCGACATAGATACACTTAACGCCTGTATCTTTCTGCCTTATAATAGCATCAACACAGATGGCTGTTTTTCCGATCTGCCTGTCACCAATGATCAGCTCTCTCTGGCCCCTTCCTATAGGAGTCATGGCATCGATGGCCTTTAATCCCGTATACAGGGGCTGATTAACGGGTTGACGCTGGATAACACCGGGGGCAATCATCTCGATCCTTCTTGTCTGTTTCGCCTCGATGGGGCCCTTTCCATCTATGGGCGCACCCGTTGCATCGATAACGCGTCCGAGAACCTCTTCACCAACGGGAACCTCAGCGATTCTTCCTGTTCTCTTGACGATATCACCTTCTTTGATATGGATATCCTCACCGAGAATGGCCACACCTACGTTATCCGTCTCTAAATTCAAGACCATCCCTAAAATACCACCGGGGAACTCCACCAGTTCCATGGCCATGGCATTCTCAACACCATAGACCCTGGCAACACCATCGCCTACGGACAGAACGGTCCCTGTTTCGCTCACATCCAGTTTTTTCTCATAATCCCTTATCTGCCTGGAAATTATCTGAGTTATTTCCTCTGCCTTGATCGCTTCCATCCTCTATATCTCCTCCCTTAAGAGTTCCCTAATACTATTAAGCTGGGTTTTTATACTTCCATCGTAAAGGGTGTCACCTACTTTTACAACAATACCTCCCAACAAAGATGTATCCCTTTCAATTTCCATTTCGACTTTTTTAGCGGTAACCTCTTCCATCCGCGCCTTAATCTGTTCGGACAGCTTATCCGATAACTTGTAGGCCGATTTTACATTTACCCTTACCTTGTTCAACACATTATCCATATAATGTTGATAACAAGCTTCAATTTCCGGAAGGAGATTTATCCTTCTTTTTTCCAGTAATAACTTCAAAAAATTAGCCGTTACGGGCGATACATCAACTTTTTTCAGCACCTCATCCAGAACGGCTTTCTTATCAGACTGAGCAAAAATCGGAATATTCAAAAATTCTCTAAGATTTTCATTTTGCTCAAGGAGAGAAGAAAATTTTCCAAGTTCATTATAGTATTCTTCATACTTAGCCTCTTCCGCGGCTATCGCGAAGAAAGCCTTGGAATAACGTTTTGCAATTTCGCTCCATCTCAATTTATCTTCACCATCCTATCTAAAAAATCTTCTACCATAACTTCATGATCATTCTTTTTTATATTCTTCCTTAAAAGCTCCTCAGCGATCTGGACGGAAAGTTCAGCCGCTTCCGCTCTCAATTCATTCCTCATCTTTTTAAATTCCTGATCCATCCGGGCTTTCGCGTCTTCCTTCATTTTCTCCGCAGTTCTCTCTGCATCTGTGAGAATTTTTTCCCTCTCTGCCAACCCCTGTGCCTTAATCATTTCGGAAATTCCCTCAATTTCTCCCGCCGCCTCATCCAGTTTGGCAGAATACTCATTAAATTTATTCTGAGATTCTTCCTTCAAAGCGATGGCCTTTTCCAGGGATGTCTTGATAGAATCGCGCCTCCCAATAAAAAAGCCCTTGATTGCTTTTGCGGAAAGCCAATAAAGAACACCAAACAAGATTGCAACATTCAGGGTTTTCCATCCAAAGGAGATCCACTTGCTCGTGTTATGTCCTTCTCCCTCACCACCTCCCGAAGCATAAACAACCGCCGCGGTGAGAATCAAAAAAAGGACTGCAGGCAAAAAAGAAGTCAATATAAATCGTTTTGAGAGAACACCTTTTAAAGATTCTTTCATTGAATACTCCTTCCCAGCACCTTTTCAGAAATCTCAACAGATATTTTCTCAGCTTGAGTTTTTAATATTTTCCTTGCGCTCGACATTTCTTTGTCAAGTTTTTGCTTGAAGTCATCGAAAATCTGCAAAATCTCATTTCTTGCCTCATCCATTTTACTCTTACCTTCTCCAGATGCTTTTTGCTGAATTTCATTCTTTTCACTCATTGCTTCCAGCCTGGCCTGACGGAGCTTCTCCTCATAATTGGCCATTTTCTCCTCAACAGACTGATCAAGAGATTTTACCTCTTCATCCAAACCCTGAAGATGTTTCTCTCTTCTTTCAATCACACGCAAAATGGGTTTGAAAAGAACTACATTCAATACAAACATCAGAATAAGGAAATTTGCCATCTGAAACCATATAGTACTATCTATTGAAACCATTTCTGATCACCTCGTAATTAAAAGACAAAAAAAACCGCGTGTCCAAAAAGGATAATCACCCGGTTCTGCAAATTTGAATATTTTTCCTATTAAGGCATAAAGACCTGTTTTTTCATAAAAAACGACAAATTTTATTTCCCTGACTTCCACCACTAACGCATCCTTCAACTATACTTTACTAAAAGACGGGGACTAATAAGCATAACTCTCAAATGTTGTCAAGCATTTTTTGCCCACGTTTTAATATTCACTCCTGTTCAAAATAAACGATCGGTGCTGGTGAAACGGCCTGTGAATATTGATCGGAATCATAGGGTATGGAACGGACAACTCACCGAATTTATTCTGGATGTTGCTGATTTTCCTCTATCGATATCTTCTCCGGTCTGTTCCCCATTTGACAGCCCCCATCAAATATAGCTCCTTCCTGCACTACAAATGCGGGAGTTTTTAAATTACCAAACAGCTTGCCGGTAGAGCAAATTTCCACCCTGTCCTTGATTTCAAAATTACCCTTTACATCTCCGAATATTAATAAGTTATCAACGGCAATATCCGCCTCAATACGTGCACCCTCCCCGATAATCAAAGTTCCCGCTCCCGATATTTCTCCTTTGAAAGTCCCGTCGATCCGGATAGAACCTTTAATAACCAGCTTCCCGTCAAATTCCGTCCCCTTCCCTAAGAAAGCAATAATATCTCCATTCGTTTTTTTATCCGCCATTTAACCCTCCTTAAACCCTCCTTAAACCCATATTTTGCAGTAGCAATCTACCACAAAATCTGCGTTAAATAAAATCTCCGCAAATTTACGGTTGAAGCATGAACCTTCGCATACTTACATTAATCAACAAACCTACCCCCATCATCAAAACTACCATAGAAGAACCTCCATAGCTCAAAAAGGGAAGGGGGATGCCCACGACAGGAAGAGTTCCGAGAACCATACCGATGTTGATAAAGACACCCCAAAAGACTAACATGGTTACGCCGAAGGCAATCAAGGTCCCTGCCAAATCTCTTGAATTGCGGGCAATCTTAAAACCCCACAATAATAGTGCAAGGAACATAAATATCAGAATTACCGCACCCACAAAACCCCACTCCTCGGCAAAAACGGAAAACACAAAATCAGTCTGCTGCTCAGGCAAAAACTTTAACTGACTTTGCGTGCCCTTTAAAAACCCTTTCCCCAAAATACCTCCCGATCCAATAGCGATTATGGACTGGATAATATGATACCCGGAACCGAGAGGATCTCTCTCGGGGTTTAAAAAGGTCAGGATTCTCTCCCTTTGATAATCTTTTATAAAAAACCAGCATATTGGAATCAGAAGAATACCGCTTGTGGCAAAAAGAATAAGCGCCTTCCTGTTGACACCGACAAAAAGGATCACAGAAAAAAACAGGATAAATAAAAAAAGGGCCGTGCCAAGATCGGGCTGATTAATTATAAGCAAACAGGGAATGGCTACTATGATAAAAGGAATTGCAAGGCTTTTTATATGATAACTCTCGCCAATTTTATTGTCGGCAATATACTTTGTCAAAGCAATAATAATTGTCAACTTCATCAATTCAGACGGCTGGAAAGAAAATCCCCATAAGACCAGCCACCTTTGCGAACCGTGAGTTATATTCCCCTTCACGAAAACCAAAAAAAGGAATAACAAAGAAATAAAGTAAATAACGTAACCATACCTGATAATAAAACGATAATCTATACTTGCGGAGACAACCATCAACGCGAGGCCAATCAGAATCCAGTAAATCTGCTTCACATAAAGCGGTTTACCGCCTATTTGAGCCAGGTTATAATTTGTACTGTACAGGTTCAAAAGTCCAATACAACTTATTGACAGCACCAGAACGAGAGGTATCCAATCAAAATTTACAAACAACCTGCGATCTATTTTCATTTTATATTACCTAAGGCGGCAAATCCGTAACCAAAGAGGTGCTGACCTCTTGCATGTAGGGCAAGGCTTTAGCCTTGCATTGGGCTTTATGCAGGGCTAAAGCCCTGCCCTACGTTTCCAAGTCTGCAAAGTTACAGCCAAATTCTTTTGCCATTTTTGCAAGAACTTTACAATTAAGGTACTTATTAGAATCTCTATTCTCAACAACCGCGTTCTTTGCGCAGATATTGAAAGGCGAAAGGCTGAAGGCTAAGGGCTGAAGGAAAAACCTTTAGCCCTTGGTCCTCATTGCTCATTGCTCATTGCTCAGCCCTTGCGGCTTTGCCGCCTTAGCCTTGTACTTCACGAGACTGGAGGCTGTTTCTCCTCTCTTTGATTTCAAAATACCCGTCAATAATCTTTCTCGAAATGGGAGCGGCAGCAGATCCCCCATGACCTCCATGTTCTACAATCACTACTACTGCTACTTCAGGATCTTTATACGGCGCGAAACAAACGAAAAGGGCGTGATCTCTATATTTATACGGAATGTTTTCTATATCACTATCTTTCTTATCCTGAGGCATTGCTATGACTTGCGCAGTACCTGTCTTCCCACAGACATCCTTCCCCCTTCTTCTCACAGCCAGTCCCGTACCATGATCTTCGTTTACAGCTCCCCATAATGCAAGGTTTAATATCTCAATATTTTTTTTACTGACAGGTATAAGAGGCTCCTTTTCAGGAGGGAATTCCTTAATGATCTGCCCCTGTTCCGTCATAATTCTTTTTATAAGTCTCGGTTTATATAGAACACCATCATTCGCCAGGGCACAGTAGGTTCTAATAAGTTGTAAAGGAGTCAACAAAATAAACCCCTGACCTATAGATAATGAAATCGTCTCGCCCATCTGCCAGTGTTTATTCAACCTTTTCAGTTTCCACTCCTTTGTTGGTATCAAGCCGCTTTTCTCTCCGGAAAGCTCCACACCCGCTTTCGATCCTAACCCAAACTTCCGTGCATACTGTGCCAATTTATCAACGCCGATTTGTGCTCCCAGATTGTAAAAATATACGTCACAGGACTCTACAATAGCACGGTGTAAACTGACATTACCATGGCCATACTTTTTCCAACACCTGAATGTCCGGTTACCCATCTTATACGTACCATCACAAAGATACCTTGTGTGAGGGGTTACCAGGCCCTCTTCAAGAGCGGCAGCAGCCACGATCAATTTATATGTGGAACCGGGGGGGTATTGCCCGGAAATAGCCTTATTCTGCATGGGACTGAGTGGGTTATTTAAAAGTTTGTTCCAATCCTCGCCTGATATGCCCCGGTTAAAAAGATTTGGATCAAAAGAAGGTTTATTTATCATGGCCAGTATAGAACCGTCTCGAGGGTCCATCATGATCACGGTGCCCGCCTTTTCCTGAAAGGCATCCCAGCAAATCCTTTGAAGATCGGCATCGATGGTTAGCATGACATTGTATCCGGGAACGGATTCAACCTTCCCCAGGACATTCAATTTTCTACCGTTAACATTTACCTCTATCTGTTCTCCCCCGCTTTCACCCTTTAAATATCTGTCTACCCATTTTTCAATGCCTGATTTACCGACAATATCACCGGGCTTGTATTCACCGTACAAATCCCTGCCCAGGTCAACAGTACTAATCTCACTCACATAACCAAGGATATGAGCCATCATCTCACCATAAATATACTTTCTCACAGGCACAACATCAACGACGACGCCGGGCAAATCCAAAGAGTTTGTCTCAACTACGGCTAACTTATCTCTTCCAATATTTTTTTCAAGCTTAATCGGAACGAAAGGTTTCCTGTGCTTTGATGATGAAAAATTGTTATAGAGTTCTATTTCATTCTCGCCATATTCACAGGCCAGCCTTTTGATAACACCTTCCACATTTTTTGCTACTTCTGGAATGATTGAAATGTCAAAGGACGGTTGATTATCTACCAGGACTTTCCCGCGCGTATCCAGAATCAAGCCTCTTAATGGTTTTGTTTCCTGAAGGCGAATCCTGTTGTTCTTGGATCGCTGAATTAATTCCTCTCCCTTTATTACCTGGAGATACCACATTTTGGCAACGAGAAAAACAAATGCAAAGAGTACCAACCATATCAATACCCTAAACTTCCTCCTGAATTCACCAGGGTCATATTGGGCTAATTTACTATTCTTTTCCGTCATGTAACAAACCCTCGAGCCGATAAAACAACGCAAAACAGGCTGGACAAATAACCGCAATTACCAGAGACTGCGGGAGATACATATTCAAAATATCATGAAATATATTTGCACCGAACATAAATTTATAGAGTAAAAATATTACAATCCCTTCTGAAAATGCGCATATAAACGTAAACATCATGATAAACGGAATTCCTTCAGGATAAACTCTATAGGAAACATTCTTGGAAATAAAAAATATTACCATATAAATAAAAGTAAAAAGTCCCGGAACCAGACTTGTCATGCAGTCAAGAAAAAATCCCAGAGTAAAGGACAGAATTCCACCCTTGACAAGATCAAGATAAAAGCCCGCGTAGATAACCAGTATAAGGGATATTTCCAACCTTATTTTTCCCAGGAAAAAAAGGTCGAGAATCGTTGCCTGAAACACAAGTAACAACAATGAAAATATTGGCATTAAAAGGTAATATATCATTTTAAGATCACCAATACTTCTTCGAGCTTTGTCACATCAACTGCCGGAACAACCTGTATCTTTTGAAACAAAGCCGTCTCTTCCCTGTCGACACTTACGACAGTACCAAGCAGTAGCCCTTTCGGAAAAACGCCGGCCAAACCTGAACATATTACAGAATCACCCGCCTTGACTTCCTCTAATCGCTGTACGTATTTTAAGGTACATCCCTCACGGCCGGAACCCTGCAATATGCCCTGAGCCCTGACACTCTGGACAAGCGCATCAATATTACTATTATAATCTATAACAAGAAGCACCGTAGATACATTCCAGGAAACATCGATTATTCTACCGGCAACGCCTTCAAACGCAAGAACCGGCAATCCGACCGTTAGCCCATCGGAACTTCCCCTGTTAATTAATATTGTCTTAAACACAGAGGATCGTTCTCTGCCGACAACTTTAGCAGCAATTGTCTCAAAACTGGAACTTTCCTGCAGGGCTAATAGCTTCCTTAAACGATTATATTCTAGACATGTTTCGTTGCTGGCATTAATCTCGCTTGTTAAAGATGAAACTTTTTTCTTGAGTCTTCTGTTTTCCTCTTCCAGACCAACCAAAAAGATATACCTGGTCCACGTCCTGCCAATGCTGTCGATTGATGTATTAACCAGGTTCTCTAAAGGTATCACTACCTCCAGAACCAGCTTTCTGAAAAATCCTGTTTCACCTGAAGGCTTCACAATGAATGAGACGGTTAACATGAAGATAATGATCAGAATTGATGCTATGATGATTGATTGGTATTTTTTAGGAAATGACATTTTTCATCTAAAAAGAAGAATTTAGCGAAACCACGTACCTTCCGGGGGTATATTCTAAGGCAGCAAAGCTGCAAATTCGAAATCCGAAGTACGAAATTCGAAACAATATCAAAACCCTAAACTCGAATGTCCAAAACTGTTTCGAAATTTTGTTATTTGATATTCGAATTTGTTTCGTATTTCGATATTCGAATTTCGGATTTATTTTCCGCCAGCATCTGCGCAAAAAACGCAGTTGTTGTGAATAAAGACTCTAATCACTCGAAGGGTGATGCGAAATCCTGAGGATATTTTTCTATAGAAGACTAAACATTCAGTTTACAGTTGAATGGTAACCTCTTTCAAAAGATCTATCTCATCCAGAGCCATCCCGGCACCTTTGACTACCGAGGAAAGGGGGTCATCTGCTATGGATATGGGAAGGCCCGTTTCTTCTCGTAAAAGTACATCCAGGTTTCTCAAAAGAGCCCCGCCGCCGGTTAGCACAATGCCCCTGTCAACAATATCACCGGCTAATTCCGGAGGGGCATTTTCCAGAGCATCTTTTACAGTATCAACGATGATGCTCACAGGTTCCATTATTGCTTCTCTTACCTCTTCGGAATTAATTTCAATAATCTTGGGTATACCCGATATCAGATCTCTTCCTTTAACATCCACCGTTCTTAGTTCAGTATCCGGATATGCACACCCTATCGTGGTTTTTATTATTTCAGCCGATCTCTCTCCAATAAGGAGGCTGTACTTTCTCTTCATATACTGTACGATCGCTTCATCCATCCTGTCACCGGCAACCCTTACAGACTTCGCATAAACTATTCCAGCCAGCGAAATAACGGCAACTTCTGTGGTTCCACCGCCAATATCCACAATCATTGAACTTATCGGTTCTGTTATCGGCATCCCTGCGCCTATCGCTGCTGCCATGGGTTCCTCAATAAGATAAACCTCTCTGGCTCCCGCTGATTCTGCGGTTTCCTTAACAGCTCTTTTCTCAACCTGGGTAATACCGGAGGGTATGGATATGATAATTCTCGGACGCACCAGGGTTTTCCTGTTGTGCACGCGCATAATGAAATGCCTTAGCATGGCTTCTGTAATCTCAAAATCGGCTATCACACCATCTCTCATAGGTCTGATGGCTACTATATTTCCCGGCGTTCTACCGAGCATCCTCTTTGCTTCTTCTCCAACAGCAATTACTTTTTTCATTCCTCTTGCATCCCTGTGGACAGCAACGACTGACGGCTCGCTTAACACGATACCCTTCCCTTTTACATAGACAAGGGTATTTGCTGTCCCTAAGTCAATCGCCAGATCATTGGAAAACATTCCCAGGATAAAATCAAAAATCAAGGCTCCATCCCCCTATTTTTTTTCAGCAAAGCACCTTATACAGCATTTGAATGGCCTAATCAATGCCTTTCTAAAAAAATATTGCATTTTGCCGGTGACTATACTACTTATACCGCTCATAATTATGATTTCGTTTTCGTAAATTTATTAATAAGGAATATTATATATGTTGCGCTTAATGAGAAAACATGCCAGAGCCTGGTTCATGCAGGTACTTCTGGGCATTATTATCCTTGTCTTTATTTTTTACTTCGGATCTATGCGGGGGGAAAGGGAGGCTGAATCAATAGCAATCGTTAAAAACAAAGCGATAGGCTATGCCGAGTTCAAAGAGGAATACGAAAAACTCATAGACTTTTATCGTCAGCGCTATAAGGGTACTTTAACTGACGACATGCTCAAGGCGTTAAACCTCAAGCAGCGCGCGCTCAATAATGTAATTAATCAGGCAGTTCTTCTTTCCAGGGCAGAGGAATTCAAATTAGGCGTAAGTGATGAGGAAATCAGATCTGCCATTTTTTCATATCCTGCTTTCCAGAGAGACGGTGTTTTCGATAAGGATCTTTATCATCGCATGCTCCGTTACAACAGGCTGACTCCCGAAGATTTCGAGGAAATACAGAAAAAAGTACTCATTATCGGTAAATTAGAGAAACTTATAAAGGAAGCAATAAAGGTCTCTGACGAGGAAGTATATGATATATACAGGATTCAAAATGAACAAATTAATATAGATTTTATTAAAATATCTCCGGAAAATTTCAAGGCAAGGGCAAAACCATCCGATGAAGACCTTGAAAACTATCTGAAGGAACATGCCGAAGATTTTCGGATACCCCGAAAGATTCAGGTCAAATATATTGCTTTCCTGGGAAAAGATTTTGCGAATTCCATAGAGGTTTCAGAAGAAGCTGTTGAAGATTATTACGACTACAACAAAAGCGAATTTCTGAAATCGAATGACGAGGCATATTCTCTGTCGGAAGTCAAGGATAAGGTCCGCGCCAAACTGAAGCTCATAAAAGGGATGGACAGAGCTGTAAAAGAAGCAAAAAAAGCCAATGACATTATCTACCAGGAGGAAATTTTTGAAGAGTACGGAAACAAAAACAAGCTTGAGATAAAAACTACTGAATTTTTCACCATTGATGCTCTTCCGAAGGAACTATCCGGGATTAAAGACTTTAAGAAATATGCATTTGAGATGAAAGGAAATGAGACGGCACCTCTCCTCTCTGACGATCAAGGCTTTTACATCATTAAACTAAATTCAATTAAACCTCCTTACATACCAGGTCTCAAGGAAGCCAGAAACAGGGTTAAAAAAAGCTACATAAAAGATGAATGCAAAATATTATGTCGAAAAAAAGCTGAAGACATACTCGATCGTCTAAAAAAGGGCGGTGATTTAAAGGAAGTCGCGAGGAATGAAAATCTCAAAGCGGAAGAAACGGGCATGTTTTTGCCAACTCCGGATATACCCGTCATAGGTTCTTCCGTAGAACTCGGTCAGGCACTGTTTCTGCTTTCCGAAAAAGACCCCTACCCCGATAAACCATTTTACGTAAATGGGAATTACGTAATCGTCAGATTTAAAGAAAGGGGAGAGCTGGATTTAGGAGACCTTGAAACCCGGAAAGATAACCTGAAAAACACCCTTTTGAGATTTAAAGGAGAAGAACAGTTCCGCTTATGGCTGGAAACAACAAAAGCTTCCATGCTTAAAAATAAAACTCTGAAGATAACGGCAGACCCGGACAGGATGTGATCACCTGTATCTGCTGTCTGTCACAATTTGTTGAAGAAACTCTGCAGATCTTTAATGAAGCCTGCCTTTGTATCCAGGGAAGCATTTTCTTCAAAGACGAAATCCAGCAGGAATAGAATCTTATAATCGACAGCCGATGTCTTATATTCCTGGATTGGTGTTACCTTAACATCATTAAGTTTCTGGTAATGATCGCTATTAAACAATTCAGTCCTTCTCAGAATAAGATCTATTGCCTCTTTTGCATCACTTGAATCATCCAATACAAGTTCAATTCCTTCCAGCTTCTTCACCGCCTTAATAATCTTTTCTCTTTCCACCTTAATTTTCATACTGGATTTCCTTTAAGAAAGAATTTAGCGCCATTAGTAGTTACCATATAGAATTCATTAATTGTGTCAAATATAAGAAATATAGCATTGTTGGTCAAGAGAAATATAAATGCAGTAAAATTGACATACGTACCTTATTTATCTGATTGAGTAATGATGCAACCTGGGTTAAAATAAAAAAAATCGGAATATGGCAGGTTTTAAATGGAAGCCGAAATGATAAAAAAGATCGATTCGATTCTGGACAGGGTAAAAGACCCTGAAAGCGACCTTTCTGTGGCCAGGCTGGGGCTTGTAAAAAAGGTTCGTTACAGTGAAAAAGAAAATTTGTTATACATCTTTACCGATTTTGTCAGTCACAGCCCCGGATGTATGACCTGTGCCGGCATTGCCATGGTTATTTCAGCTACCATTCTAAAAAATCTTGAGGCAGAATTTCAAAAGGAATTCCCCGATCTGACCATCGAATTTGTCTGATAAACTGATTAATGAATCAATCCGGAGAGCTGTTGAGAATCGTTTCGCTTTAAAGGGCTATACTCTGGATAAGGATACGCAAGAATTTGAATTATGCAATCTTTGAAGGTTCTTTTTATCGGAAACAGCTATACTTACTATAATAATCTGCCTTCGATGATATCAAAGCTGGCGGAATTGTCTGATGAACCTCACAGGCTTGATGTCAGTATGGTGGCGGCTGGTGAGAAGACATTAGAGTGGCATTATAGTAATCCGGAAACTATAAAGGCAATAAGAAAAGCAGATTGGGATATCGTCGTTCTGCAGGAATTCAGTACCCGCCCCGTCAGGGAAAAGGCCAGAATGTTCCAGTTTGCGTCAAAGCTTGACCACGAAATCAAGTTGTCCGGAGCACGGACCTTCCTTTACCTAACCTGGGCAAGGCAGCACATACCCCAGATGCAGGAAGGATTAACAGAAGCATATACAAGCCTGGCCATGAAACTTGATGCAACAGTTGTTCCCGTCGGTATCGCCTGGCAAAAAGCCCTTCAAACTGACCCCTATTTAACCCTTCACAGGAAAGATAAAAGTCATCCCACCGCCGTGGGCTCCTACCTGGCAGCATGTGTCTTCTATTCGACGTTCTTTCGCACAAGCCCCGCAGGCCTAACAGGTACTATTGTTATTGACGGTAATGAGATACTTAATCTCCAGGAAAACAAAACCCGTTTTCTGCAATCTGTAGCGTGGAAAACGGTTCGAGAGTTTGCATAATCAAATACAATAAGATGCTGACTGAAAACTTTTTTCGTGTTAGTATCCCGTACATAAATTTTGATCTCATTTTACTAGTCGCTTTCATTCTCCAATCTCTATAGAAGGCCGGAAATTGAATATCGTCCTCAACGAATGATATTTTGAAACCTGTCACCGCAAAAATAAGATAGGAGGTAAAAGACATGGCTGAAAATAATAAAAAGGTTATTGTTTCAACGTACACAAACGGTATTTTAGACCCCGGAGAGCCCATGCTCGGTCCGGTCCGGGATGGCGGCCTCATCGAGGCAAATACCATGCCTGGCTGCTGGGGGCCGATGATCACTCCTCATCTCCGTGGTGGACATGAGGTAACTCAGCCGGTTTATGTTGAAAATGCAGAACCTGGTGACGCCATCGCCATCAGAATCCGGGAGATAAATGTCACATCAGTTGCCACTGCTTCCGGACAGGACCGCATGGTTGATGGACATTTCCTTGGTGATCCATTTGTGGCCAAGAAATGTCCCGGGTGCGGCACAATGTACCCCGAAACTATTGTTGAGGGAATCGGCCAGGATGCGGTGCGCTGTTCTAATTGCGGTACTCCTGTGACGCCATTTCAATTCGAGCACGGTTATACTGTCGTGTTTGACGAGGGCCGAACCCTCGGTGTAACCATGGACAAAGATGCCGCAGAGCGAATCGCACGTGATGCAAAAAATTATGCCAGGCTTTCAGAAAATTGCACACAGCATTCAATTCTTCTTTTTGCCCCGCACGATCTCGTCGGAACTATATCCAGAATGAGACCCTTCATGGGTCAACTCGGGACAACGCCTGCCGTGAGAATGCCGGATTCTCACAACGCCGGTGATTTCGGCGTATTTCTTGTCGGCGCACCTCATGATTATGCACTCACCGCCGAGCAACTCGAATCGCGCACCGACGGACACATGGATATCGACGCAGTCAGACCGGGAACGATTGTGCTGGCTCCCGTGAAAGTGCCGGGCGGCGGTGTGTATATGGGCGACATGCACGCACTCCAGGGAGACGGAGAGATTGCCGGCCACACCATGGACGTAGCCGGCATTATCACCGTACAGGTTAATGTGGTAAAGGAACGAGAGCTTCAGGGACCGATACTTTTCCCTCTTGTTGAGGATCTTCCTTATCTGGCCAGGCCTTTTAGTTCCGAGGAAAGGGGACGTGCCCAGATTCTGGCACAAAAGTGGGGACTCTCCACGTTAGAGGAATCCGCTCCCATCTCTGTCATCGGAACAGGGGCTGATTTAAATAAAGCCACAGAAAACGGATTGCAACGAGCCGCCACTCTTTTAGGGATGAGCGTCCCGGAAGTGAAGAACCGTGCTACAATTACCGGTGCTGTTGAAATCGGACGTCTACCGGGAGTTATTCATGTTACCTTCCTGGCACCATTGAAGAATTTGGAAAGTGCCGGTCTCCTTCCCTTTGTCCGTGAACAGTATGGCATTGGGTAACAGGAAAAACAAGAGGAAGGGGGGAATCAGACGGATGTCTTGACTCCCCCCTTTTTGTTTGTGAGACTTTTGTACAGATGGTCGGTATCTCGCCAATGTCAGATGTCAGGTGCATTAGGCGTGATCAAAGATATCGACAAAGACCATTTAATAAAATAATCGTAAAGTTTAACATTTGCAAATTCCGCCGGGAAAAGATATGGCTTATTCCGGAACTTGAGAAAGCAAAAAACATTTAAGGAGTAATACTGACAAATGGTTAGAAAAGGAACTTACTTGTTGAAACGGCTGGACAGATTTATCCCGGAAAACGTATTAGCAACCCTCACGCTGCGATTTTTTGGCTTAACAAAGATTCCTTTATTATTGTTTGTCCGACCATCTGTCATTGAATTGTCCAGGGAAAGAGTGGTGGTCAAGATTCCTTTACGTCGAAGGACAATGAATCATCTGAGGTCAATGTACTTCGGAGCTCTCGCGATGGGAGCTGATTGTGCCGGTGGACTCATGGCCATGAAACTTATACAGGAAAGTTCTGAAAATATTTCTCTGATTTTCAAAACACTCACAGCAGAATTCCTGAAGCGCGCAGAAGGAGATGTTCATTTTATCTGCAACGACGGTCGCGTTATCTCCGACCTGGTGAACGCTGCCACCGAGTCAACGGAACGAGTGGAATCTCCCATTCATGTGATTGCAACAGTTCCCGGCAAGTTCGGGGATGAGCCGGTGGCCAAATTTACTTTGATTCTTTCTCTCAAGAAAAAAACGTATCAGTAAAAGCCTTCAAATATTTTTATCCAGGATAATTTATTCAGTTTCAACCCTCCCCCTGTTTTTCTCTCGGGCCCTGCAGGCTTAAGATCTTGCCTTTTCGCCTTTCAATTTTCATTGACACCCCAATAAGCGAATGATAGCCTTTTTCGCTACAAACAAAAAAATAATGATAAATGTGAATAAATTATGCTTTTCAAGCGGTTATTTGAGCGCCGGGGGAAAAAGAAAGAAGAGAAAAAAGTAAAGAAAGAAAAGGAAGGGTTAAAACTTGAGAAGCCCTCTGATGTTCGCCAGGGTCTCGTTTATATGTACCTGGTTATCGGCCTTCAGTTACTTCTCCTCTTCGGTCTGATAATAATCTTCACAGTAGTGGGAAAAGTCATTACCACACCCTGGTGGGTGTTTCTGGTGATTTTACTGGCAGCAGTAGGCGGATTCATATTTACATATTACTGGGCAAAGAGACAATTTAGAAACCTTCGGGAAACTGTTAAAGAGATGAATCTATCTGATAAAAAGTTTGAAGTCAGCATTATGGGCGGGGCACTTACAATGCGAATCGAACAAAATCCGAACCGCCTGCTGGAAGCTCCATCTGAAAAAGCGGTTGCGGATGCCGTAACCATCGAACCTACGATCTCTGAACCTTAAACATTGCGAGAGGATCAACAATCTAATGCGGCAAAGCCGCAAGGACTGAGCAATGAGGACCAAGGGCTAAAGGTTTTTCCTTCAGCCCTTAGCCTTCAGCCTTTCGCCTTTCAATATCTGCTCAAAGGACTCGGTTGTTGAGAATAAAGAATCTAATAAGTGATAAAGGGGTTACATTATGAGACCGGCAATTGTTATAGTGGATATGCTTAAAGATACTTTCAATGATGAACATAAGTTGCCAATAACACCCTTTGCCAGGGCAATTACAGCAAGTACCAATCGCCTTACGGAATCTGCCAGGAGTCGTTCGATACCGGTCATTTTTGCCATGGACAGTTTTCTTCCGGGTGACTTCATATTTCAGGGAAAAATGAACGAGCATTCTATCCGCGGCACCGAAGGAGCTGAGGTTACGGATGAACTTGTCCAGTGTGATACGGATTTATTTCTTCCAAAGCGACGCTTCAGCGCTTTTTTTAAGACAGATCTGGATCAAACACTGCGCTTATATGGAGTGGATACCGTTGCAATCACAGGACTCGCCACCCACTGGTGTGTTTTGACAACTGCCCTGGATGCCCTTTCCCATGATTTTCGCGCTTATATCATTGAAGACTGCTGCGCGTCCTTCAATCAGGAAATACACGAATCAATGTTGAATATTTACCGGAAAAATCCTCTTTACCCTCTATTCAAGATAATAACTTCGGAAGAATTTATGAAAGAAATGCAATCATAATAACAGGCAGGGGGGGAAGACTTTAATGTGCCTCATCCCAGTTCTCCCCGGAAGATATTTCCACCTTGAGGGGAACTTTTAACGTTATGACATTCTCCATTTCCCGTTTGACCAGATCCATGACATCGTCCTTTTCGACCATCGGAACTTCAAAGACAAGTTCATCATGAACCTGCATAATCATATCTGCCGACAGCCCTTTTCCCTTCAGTTTTCTCCAGATATTCAGCATGGCCACCTTGATGAGATCGGCCGCAGTTCCCTGTATGGGGGTATTGATTGCCATACGCTCGGCAAACTGACGAACCGTTGAATTTTTACTGTTGATATCGGGCAGATATCGGCGGCGATTCAGAAGGGTTGTAACAAAACCGTCTTTCCTCGCCTTCTGCAGGATGTGATCCAAAAATTCACGAACTCCGTGGAATTTATTAAAATATTCATCTATATATGCCCTGGCCAGCTTCTGATTTATACCGAGTTCCCTTGAGAGGCCGAAAGGACTCATCCCGTAAAGGATGCCGAAATTTATTACCTTCGCCTGCCGTCTCATCTCGGCATTTACCATCTCGGGAAATACACCAAAGACATCGGAAGCCGTTCTCGTATGAATATCTTCATCCGTCTGAAATGCACGAATCAGTGTCTCGTCTCCGGAAAGGTGGGCCAGGACACGGAGTTCTATCTGAGAGTAATCGGCTGAAACGATTATGCTCCCCTCCGGGGCAATAAAGGCCTGACGAATTCTTTTTCCCTCCGTTGTCCTTATGGGAATATTCTGCAGATTCGGATTGCTGCCGGAAAGTCTTCCCGTTGCCGTAACGGTCTGGTTATATGATGTATGGATTCTTCCTGTTTCAGGATTGACCAGCACGGGTAAGGCATCAACGTAGGTGGATTTCAGTTTTGTCAGACTCCTGTACGCCAGGATTTCTGCCGGAAGTTCGTAAGACTGGGCCAGATAGGTCAGCACCTCTACATCTGTTGAATAGCCCTTTTTTGTCCTTTTCCCCTTTGGCAGCCCCAGCTTATCGAACAGAATGACCTGCAATTGTTTAGGAGAGTTAATATTGAACTTTTCACCGGCAAGGTGATAGATCTTTTCCTCGGAAAGGTTCAGCAACTCTCCAAGTTGCTGTGATAATTCATCGAGCAGTTTGCCATCAAGCAAAACCCCCTTCTTCTCCATGGAGGCTAATACCTCAATCAGCGGCATTTCAACATCGTAGAAAAGATCCATGAACCCTTCTTTTTCGATTTCTTCGCAGAGTATTGAAGACAGTCGAGAAACAAAGTCCGCCCTCTGGCATGAATAATTCATTGCCTTGTCCAGAGGAACGGCGCTGAAGGGAATCGCCTTTGAACCGCTACCCGTCAATCCTTTTACAGGAATAAGCTCTCGGTCGAGATAATCTCTCGCAAGATCATCCAATCCAAAACTTCGTTTTGAAGGATTCAGGACATATGAGGCCACCATGCAATCACAGGAAATGCCCTTCAGCTCAATCCCTTTCCCGGAAAGGACAATGAGGGAATTTTTTATATCATATCCGTGTTTTTTAATTCCCTCATTTTCAAGAAAAGGCGTTATTTCTTTTAGCACGACACCAGGATGAAGCTGGACGGGCACTTCCTCATAGTCATGGGAAAGAGGAATATAATAAGCCTCCCGCGGTTCAGGACAAATGGAAAGCCCGACAATTTCGGCCCTCATCGGTTCATTCGAGGTCAGGGCGAGATCAAAGGAAAATTCCTTTAACCCCCTGAGTCTTTTCACAAGATTGCCTAATTCAGATTCTTTCAGAATCAGGCCGTATTTTCTCTCCTCATCCTCCTCCTGAATCTTTAACGTCTGGAGGAGAGATGAAAATTCAAATTCCCTGAATAATTCCTTCAGGGCTTCCGCATTCGGCTCTGTGCGGCGGAAATCCTCCAGATCAAGCTTCAGATCGATATCAGTTTTTATGGTAGCCAGATCCCGGCTCAAACGTGCCTGATCGGCAAATTCCTTCAGATTATTTCTTGTCCTTTTGTTTTTAACACGATCGGCATTTTCTAAAACACCTTCCATGCTGCCAAATTCCTCTATAAGTTTGATCGCCGTCTTTTCTCCTACACCGGGAACACCGGGAATGTTATCCGATGCATCCCCAGCAAGGCCGAGTATGTCCACGACTTTGTCCGGCTCAACGCCAAAACGCTCTTTGACCCCTTCCACATCATAGGTTTTCTCCTTCATCGTATCGATCAGCAACACATCATCCGACACGAGCTGCATGAAATCCTTGTCACCGGATACAATAACCGTTTCCATTCCTTCCGACGCATAGGTCTTCACAAGAGTCCCGATAATATCATCGGCCTCCATGCCCTCCTCTTCTATAACCGGCATGGAAAAACCCCGAACAACATCCTTGATGTAAGGAACCTGGGGAATCAGGTCGTCCGGCATAGTCTTGCGATTTGCTTTATACAGGTCATAGATTTCATGCCGGAATGTGGGGCCTTTCAAATCAAACACAACGGCAATATAATCAGGCTCCCAATCACGGCAGAGCTTTATCAGCATATTGGTAAAACCATAGATCGCATTGGTGGGAAACCCACTGGAGTTGGAAAGCTCACGAATCGCGTAATAGGCGCGATAGATATAATTACTGCCGTCGATAAGAAATAATCTTGGTTTTTTTGTTTCCTTTGTCATTTTTTACTCTTAAGGAGACCTTTGAAAAAGGTCTCAACATTACAGCTCAAAGCTGGCATCAATTTTGAATTTTCTTCTCGCAGGCAAATTGAGAATATCAGCAATTCCGGTTTTATCACTGATTTCTTTCAGGGATCTTTTTATTTCATCCTCGGATGGAGCAATAAAGGTAAACCAGATATTGTACTCATGGGTTCTTCTGTAATTGTGGGTAACACCAGGATATGAATTAACAACCTTAACAAATTCATTGATTTTCTCTTCCGGAACCCTTGCGGCACAGAGGGTACTCGCAAATCCGAGCTTTCCGATATCGAATATCGCTCCGATTCTGCGTATGATTCCGCCGTCTTTAAGCTTTTTTACACGCTTCAGGGCTTCATCTTCGCTGATGCCAATTTTCTCTCCAAGAACCTTAAAGGGCTCTGCTTCTACAGGAAAATCGGTTTGGATAATATTAAGAATTTTTTTGTCTGTTTCGTCCATGGCAAGGCAAAGGTAAAAGGTTCAAGGTTCAATTTGTATCTGATCAAGACAACTTACTCATCACTGACCACTGATCACTGCCCCCTATTCCCTGGTTCATAAACGCAAAACGGTTCCTCGGCAAGATAATCTCCTGTAATTTCGTAGGCACGGGCACGACACCCCCCGCATACTTTTATGAACTCGCAACGTCCGCACTTTCCTTTATACAGCCTGAGATCCCTCAAGTCGCTAAAAACAGGTGAATCATTCCAGATATCTTCAAAATTATCTTCTTTAATCTGACCGCAGTCAACCTCAAGGAAACCGCAAGGCTGTACCTGCCCTGTATGGGAAATAAAGCAAAAGGAACTTCCCCCCATACAGCCCCTTGTCATGGCATGAAACGGATTCTCCTCGATTACTGATTTTTTTTCTCTCTCTTTTTTCCCTTGATGGAAAATCCGGTAATACTGGGGGGCACATGTTGCTTTAAGCTGGAGCGGGCAGGAGAAACTCTGTTTATAAAACCAGTTCAAAGTCTTTTCGTAATCTTCCGGCGGTATCTCCTGATCCAGCATTTCCCTGGCACGACCGGTTGGAACCAGAAGGAAGATATGGTGGGCAGCGGCACCTAAATCAATCGCCAGTTTAAAAATGTCCTCAATCTGATCCAGGTTCAGGCGTGTTATTGTCGTATTGATCTGAAATTCTACGCCGGCTTTCTTAAAGGACTCAATACCTGCCATAGAACCATCAAATGCACCGGGAACACCGCGAAAGGTATCGTGATTGTCTGCATTGGAACCGTCAATGCTGATGCTGACCCTTTTAATCCCCGATTCCAGAGTCTTTCTCGCGATTTCATCGGTAACAAGGGTGCCGTTGGTTGCCAGCACCATGCGTAAACCTTTTTGATCCCCGTAGGAAGCGATTTCATAAATATCATCACGAAGGTACGGCTCCCCTCCGGTAAGGATAATTACGGGCTTACTGAATGCTGCTATGTCATCGAGGAGTTTAAAACACTGATTTGTGGTAAATTCCCCTTCATAGGGGCCATGCTCTGAAGAAGCCCGGCAGTGGAGGCATGACAGATTACACCTTCGTGTCACCTCCCAGGCGATCATGCGAAGGGTGTTGGGTAAAATTAAAGAAGAATCTTTACCGATGTTTTTTATTATCTTCTTCAGACTGCTTCCTCCTTATGGTTGCTACAGCTTTACCGGCAACTACTTTTACCTTTGGGCTATAACGCTTTACGCCTAATAAACCCCTTTGTCCACTAATTACCATTAGTGTCGGAATCGCCTCTTGACTCCCTATGTTGCCGAGAGCAACGCAGATCTTTTCTTCCAGTTCGTTTCTTACCTTCGAGGTAATAAGTGGTTTTGATTTTAGCATTTCCAGCAGAGGACGTACAGAATTGGTGTCTTTCAGGGAACCTAACATTTCCACGATGTTGCTTTTCATTTGTTCAGCAGACTCAGGCAGGGAAGAAAGGAGAATATTTACCCGATATTTTCCCCCTATGCTGTAAATACTTTTCAGAGTTTCTTCACGAACCTGAGGACGTTTGTCAACCAGAAGCGGCCCCAGGAGTTTCGCCTGGTCTTCTCCCCCTACTTTACCTATCAGGTACACTAAATTGCGTATGAAATACCAGGGTTCACCTTCCTTAATTCGCTCTGTCAGGACAGGCACCGCAACGTGTCCGATCTCAGAAACAATTTTTAAGATTCGAATGCGTTCAGCGCTATCCGGGCTTTCTAACAGTATGTCTAGCAAGCGATTCAAAGGTGCCGTCCCCAATCGAGACAGATTGAGACCCGCATCCCCCAGTCTGTTCTGTTTGTTTGTCTCAAATTCATCAAAGAGTATGTCCAATATCTCTTCTGTGGCTATCTCCCGTAACACATCACCCGATATAACCTGAATCTCTTTAATCTTTTCAACTTTTCCAGAATGTATCACATTAAAAACGTCCAGTATGGACCCACATTCAGTAAACTGTTTAGCTCTTATCATCGTTTGAGCCAGATCTTTCAATTCACTGCAGATTTTTGTGTAGGCAGGTGTCACGGTGGTCTCAAATTTTATCCAATCAACTAATCTGCCCGAAATTCTGCCTACCATATCTGTTCGCTGTTCAACAGTTAAGCTCCCGATAATGCGGGACAAGGCCTCCGATGCCTGAGTACGTACTTCTGCGTTCTCGCTGAGAAGTCCACCAGTCAACTTGTCAATTATATCTTCAACCGTTTCATTTTCCTTCTTGACAAAAAGCTGTTCGGTAATACCGGGCAAGGATTGCATCATCTGTTCATCAAAGAAATATTCCTTTTTACCCTTCAAAATATGGCCAACAGTATCTTTAAGTTGAACGATCTTTTGTTCTTCCTCTTTCTCTTCGCCGGCTATCCTTTCCTCAATTTTATCTCTTTTCCGCTGCCCTTTATCGGAATTCATCATACTTTTATACGCTCGCCTGACTGACTCGATGTCAGAATGTATATACTTTTTATCCCCGGCCGAAATTCTATCGCCCACATGTTTGATGTTGACAACGACATCTTCAAACGTTTCATCATCGATTTCGTTAGCGATCTGATCAAAAATTCCGTCTCCAATCAGTTCGTCGATACCCCGAATCAAGACCGCACTTATAACTTCAATGTCCATACCCGCAATGGACTTCGATATCTGGCCGGATATTTTTTCTTTGTCGACCCTGTCAGCAATTTTGTCCAGGGCACGAATCATAAGGACAACATTTTCAGATATCTCGCTGTCCGGGACAATCCCCTTCCCCCCTGTAGCATGCTTCATGCCAGACTGAATTATCCGGGAGATCCATTCAGGATCCCCGGCCATCTCTTTGACCTTTTCCATGTCTATTTCTGAAGTCGCATTATCGCCCACTAAATATTTGATAATTTCCTCATCTTTAATGTCCAAACCAGACAGGATTTTCCGATCTTTGTCTGTCGCAACATAGACCTTTTGATCCAGGATGATATGCGGCAGTTTTTTACTTTTGATAATCTTCTGTATACCACCCTCTTTCTCCACATTTTCCGACTTTTCCTTCATTATTTCCAGAAATGTCAGGAGCTCTGTTCTATCCATCCCCCTGTCAAATGTAACACTCTTAATCCCGAAATTGAGCAGTAATTCAAGAAAGGCCACTACCTGAGGTCTTCCCTGGTCTTTTTGATCCAGCAACTGGCCGCAGACAAGAATGTTTTTCTCCGATTCCGCAAATATTACCGACTCTTCATCCTCAAGGATTGCCAGGAAGACCTGGTAGGCCCTGTCAACTGTATTACTGATCATAGCACTCGCAGGGGGATAAATACGCAGATTGGTAATAGCCGCATTCATTATGACAATTGCCTCAATTGCTTTTTCTTGTATCCCCGGATCTCTCATCTCGCCCCTCCTGAATAGCAATTTGTTTATTTTAGAGTAACAAATTGTCAATTCCTTCATATCGCGATAGGTAAGGGGACGAAACCTATTTTGCAAGAATGTCCGCCGCATCCTGCGCGAAATAGGTAATAATAATATCGGCTCCCGCCCTCTTGATCGAAATCAGGGTTTCCATCATGGCCATTTCTCCATCAATCCATCCAAGGTTTGCCGCCGCCTTGATCATGGAAAACTCTCCACTTACGTTGTAGGCCGCCAGAGGTAAATCAAATTCCTCTTTTGCCCTGCGTATAATGTCAAGATACGGAAGTGCGGGTTTAACCATAATAATATCGGCTCCCTCCTCGACATCGAGTGTTATTTCCCTGATGGCTTCATCGCTGTTGGGAGGATCCATTTGATAAGCCTTTCTGTCACCAAACTGGGGGGCACTCTCGGCAGCTTCCCGGAAAGGACCATAAAAACATGAGGCATACTTGGCCGAATACGCCATGATAGGGAGTGTTTCATAACCTGCATCATCAAGGGCCTCCCGAATCGCAACGACCTGACCGTCCATCATCCCTGAAGGAGCAACTATATCGACACCGGCCTTTGCCTGAGACACTGCTGTTTCCGCGAGGACCTCAAGGGTGGAATTATTATCCACTTCATCACCTTCAAGCATCCCGCAATGACCGTGGCTTGTATATTCACAAAGGCACAAATCGGTGATCACCAGGATATCGGGAACCTTATCTTTGATTTCTCTTACGGCACGCTGGATAATTCCATCCTCTGTAAAGGCCCCTGAAGCCGTTTCATCCTTTTTCTCGGGAATACCGAAAAGGAGAACAGCAGGTATGCCCATATCCTTTGTCTTTTGTACCTCCTTTACCAGATAATCAATCGACATCTGAAAATTACCCGGCATGGAAGTAATCGGTTTTTTGACATCTTTTCCAAACGTCACGAAAAGAGGATAAACAAGATCATCAACGGACAATTTGGTCTCCCGGATCATCCTCCTGAAATTTTCGTTTTTTCTTAATCTCCTCGGTCTATAATCAGGATATTGCATGGTTTACTTTCCCCCTCCTCTTTTTTTCCTTTTGCCTTTAGCCTTTCACCTTTAGCCTATTTCTCCATCCATCAGATAACATGCGGGATCAGGAGCCCAGATATCACCGGCAACGGCCTCGGCTCTTGTCCGGAAATTTCCTCCGCATACGTCGAGCCAGCGGCATGTGGCACATCTTCCCTTCACATGAGACTTTTTATCCTTTAACTGTGCCATCAATTCATTGGAGGTGTCCAGCCAGATTTTACTGAAGGGGCGTTTCCTGACATTTCCAAAAGAGATGTTTCTCCAGAACTGGTCTGCATACACCTCACCATCCCAGCTTACACAACCGATTCCTCTCCCTGAATTGTTTCCCTCATTCATTTTGAGAAGTTCCAAAACCTCTTCCGCCCTCTTCGGATCTTCCTTAAGCAGGCGCAGATAAATATAGGGACCATCGGCATGGTTGTCCACAGTAAGTATTTCTTTGGATATACCCCTTTCAAAGAGATCACGTGTTCTGTCCATTATTGCATCGACAACTTTCCGCGTTTCAGTGTGGGATAAATCCTCTTCGATCAGGGCGGAACCGCGGCCCGAATAAACAAGATGATAGAAGCATGCCCGGGGTATGTTTTCTTTTTCAATGAAGTCAAAAATTGCAGGGATTTCAGAATAATTTTTTCCCGTTATGGTAAAACGCACCCCTACTTTGATCCCCGCATCCTGGCAGTTCCTGATCCCTCGAAGAGTAGCATCATATGCCCCATTGACCCCCCTGAACAGATCATGCGTTTCTTTCATGCCATCAATACTCACACCAACGTAGGAAAGACCGATTTTACTAAAAATTGCGGCCTTTTCCTTCGTAATGAGTGTACCGTTTGTCGATATGACTGCCCGCATTTCCTTATCTACGGCAAATTGCACAAGTTCGGGCAGGTCTCTTCTCAACAGGGGTTCTCCCCCGGAAAACAGGATGACAGGGCTGCCAAACGAGGCAAGATCGGATATCAATCTTTTACCTTCATCCGTATTTAACTCATCACCATATTTAACATTCTGGGAACTGGAATAGCAGTGTATGCATTGTAAGTTGCATCTCCTTGTCGCGTTCCATACCACGACGGGACGTTTATCCTTTGAAAACTGGAGGAGATGGGAGGGGAGTTTCCCCGATTCCGCTCCGTAACGGAGGACATCCGAAGGTTCAACGCCACCACAGTATAATTTAGAAATTCCGATCATTTTTCACCCTTTTTATTACTAACCACAGAGATCCCGGAAAGAATACGAATTCCGATTCTTCTAATTCAAAATTCAAAATTTATCTCTTCACTCTTCACTCTCAAATGCCTTTATAATGGCATCTACCAGGCCGGAAATGACATAGGGCCCCTGCATGATATCAACTTTCAGGCCTGCCTTTCTTGCTGCATCCAATGTCACCGGCCCTATACATGCAATCTTTACATGTTCCGGAAGTCTTGTATCCTTCCCGATTATATCTATAAAATTAGTCACCGTTGACGGACTTGTAAAGGTAATCACATCGACTTTGTTCTGATCCATCATTTCATCAAGCTCTGCCTTATTCTTTCCCGAATTGACAGTTCGATAAGACGTTACAACATCGACATGTGCACCCACTTTCGAAAGACCCTGGGGGATAACATCTCTGGCGATTTCAGCCCTGGGCAGAAGCACTTTCTTCCCCTGCATTACTTTCCCCTTAAATGCATCCACAACACCCTCGGAGATATATTCGTCAGGGACAAGATCGACTTTGACACCCAGCATCTCTATGGCAGAGGCGGTTGCGGGACCGATTGTACATATTTTAATACCCTTGAGGTCTCGTATGTCACTGCCCAATTCCCAAAAGCGATTAAAAAAGAACTTCGCTCCATTTGCACTGGTAAATATAATCCATTCATATCTTTCAATGTTTTTGATCGCCCGATCCAGATCATCGAAACGATCAGGAGGAACGATTTTGATGGTGGGAAACGGGATAACCCTCGCTCCCTCTTCACGTAAAAGAGACGAAAATTCTTCCGACTGCTCCTCCGGCCTTGTAATCATGATTCCCTTTCCAAAAAGGGGCTTTTTTTCAAACCAGCTGAGATCATCTCTAAATTTAACTACATCTCCCACGACAAATATGGCGGGTGGCAAAAAGTTCTTTTCCTTTGCCAATTCCGCTATACTACTCAGCGTTCCGGTCAACGTCTCCTGATAGGAAGTTGTCCCCCATCTGATCAAGGCAACGGGTGTACCGGGATCCCTCCCATTTTCTATCAGACTTGTCACAATATGGGTCAGGTTCTTTACCCCCATCAGGAATACAATGGTCCCAACGGCAGATATGTTCTCCCAATCAATACTGCTCTTGCCCTTCGTCGGATCTTCATGCCCTGTCACAAAGGTAACGGAAGACGCATATTTTCGATGGGTCAGAGGAATGCCGGCATAGGCAGGAACAGCTATGGCCGAAGTAACGCCGGGGATTATCTCAAATGGTATTTCCGCCTTGGAAAGGACCTCGGCCTCCTCCCCCCCTCTTCCAAAGATAAAGGGATCACCACCCTTCAGCCTGGCAACGACATTTCCCTCCGATGCCTCTTTCACAAGAATCTGATTCAGATTTTCCTGAGGCACCGTATGGTCGCCACCCTTTTTCCCGACATAGATCAAGCGGGCATCTTTCCTCGTATATTTCAGAATATCCCTGGAAACAAGATAATCATAGACAATTACATCGGATCTTTTGAGGCATTCCACTCCCCGAATTGTTATAAGGTCCGGGTCACCCGGCCCCGCACCGATGATATATACTTTGCCCTGTTTCTTCATTTAATATAGATACCTTAATTAGTTTAAGCGTATCTTCTCAATAAATCAGGGTAAAACCCTTATGGGTAAACTCCAAATAAGGAATTTAGGCGTGAGCCTTTTATAGTGCTCCTGTTTTTTGAGATATTATCCCTACTTTTCGAGAAGTTACATTTAAGCCTGTCTTGTCTTAAATATAATTCCAAAATCCTAAGTCCAAATTACAAAAATAACTCTTGGTTTTTTAAATTTAGATTTAATTTGGCATTTGAGCTTTGGAATTTGACATTCAGATACTTTTCACTTACCACTTTCAAGTTTCACAGTCTCTATATATTTCCTCCAGCAGCTCCCGGCCGCCTCTTGACAGGATATTCTCTGCCATTGTTCTGCCCATCTCTTCCGAATCTTTACAGGACCCCCTTACTTCATCCGAAATAATTATACCGCCATCAATACTTCCCAGAAGACCTCTGAGAATTAATCTGTCACCCTGTTTTTTGCAAATAGCGCCTATCGGCACCTGGCATCCTCCACCCAGGTGTTTCAGGAAGGTTCTCTCGGCAGAAAGTTCGATCACCGTATCCGTATGATTGAGAAAGGAAACAAGGTTTTTGATTTCTTCATCATTCTTTCTAAGTTCAATTCCGAGCACCCCCTGCCCTGCTGAAGGTATCATCCACTCTATGGGAATATATTGAGAAATCTCCTTTTTCAAACCCATACGTCTCATTCCGGCTGCGGCCACTATTATACCATCAAGATCTTCTGTTACGATTTTTCTGATTCGCGTATCGAGGTTCCCCCGGATCGGCACAATCTCAATATCCGGCAAGAGACTCTGGAGCTGAATTGTTCTTCTCAGGGAACCAGTCCCTATCTTTGCCCCTTTCGGAAGTTCTTCTATCTTGCTGTTATTCTTCGATACGAGAACATCGCGGGGGTCCTCTCTTGCAGGAATAGCTCCTATTTCCAGCTCATCAGGCAGTTCTACCGGCACATCCTTCATGCTATGAACGGCAATATCGATATCTCCCCGCAAAAGGGCTTCTTCTATCTCCTTGACAAAAACACCCTTCCCTCCGATCTTGACCAAGGCAACATCCTGCAACTTATCTCCCTTCGTTTTGATGGCAGTGATTTCGATATGCAAGTCAGGGTATTTATTTTTCAATTGATCTGCCACAAGATTCGCCTGTATCAGTGCAAGACGACTTCCTCGCGTTCCTATTTTTAATATATCCTTAATATTTTCTCCTCCTGACCCGGATAAACCGGAAATCATTTCTCCCCTTCCAGCCTGAACAACTTCATGATGGCAGCTACATAAGGATCGGCTCCGCTGTTTTGACTTTCATCTTTAAGACTTGTAATCGGATCATGAAGTAATTTATTGACGATGGAAGAGGCAAGTATTTTGATTTTTTCATTTTCCTCTTCATTTAAACTTCTCATCCATGACAGGGATTTTTCGAGTTCTCCTTCTATAATGTTCTCGGCCTTTTTTCTGAGAGAGACAATGGCAGGAACAACTTTCAGCGTATTGAGCCAACTTGTAAAGTTAACGATCTCTTCAGCAATTATTGTCTCCGCCTTTTCCGCCTCTCCCATACGGCTCCTCAAATTTTCATCCACGATTTCCTGAAGATTGTCGATGTTATACAAATAGACATTGTCGATTTCCTCTACGGTCGGGGCCACATCTCTTGGTACGGCTATATCTATTATAAACATGAGTCTGTTTTTACGTCTTCGCAAGGCTTCTGTGATCATTTCCTCGGTGATAACATAGCCGGAAGCGCCTGTAGAACTGATGATGATATCGACTTCCTTGAGTTTTTCTACGAGAAGATCAAAACTAACGGCCACGCCATGAAAATCATTAGCTAACCTTACCGCATTTTCATACGTCCTGTTGGCAAAAATAATCTTGCTTACACCATTGTTCATTAAATGCTTTGCCGCAAGCTCCGACATCTCACCGGCACCGACAAGAAGAACAGTTTTCCCATGAAGATACCCGAATATCTTTTTAGCCAGCTCTACGGCGGCAAAGCTCACAGATACGGCATTATTGGCAATTCCCGTTTCCGTTCTCACCCTCTTTGCTACACGAAAAGCATGGTGAAGTAATTTGTTCAGTATAATTCCTGATGCTTTTTGCTCAACGCTGTGACTATATGCAGCCTTCACCTGACCGAGAATCTGGGGCTCTCCCATAACCATGGAATCAAGACTTGAGGCCACTCTGAAAAGATGACGCACTGCATCATCGTCGCGATAAACATAGAGGCATTCTTTCATCTCTTCATGAGACAGATTACCATGTGAAAGGATAATGGTTTTTAATTTTTCCGCACTTCCCTCAACATCTTCCATGTTCGCCAATACTTCCACACGGTTACAGGTTGCGAGATACATCACCTCATGCACCTGAGAAATCTTTTTTATCTCATTCAAGTTCCTGTTATTATCTTCCTCGCAGGATATAGACAGTCTCTCCCTTATATGCAAGGGCGCTGTTTTATGATTCATTCCTATTAGAATTATACTCATATTTTTCTAAGGCGGTAAAGCTACAGCCAAAGAGGTGTTGACCTCTTGCATGTAGGGCAAGGCTTTAGCCTTGCATTGGGCTTTATGCAGGGCTAAAGCCCTGCCCTACGTTTCCAGAGCAGCAAAGCTGCAACCAAAATTCTTTGTCTTGTTCGCATAAGCTGTCGCCAACATCTGCGCAAAAACCGTACATGTTACGGATAAAGAATCTGTATGTCATGTCAAAAACTGTGCATCGTTACGGAAAAAATGCTAACACCAACGACGGCAAAGAGGAGAATACCGAAAGCAAGAATGGAAAGAACCGCCGCCTTTCTCCCCTTCCACCCTATTGCAAGTCTTTGATGCAATAAAAAAGCATATAACAACCAGGAGATCATGGTCCATACCTGTTTTGGATCCCACTGCCAGTGACTTCCCCATACAGTTCGTGCCCAGATTGAACCTGCAATAACCCCTAATGTAAGAAGCGGAAAACCCCACAGGACACAGATATGATTTATCCTGTCGAGATCTCGCAGGGGAGGAAGAAGGCGGCTGAAACTGTATGATTTCTTCTTTTTTAAAAAATTATCCTGAATCAAATACATAATACCGGACAGGCAGGCCAGGGCAAAAAGCGCTTCCCCCGTAAGGGACAGCATGGTGTGAACAGGAACCAGCCAGCCCTTTAATATGGCAGGCATGGAAATATCTCCCACCAATCCGCCTGAGGCTGATGCCTCGACCATGAGCAGGAAAGCGACGGGAGACACAAAAGAGCCCAGTATCCTGGTTTTCGTCTTTGTCTGAAAGGCAAGGTAACTGCCTGAAATGGCCCACGCAACAAATGAAAGTGATTCATAAAGATTAATCACCGGGCTATATCCGGTTTCCATCCATCGAAAGACAATATATATCGTATGGATGATAAAGGCTGAAAAAAGGATCCACGTAGAAGTCTTTGCTATCAGAACTCTCTTGACAAGAATGGATGCAATATATCCTATTGTACTTAAAAAATAAGCAATAAGAGCAAGTTTGAAAAATAAAATGTTCATAATTATAAAAAGTTTCGGGTTCCGAGTTTAAAGTTTGACAAGTTCGTAAAAAGTCGAACTTCTACCCTTTTTGTCATTCCCGCGTAGGCGGGAATCCATTTATTGTAAGGTGTTATAGACTCCCGCTTCCACCTACCTGTAGCGATTGCAGACAGGTGGGAGTGACAAGATTTGGACTTTTTACGAAGCCGTCATACTCACCTTGCTGAATTAAAACCTCCTCCAGCCTCATCAATATTTATATCCTCACCAACCAGATCATGTATAATCTTCCGGACCTTATCCCAGTTTTTCTCCCTGATATGCTGAAGAATATCTGAATTTAAAACTGATTCAAATAATTTCCTGTTTTCATCGGAAGGTTCACCGCGTGAAATGATTTTTTCCCTGATATCACCCATAATATTCAGGAGAATTCTGTATTCATGGCCATAACGCTGCTCTAATTCCTCTCGCAGGGTTCTCGCCAGTGCAGGGCTTTTTCCACCCGTTGATATGGCTATAGAAAGATCTCCCTGTTGAAAGACGGAAGGAACAATAAAATCACATTTCGCGGGATCATCTACAATATTTACCAATATACCTCTTTCTTTGGAATCCCGGTAAATTCTTTCGTTAATTTCGTCCCTGTCCGTTGCACCGATGACCAGTAAAGCTCCTTCGATATAATCATTCTTATAATTGTCAGGGATATGGCTTATCTTTTCCTCATTTTTCATGGCCTCCAGGTTCGGAGTAAGTTCATTTCCTACAACTACCACCCTGGCGCCACACTCAAGCAGCCGCTCTACCTTCCTCTCGGCAACATCTCCCCCACCTGCAACGACACATTTCCTCTTTGAAATATCAATATAGACAGGATAATATTTCATCTATTTTCCTTTTTTATCTATTGATGTCTAACTGCCTGAAGTTTAAGTTACTATCACGAAGATATAGAAAATTCAAGTTACTTGCAATCTCACCCAAAAGAAGTTATACATTAAAAGTCAGCTAAACTCACTTCCCTAAAACTAATTTTCCAACTTTCCACCGTAATATAAACCGATTGTTTCAGCGAGAGAGGGGATAAAGGAAATGTCGGAAAAATTTGAGAAAGAAAAATGGATAGAGATTATTCTGACAACACCGCTTGAATTAACAGATGCTTTGTCAAATTTTATGACGGAACTGGGGACCGACGGAATAATCCAGGAAGAATTGCTACTGGATTCATTCAACGACATATCTATGCCGGTCTCAAAAACAGAAATGAAGGCTTACCTGCCATTTGCTCCTGAAGCAAAAAAACAAATCTCTGCCCTTAAGACTTATATAGGCAGCCTTTCAAAGTTATTCCCCAACCTGGAAAAACCAACATTTACTACAAATACGATTGTCGATCCGGACTGGGGGGAGCAGTGGAAGAAATACTTCAAGCCAATAAGGATTAGCAAAGATATCGTGATCAAACCAACATGGGAAAGATACTCTGCCCTCGGACGAGACATTGTCATTGATATTGACCCGGGAATGGCCTTTGGCACAGGCCAGCATTCATCAACAAGGATGTGCCTTATGGCACTTGAAGAAATCATAATGCATAAAAAAGCGCCTCTCAAATGGAATGCCCTCGATGTAGGCACCGGAACCGGGATTCTCGCTATTTCCTGCGCAAAGCTTGGAATCGAAAAAATTGTCGCTGTTGATCTCGATCCCCAGGCTGCAGAAATAGCCGGCAAAAATGTTGCTATCAATATGGTGGAAGACAAAATAGAAATTATTAATCGCGATATTTCAGAGTTTAAGGGTAAGTTCGAATTGATTGTGGCAAATCTAACAGCAAATACGCTAATAAAACTCCGACCCACCCTTCTCAGAATGATGAAACCCGGAGGATACCTTATTATATCCGGAATAACGGAAAATGATTCGGGCAGTATAGAAAAGCGCTTCTACACAAAAGATATTACCCTCCATAAAATGTTCACCGAAAATGAATGGGTCTGTTATGCTCTTAAAAAGGAGAAGGGATAGTTGACCACCCCAAGGATCTATTTCCCCCGGATATCAGAAGAGGATAATACAGTTGAATTACGGGAAGAGAACCTGAGGTATATAAAAAATGTCCTCAGGCTCAAAAAGGGAGATCACTTAATTCTTTTTGACGGAACCAGATTTGAATACGAAACCGTCATAAGAGATTTCACCACCCATAATGTATCTCTAGAGATAATCCAAAAAGAAAGTGTCCAGGTTTCCGATATAAATATTACCCTCGCCCAATCGCTGACAAAATCATCTAAAATGGACTTCATTATCCAGAAGACGACGGAACTCGGTGTCACCAGGATTATACCGTTTGTTTCTTCACGATCCATACCAAAATTATCGGAAAATAAGAGCTCCGCCAGGGTATCAAGATGGCGCAAGATAGCTGTCGAGGCATCCAGACAGTGCAGGAGAGCAATCATACCGGAGATAACAGATATCATCCCTTTCGATGAAATGCTTAAACTACCGGGAGAAAATGACCTCCGCATATTTTTCTGGGAAGAGGAATTTGACAGAGGATTAAAAAAAATATTAAGGGACAAACAATGGAAAGGGACAAACAACTTTTTTCTGGTCGTCGGCCCTGAAGGCGGATTCTCACGGGAAGAAGCTGAAAAGGCTAAAAAAAATGCTTTCCTGTCTGCAACACTGGGAAAATATATATTAAGGGCTGAAACGGCTCCCCTGACCATCCTTTCTATTCTTCAATATGAAAGAGGTGTACTCGACTCTTCTGGAGAAAGGGAAAAGACTGAATGAATCAAATTCACTATGGAGGGTTCTGGCAAAGAACGTTAGCATTTCTGATAGACAAGTTTATCCTTTTCCTGATTTCCATGATCCTTATTTTCACAGGTGTCTTGTTTTTGGGTCTGGGGTTTCCATTCAGTCTTTCCATGGATGTATCGACAACCACGACAAGTACTTTTTTTATATCCTATTACGGAACAAGTATACTGCTGAATATGGTTTACTTTACCTATTTCCACGGGACCATAGGTCAGACACCGGGCAAAATGCTCCTCGGACTTAAAGTAATCCAAAAAACAGGAGAACCGATGACACTGGGAATAGCCTTTCTCAGATGGGTGGGATACATCATCTCCGGACTGATATTTAATCTGGGCTTTGTCTGGGTTGCCTTCGATACCAAAAAACGGGGGTGGCATGACATGATAGCAGCAACCAACGTAATCAGGATAAATCGTGAACCAACACGCAACAATACCAATTACAGCTATTTAACAACCTGTTAAAAATTCCTTGACAAAAGAAATATTCGATCTTAATATACGCGATCTCAAGCAAGGATAATGGGTCGGTAGCTCAGTCGGTAGAGCACTGGACTGAAAATCCAGGTGTCGGCAGTTCGATTCTGCCCTGACCCACCATGAAAATTAAGGGATTTACGACTGTTAAGCCGTAAATCCCTTTTTTGTTGATTGTTCAAAATTGACAAGTTCGTAAAAAGTCAGAGTTTTTGCCGTTTTGTCATTCCCGACCTGATCGGGAATCTATAACTACGTGTAATTACTGGATTCCCGCTTTCGCGGGAATGACAGATTAGCGAGTTTTTGACTTTTTACGAAGCCATCAAAATTGATGCATTCGCAAAAAGTCGGGCTTAGCCGGGACATGGGATCAAAAATCTGTCAAGAACTCGGCTAATCCTTGAAGTACTGTTTGAACTCCTCTGCCGAACGCCCAAGCTCACCTGCCGCCGTTTAGTGGCTTTTAACTAAAGATGAAATAATAGAAAATTCCATGATATACGAAAAGAAAGTGCAGCAAAGAAAAGGCGGTCGGGTGGAACGATTTGTTCGCTATTTAATGTTTAGTTCTTTCTTTGCTGCTTTTAGACTTATGCTAGGGGAGTCGCCTTCTTTCTCTTTAGCCTCTCGGAGAATACGGAGATCATTATAACTTTCGAGTTCTTCCTGGATCTTTAAATAATCTTCATAAGGGAGAATGACAAACTCCTTCTTACCATCCTTTTCAAGGACCTGGGGACGTAATTCTATCATTTTAACCCTCCATTATTTATATACATCTTTCCGGTGACGTATCCGATAGATAATTATTTTGTCTTTCTCGGTTTCAAAAAGGACCCTATAATCACCGACTCTTAATCTGTATTCTGGCGTAAAATCGGTCAAGCGTTTAACGTCACCTTAAGGTCATTGGACATTTCTTCGATTCCGTTAAAAATTCGACGTAACTGGGGCCTCGATATTTTTCTTAAATCTTTCATTGCCCTCGGTTTCAATTCTATTTTATATTCCATCAGATTTCCACAAGTTTAGATAAATTTCTTTATAGCGAACATATATTATTTAGTTAAATCTACAGTTGCTTCGTGAAATATCATGTGAAAGGGAAAAATAAACACCCCATCTCTCCATTTGAGAAACGGGGTTTGTTTATAATCTGCCCATGATTACCTCTTTCTTGATGGTAAAAGGGGTATTGTTCTTAATTGCTACAACTTCAATGAACCCGGCATTTACAATACTAAGATGGAATTATTTGTCAAGGTTTTTCTATATTTGTCGTCTTTAGTGGATGAAGATACAGGGGGGGTGAAATTTGAGATTGTTATGGGGGTAGATGCAAAAAAGCTGAAAGAAGGCCGAAGATATCATGTCCCAAGACCAGGTGCGCCGTTATTTATGGGATAGCATCACGTAAGGGATTGATCAAAGCATACCGGCCACACATTTTCAGTATTTAATATCTTTGACAAATTGTTTTCTCTCGTATATACAACAAGTTAGTTATAATTGCTGATCCTCAAGCATAAAACCAGACAAAAACAAACAGTTATATATGTAGAAAGGGGGGTGTTATGAGAATTGTTTTATCGATTGTCGTGGCTTTACTCATCAGTATAGCAATGCCTGTCCATTCAGCCTATGCATACGGCGGTGGAGGTAGCGGCGGTGTCAGCGACCCGGAAGGCGACACATCAGCCGGAATAAGCTTTACGGGTCCAAGTTCCTTTCAACCAGGATTCCACTCCAATGTCACTCTCAATGAATTTAAAGGACCGCTTAAATTCGATCATAGTAGAAATCGGGCGATCAACGTCTGGTTCACGATGTTGATGTGGACGGAAATATTTGATCAGTCAATGGGAGTAGTCACTTTTCTTCCATCGCTCATCAAAATACCAATTGGCATTGCCTATCACGGTCCGAAGAACGTGACAAGACTCATTATATATGGTGAAGAAAGAACTATACAATTAAACAAGGGGCTTCAGTCTGCCCCGGAAACGAGAAACATAAGTGGATGGATTGCTAACACTTTTGTGTTAAAGCCCATACGATGGGTCAGGATAAAAGTTTTTGGAAAGTGATCATGTCAATTAACGTAGTATGTATTTCCTGAATTATTGCCTACGCCTCATAGTATAAAACATTCATCAAGGAGCTGAAGATGAAAAGAAAGTTGCTACCAATTGTAATAACACTGTGCGTCCTGGGATTTGTCGCCTGTCAAAATATCGATTTGAAGAAAGTAAACCCCTTAAATCTCGTAAAAGGAGAAGAAAAGCCTGACATAAAAGCTGTTGAGCTGGAAAAACTGGATACTACAATGACACAGGCAGTTGTCGCTGTTTTTATGTCACAAATGGGTGAATTGAAATCTCTACCATATGTAAAAGTTGATCCCAAGGCCATAGTCAATATTGATAAACAGATTGATTCCTCCGTTTTTGCGCCGGGCTTCATAATGATCAAGGATTATGTCGAGAACCCAGATGGTACTGTCGCCCTTGATCTTTTGACAGGGTTTTTCGACCGTATCGGCAGAAGAGATATAAGAATAAATCATATAGTTTACAGGACGGGAAAACCGGACAAAAAAGAGGCTGCAGCAATTGAAAAATGGATTCTCCATAATGAAGGGGGAATGTTTAAGAAAAATGATGAGCATAAAAAAATGCTGATCGATTTCCAGCGTGAAAAAGGTCTAAAACCTGATGGTGCCTTCGGCAGGATAAGCGCCAGGAAACTGTCTAAAGATTTTTCGATAATTCATATTCAAAAGCTTGAAAGCATAGCGTTTTATCCCGAAACACCCAACCATGTTATTTACATTGTTCCATCCAAAACCGTAACACAAAACCCCGGAAAATTTTCCCACGGTTTTGATTCCCTCCCGGATGTCGGAAAACATGGAATCTCCACTGACAAGTTTAAGGAACTTGCAAAACCCGGTGAAAAATTTGTTCTTTTTATCTATTTCACGGATCGGCCCAAACCTGTCGACCCGATAAAAGTGGGTTTTTCTAAATCCGGGCAGAGGTGGTCCAAAAAGATGAGTCCCAGCTATTACGCCGTTCCGGGAACCTGGCCGGTAATTGCTGAAACTTTCTGTATTGATGAAAGCCTGGATACGTCTGATGTATACGTCAATATTTTCATGAAAGGGAAATATACATACAAATGTATCGGAAGCCACCGGATTAAATAAAGATAATCTGTTCGTATCGGGGTCGCAGAATCTTCCTCTGAAGAATTTATGAAATAATGGCATAAGCTTTCTTGACGTGGTTACTCAGTTGACGAAAAAGATAGATATAAAAATCCTCATACTCGTACTCCTTGCGATCCTTATAGCATGTACATACAGAAACAGTCTTTCTGCGAATATCCTGCATAAAAATATTTATCTGTCTGACAGAGCCTCCGTTAAGGACTGTCAACCTGTTGAAATTAAAAATATAGTTGGAACAATTACCTCAAAGGCCGAAAAGGACAAATATTATCCTGAATCGGATATATTTAATCCATACAATGGGACAATCTATCCCATAGATATGGCATCACCCACATTTATCTGGGAAGATCAATACCTCCATTCTACGATGTGGCTTATCACCATATCTTTTGAAAACAATAATCATGCAATTTATCTTCTGACAGACCAAAACAAATGGACACCGGATAGAAATATTTGGGAAACTATAAAGGCAAACTCTGTCGAAAAAAAATCATTCATAACAATCCTTGGCGTTAACGATGAAAAATCATGCGAGATTATAACCAGAAGCAGCATCACCATATCTACTTCAAAAGATAGGGTCGGGGCACCGATATTTTACCAGCAAATGCCTCTGCCTTTTGCAAAAGCAAAAAAACATCCGGAGCTTTCAAAATGGCGTCTGGGCTATGTTTCTTCTTATGAAACCCCACCCGTCGTTATGGAAAAGCTGCCCGTATGTGGAAACTGCCATTCTTTCTCCAGAGACGGAAAAATGTTTGGCATGGACATGGACTATAAAAAAGACAAAGGCGCATATGTCTTAACGGCAGTCAGAGAGAACATTTCCATAAGTGCTGACGACTTTATTACCTGGAACGACTTCCAACGGTCGGACAAGTCTAAAAGCATGGGACTTTTTTCCAGGATTTCTCCCGACTGTAAACACGTGATCAGTACGGTCAAGGAAACGTCGTTTTTTACAATGATACCCGATCTCAATTTTTCGCAATTCTTTTTTCCTATCCGGGGGTTGATAGCCTGTTATTCGATAAAAGAAAATAAATTTTTCTCCCTCCCCGGCGCTGATGACCCGGACTATGTTCAGACATGCCCGGCATGGAGCCCTGACGGCAAATATGTCGTTTATGCGCGGGCCAGGGTAAATAAAAAATTGCTTATGATTGTAGGGGATAAGGGATATTTCGATATCGAGCAGGGAGTTCGGATTTCAGATCTGAATAAAAAATACAAAATTCGATTTGACCTGTACCGGATACCATTTAACGGCGGAAAGGGAGGTATTCCAGAACCCCTTATCGGCGCCAGCCACAATGGCAAGAGCAACTATTTCCCCCGATTTTCTCCCGACGGGAAATGGATTATATTCACCCGGAGCGAAACGGGGTTAGCAATTCAGCCCGACAGCAATCTTTATATTGTACCAGCCCAGGGAGGCATTGCCAGAAAACTAAGCTGCAATACGGACATTATGAATTCCTGGCACAGCTGGTCTCCGAACAGTCGATGGCTGATATTCACATCAAAGATAAATACTCCCTTTACAGAGCTTTTCTTAACTCATATAAATGAAAATGGGAATGACAGCCCTCCGGTACTCCTTTCAAGATTTAACTCAGAGAAACATGCATGTATTGTCCCGGAATTCGTCAATCTCAAGCATCAAGACATTAGGGAAATTAAACTGAAAGACGACGGCATTCATTAGAGAAGTCGTCGCTTTCCGGTTGAAAGTATGGTTATGTTGTAAAAACCTGCAACAAATGACTTAAAAAAAGTGTTTTACCATGAAAAAGCTTTCCGTCCTTATCGTACACGGCTTCAAACCAGATCACCTGACTACTCTGGATGACCTTTCGGAAGATATCACAATTTTCAGGGAAAGGGCCCGGACTCCGGAAGAAGTTGCCGCAGCCCTGGACAATCATCCCAACGCGGATGTTTTATATACCATATATACTCCAAAAACATGGTCTCCCCGATGGAGCATCCAATGGATTCAAATCCATTTTGCAGGCGCGGATCACATCCCTCTTGATGCTATTCCCCAACATCTGGAATTAACAACAGCCAGCGGTGTGAACAGCGTAGCCGTTGCCGAACATGCTTTCGCACTCATCCTGGCGCTGAGTCGAGATATCCCCGGGATTTTAGACAATCAACGTGAGCGTCTATGGCCTGAACCCAGGAACAGGTGGAAGACATTTGCCCTGCCTCTCCTGAGAGGAGATACGATAGGCATTCTGGGATATGGATCGATTGGCCGGGAGATTGCCAGAATGTCAAAGGCATTTGGAATGAGCGTCCTGGCCTATAAACGAAATCAGAGTGAAACCGAAGACAGGGGTTTTATCCTGCCCGGCACCGGTGACCCGGACGGCTCAATTCCGGATTCCTATTATGGACCTGATCGCCTTCATGACATGTTATATGCCAGTGACATCGTTGTTAACGCGCTGCCGGCAACACCTGAAACAACTCATTTATTGGATAAACAAGCATTTAAAGCGATGAAACCTTTTTCCATGTTTATCAGTATAGGGCGCGGCAAAACAGTGGATGAAAAAGCACTGATCGAAGCGATTGCAAAGGGTCAGATCTCCGGCACCGGGTTAGATGTCTTTGATACAGAGCCTCTTCCGTCTTCAAGTCCTCTCTGGCAATTTAAAAATGTTATTATTTCCCCCCACATCGGCGGTTTCTTTTCCCGGTATGATGAAACTGCAATGATCCTCTTCCGGGAAAATCTCGGACGGTATCTGTCAGGTAAACCTCTTCTGAACAGGGTAAACCGCAAACTCGGATATTAAATCAGAACAGAATATATTTCTTTTCAGAAGATAATCCTCACAAGCCAGAAAAGAAACATACCGATAACGACGGTTCCTGCCAGGGATCTCGTCTTCAGCGCAAAAATAAACGTGGGAATGGCAACAAACAATTCCGGTCGGAGAAGATCCAGTTGCCGAGGCTCACCGGTAGTCACAAGACAGGGCAAAACAAGGGCGCTCAGTATTGCCACGGGAATAAAATCAAGCCACCCAACGAGCCATTCGGGTAACTGGCGACGCGACAGAAGAAAAAGGGGGAACCACCGGGGAATATAAGTGACAATACCCATTCCAAGGATAACGAGCATATAATCAGCATTCATCATAGCCTCTTCTCACTATCTGAGAATATTTTTGACTTCCGCAGGAAGACCCCAATGGTAGCCGCTATCACCGACGCTATTATTATGTAAGAGTTACCCGGAAACATCAATGACAGGATAACAGCCAGGAATCCGGCAATAATTGCAATGATTGTGTAAAGCAGCCCTCTCAATTGAAAGACCAAAAGACAGATAAACATGGCAATCAGGGCATAATCAATCCCAAAGGCCCCGGAGGGAATGAATTCTCCACCGTACCCACCTGCTATGGTGCTTCCTATCCAGGCAATATTGGCTGTATGGTTGACAACAAGTGCCCTCCGCCAGTCCCAGTCTTCATCCCTGAATTTTGTAAGATTAAGGGCGAAACTCTCATCCGTAACTCCATAAGCATATAGTGAAAGCCACCCCTTGCTGGGCCCCTTCAGGTAAACAGCCAGAGACGAACTCATCAGTAAATGTCGTAAATTAACCATGAATGTGGTGACAACAATCGGAACAATGGCAGCACCTGAACTGAGCATGGATACGGCAATGAACTGGGCACTCCCTGCAAATACGAAAAGAGACATAAGGCCGATTTCCAGGGGATGGAGACCGGCCTTCTGAGCAATAACCCCAAAGGCCAACCCGATTGGAAGATACCCGAGGCAGATGGGCCACGCCGCCACCATCCCATCTTTAATGACAGGCTGCCAATTCTCCTTATTTTCCATTGAAACAGAATTCATGCATCCTCGCTTATATTGGGATAGAAGACATACTATGTCGGGGACATTATGTCAAAAGGTCTCTTTTCCATGAACCAGCGCACAGTGTTGACATATATTTACGGCTCATGTATACGTCTCTGAAGGAAAATACGTTCAAGATGGATCGGTAAGGTTTAATGACAGGAATTATTTTATCAGGTGGAAAAAACATCAGGATGGGTGGAGAAAACAAGGCCTTCGCTGAAGTGGGGGGAGAGCGTATAATTGACAGAACTATAAGGATTTTCAAGGAGGTTTTTGCCGAAATTATTCTGGTTACCAATTCACCCCTCGAATATCTTGATTATGATGTTCAGATAGTAACCGATATTATCAAGGGGAAGGCCGCATTGGGAGGAATCTATACAGGTCTTTTTTATTCATCATCTGAATACTGTTTTGTATCGGCCTGCGACATGCCCTTCCTGGACAGAAGATTTATCAAACATATGATTGAAAGATCTCAACATTATGACATCGTTGTCCCCGAAGCCTCCGATGGGCTTCAGCCCCTCCATGCAATTTATTCAAAAAAGTGCATTTCTTCCATTAAAAGGCTTATTGATGATGACAACCTGAAAATAAGGATCTTGTATGAAAAATACAAAACCTTAACCATACCTGCCGATGTCATAACATCATTCGATCCGCAGGAAAGGATGTTCCTCAACATAAATTCAAAGAAGGATCTTGAGCGAATCTCAGAAATCGAAAATTGACGGTAAAAATTTAAATTGACATTTGCTTTAATTTTGGATAATTGATGCGGCAATTTGCAAGAGAGTCATAATATTTAAGCGGTATAAATTTGTCAGTTTCAAGAAGGAGGAAGCAGAGTAAATGGCAGAAGAAAAATTAATGAATCGTTGGTATGTTGTAATGGGCGCTGTATTAATACAGCTGTGCCTCGGCGCGATCTATGCGTGGTCAGTTTTTACGCCCAAGCTGACCCTGTCCGTAGCTGAGGGTGGAATGTACGGCTTCAGCGCTACTCAGGCGGCATGGGTTTTTTCAATCGGCCTTTTGGTTTTTTCAGTCGTAATGATCCTTTCCGGAAGACTGCTTGCAGTGACAGGACCGAGGAAGCTGGCATCTCTTGGCGGAATTGTCCTGGGAGTAGGTTACATCCTGGGTGGATTATTCGGTTCGTCATTCTTTAGCCAGTTGCTTTTCATCGGAGTTATCGGTGGCGCCGGAATCGGGCTGGCTTATGTTGTCCCAATTGCCGTGGGAGTAAAGTGGTTCCCGGATAAAAAAGGAATGGTTACAGGACTGGCCGTCGCCGGATTCGGTTTCGGTGCAACAATATGGGTTAAGTCAGCCGGTTCCTGGTTTGGCCTGATAAATAACCTGAATTTCTTCGGTCTCGGAGGTGTACAGAGTGTCTTTCTCCTTTATGGAGTCATTTTCCTTGTTGCAGTTCTCGTGGGAAGTATCGTCATGATTGATCCACCGGAGGGTTATGTCCCGGAAGGATGGACTCCCCCCGAACCCGTATCGTCAGAAGCAGGGTCAAACCCGGGCAGTGCGGCTTTAGGCATGGTTAACTTTTCGTCTGGCGAAATGATGAAGACCCCCCAGTTTTATATGACATGGGTTACTTTCCTGTTCTCAGCCATCGCCGGTTTGATGGTCATCTATTGTATCAAACTATTCGGTATTGATTCGTTGAAAGCCGCGGGAATGACTGCCGCTGCTGCCTCTGCCGCGGCCGGCACAGCCATGGCCCTGTACGCGATTTTCAACGGTCTCGGTCGTATCGTCTGGGGAACGGCTTCTGATAAACTCGGACGTAAAACGTCCATCTTCCTCATGTGCCTGTTCCAGGGAATCATCATGCTCCTCTTTTACAAGATGGGTGGAACAGTTATTACACTGATTATCGGTGCCTGTATCATCGGATTTAATTTCGGTGGCAACTTCGCCCTCTTCCCGGCCGTAACGGCAGATTATTTCGGCAACAAAAACGTGGGGCTAAACTACGGGTTTATATTCGTATCATACGGTATCGCCGGTGTCATCGGACCCCAGATCGCCGGATACTTCAAGGATGCCGCCAAGGGTGGTGGTGATCCTTCAATATGGGTAACTCCGTTTATGATTGCAGCAGTCGCATGCTTGCTGGGAGCAGCCGTTACGCTGCTATCAAAACCCCCAAAGAAGGCATAATCATCAGAAAAACTACAGGAAACGCCGGCCAGATGGCCGGCGTTTTTTCTACCATGAGCAAATTGGTCACCCCAGCTTATAACAAAAAGCACAACGGCACTAAAAATGACAAACATCAACGTGGCTTTACGTCCTTTCTCGTTCTGATTATCTTCATTTTCTGGTTAATTATCTCTCCGGCACCCTGTTTTCCTGATGATCTCACAAAAGATGACACAAGTCTTGATATCAAAACAGGGCAGATGATCATCGTTGGATTCCGAGGACTTACTGTAGACAATCAAAGTCCGGTTGTTCAGGATATCGCCCAAAGACATATCTTTGAGATAATCCCGGTTCCATTTCAAAATAATCTTGATCAACAATATATTTTTATGATACTTTAAAGCGATTTAACTGTTTTATCTTCCTCTGGGAGATGATGACAAATGTAATCGTTCAACTCAAGATATAACAAAGCGGGGTAAATACAATGCCTGAGACAGATCAATTACAAGCCAAGAAAGATTTTTTAGAAAATCTCAAACAGATACCGTTCCTGGATTCTTTTGAGGAAAAGGATCTTAACAAATTCCTGACATTGAGCAAGCTGAAAAAATATGAGGCGGGAGAGTTTATCATTGATGAAAAATTTTATGATAGCTGGATATACTTTCTCGTTTCCGGCACGGTAAGAATAGTAAAACAGGGCAAGGAGCTCCGTGTCTTGAGACGCAGAGGAGATATCTTCGGTGAAATGGCGGTAATAGATGGCTCTGAAAGGTCGGCTTCCGCATACGCAATCGCTGAAACTGTTTGTCTCGCTATTGATGTATCTTATGTGGACAGGTTATCGGACAATGAGAAGAGTGTTTTTTATTCTGTTTTATACAAGTCATTTGCCGAAATTCTGGCTGAGCGATTGAGACTTACAACCGAAGAATTAGTAGAGGCAAGGGAAGAAATAGAAAGGCTCAAAGGCAAAGTCAGTGAATAGCGAGGGCCTTCACAGCTCGACACGTTGAGAAAAAAGTGAAAGCCTACTTTTTATCCAACACCTCTCTCACCTTCTTCAGCATTTCAGCCAGCCGATACGGTTTGCCGATAAAACCGGAGGCATTTTTCAGCGTTTCCTCCGCCCTTCCATTGGCCGAATAGCCACTCGCAATTATAACCTTGATCTCCGGATCAATTTCAAGAAGCTCCTGCAGACATTTATAACCGCCCATACCGGGCATACCCAAATCCAGAATCAACAGATCAATCCGGTCTCCTTCTCTCCCGTAAACCTCAAGGGCTCTCTCCCCGCTATCAGCCTTAATGGTCGTATAACCATACTTCCCCAGTATATCACAGCCTATTTCGAGAATGTCTTCCTCATCATCCACAAGAAGAACGGTCTCGTCCCCACTACGTATATCATACACATCTTCATGCTCCCGTTCTCGCTCTATACCCTCACCTTCACCCTTCAACACCGGAAGATAAATCTTAAAGGTTGTCCCCTGACCCGGTTCACTGTAACACATTATGTAACCACCGTGATCCTTAACAATACCATAAACCATGGCAAGACCAAGACCGGTTCCCTGACCCGTCTCCTTCGTTGTATAAAAAGGCTCAAATATATGTTTCAATGTCTCCCTGTCCATGCCGCAACCGGTATCCGATACGGCTAGTAATACATATTCCCCCGGGATCGATCCCAGGTGGGCCTTGCAGTAATTCTCATCCAGAACCACATTTTCCGTCTCTATGATAAATTTACCACCATCAGGCATGGCATCACGGGCGTTGACGGCAAGATTCATTATTATCTGCTCAAGCTGTATCGGATCCGCATTGACGGCCTTACCGCCACCGGCCAGATGCAGTTCGATATCCACCATCTTTGGAATTATTTTCATCAGTAACTTGTGAACATTAACAACCTCATGATTAAGGTCCACCGGCTCCAGCTTGCTTTCTACCTTACGGCTGAATATTAAAAGCTGCCGGATGAGTTTCGCGGCCCTCTGTATTGATTTGTCGATCTGGTTCAGGTAATTCAGGTCGGGATCTTCTTCCCCTTTTCTCATCAAAAGGAGTTGGACATAACCGGAAACAGCCTGGAGAACATTGTTGAAGTCGTGGGCAACACCACCCGCCAGTGTACCAACGGCCTCCATCTTCTGGGCATGCAGAAGCTGAGCCTGAAGTTTCTTTTTTTCATCCTCCCCTCGCTTTTGCTCGGTAATATCTGTAACAACTGCCAGAATATAAATATCTTCTCCGATTTGCATTTTCCGAAGTCTCGCAATAACAGAAAGTTCCTCGTTATTTTTCTTCATGCACAGCCATTCGAAGTTCAGACTATATCCTCTAAATGCCTGATCAATTTTCTCTTCAATCACCCCTCTCAAAGATTCTTCCCCGCATAACTTGTATGCATTGAGAGTCAACATCTCCTCACGTGAATATCCGAACATTTCAAGGCATGTCCGGTTTACATTGACAATACACCCATCAGGAGTACAGGAAAATACAGCATCCGGTGTCGTATCAGTTAATACCTGAAGCTGTCTGCGGTTCTGATCCAACTCTTCATTTTTCTTCATCAAGTCCTGGTTAACATACTGTAGTTCTTTTGCGTATTTTTCAATGAGATCCAACATGACATTGAATCTTTCCGCGAGGTAACCTATTTCATCATTTCTGACTATATCTGCCCTGACGTCGAAATTGCCGCTTCCATATTCCTCCAGAGTATCTCTCAGCCTGCCAACAGGTACCGTGATCATTCTTGTACTGACAGCTCCCAGGAGAACTCCCAGTATAAGGGCAATCCCGCTGAGAGTCAGAATAAGAATTTGTATCGTGTGGATTTTACTCCTGGTAAAATCCCAGGAATCATACATAACTCTGGTTTCAATACTGTTAAAATTCTGCAGCAATGTAATAAGGTGTTTATTTTTTTCATGAAATAGATCTATGGTTATTTGTATGTTAAGCTCATCTAGTCTGGCATAATTATTCACAACCCTTTCCACCAAGGCAGAATATTCGGAAAAGGTGGTATCAATTTTGGCCAACATATGTCTTTCTTTAAGGGTTAAACTCTGGTTACTCACCTGATGCATATATTCCCGTAAGGTTCGGATTCCGTCACTGATAATGATGCGCAGCGCTACCTTTCTGCTTTCCTTTGTCGCCATAAGATATTCATTTACCAACCCGAAAACAAAGTTGCTTTTCAAGATAATCTGCGCGCTTAAATGACGCGCCTCAGCCTTTTTCATAACCTCATTAGAAACCAGGATTTCCGTAGATGTGAACTGATTGTATGAAATACCACCGATAAGAGCCGACATTGCGACCACAATCAGAAATCCACCGATCAATTTAGCGCCAATGGAAGATTTTATTGATAGTTTCATGTCCCTTTTTCCTTACCTGGCAGACAGGTAATCAGAAACAATCTGCCACCTGCCCTTTTTTACCTGACCAATCTTTAACTTATCAGTCCCCTTGTGATTATCCGAAGTGAAAGTAACAGAAGCGGTAATTCCACCTGTACTGTAATTGCGTATACTTTCCAGTCCCCTTTTTATGCCGGGTCCTGATATATTATTTCCCGCCTTCCTTATTCCTTCCGCCATAACTTTCGCAGTTGCCCAGCCCTGGATGTAGCGGTGAATGTATCCCCCTATGTCAATCTTTTTTCTCTTATTATATTCTCTTATCTCCCTGATTCCGGGGATGCTTTCATCGGTAAATAAAAAAGGGAGCATACCGATATATCCTTCCGCGGACTCCTCCGCAAGAGCTACGACTTTTTCATCAGCGCACCAGTTCAAACCTACAAATATGGTGTTGAGGCCCAGCTTCCCTGCATCTTTAAGGATTACGGAAGCCGCCCACGCAGTCTCCTGCATGATGATATAATCGGTATCGTTTTTTTTGATCCTTAACAGCTGGTCCGCTGCTTCAAAGGCATCCAGGGCAACAATCTCCTCAGATACAATTTCAATTCCATGAGAGGTTGCATATGCTCGACCATCAGCAACTGGTGATCTGCCAAAGGGTGTATCATTATAAATAAAAGCTACCCGCGGCTTGTGCGGTTTTCCTTTCCACTGCTCCAAAATGAATTTCAAAGCTATTTTAATCTGATCGGAGTATGTTACTCCTATTAAAAAGTTATACGGCGCTTCTCTTATATCTCCCAGTTTTGATGAATACGAAGCAGACATAAAAGGTATCTTATCTTTTGCAACTTCAGGACGTAAAACCTCTGTATCACCGGTACCCCACCCCAGGATGGCGTGAACCTTTTCTTTTTTTACCATCGTTTCGTAAACCTCTCTGGCCCGGGGAATAAGATATCCGTAATCCGCCTCTATCAGTTTTATTTTTCGCCCGTTTATTCCTCCCTGCTCATTAATGTAGTCCATGCAGTTTCTGATACCATCCGCATATGGAATACAACTTTCATGAGTAGGCCCTGTGAGAGCAAATATTCCCCCGATTCTTATTTCGGAAGAATCCTCTTTCGTTGAGCAGGCAAAGAATAAAGTTGCGATCAATATCAATATCCCAACCGGTAGCATCTTTAAAATTCTCATTACACCCTCCTTTTGGTCCGATCTTTCAGCCAGTCCCGTTAGTGATTGATATATTCAATGTAATTAAATCGTTTCTCCTTTTATATATTCGGTTATTAAAAGGAAAGCTTTAACGCGTTACTTTATCAAGTTACCAGCATTGCAGAAATAGTAAACAACAGAAATTTCAATAACAAGAGAAGACCATTAAAAAATGGGCAATTAAAATTGATGGTTTCGTAAAAAGTCAAAAACTCGCGAATATGTCATTCCCGCGAAAGCGGGAATCCAGTAATTACACGCAGTTATAGATTCCCGATCAGGTCGGGAATGACAAAACGGCAAAAACTCCGACTTTTTACGAACTTGTCAAAATTGAATCAGACATTAAAAAAGCACTCAGGAATAACCCTGAGTGCTTGATCTTCTTGGTGGAGCTGAGGGGAATCGAACCCCTGACCTCTTGAATGCCATTCAAGCGCTCTCCCAACTGAGCTACAGCCCCATTTGCTTTCTTGAAAAATATTGGCAACAATTAACATACGCTTTTACGAATTGTCAATATATTTTTCTTGACATTTTTTGTACCGCTAATATAGTTATTGGAAGGCCGGAGTGGTGAAATTGGTAGACGCAGGGGACTCAAAATCCCCCGGGCCTTGCGCCCATCTCGGTTCGATTCCGAGCTCCGGCACCAGGGAAATCAAGGGGGTTAGCAATTTTGGCTAACCTCTTTTTTTATATCTGTTTCGTGAACTGTGACTGAAATTGTGTCCGCTTGGGTTTCAAGGCAGGCTTCCTGGGTGTAATCAGCACTTACTTAATTGACATTTCACGTTAAAACGTGATATACATATTTCCGTGATAGCTTTTAAGGGGGATAACCATGGACAGACAAAATGTGACATTATCTTTGCCTAAATCGTTATTGAAGAAGGCCAAAGTGGTTGCCGCAAGTAGCGACAAGTCTCTCAGTGAACTTTTAAGGGAATCCCTTGAGGAGAAGGTCAGAGAAACTTCTGGCTATAGTGGAGCAAAAAACAGACAATTAAAACTTCTCAAAAAGGGGTTTGACCTGGGAACCAGGGGTCACATTATAACTACAAGGGAAGAGCTTCATGTCAGACGATAAGATATTTTTGGACACAAATATCTTAATTTATGCCTATGATCTCACCGCTGGCAAGAAACACGAAACAGCCAAAAAAATTATTGTTGAGTTATGGGATTCGGGTTTTGGAGTCCTCAGCACCCAGGTACTTCAGGAATTTTTTGTTAACGTAACACAAAAAATACCAAAACCATTGGATGTAGACTTGGCAAAAGGGATTGTAAGTGATCTGTTGAAGTGGGATGTTGTGATTAATGATGGTGAATGTATATTAGCGGCGATAGAAATTCAATCCAAATATAAATATTCGTTCTTGGATTCCTTGATAATTGAAGCCGCTATAAGTGGCGGTGCAGCATTGTTGTTCTCCGAAGACCTTTCTGATGGACAGATAATTAAAGGCCTTACCATCAAAAACCCTTTTTAGCCAAGATACGGGACAGTTCACCCCTGATGGCTTGATCAACTACCTGTTTGTGGTTGAACTTTTCACTGAAATAAGTTACGGGTCTGATGCGGTGTCTCAAATAACTTGAAGATATATAGATAGAATATGGAAAAGTTCGATACGATAATTGTTGGAGCTGGACTGGCTGGCCTGGCATCCGCCTACACCCTGGCCCGGGAAGGACTTGAGGTACTGGTGCTGGAACGTGGAGATTATCCGGGTGCCAAGAATGTAACCGGTGGTCGTATCTACGTTAATCCGGTTCGCGATCTTTTCCCCGATCTCTGGGAGAACGCGCCCCTGGAACGCTTTATTGCCCATGAAGGGGTTACCATAATGGCTAGAGAACGCTCCATTACCCTGAATTATTATGGCAATGAGCTGTGTGAAAAACCCTATCAGAGTTACAGTATTTTACGCTCAAAGTTTGATCGATGGCTGGCTGAACAAGCTGAAGCAAAAGGAGCCATGCTGTTAAGTAAGGTCAGGGTTGACGATCTGATAATAAATAATGGCAAAATCGATGGTGTCCTTGCCGGAGGAGACGAACTGCATGGTGATGTTGTGATTGCCTGTGACGGCGTGCTGTCGCTTATTTCAGAAAAGGCCGGTCTGCGTCAACCGGGCCTGGTTAACGATTACGCGGTTGGCTTAAAAGAAGTAATTGAGCTTGATTCCTCGCTTATTAATGAGCGTTTCAACCTGGAGGAAGATGAAGGCGCCGCCCGCCTGTTTGTGGGAGAAGTTACCAAAGGCAAGTTTGGTGGCGGTTTTCTGTATACGAACAAAGATAGTATAAGCTTGGGCATCGTTGCAGGCATAAAAGATCTCATGGAGGATGATCCGAGGGTTGAGGCACCTGCTCTTCTGGATGAGTTCAAACAACGTCCTGAAGTTGCCGCGTTAATCAAGGGCGGGGAAACGGTAGAATATTCTGCACATGTCATCCCTGAAGGAGGATTCAAGGCACTTGGCAGCCTGTATGGAAATGGCATTCTGGTAGCCGGGGATGCTGCCGGGCTGGCTCTGAACATCGGTTTTACGGTTAGAGGAATGGAATATGCGCTGGCTTCCGGCTATTACGCGGCGCAGGCGGTATTAAAGGCGAAAGAAGCCGGAGATTTCAGCACCGAAACACTGGCAGTATACAAAAGTCTGCTTGAAAAAAGCTTCGTTCTGGAGGACTTCAAGAACTTCCAGGAAACTCCCGAGGCACTGGGAAATCCTCGATTTTTCAATCATTACCCGGAAATGGCCGGAAATATAATGAGAGATATCTATAACGTACCGGATGGTCCCAAGAACAGGCTGTATCCGACAATTAAGCACTACATGACACTGGGCGATATGTGGACCATGTTCAAAGACCTGAGAAAGGTGATGAGAATATGAGCGAAGTGATGGAATTGAAAGCCAAGCTGGGACTTGACGTATTCAAACCGGGCGAAGAAGCGCATATTAAGATAAGGCCCGGTATGGAGAAAGACCCCCGTTTAAAGAAGGCCATTCTGGTGTGTCCTGCCGGCCTGTACAGCGAAAATGAAAAGGGCGAAGTTGTATTAACCATAGACGGGTGCCTTGAATGTGGGTCCTGCCGTTTAGCCTGCGGTACGGAGGTACTGGAATGGAATTATCCTGACGGTGGCACAGGCGTGCAATTCCGTTTCGGGTAGGAACTGAAAAAATTGTCAGGAATCAGAAACGAACAGGGAATTAACTTTCAGATGAGAGAATTAGGACTCATTCTGAATGTAATAATGGCACCTGAACAATAAGAAAAAAGGAGGGCATTTATGGATTTTAAATTAACAGAGGAACAGGAACTGATTCGCCAGAACATGCGGGAATTTGCCGAAAAGTATGTTGACCCCATAGCGGAAGAGATTGACGAAAACAGCCGTCACCCGGCCGAACTTTTCCAGAAGCTCGCCGAGGGGGACTGGATGGGCGTACCGATTCCAACGGAATACGGTGGTGCCGGCGCGGATTATTTAACCCATTCTCTTGTCGTGGAAGAGCTTTCCCGCTCTTGTTCATCTACCGGATTTACCGTATCGATTCATGTCGGCATTGCATGCACGTTAACTCTACTGTTCGGAACTGAGGAACAGAAACAGAAGTTCCTGGTTCCCATGGCAAAGGGGCAGAAACTGGGAGCTTTTGTATTGACCGAGCCGGGAGCCGGCACCGATGTAGCGGCAGCAACCTCTACCGCTGTTCTGGACGGGGATGAATATGTCATCAATGGAACCAAAACCTTCACCTCCAATGGCCCAACGGCGGGTACGTACTTTGTCTTTGCCTGGACCGACAAAGAGGCAGGAAGGAAGGGAATGAGCGCCTTCATCGTTCCTGAGGAAACCCCGGGGATGAAGGTAGGAGAGCATTTTAAGAAAATGGGTCTCAGATCCTCGCAAACCTCCGAAATGATCTTCAAGGACTGCCGCATACCCAAAGAAAACCTGCTCGGGAAGGATGGTCAGGGCCTTCAGATTGCCATGACCGGCTTCGACCATGGCCGAATCGGAATCGCCGCGCAGTCGGTCGGTATCACACAGGCGGCCCTGGACGAGTCCATCAGATACTCCAAGGAGAGGGTTCAATTCGGCAAACCAATCTCACGTCAACAGGCAATCCAGTGGATGATTGCCGACATGGCTATGAACCTCGACGCAGCCAGATTTCTCACCTATCGTGCGGCATGGTTAAAGGACCAGGGCGTACCATTCAGCAAGGAAGCTGCCATGGCCAAGCTCTTTGCATCGGAAATGGCCGCCAAATATACGTCCAAAGCGGTGCAGATTCACGGTGGTTATGGTTATATGAAGGGTCAAAAGGTAGAGCGACTTATGCGCGACGCCAAGATAACCGAGATTTATGAAGGCACCTCGGAAGCCATGCGAATGGTTATCTCCGGAAACGTGCTGCGATAAGAGTCCGTAAATAAAAATTTCTACCGACGTTCCCGGCACTCGTATGAGTGCCGGGTTACTGGTATAAACATTGATGGCTTCTAAAAAGTCGGATTTCGTTCCTCTCTGTCATTCCCGCGTAGGCGGGAATCCAGTTATTGTTGTGAGGTGTTATAGACTCCCGCCTGCGCGGGAGTGACAGCGAGTGAGACTTTTTACGAATGCATCAATTTTAAAATAAAATTCGAGGGGAGTTTGAAGGGTATCCCCTCAGAGTGAGGTGACAGGCTATGCCCAACATTGTAACCTGTTTTAAATGGGTCATAGATGAAGCATACATACGAACCGGATCGTCTGGTGAACTTGACCTTAAACTGGTGAACTACAAACTGAGTGATTACGACCGCAACGCCATCGAAGAGGCCGTTCGTCTCAAAGAAGAGTACGGGGGAAGCGTGGTTGCCGTGACGGCAGGCTTGCCCGAAGCCACGAAAGGCCTCAAGGATGCCCTTTCACGCGGGCCGGACAAGGCATACTTCGTCAACGACGGTTCTTTTGAAAACCTCGAACCGTCGCAAACGGCAGGTATTCTTGCTGATGTAATCGGTTCTAAAATCGAGTATGATCTGATTATCTGCGGTGAGGGTTCGAGCGATCTCTATGCCCAGCAGGTCGGACCTCGCCTGGCTGAAAGGTTAGGTATTCCCTGTATTTCTTTCGTGCAGAAGCTTACCATCGAAGGCAATCAAATCATAGCGGAGCGTAGACTTGAAGATGGTATCGAAGTTACTGCCGCACCTATGCCGGTATTGGTAACTGTACTGCCCGATATCAATACTCCCAGAATCCCGGGGGTGAAAGATACACTGATGGCCTCCAAAAAGGAGGTTATTAACGTCACAAAAGATGACCTTACACAAATATATGAAGAACATCTGCAAACCACCAGCGTGCTGGCAGCGAGCATGGAACGGAACTGCGTGAAGTTCGGGACAGAACCGGGAGATATCACCGGGTTTGTGGAAGCTCTATTGAAAGAAGGAGTGATCAGATAAATGGCTGGAGTTTGGATTTTAGCAGAAAATCGTGGACAGACCCTGGAGCTTTTAAATATTGGCCGGGATCTGGCCTCGAAAATGGAAACAACGCTGGCTGCATTTCTCTGGCAGGACAGAGAGCTCGCCGAGGAATATATTTCCCATGGAGCTGATGAAGTCCTTTTACTGCCCTCCCTCCCCGAAGACCAATCCCTGGATGCTTATATTCCTGTAATAGCTGAAGAGGCGCAAAAAGAAGATCCCGATATATTTCTCGTGGCCGCCACAATGAGGGGCAAAGAAATGGCTGCCCGTATTGCTACCCGCTTGAATACCGGGTTGTGTAGTGACTGCATTGCCTTGAATCTTAATGATGAAAGCAAAATACTGGAAATGGAACGCCTGGCTTTTGGAGGAGCGGCAGTGCAAAAAGTGACCTGTCCCACCCGACCTGTGATGGCTACAATACCGCTCCGGACATTTGAACCGGCGACAGAGCAAGGTGGCAGAGAAGGACAGTTGAAAGAGTTCCCGTCTCCCCCTCCGTCACCCGTTAAAGTACTCGAGAGAAAACCGAAAGAACGGGAAGCGAAAGATATAGCAGAAGCCAGTGTTGTTGTCTGTGTGGGAAGAGGTATCGAAAAAGAGGAAGATATGGCCCTGGCACGCGAACTGGCTGACGTTCTTGGAGGAGAAATAGGCTGCACGAGGCCGATTTCCGAGGAAATGCACTGGTTGCCGGAAGAGCTGTGCATTGGTCTGTCAGGCGTACATGTAAAACCGGAACTTTATATCGGCCTGGGTGTATCCGGCCAGGTACAACATGTAACGGGAATACGCGACGCAAAGGTAATCTGTGCCATAAACAAAGACAAAAATGCTCCCATTTTTGACGCCGCAGACTACGGTGTAATCGGCGATCTCTATGATGTAGTGCCGAAACTGATTGAGGAATTTAAGAAAGCGACAACATCATAAGAAATTTTTAAAAAATTGAAACAAGAAAAACTGCCAAGCTTCTTTTGACAAGCACCTGCTTACGCATAACGGTTTTTACCTCCATAAACTCATATTATTGTTTTTCCCGATAGCAAAGGAACGTAACATATTTCGAAAAAAATGCAAATCTTGTCATTCCCGCGTAGGCGGGAATCCAGTTATTGTGAGGTGTTATAGACTCCCGCTTCCGCGGGAGTGACAAGATTTGGACTTTTTACGAATGCGTCATATTTGATGATCCCGTAACAAGTTTTGATCTTGCTGATTTACTGTCTTAATTCTTGACTCCATTTTCAAATCTGTGGTATTTCGTTTTTCCATTTCAGGATGACTTATATGATTAAGAACCTACATAAATTATTTTCCTCAGTAAGGCTCACCATATTTTTATTTCTTTTCCTGGCAGTCACCTCTATCCTGGGTACGATAATCCCGCAGGGTCTGCCCATCGAAAGGTACAAAGCTCTTTACAGCTCCGGCGTATTCTCTGTTTTAAAGTTTTTTGATATCTTCGACATGTACCACTCATTGTGGTTCTTACTTCTCCTCGTATTATTGTCAATCAACATAACTATATGCACATCCAGACAAATTCCCCGCATTATTAAACTTATTTTCCCGGAGAAAAAAGAGATTGATGACACAGTTTTCATATCATCACAGATCCGGAAAACATTTCAAAGTCAGAAAAAGCTGTCAGATATTGAACGGCAATCGGAAATGCTCACAAAATCCCTTGTTGGAAACCCTGTAAAAGTAAAAAAGGAAGATGGTACGTGTTATTTCTTTGCAGAAAAAGGGAAGTACTCAAGGCTGGGAGTGATCTTTGTCCATATCAGCATTCTTTTGATACTGGCTGGGGGGCTGATAGGGACTATATTGGGATTTAACGGCCAGATGAATATTGTTGAGGGGAACAGGTCTGATACAGCAATACTGTTTGGCGGGAAAGGGACGGAAAAACTCGGTTTTGACGTTAGCTGTGATGATTTTACTGTTGAGTTCTATGAAACAGGTATGCCCAAAGAATATAAAACTGATTTAACGATAATAGATGATGAGAAAAAAGTTACCTCCGGAACAATCAGAGTGAACCATCCCTTTTTTTATAAGGGACTGAAGTTCTGCCAGGCAACATATGGCATTGCCGGAGTAAGCGATTTCAGGATCGTTGCAAAAAACAACGTAATGGGGGAAGAAACCGTTTTAAAACTGAATATGATGAAGAAAGTTTCTCTCCCGGACAGCAATGCTTCCTTTGCAATAGCCAGATTTGTACCCGATCACGGCGGTAGTGGCCCTGCAGTATTGGGAGTTTTACTTGAACCGGAAAAAGCACACGACATATTCTGGATATTAAAAAATGGCCGGAACATTAATCAACAGCAAAGGGGTGGTTTCACCTTTACGTTAAAGGACTTTACAAAGCTTTATTATACCGGTATCCAGGTCAGCAAGGATCCGGGGGTTCCTCTTGTCTGGACCGGTTTCAGTCTTATTGTGATTGGTTTCATCTTGAGTCTCTTTTTCGCCCATAAGAGGATATGGTTAAGGATTTCAGGTTCACAGGATAAATACGAAATTTCTATCGCCGCCAGCGTTAGCAAGAACAGGAAAACCTTTGAAGAAAAGCTGGAAGAGTATTTACGGACAGCCTCCTATGGATTTACAGTAGAGTAAAATAGAATGGACGACACCTTTCTTATCAGTATAGTGACGTTTACCTATTTTTCCGCCGCCGTTGCTTTTCTTATTTCCATCATTTTCCGTAAGAAATCTGTGGATAAAGCGGCACTTGTAATTACCGTTGTCGGATTAACACTCCAAACGTCGGCGATAATTATGCGCTGGATTCACTCGTATAAACTGGGAATAGGGCATGCGCCGCTCTCAAATTTTTATGAGTCCCTGGTATTTTTTTCATGGTCCATTATTTTCGTTTATTTGATAATGAAAAGGCGATATCAGAACAACCTTGTCGGTATCCTCTCTGCCTTTTTCGCCTTTTTAATATTATCATATGCCTCTCTATCCGGCGACGTAAACTGCACGATTCAACCTCTTATCCCCGCGCTTCAAAGCAACTGGTTGATAAGCCACGTTGTCAGTTCTTTTCTCGCCTATGCCTGTTTTGCCATCGCTTTTGGGACGAGCATCCTATATCTGTTTAAGATTAAGGCCAAAGTAAACATTGTGAATCTGCTTCCTGATGCAACTTTTTTAGACGAAGTTACCTACAAAATGATATCGATAGGTTTTGTATTGTTAACGCTGTGTATTATTACGGGGGCTGCGTGGGCTGACAGAGCCTGGGGAAGATACTGGGGATGGGACCCAAAGGAAACATGGTCCCTCATTACGTGGCTGATCTATGGCGCCTTTCTCCATGCACGCCTTGCCAGGGGATGGAAAGGCGTTAAAATGTCTCTCGTTTCAATAATCGGTTTTATTGCCGTTATTTTCACCTATTTAGGGGTCAACTACATTCTTTCCGGCCTTCACAGCTATCTTTGATGGCTTTGTAAAAAGTCCAACTTCTGCGTTCCGCTGCAGAAGGCAACCTATTTTAACTTTATGTTTTTCATGATGCATCTTTTGCTGATCAGCGGCATTTTGTATATGTATCCCTCCTATTTTTCGTCCTTTATTTCTTTTATCGGCGGTTTAAAAGTTGTGGCCGTTTTTCATTACATTATGGCTATTATATTTACAGCCTTTTTTGTCGCTCATATCTACCTGGCCACCACGGGTCATACCATGAGACCTTTGCAAAACGCCCCCTTTCGCCCAATTTCGGCGTCAGTCTCAAATTTTAATCCTCAAAATACTCAATGTATTCCTGCGGTTAAAATTTTCGCCTTCCTTGAACTTGAACGAAACTGAATATTTTTCAAAGGTCTCACCATCTTTGCAGATTTTATCGCCATGATTACAGGATATGCTGAAAAGGAAGAACATTAGGGTTGTAACGGGCATATTTCACCTCTGGCGATGGCTTCCGGATGTGCAGACTTTCCACAAGCACAGGGACGCTGAATACAACAATATCCGCAGCCAACGCATTCTTCTGCCGGTGTGTTATCTCGGATCATTGAAAACCCTTCTGCCCCTAACTTTTGCGGCTCGTGCTGGCGACAAAGGTCGACGGAACCTGCATAACCCTTTTGCCTTTGCACTTCGGGCAGGCAACCTTCCCTTTTTCATACTCGGCAAGAGTTTGAAGCAGCGTGAACTTATGCTGACAGCTCTTGGATTTACATTGATATTCGTAAGTCGGCATGCTCATTTACCCTTTTAGAATTTTCTCTAATTCTATTGGATTAAATCACATTCTTCAAGAAGAATTTAGCATTTTCTGTATTCTCAGAGGATGTTCCATAAAAACCCCGCGTCCCTTCCGGAAAGCGGGGTTTCACTGTCAATGCAATTTATTCTTTTATAACCGCTCAGGAATGCTCCCCGGCCTTCCGGAGGAGAAGCTCCCGGTCTTCATCTACCATATCCTGAATATGTTTCAAATCCTGGTCTGTTAAATGTTTGAATCGCCCCTGAAGCTTGAAATACTCCCTTACGGGATATTCCTTGGGTTTGTAGTTGATTGTATATTTTACACCGTCTTCCACCTCATAAAGAGGGAAGATGTTCGTCTGCACAGCCATGCGGGCAATTTTAACGGATATCTCAGAAGGAATCCGCCAGCCGGTGGGACAGGTGGCATATATATGAAGAAATCTCGATCCTTTTATTGCCTTTGCTTTTTTGGTCTTTCTAACCAGATCTTCCGGGAAAGCAATGTTCGCTGTCGCCGCATAAGGAATCCGGTGAGCAACCAAGGCTTCGACAATATTCTTTTTCCGCATTTTTTTCCACTCACTTCCGGGTGTGGTAGTAGTCCATGCACCGTAAGGCGTAGAAGAACTGCGTTGAATTCCCGTATTCATATATGCTTCATTATCATAACAGACGTAGATAAAATCTTCATTCCGTTCCACAGCACCGCTAAGTGCCTGAAACCCGATATCAAATGTCCCCCCATCACCAGCCCACGTGACAACGGTTGTTTCCGTGTCTCCTTTAACGTCCAGTGCCGCTCTGACACCACTGGCTACAGCGCCTCCCGTTTCAAATGCGCTGTGTATGACGGGAACTTTTAAAGTTGACTGGGGGTAGGGTCCTGCAATGACAGACCAGCAGCACGCGGGAAGAACGATGATCATTTTGTCTCCCAAAGCCTTTAAAAAAAATCTCATGGCAATTGCAGCGCCACAGCCAGGACAAGCCACATGTCCCGGATACATGTACTCTTCATCAAGAACGTTCAGCTCCATGACCTATACCTCCTGAAGCCCCAACCAGATGCTTTCTTTTTCCGGGGCTTCGTTGTTTTTGGTTCGCCAGTAAATGTCTTCCAATAGATCAGCAGTTACGTCGCGCCCGCCTAATCCCACAATATAGCCGAATACAGGGGGATGACCGGCAAGGTTACAAAGGGCGGCACGCACCTCCTGCGCAAAGATACCCGATGCTCCGAAAGAAATATTACGGTCAATGACGGCGACTTTTGGGGCTGTTTTTAGCACTTGGCGAATTATATCCACGGGAAAAGGACGGAAAAGTTTTATCTTGAGAAGTCCAACCTTTTCTCCTCTCGCGCGCAAATCATCAATCACCTGACGGCTCGTACTGGTAATCGTCCCCGATGTCACCAAAACGATTTCTGCATCATCACATAATACCGGCTCCACCGAACCATAACGACGGTCAAAGATTGCTGCATATTCATCTTCAACATCCTGAAATCGTGACAGGGTTTCCTCCATAGCCTCGGCAATATTATAGCGCATTTCCATGTAAGCGTTTGGCGTCACCAGCGAGCCAAACGCACAGGGGTCTTCTGTGTCTACTTGAAATTTAGGCGCGTATGGCGGGAGAAATCGATCTACCAGTTCCTGATCAGGCACATCCACCGGTTCGTATGTATGAGAAAGGAAAAATGCATCCAGAACCACCATAACAGGCAGGTTCACCCATTCCCCCAGACGAAAGGCCTGGATGGTTGTATCAATAACTTCCTGACCATTTTCACAATACAACTGTATCCAGCCTGTATCCCTTTGAGCAAGACTGTCAGTCTGATCGGTCCAGATGTTCCAGCCCGGAGCGAGGGCCCGATTCACTTCTGCCATCACTATGGGAACTCTGGCACCTGAAGACCAGTGGAGGAGTTCATGCATCAGAGCAAGCCCCTGAGAAGAAGTGGCGGTAAAAGTCCGCACACCCGTTGTTGCCGCTCCGATGAGAGTAGCCAGTGCCGAATGTTCGCTCTCGACGCGCAAAAAACGGGCATTCATGGTACCATTCGCACAATATTCCGAAAGAAACTCCACAATATGGGTCTGAGGTGTTATGGGATAAGCGGAAATGACATCAACCCTCGCCAGGCGTACAGCTTCAGCCACAGCCTGGCTTCCTTCCAGGACACGTTTCATTGACCTTCCTCCTCCAGGACCATGGCATTACGGGGACATTCAACCACACACAGGCCACACCCCTTGCAGTAATCATAATTGATGTGCCGTCCCTGGGAACTGTTGTCACGGATTACTGATAAATCCGGGCAGAACAGATAACAGTTATCACACTGATTACACAGTCCGCAATTAAAGCAGCGTTCTGCTTCTCTCATTGCCAGGTTCGCTGAGATCTTGAGATCTATTTCCTCAAAGGTTTTCAGTCGCTCCTCTATCAAAAGCCGTGGCTGGGTGACCCTTGGGATTAACTGGAAATAATCCGTATTGATTTCATTATACACGACAACATGGCGCTTTCTCTGACTGCGAGGACCTCCCATATAAACTTCCATGGAAAGTGGGGGACCGTCTCCCACGGCACAGGTCTCCAGTCTGGATTCGATGGCATCAAATCCCTCATGGAAAAAAATGTCCAGGGCTATGGCGGCTTCTTTTCCGGATGCCACCGCATGGACGACACTCTTTGTTTTATTTGTCAGGTCTCCGCCAAAAATGAGCGCTGCACCCCGGGAACTATTAACCAACACTGAATTGCCCAGAGTAAGCATGTTTTCTTCTTTATCAGGGGGGTTATACCAGGCCTCAGCCGCTTCTTCACCAATGGCCTTGAAAATTCTCTGAACTTTAATTTCTTCGGTTTTATCTCCTTCAGGTTCGATGGCGGCCCGCCCATCCACATCTTTTCCAGCAACTTTCATATGTTGTACTGTCAGAGTGTACTCATTGCCATTGAACTCTACCTTTGCGGGAGCCAGAAGTTCTCTGATTTCAACTCTTTCCTCAATGGCCATCTGTATTTCCTGGTCAAAAGCCGGCATGTCCTGGCGGCGACGTCGATAAACGATAAGAGACTTTCCACCCAGTCGAATTATATTACGGGCAACATCGACGGCTGTGTTGCCTCCCCCGATCACTGCGACAAGGCCATCGAAAGAAGGCTTCTCTCCCTCGCGGATTTTCCTTAAAAACTCAAAGCCGTTTTCGACGCCTTCAATGTCTTCCCCGGGGATATTCAACCTGCGTGTACGGGAATGACCACAACCCACAAATATGGCGCTGTAATCACTTATCGCCTCTTTGATAAAATCCTGTGAAATGTGCTTTCCTGTGTGGATACGGACACCCATCTCTTCAATTCGTGAGATCTCACTTCTTAGAACCGAAACGGGCAGGCGATAGAGAGGTATTCCCCAGCGAAGGATTCCTCCCGCTTCAGGCATGGACTCGAAAACATCACATGTATAGCCGAGAAGCGTAAGAAAATAGGCTGCAGCAAGACCACTGGGACCGGCCCCTACAACAGCAACTTTCTCTCTTTTGGAAGGAAGTTTATCAATAGACGGTTTGAACTCATTTCGACTGGCCGTATCGGCAAGAAAACGTTCGATACTGTGGATGGCAATGGCTTCATCGAATTCGCCCCTGTTGCATTTCCCCTCGCAAGGATGATAGCAGACACGCCCGCATACGGCAGGAAAGGGATTTTCTCTGAGTATGGTTTCCCAGGCCTCCTTGAACATTCCCTGAGTCATCAACATTTCAATTTGTCCGATATCTTCACCGGCAGGGCAGGCGGTACTGCAAGGCGCTGTTTTTTCCGCATAACCAGGTTTAAGAAAACGCCATGAACCTGTCAGGTTGCTTTCTGTAGACATATAAGAACGCGGGATTAACAATGGAACTACGCTTTCTGATTCTCTTTTTTCTGCCATTTTCTATCCCTCAATCGAATGTTGTTTGTCTGATCGCTCTTCGAATTTCAACATAAATAATTTTATGCCTCAGCTACACCATTCTTTATTATTAATCCAACGATTTGAACTTCGTCGTAAGCCTCCTCCGCCGCCTTAATATTTCGTTCAACCTCGACAGGAATTTCTTCTCTGATAGCTGCCTTAATTGCATCCATTGGGGGCATATCAAATACACGCGCAAAGGCTCCGATCATTGTTGTGTTGACGATAGGATGAGTGCGGGTGCCCAGTTTGTTTCTCAAAGCTATCCTGCTGGCATTAACAAAAGCAAGCCGAAAGCCTGTAAAGGGACTCAGATCAGCGGGAGTACCCGGACTGTTGATGATGATCCATCCTTCCGGCTTAAGTCCTCTGGTAACGTCAATGCTCTGGAGCAGGGTATGATCCTGAACCACGACATGATCGGGATTGTAGACATTGGTCCTTACCAGTATGCTTTCTTTGTCCATGCGCACATAGGCCTCAACAGGAGCCCCCCTTCTCTCCACACCAAAGACTGGAAAGCTCTGAACCTGGTAGCCTGCCTGGAATAAAGCCTTGGCAAGTAAAATCGAGGCTATGACAGTCCCCTGTCCACCACGGCCGTGAAAACGGATCTCAAGCATGCCAACTCCTTTCTTCCTTATCGTTCCCTCTCCCTCGGAGGGAGAGGGTCAGGGTGAGGGGGAACGATTCTATTCTTTGGCCCAGACCACAACGATTGCTTTGGCCGGTTTGTCAGTTAGAGAACGAAAACTGTGATTAATATCCGATTCAAAATAGATGGAATCACCGGGATTGAGTACCTCCATCCGATCGTCCGTACGAAATTCAAGCGTTCCTTCAAGGACATATAGAAACTCCTCTCCTTCGTGATTCACAAAAACCATATTGCTTATGTCCATGGGCCGAAATTCAACCAGAAGAGGCTCCATATGTTTGTCAGGTTTTTTCGCTTCGAGGGTCTCGTAAATATAATCGACCTCCCCTTCATGATGGTGTGGCCGACGTTCCAGCCTGATCCGCTCGCCACTCCGTGTAACGGATATCTTTTCGCTGACTGGCTCATCCTCAAAAAAATAGGCCATACCCACATTCAGGGCCTTGGCCAGTTTGAGCAGTGTGGCTACGGGAGGAATAACATCCCCACTTTCAATTTCAGCCAAAACAGATTTAGAAATTCCCGTTTTTGTAACCAGATCCTGTAAAGTATAGTTCTTTGTCTGTCTGAGCTCTCTTAACTTACTGCCGATTTTAAATTCGTCGACAACCGGTGCACCCCTGTCTTTGCTTTGTCTCATTTTTTCACCTCAACGACAGTAATTGATTCTAAAAAACCGGTAAACATATAACCGCTGATCGGGAAGATGGAAAGTAAATGTATAGGAGAAAGATAATCCGTAAGTAGGTTTTATAGTAAGATAATAGTTTCATTTGTCAAGAAAATATATGCTATTTTACGTAATCCATCCCTTTAACTTAACAATCCAAGGAAATATTACTTCTTGCAAATGTCTTCTCGCCTGATATCAGGAAGCTTTTCCACAACCTGAACTATCTCCGGGTCATTTTCCAGCCAGTGCTTCAAATTTCCCAACAGGGAGGCCGCATAGGGACTGCTGTGTCCGTTTGCAAGGTGATAATTACCCCATAAACCCTCCTTTATGTGGCTGACCAGACCTGCAGCTTCGAGTACCTTCAGGTGCTTGGATACAGTGGGCTGGGCTATCTCCAGTGCTGCCTGGATTTCGCACACGCACATGGTCCTGAGCTGCATCATTTTAAGCATCTTCACCCTGTTGGGATCGGAAAGAGCCTTAATGACCTTAATGAAATCTTTCACGGGAACTCCTTTTCATATTACTCTATAGCAATACAGATATCAATCCGGCAGATGTCAAACAAATATTTGATTCCCCGCCATGAAAAGAGGTTATGACAATGATGACGATTTCCTCAGAAGAAGAAATGAAATCAGGTTTTCTGATCCGAATCTTGCATAACCTGATTTCTTTTTAGAATGTTCCCTACAACTCGTATGGTGATTATCGACTTGTCGGGATAGTTGGTCTTTAGTTTCAAGAAACCATTATATCGTTCTTTTGCAACACTTTTATTTCTGAAGAATATTTTGAAGGATCTGCCTTCTTTTACGGTCTCGATCCGGTACTCCACCTTATCAGGAAGAGAGAAACTCATCGGCTCTAATAAAAGGGACGCGGGATTATTAGCGCGAATGGTAACTACTCTTTCAATTGTATCGTCTGCAAAGCCACCCAGGTAGGCTGCCCGCGGCGATATTGAAATTGACACCTTGACAAAACCCCTGATACTTATCCTGACAATCCTATTTCCGGGATCATTGGTATATACCTTAGCGTGTTTGCTAATATTGCCACTGCCCCCAGATGTATTGACTTTCAATACGATCCTGCCCTCACCACCGGGAGGGATTACCCTGTCATACAGAGCAACACTGCATCCTCAGTCGGGTTGGACTCTTTGTATCGCCAGGTTCTTCTCGCCTCGATTAAAAACCCTGAAAGCATGCTCGATGATCTCCCCTTCCCTGACCTCCTTGAAATCAAAAGACCTCTCCTCCATAACCATCAGAGGCCCTTTGATTTCCCCGGCTCCGAGGGCAGATATGCCAAATGCATGGCACAAAGCCAATAATGAAATAACAAGGCAGATTTTCCTCATTGATCAGTTCTCCTTTGACTGATATTCATTTTTATTTATTAGTGACTGCCCCAAAAAAGGTGCCAGCCACTTTTTAATCTCTTCTTTCGACGGCACCTTTCCCACGGACATTGTCTTCCCATTAATGACCAGCGCCGGAGATCCAATAACACGGTATTTTGCTATTTCCCTGATATCAGTTATGTGCTCCACGTCTGCAGCAAGATTCACTTCGGACAGGGCATTGATCACCTCTTTTTTTATCCAGTCACACCGTGCACACCCTGTTCCAAGGATTTTAATTTCCAGTGTCTGTGACACTGTTTCACCTTCTTCAAATGGTTGACCGAGGTGCTTTCTGAATTCCCGGACGAAGGCCTGGCCATATTTATCAGCGGCTCGATTCGGTATATAGTTCTTTTTTGACAGCCGTTTTATCAGCTCAGCTTTAACCTCCTCATCGGCTTTCTGTGCATAATCTTTAGCCATCGTCTGAATGACGCTTTCGAGTCCCACAATGCCAATTCTCCGGTTGTTTATTTTGATCTGACTTACATCCTTATCAGTCATGGTATCTCTTTCCTTTACTTATCGAAAAAGAAGTCTCCAAATCAAGAACAACAGGAACTATCAGAATCACTTATTTTCGGTAAAAAAGTTGTTTCATCATTTTCATAGAGTTCCCTTACCATCTTTTTTGCCTTTTCAACATCTTCTCTCATAACATTCGGACTCATAGTCTTTTCAATACCAAGATCGGTCAGAACCAGGCATGTCTTTATCGGGATTTCAGCATGTTCGAGAATCATTTTGCCGCATCCTACTGCACAGCCATCAATTACAATATTATCAGCTTCGCCGGCAGCACGGAGAAATCCACGTCTATGAGCACCGATTCCGGCCAGACAGAAGGGACGTGCAAATCCTTCCTGCACGAGCTCTGCTACGACCTGATGTGACAATTGTCCAACATTGGCGCCGCCGGAACAGGACATGATCAATACTCTTTTGCCGGACACGTTGTTTTCCTGGGACATTATTATTTCTCCTTTCATAAATATTCTTATAAAAATTGGCTCAATCATCCAAATAATGTACCGTTTTCTTTATTATTTCTTTATCCTTCCCTCTTATAAATCGTGAAACAGACACCAATGCCTGATCAAAGAAAAAAACATGGATGGCCATTCCCAGGAGACTCAGGTCTCTTAACAGATAGAGCAAGTTTATTGTTCCCGCGTCAGCGGCTGTTGAAAAACAGCCGCAGGCAATGTCAAGCCCCCGTGCGAGATTGATGGTTAGAGCACAAGCGAAGATGCCAAGGAGCACTGACGCCACCAGGGAGCTGCCCATAGTCCAGATACCGAGCAAAAGGCTTCCACCCACCATTATCTCGACCCAGGGAAGGAGAATGGCAACGGCATTAATCATCCATTCAGGGAGAAGTTTATAGTTATAGATGGAAAGGGCAAATCCCGCAGGATCAATTACCTTGATAATCCCTGCATAAAGAAAAATGCCACCCAGAAAGTATCGGAAGCAAAGGGACAGAATAGGTGATTTGCACCAGGATAAGATTTTTTGTTTCATCATCCTTCTTCCTTTTCAATGGGACAGCCCGCCGTACGCCAGCGGCTCCATCCATTGACGAGAACCTTGACCGATGGAACTCCTTTCTTCTGAAGGGCCCTTGCCAGCTCGGCACCTAAAAGGCAGTCCATCCCATCACAGTAAGAAATGATCTTCATACCGGTATTTGCCATATCCCGCACTGATTCCACCCAGCCCTCAACTTCACCAAAAGGTATATTCAGCGCCCCCGGGAAGTGCCCTTCATCAAAGCTTCCGGGATCCCGGGCATCCAGAAAAATCGCCTCGTTTTTCTGCCGAAGGGAGCATGCTTCCTCCAGGGATATTTCCTGCAGTTCTTCCAGTAAGTCGGCAGTTACAGATGATGGAGACCAGGATCCAACCCACGGGAATTTGGATGGCCTAAGAGCATTAAACGATCCACCGATCATCAAACTCAGGACAACTAATACAATGCCCTGCCGGATTCCCAATTTCGCGGTAACGGCAAATTTGCCTGATTTTAACATATTATGAACTCATTAAAAATGGATTTACAATAAAATAGAAACCTAAAACCCCGATAACGACACCTGCACCTTTCCGAAACCAGTTCCCTGCTCCTTGCCATACACGGTTTTCCAGCAGCCCTCTCACTGCCGCTGTGGAGCTGCCAGCCACAACAATGGGCAGACAATGACCGATGGCAAACAGCAGGATAAGCAGAATTCCCGTTGCCACTTTTTGCTGGATTGTTATAATCGCAAGTATGGGGGCAATAAAACCGAAAGTGCAGGAACCGGAGAGCACTCCATAGGCAAGACCCAGGACAAAGGCCCCTAAAAGGCCTTTGAGATTTAACCGGTGTAAGGGTCCACCTGAAAAGGAGCACTTTTCCACGCCGAATAAACCCAGAGCCACCCAAACCAGAAACAACCCTACCAGGATCTGCCAGTAGTTGCCGATATCGCCCAACATTCGGCCCAGAAGAGCGCAAATTATACCTACCAGAGCAATGGAAATAAAGAGACCGAAGGTGAAAGAAACAGAATAATTCACAGCTTCCCCGGGTTTTAATATCTGTTTCTGTCCGCCTACATAGGCCACAATTAAGGGTATGGAAGCCAGGTGACAGGGACTGAAAAGGACACTTATCATGCCCCATAAAAAGCAACCCAGGGCAGCCAATGCCGTTGCTCCCGTGATCCATTCATTGACGGTCAGAAAGAATGATTCAAGCATTTGTACTCCCATTTACTCTCATAGTTAGAGTCTGCTTAATTTCTTCGTATCCTGAATTTCAGATTGACTTACACCCATATCATTAAGCTGCTCGATAATCGCCTTCTCGCTCATGAATCCCACATGTCGATAAACCTCTTCACCCTCTTTATTAAAGAATATTTGTGTAGGAATAGCTCGTATACCAAATCTTTGCGCTTGATCGCGATATTTACAGACATCAATAAAGATAATGGCAGCCTTTTCCTTATAGACCTTTTCTAACTTACGCAGGATCGGTGCCATTAACTTGCAGGGGATGCATGCTGCAGCACCCAGATCCACCATTGTGACCATGCCCTTTACGGGAACTACACTTACTTCACCCGATTCAGATGAAAGCGCACCGGACTTTATTCCCCCAACAGGAGCGAATAAAACCATCAACCCAAGAAAAGTCATCAGAATTTTCTTTCTCATCTATATGTGCCCCCCAATGAAACAATTATTATTAATACAATTCCCACAAAATCACCCGATAATTCGTCATAACAATCCCTTTTAAGTTTGTTATTTTTCTCATGTTCTCCGATACTTTAATTACACGTTGAAAGGCAAATACACTCACAATTACTGAAAGAGACCTTTGCAGAATATTCAATTTTGTTCAAGTTCAAGGAAGGCGAAAATTTTAACCACAGGAATATATTGGATATTTCGAGGATTAAAATTTGAGACTGACGCAGAAATTGGTCAAAAGGGAACGTTATGCAAAGGTCTCTGAAAAAGGGGCTGTTTTCAGCCCGCCCCTGACTAAATTGAGGACAACAACTTTGCCTTGTTAATCGAGCTACTTGATATCGGAAAAAATCTTTTTCAGTTCACTAACCTTTGGAACCTTTCCGGAAATCACAACCTTGCCATCAACGATCACCGCCGGTGTAAACATAACACCCAGCTTTACAAACTCTCTCATATCGGAAAGCTTGGAAATGTCCGCATCAATGCCCATTTCAGTAACTGCTTCAATAACATTTTTTTCTACTGCATGACATCTCGCACAACCGGGCCCTGCAACCTGTATTTTCATATCTAACCTCCTTAAAACCAATATTAAAAAATAAAGTTTCCAAAAAACCAACCCGTAAATGTCCCGAGAATGATTATGGTTATCACGTAAACAACGGCCTTTTTAATCCCGAAAACCCTCGCTATAGCGATCCAGTTCGGCAGACTCAAGCCCGGCCCGGTAAGCAGCAGGGTCAGTGCCGGCCCCTTGCCCATTCCTAACTTCATAAGTGTGTCTACAAACGGGGCCTCCGTCATGGTGGCGAAGTAACTGACGGCTCCGATAAGGGTGGCAAAGAAAGAGGCCGAAACAGAGTTCCCGCCAAGCCATGTTTTTATCCATTCTTCGGGTAAAATTGCTCCTATAACGCCAACGACAAAAACACCAATAAGGAGCAACGGAAAGATAATCTTTACAAACCACCATGTTTCTCTGAGCCAGTCATAAATCTTTTCCCGTGGCAAGACTTTTAAGGCGTATATGGCCATGACAAGGGTTGATGCACCCCAGACGAGAACCTTGTTTAGATATGGCCCTTTCTGTACGAGATAATTTGGTGACAGCAGAGACACAACTATCAATACCAGAAGAATTACCTCTCGCCAGGAAATGAGTTCCAACTTTTCGTCATGCCCGCCAATGGCCGCAATTGCCTCACCCGGGTTATTTTTCTGAGCGAAAAACAGTGTCATCACACTGCCCACGATGAAGGCCATAAGAAGGGCGGCAATTATTCTTGATATAACCATTTCGCTGCCGAGAATCGTGCCGGTGTATGTCAGGGCAAGTATGTTCGCGGCAGGAGCGACCCAGAGAATAATGAACGCCACCCCGACACCGGCGCCTCCGTAGAAAAGACCGCTGGCAACAGGAATAACAGTGCACGAACATGCAGCTATAAGAAAGCTCGATACGCTTGCAATGGAAAATGATTTGATCTTATTTGCTCTCTCACCAAGGTAAAGAATAACAGCCTCCCGCCTGACAAATGTGACAATAGCGCCGGCAAGAAGAAAGGCCGGAACGAGACATGTCAATACGTGTGTGGCAATGTAGCCCTTTAACGCGAGAAGCCCCGCTATAATTAATTTTTCAATCACAAATTTAATCTCCTTTCTGAAATGCTAATTCTAATTCGAAACAACCTTGTCATCAATATTTCCATATAGCAATATATATAAAGCAAAAAATTGCTTTTTAACGTACATGGCTCTGTGCTGCAACATCTTGGGTATCTTCACTCTATTGGGCTCGGAAAGAGCCTTGATGACCTTAATAAAATCTTTCACGAAGTATCCTTCATATATTACTATCAGGTAATATATAAATCAATCCGGCGGTTGTCAAGAAAATATTTTGAAACATTGATCCCTGTCTTTCAACCTTTCAATCCTACAAAGCTACCCTTCATCACATAATCTTTACTTTTTTCCCGTTCTGTTTAATTATAATTACCAAACTCGAAATAATCTTTATTAGTTACATAAAAAAGGTTTGACTTTGAATTTACATAGGAGTATTTTTTAGCCAGGCAGAGGAACTTAATACCATGACCAAATCATCAACTCTGGAAAGATCACAAATCATATTCCCCCAAAGTATTCAACATTGGACTCATTTTTTCTATAATAGTGTCAGGTGGTGTATTTTTTATCCCATTATTCTTTAACCTTTTTGGAAGAAAGGAGGTAGTGTATGACAACACTTATTATTGTTATCGGTTTTTCAGTTTACATGATTCTCTATTTTACGTATGGAAAAAAATTGGAGAAGGACATCGTCATGGCTTCCGATGCCAACGAGGCACCGTCGAAGCGTCTCTATGACGGTGTCGATTACATCCCGGCGAGGAAAGAGGTCCTTTTCGGACATCACTTTGCCTCCATCGCCGGCGCCGCTCCGATTATCGGTCCCGCGCTGGCCATATGCTGGGGCTGGGTCCCCGGTCTGCTCTGGGTATGGTTCGGCAATATCTTTATCGGCGCCGTTCACGATTACCTGGCGTTGATGGCATCCGTCCGCTATGACGGTAAATCTATCCAGTTTGTTGCCTCAGACCTTATGGGCAAGAGAACCGGGACTGCATTCTACTGGATTGTTTTCTTTCTCCTCATCCTGGTTGTCGCAGCTTTCGGAGCCGTTGTCGGTGGCATGTTTGTCAGAACTCCGGCCATTGCCTCGGCTTTTATATGGATGATTGTTGCGGCCGTCATCCTCGGTGTTCTGATGTACCGTGTTAAGATGAATTTCACCGGAGCCACCTTGATCGGAATTGCCATGCTGGTTGCCGCCATCTGGCTGGGAGTTCAATTCCCCATAAAGGCAGGTTTCGACACATGGATGGTGTTTTTCTTCTTCTACATCATTATCGCCGCGGCTATTCCCGTTAATGTTCTGTTACAGCCGAGAGATTATCTGAACTCCTTCCTCTTGTATGCAGGATTACTTTTAGGCTTTCTCGCCGCCGTGTTCGCATTCAGGGGATTTGAGATTCCGGCATTTTCATCTTTCTCGCCGATCCTCCTCGGGGGCAAACCGACACCTTTCTGGCCGGCTATCCCTCTGATCATCGCCTGCGGTTCGCTTTCCGGGTTCCACTCTCTCGTTGCTTCGGGGACAACCTCCAAACAGCTTGAAAAGGAAAGTGACGGATTGTTCATCGGTTACGGCGCCATGTTTACTGAAGGATTCCTGTCCACCATTGTCATCGTATCCATAGCAGGTTTCGGATACACCGCCCTTAAAAATGCGGGTGCGGCGATGAATGTAGCGGTGACTCTGGATGCGGGCAACTGGGCGGCCATGTTTACCAAGACAACGGGAGCTGTCAAACTGGGTGCAGCAAACCTGTTTGTCCAGTCCTACGCAGATATGGTTTCCGCAACGTGGCTGGGTTTTATTCCTACCAAGTTTGTTAAGGTACTTGCCGGAATGTGGGTCGCCGCGTTTGCCATGACCACGCTGGATACGACCAACAGGCTGGCACGTTACTGCATCGCGGAAATGGCCGCTCCTCTTAAAGAAAGCGCCACCGGAGCATACACTTTCCTGACAAACCGCTGGGTTGGCTCTATCATTCCGGCGGCAATAGGGATCTATCTGGCCTGGAGTAAAAACTTCCTGATCGTATGGGCCTCTTTTGGAGCGGCAAACCAGTTGATTGCTGCAATCGCCCTCATGACCGGCGCGGCCTTTGTTGCCAAAAAACTGAAATCGCCATTTGCAAGTGTTGCTGTAATTCCAGCCTGGCTGCTCTGGATCACCGTAACCTGTGGTCTTGTCTGGTTCATGGCGGTTGTAATGCCGGGCTCTATCGCCGCGAAACCTGTTCCTGGATGGACGGTTATGATTATCGTAGGCGTAATGCTGGTTATGAATATTATTTTCATCGTCGACTTTGCCAGGACATATAAGAAAGAGTAACATTCACGTAAACCGGTGTACGGCTGTAGTGCCGTGCACCGGTTTAACCAAACATAGCTCAAGAAGCCATCCGAATGAATTTTTCAGTCTTCAGTTTTTCCCGTCGTTTCCTTTCTCGATTTCATGCATCACATCGTGAAGATGCTGTTGCTCTCACAATTGTGGAAGCACAGGAACTCGAAAATATCTTCGCGCTTCTGCTTCTGGGTTCTTTTGTCGGCCTCCCCTCACCGCCCACATTTCTGGCTGTCGAGCTTTTGCCATTCATGGAAAGGGAACTTAAGATATTAAACCGGAGGGCCGAGGACGCTGGTGACATGTTAGCGGAAATGTGCGGGACAATAGGTATCGATTAAATGAAGATTCTCTTCTTTACAGGAAAAGGGGGCGTAGGGAAATCCACCATGGCCGCCGCCGCCGCGTGGCAGCTCTCTCGAAAAAGCCGTGTACTGATTGTCTCTCTTGACCCGGCCCACAACCTGGGAGACATATTTGGTGTAGCTCTTCAAGACAATAAAACTCGTTATGCGAACACTCTTTATCTTAAAGAAATCGATCTTCAAAAACTATCGAGGGAATACCTTCAAAGGGAAATAAACGTTCTTTCCAGTACCTACAAATACCTTCAGACATTAAATCTCGACAATTACTTTTCCGTGCTCAGGTATTCACCCGGCATAGAGGAATATGCCCTTCTGACCAGCATTGAAAGGACTATAAATAACGAGACGGACTTTGATTATATAATCTTCGACACACCCCCCACGGGGCTTACTCTCAGGTTTCTTGCCTTACCAAGGGTTACAATAACATGGATTGACCGACTGATTCAAATCAGGCAAAAGATCCTGGAAAAACGCTATACGATCCACAGAATAAGGGGGCCTTTATCAAATGAAGAAACTGTGTTAAACTACAGCGAAAAAGATGATGATATCCTGAAAAGGCTCTGGAAACTGAATAATAACTATCAGGCTTTGAACAAAGTCCTGCAGGGAGAAAATTGTTCTGTCATTTTAGTTTTTAACCCTGATATCCTCTCCCTCAAGGAGTCCCAGAGGTTGATGGAAGGCCTTAATGACCTGAATCTTCCGCTTCGTTTGCTGATCAACAATAAGGTCACCGAAGAAAATATAGAAATGGCCGATCATGTTGAAGAAAACATGAGAAAGATGGCAAAAGATGTCCCCATTGACAGGGTCTCTCTTTCAAAAACACTCCTTGATGGTAAAGACGGAAAGTTGTACGATATCCAGGAAAACATTACATCAAAACTGTTTTGAAATAGGAAAAGATGTTTGAACATGAGAACATTATAACACAACCTGTTTTCTTTCTTTTCATTGCCTTCAGTTTTCTTCTGAGCTTCGGTTATTTCTGGGGGAGAAGACAGAATAAGAAGTTATTTCTTTCCACCTTTAATGATCTTGTCGATGTCTTGAAACCCGACGACCAGACCTTTACCAATATCGGGGGGGCTATCGGGTACCACGCTAAGTTCTTCGTCAGGAAAAAGGGTGCATTTTTATCACGTGTTGACGCTACAATTACCCTTCTTCCAAGACATTCATGGCTTTATTTCCCCATATCAAAGATTATAAGTAAGTATGACAGGCTATTCATAACGCTGTACCTGAAACAAAACCCATCAGGAGAAGGCCACTTGATTGAAAAGAAGTATGCCGGTTTTCGGGGGCCGAAAATAACAAATGAGCAACGATTAAACAGGGAAACGATAAATTGGGGGACTTATGATTTCCTTCTCTATTATGAAAATACCAGGATACGTGATCATTTTATAAAATTCATGGAACTGAACTCCGAACCAGCTATCATCAAACATATAGCCATCGTTCCAGACCAAAAAAAGGTCTTCGTTTTTATGATTCCTCATAAAAAAAAGGTGGCACAATACTTTGCCCCGATTTATCAATGGTTGCCTTCCGTTATCAAGCAACAGGGGGTCGAGGAAAAATAAAGAATCGACACTGTTAAACACACCAGAGAAAAATGCTTTAATATGAATGCATTTGCAACACTACCCTTTCTCTTCCTTCTTTTTGCATTTGCCGGTATGCTTGTAATCGCTTTTTCACGGGGAAAGAAAGAAAATAAAGAGGTATTTCTCTCAGCATTTAACGACCTCCTGGATGTGATCAAGCCGGATGATCAGACATTCACCAATATCGGGGGAATCGTGGGATACCATGCCAATCTCTTTTTCAGAGAAAAAGGCCCTGTCTCCGAGATTGACGCCACCATTACCCTCCTTCCGAGACATGCATGGCTTTATATGCCCATATCGAAACTCATAATGAAATATGACAGATTATTTATCACACTGTACATGAGACACGATCCCCCCGGGGAAGGTCATCTGATTGAGTCAAAATATTCCGGTTTACGAGGTTCAGAAATAACGAATGCCCACCGGTTGTACAGAGAGGAAGTCAAATGGGGAGTATACGATTTTTACCTGTATTATGAGATGACAAAGATGTATGATTTTCTTATAAAATTTATCAACAATAACCCCGAACCTGGCATTATCAGACATATTGCAATCATCCCAAAACAGAGAAAAGGTTTCATATTTATGATTCCTCAAAAAGGACAGGTTGCAAAATATCTGGCGCCAACGTATCAATTGGTAATATCGATATTCGAGAGTTGATGGATTCATAAAAAGTCAGAGTTTTTGCCGTTTTGTCATTCCCGACCTGAGCGTTCGACTGAGCTCACGCCGAAGTCGGGAATCTATAACTGCTTGTAATTACTGGATTCCCGCTTTCGCGGGAATGACAGATTAGTGAGTTTTTGACTTTTTACGAAACCATCAAGAGTTGAAATAAGAAATATAAGGAGAAAACAATTGATGAAAATAGCAATCGTAGGGATAGGGGGTGTTGGCGGCTACTATGGTGGAAAACTCGCCCTGAAATATGCCGCTTCAGATGATCACGAGATCTTCTTTATAGCGAGAGGCGAACATTTAGATAAAATTAGAAAAGATGGCCTCAAACTGATCACGACAGAAGGTGACTTTACCGCCATACCATCTCTGGCAACAGACAACCCGAAAGAGCTTGGCCCCCTGGACCTGATCTTCTTCTGTGTAAAAAGTTATGGCCTCGAAAACGCTGCCCGCATGATTACGGGCAATCTCCACGCCGATACCGTCATCATACCTCTTTTAAATGGTGTTGACAATGTGGAGAGACTCAAGACCGTTCTGAATACAGGAATCATCATGAACGGTTGCGTATACATAAGCACACAGATTGTGAGTCCCGGCGTCGTTGAACATGTGGGAGGTGCCGGCAAACTGATTTTCGGTCCTGAGGAAGGTCCCATCGAACCCTATAGAAAGATCGAAACACTTATGAAAAATGCCGATATCATGGCCGTCCTTTCTGATAACATCAACGTTGATGTATGGTCGAAATATATCTTTATCGGTCCCCTGGCCAGTATAACTTCAATGACGGGTCAGCCGCTCGGGGCGGTTATGGAAAACGAGGAACACAGAACCATGATGGAGGGAATGATGATGGAAATCAAGCTGCTCGCCGATGCCGGAGGAATTCCATTCCCTGAAGATATCGTCAAGAAATCAATGGATGTAACATCGAACTTTCCCTATGAAACAAAGTCTTCCCTGCAGCTTGATTTTGAAAAAGGAAAACAAACGGAGATGGAAACATTTACGGGGTATGTTGTCAGAAGTGGCAAGGAATCAGGCATCGAAACACCTCTGCATGATAAAGTATATTCTGAATTGAAGAACCGCAAAGGCTGAGCAATGGGCAACGAGCAATGAGCAATGAGGGCTGAGGACTAAAGGCTAAAGGTTTTTCCTTGATCCTTTGTCCTTGTACCTTGTACCTTTTCACCACTGACATCAACATCTGCGCAAAAAATGCAGTTGTTAAGAATAAAGAATCTAATCGGAGGTAAGGTTCCATGAACAGACCAAAAGTCTTCGTCACCCGGTTAATACCGGAAGCGGGTTTAAGTTTAGTACTGACTACCTGTGACACCGAAGTGTGGCCCGATGAATTTCCTCCACCTCGCAACATTTTATTGGAAAAGGTTCGCGGTACGCAGGGAATATTGAGTCTTCTCAACGATCGCATAGACGGAGAAGTGATGGATGCTGCAGGACCTCAATTGAAAATCGTAAGTAACTATGCCGTCGGCTTTGATAATATCAACATTGAGGCGGCATCGGAACGGGGCATACTTGTGGGAAATACACCCGGTATATTGGCAGAAACAACGGCAGATCTCGCTTTTACGCTGCTGATGGCCGCTGCCCGGCGTATCGTCGAAGGAAACGATTATATTCGGGCCGGCAAGTGGAAAACATTCAAACCAATGGAACTTCTGGGCAGAGATATCCATCATGCTACACTGGGAATTATCGGTATGGGACGAATAGGAACCGAGCTGGCACGGCGAGCAAAAGGATTTGACATGGAAATTATCTATTTCGATCATCGCGGAAGGCCTGAAAAAGGAGAATCCGTTGGCGCGAGAATGTGCGACAGTCTCGATGAACTATTTACCCGGGCAGATTTTATCAGTCTCCATGTTCCACTTACCCCTGAAACAAATCACTTGATCGACAAGGCAGCCCTTGCCAAAATGAAAGATTCTGCTATACTGATAAATACGTCTCGAGGGCCCGTTGTGGATGCCGATGCGCTTTTTGACGCTTTAAAATCCGGACAAATTGCTTACGCCGCATTGGATGTCACTGATCCTGAACCGTTACCACCCGAACATAAGCTTCTGACTCTTCCAAACTGTCTTGTAGCGCCTCACATCGGCAGCGCAACCGTGGCAACACGTAACAAAATGGCCGTCATGGCAGCCGAAAATCTGTTGGCCGGAGTGAGCGGAAAGGTACCGAATCACCTGGTCAATCCCGGGGTATTGCCACATCGTAGATAAGCGGTATTGGGATCAGCATATTAAAAACAACTATCAGTGAAAGGGAAACATCTTTTAAAATGGAAGGAGTATCAAATGGATAATAAGTACAAAGATCTGTCTCTTCCGAACAGGGTGTTGCTGGGGCCCGGCCCCAGTAATGTGCCGGACAGGGTAATGAAAGCCCTGTCAAGTCCCGTTGTGGGTCATCTCGATCCCGCTTTCCTCGCTGTGATGGAGGAAGTTCAGGAAATGCTCCGCAGCGTTTTCATGACTGCTAATAATTTTACTATCCCTGTATCAGGAACGGGAAGCGCCGGCATGGAAGCTGCTCTCGTAAATACTATCGAAGAAGGCGATAATGTACTTGTATGTGTCAACGGAGTATTTGGAGAACGCATGTGCGACATTGTTGAACGATGCGGTGGAATCCTTCGCAGGATTGACACAAAATGGGGAACACCCATTGATCCGGAACTGGTACTCACGACACTTGAAGAATTCCCCGCTGATATTGTGACAATTGTTCACGCCGAAACATCTACCGGTGTTTTACAACCCCTTGAGGAAATATCAAAGATTACCCATGAAAAAGACGCCCTTCTCGTCGTGGATGCTGTCACGTCTCTTGGCGGTGCACCACTTAAGATAGATGAGTGGGAAATCGATGTATGTTATTCGGGCACACAGAAATGCCTCAGCTGTCCGCCAGGGCTTGCACCTGTTACCTTCAGCCCAAGGGCTGTTGAAAAACTCGAGAAACGGTCTCAAAAGGTTCAATCCTGGTATCTGGATATGACCATGATAAGAAAATACTGGGGATCGGACAGGGTCTATCACCACACAGCACCGATCAGCATGATATATGCGTTGAGAGAATCTTTACGGATTGTTCTGGAAGAAGGCCTTGTCAAAAGGTGGGAAAGGCATCAAAAATACCACAGAGAGTTAGTTGCAGGTCTTGGAAATCTGGGATTGAAAATGCTCGTGGACGAAAAGTTCAGAACCCCGATGCTAAACTCCGTGATTATACCTTCGGGTGCAGATGACGCCCTCATCCGAAAACGACTGCTTGAGGAGTACAACACGGAAATCGGCAGTGGTCTTGGACCTCTCAAGGGAAAGATATGGCGAATTGGCCTCATGGGACATTCGTGCACACAGGAAAATGTGGATCACATCTTATCCGCCTTGAAGTCCCTGCTCTCATAGTAAGTTGCAAGAAGTCAGCTACTGATAGCTGAACTCTTAACTTATATGTGCATGTGAGGTTAAAGGAACATTTTCATACCCTTTCCTCACGAATTATTTATTGGAAGGGAGGTTGTCAATATGAATTTACTATCCGGTGACGAACTAAAGACACTCATGGAAAGACAGGAAGGATTATGTGTATCGATTTTTATGCCGACGCATAGAAAGGGAACAGAAACGCAGCAGAATCAAATCAGATACAAAAATCTGCTTCGTAAAGCGGAAGAACAGCTCATCCAGAGTGAATTGCGTCCCCAGGAGGTAAAAGAATTTCTGAAACCGGCTAATGAACTTTTAGGAGACGTGCCCTTCTGGCAGAACCAGAGCGACGGGATCGCTGTATTTCTCTCTCCCTTATCATTTAATTTTTACATGCTTCCAATCAATTTTGAGGAATTAGTCGTTGTAACAAACCGTTTTCACGTTAAACCTCTTATTCCGGCAATCAGCGGAAACATAGAATTTTACATTCTCGCTGTAACACAGAAGAATGTCAGGCTTATTGAATGCTCCCGATACAGCGCCGAGGAAATTGATCTTGAAAAAGTTCCCGGGGACCTTGCTGAATTATTCAGGTTTGACGCTGTTGAAAAAGAATCCCAGTTTCATACACGAATGCATTCGGCCGCTTTTCAGGGACACGGGGGTGGCACCGATGACCCAAAAGATAGTATGTTACGATATTTCCAGCAGGTTGACAAAGGTCTCAGAAAGCTCATAGAGGACAAACAAAGACCCCTTGTCTTTGCCGGCGTTGACTACCTCTACCCTATTTATAAAGAAGCCAACACTTATCCTAATCTAATGGATAAAGCAATTTCAGGAAACTCGGAAGAGTTGAGCGCCGAAGATCTGCGTAACCAGGCCTGGGGCGTTGTAGAATCCTCATTTGAAAAGGAAAAGGCAACTGCAATTGAACAATACAGACAATTTTTTGGTACCGGGCGCGCTTCCACTGATATCAAAGAAATTGTCCAGGCTTCATATCATGGACGGGTCGGAATTCTGTTTGTTCCTGTGGGATTGCAGCAATGGGGAACGTATAATCCTGATACAAGCGAAGTTATTTTGCAAGATAAGGCAACATTGGGTAATGAAGATCTACTCGACTTCGCCGCAATCCAGGTCCTGTCAAACGGAGGAACCGTATATGCTGTAAATCCGAAGGAAGTGCCGGATGACGCATCCATAGCTGCAGTTTTCCGGTATTGATTCAACCCTGTGAGCACCACTTATGAAGGGGGGATGTTGTGAATTTCCCCCCTTCTTTTTCTTTCCGAAAGCTTTGCATAATTGACGTCCCGGTCACTGCGAGGAACCCTGTCATACAACAGGATAAACTCCGCGGCAAAGAAATCTCTTTTGCTGTCAGTAAGTTACAGATTGCCACATCGGCCGAGGGCTGACTCGCAATGACAATATGAGACTTTTGCAAACATTTCGAGACGTACGGGAAAACTCGAAAACACTTGCAATATTTATCCATACAGGACATTATTCCGCTATAAATTGATAAGAGGTTGTTCAAAAATAAAAAATCGGAGAAAGTCTCGTGTTTAAGATATCGGCAAGATCTTTTTGTATTCTTTGTTTTTTTCTCATTTTTTTATCACCCCTCTGGGCCGCAGAAAAAGAGCCGCCTGTGAATGTTGTTGTATCGAAAGTTATCAAAGGTACAATCGCACCTGAACAAGAATTTATCGGAACAGTTTACTATCCCGAGGTTTCAGATGTTTCTGCCGAGGTAAGCGGGTCAGTCGCCAGAATATCTTTCGATGAGGGTCAGAAGATAAAGCGGAATGAGGTTCTGGTAAAACTCGATTCCGATCTTCTTGAAAAGACGTATCAGGCAAAATCGGCATTGTATGAACAGTCGCTCTCAGATCTTGAAAGGGCAAAGAAGGATCTAAGAAGAACGGTAAAGCTTTACCAGAAAAAAATCATTGCAGAAAAGGAATATGATAATCAAAAATTTCAGGTAAAGGGTCTCGAAAAAAAGTCTGCTTCTCTCAAAGCGGAAGTTGAACGTCTTGAAATCGAGCTTGAAAAAACAGAAGTCAAATCACCCTTCAACGGCGTAGTCATCAAAAAACATGTTGCACGAGGAGAGTGGCTTTCACCGGGTAAGCCGGTAGCAACAATAGCACGGAATGATTCTGTGGATATCATCGTCGAGGTTCCAGAAAAAGTCATTAAGTTTCTAAAACCCGGAACGAACGTAAAGGTTCTGGCGGGAGGCAACGAATTGACGGGAAAACTTCATACAATCATCCCGCAAGGCGATGTTTCGACAAGAACTTTTCCAGTCAAAATAAGAGTCAATCAAACTGCATCTCTTCTGGAAGGAATGGAGGCACGGGTAATATTACCGAGAGGTGAAAGAATTACAACGTTTCTGGTGCCCAGGGACGCGATATTAAACAGGTCTGGTAAAACCAATGTTGTTGCTGTTATTGACTCGAAGGCGAAGATAATACCGACAAAAGTCATTGGATATACGGAAACAAAAGCCGGCATCAACTCGCAGAACATCTCCGAAGGCATGAAGGTAGTCGTCAAGGGGAACGAACGCCTTAGAGACGGACAACCTGTTAATATTCTGAAAGAAGTCGAGTAATTTATGGACCTTATTAAATTTTCGATCAATGAACCTGTCAAAGTTATCGTCGGCGTTATCATAATCCTTCTTTTCGGATCAATCGGCCTTCACAGAATGCCCTACCAGTTGAGTCCCAATCTCACAGTGCCCCAGATTACTGCTACAACTATCTGGACCGGCGCCACTCCCTATGAAATCGAACGAGAAATTATCGAAGAGCAGGAGAAGGTATTCAAAGGAATCCCTAATCTTGTAGAAATGGAAAGTACGTCTTCAACCGGCAGGGGTTCCGTTACGTTGAAATTCAAGCTCGGCACGGATCTGGATGCTGCGCTTCTCCGCGTTTCAAACAAACTCAATGAAGTCAGATCATACCCCGAAAATACCGAAAAGCCGGTCATTAACGCCACGGGGGCCGCCACATCCCCTGTTATCTGGCTGGTGTTGAAAACGACGGAAGATAATCCCAATTCAGTATACACATACAAAACCTACTTTGAAGATGAGATAAAACAATATCTGGAAAGGGTGGATGGCGTTGCCGAGCTTTTTAACTTTGGCGGTATGAAAAAGGAGATGCACGTCATTCTGAAACCGGAAAAACTCGCCGCATATGGTCTGACCATAGGTGATGTGGCGGATATTCTGAAAGCGGAAAACGTTAATGTTTCAGCAGGAAACCTTGGAGTCGGGAGGAGAGACTTCAGGATCAGGACGGTAGCCGAATTCCAATCACCGGAAGATCTTGAAAATATGGTGATCACATCGACGGGACAGAAGCGGGTTTATCTTTCCGATATCGCGACCGTAAGCTTCGGCTATGCAAAGCAAACTGCCGAGATTCTCCATAACGAACATGAAGGGATTGGAATCGGTGTTAAACCTGAACCCGGCACCAATGTCCTCGAACTGACCGATCGGGTTGAGAAAGTCGTAAAATGGCTGAATGAGGAGAAATTAAAACCCAACGGCACCTACCTTCACTGGGTCTACGATGAAAGGCCATATATCAAAGGTGCGATTAAACTTGTCCAGAGAAATATTCTTATCGGCGGTATGCTGGCCGTTCTGGTTCTCCTTATTTTCCTCAGAAGTTTTGCGTCCACCGTTGTCATTGCAACGGCTATCCCTATCAGCGTACTCGGAGCCTTTATTTTCATGAGTCTTTTTGGAAGGACGTTAAATGTCGTTTCCCTTGCGGGAATTTCATTTGCCGTTGGAATGTTGCTGGACAGCGCCATCGTTGTTCTTGAAAATATCGATCGTCACAGAAAAATGGGAAAACCTCCCTTTGAAGCCACGTGGGAGGGAACCAGAGAAGTATGGGGTGCCATCCTTGCTTCATCCCTCACTACGGTCGCCGTTTTTCTTCCTGTTGTTTTCATACAGGAAGAAGCAGGCCAGTTATTCAGGGATATTGCGATCGCAGTATCCTGTGCCATCATAATCAGCCTTTTTGTTGCCGTGTCGGTCATTCCGATGTTCTCCAATAAACTGTTCAGCCTGAGAAAGAATAATAACCAGTTCAAGGAAAACCGTTTAACAACATTCGGGGGTTCCCTCGTTGACAAGATCATGTCACTGGTTCGATGGGCCATCAGAGACTGGAAGACGAGAGTAGTAACGATTGCATCTCTGACCATCTTTTCCATATTACTGACATGGATCCTCATCCCTAAAATGGAATATCTTCCTCAGGGAAACCGAAACTTTGTCTTCAGCATTATGGTGCCTCCTCCCGGACTTTCCTACGAAGAAAGAAGGGATATCGGTCTTGATATATTCGATTCGATTAGACCACACCTGGGACACAATCACGACGGCCTGCCGGCCATCAGGGATCTTTTCTATATCGGTGCCGACCGATTCATGTTCATGGGCTCCATGAGTAAGGAAGAACAGCGTGCCGGAGAACTTGTTCCGCTGTTTGCCAAAACGATTATGAGTATTCCCGGAATGTTCGGCGTAAGCAATCAGGCGGGCATATTCCAGACAAGACTCGGCGGCGGGAGAACCATCGATGTTGACATCAGTGCCAAAGATTTAAACACGATCGTCCGAGTCGCGGGAACAATGTTCGGAATGATACGTAAAGAGATTCCCGGGGCCCAGGTAAGACCTAAGCCCTCCATCGAACTTCTCTATCCTGAAATCATGATCATTCCTGAAAGAGACCGTCTCAGGGCAGTTGATATGACCGCGAGCGAACTGGGCACTGATCTGGATGTTCTTATGGACGGCAAAAAGATCGGCGATTTCAAGCAGACGGGACAGAAAAAAATCGACCTCGTTCTGAAGACCTCGAACAGAGATTTCTCAACACCGGAAGAACTGTATCACGCCCTCATTTCGACACCGACAGGGAAAATTGTCCCCGTCTCATCTTTTTCGAAACTGGAAAGAACAACAGGCGTAACAGAAATAAGACACCTTGAGAGCCAGAGAACTATCAGTCTCCAGGTAACACCGCCGAAGACCATATCACTTGAGGAAGCTATGGACCTAATTCGGGACAAACTGGTCCCTCAGCTAAAGAATCAGGGAATGCTCGAGGGTGTAGATATCACCTTGAGCGGTGAAGCCGATAAACTGACCCAAACGCGAAAAGCCCTTCAATGGGACTTTATCCTTGCTGCGGTCATTATATATCTTCTCATGTCCGGTCTGTTCAGCAATTTTATCTATCCTCTGGTTGTCATGTTTACACTCCCCCTTGCAGCAGTAGGAGGATTTATCGGTCTTAAACTGGTGAATATTCTTGTACAGCCCCAGCCTCTGGACATTTTGACAATGCTCGGCTTTGTCATCCTGATCGGAGTGGTTGTAAACAATGCGATACTCATCGTTTATCAGTCCCTCAACAATATCAGGTTCCTTTGCATGGATTATCGCGAGGCTATACTTGAAGCAACCAGGACACGGCTGAGACCCATCTATATGAGTACCTTCACCAGTATCTTCGGAATGCTCCCCCTTGTTGTCGCACCGGGCCCCGGTTCGGAAATCTACAGGGGAATCGGAAGCGTACTCCTGGGAGGTCTCGCCATCTCGTCAATTTTTGTCATATTTATCATACCGTCATTGCTCATGTTTGTGATAAAGATGGAAGAGACAAAAGAGGTTGATTAAATTTTTCAATTCAGGTAAAGAATACGACTTTCAAAGAACGGAAAAAGGGAGAAAGTAATACAATGAAAATCCAAGAAATCGAGTTGAAAGATCTGGACTCTAAAAAGTTTATAGAACAAAAAATTGAGGATATTTCTTCCACGGTTGGCGATGATCTGGCGATCAATGCGCTGTCCGGCGGCGTCGACTCCTCAGTTGTTACCATGCTGGCCCATAAAGCGCTGGGAAACAAGCTTAAATCTTACTTCATCGACACCGGCTTGATGAGGCAGGATGAACCTCAGAGAATTGTTTCCTGGTTTAAAGAACTGGGCGTGCCCGTAGAAATCTTTGATGCTCAAAAAGAATTTTTCGATGCTCTGAAAGGACTAACGGACCCGGAGGAAAAAAGAGAGGCAATCACCCAGACATTCTACAAAGATGTCTTCGGCAGACTCGTAAAAGAAAGCGGGGCAAAGCATCTTCTTCAGGGAACCAACTACACAGACATCGAAGAAACCGTTGCAGGTGTCAAGAGACAGCACAACATCCTTGAGCAACTTGGAATTGATACGCAAGAACAATTCGGCTACAAGGTAATAGAGCCTCTTATCGAGCTGAGAAAACCTGCAATCAGAGAAATTGGACGTCTCACCGGTCTGCAGGAAGAAATATATCAAAGACCCCCCTTCCCCGGCCCCGCTCTTGCGGCACGCGTTATCGGAGAAATAACACCCGAGAGAGTGGAACTGGTAAGAAGAGCGACAGTAATTGTCGAGGAAGAATTGTGTGATTCGGGAGCATTTCAGTATCTCGCAGTGCTCCACGAAGATAGAGTGACGGGCATGAGAGATGGAAAAAGAGATTTCGGGTTTCAGATCGAAGTAAGATGCTGGGATAGCGAAGACGCTGTTACGGGATCACCAACAAGACTCCCCTATGACACTTTAGAAAAATTAGCTGACAGAATAACGAATGAAGTTGGTGGTGTTGTAAGTGTTACCTACAATATAACGAAGAAACCGCCGTCCACCATAGAAGTTATTTGACAGGAAGCGCAAGGCTTTTATTTTTTCTGCAGGCACCCACCCCGATCGTACTCAGGCTTCTGTAAGGACCTGAGACCTTCGGGGTGTTTTACTTTTTCTCGCGTAAACAATGCGGATTTATCCTGAATATGAAAACCTTGACCTCACAGAGAAAACCTGAATTTATTTGGGTTTAACCCTCTTGGTAAAACAGGAGTGATTTTATGAGCCCACAACAAGATAAAAAGGTGGCTGTGGCAAGGCTATCGATCATTTCAAACAGCGCTCTCATGTTATTGAAAATGATCACAGGCCTTTTTACAGGATCGGTTGCTATTATATCCGAGGCCATTCACTCCGGCGTGGATCTTCTGGCAGCTCTTATAGCCTTTATTGCCGTAAAGACATCGGGCAGACCTGCCGATGAGGACCATCCCTTCGGACATGGAAAGATTGAAAATGTTTCCGGCGCCATAGAAGCGCTGTTAATTTTTCTTGCTGCAGGCTGGATCATCTATGAATCCGCCGAAAAACTGATTCACCCCGCTCCTGTCAAATCACTCATCTGGGGTGTCGGAATCATGCTCTTTTCCTCGGTTGTGAACTTTACCGTATCACACATGCTCTTTAAGGTGGCAAACGAAACTGATTCGATTGCACTTCAGGCCGACGCATGGCATCTTCGCACCGATGTTTATACATCTGCGGGCGTAATGTTTGGTCTTTTCTTCATCTGGATCGGACAGCATATTCTCCCCGGTGTTGCCTTGATGTGGATAGACCCGGTGGCGGCAATCGCCATTGCCCTGTTGATTATTCGCGTTGCTTATAAACTTACCGCACAATCGGCCAGGGATTTACTGGATACAAATCTTCCAGCCGATGAAGAGGATCTTATACATAATCTCATAGCGGCGATGTACCCGAAAGTTCACGGATATCACAGACTGCGCACCCGTAAAGCCGGAAGCGATCGTTTCATAGAATTTCATATGAAGGTTGACCTGAAAATGACTGTAGAGGATTCTCACCAGATAACGGATGACCTCAGCCGGGACATTACTGGACGTCTCCCCAACTCAAGTGTG
>Ga0265595_1000017_pt1 | contig 188505 bp, 185 predicted proteins | sample saktaG_15_FD_190148 | JGI IMG/M metagenome (GOLD analysis project Ga0265595, IMG submission 190148) | Saline water microbial communities from Sakinaw Lake, British Columbia, Canada - sak_2013_06_06_50m | ecosystem: Environmental > Aquatic > Non-marine Saline and Alkaline > Saline ... | reverse complement strand
ACCTCAAGCCTAAAGCCACAAGCCACAAGCAGATAGGCCCGAAAGCCCGCCCGGCGGCCATTAACCAATATTGGTTACAGACCTGCGCCCGGAATCGAGCACCGGCGCGGCTCTTCCACACTCGCCGAAACAGCGGCAGCCGCCGCGTCCGGCTCTTGAATTGCAGACTGCCGCCTTGCCACCCGCTGCCGTGCCCGGCACTCGCATCGGGATTGCGGCGTTCACTTCGGCCTCGACTTCAGCACTTAGCCGCGAATTCGGCCCGCGACTGACTGCGCTGCTCATCTCGCGACTGAAAGCGTAGGTGAGAATGCGAGTCACGGCGCAGTTGGCTGCCGAACTCGACTCCGAACTGGCTGCGGCGCTGATGGTGCAGTTGACTGCACTTTTGTGTGCGGTGCTGACTTCGGCGTTCTTCCCCGCGCTGGCTCCGGCCTTCTTCCCGGAACTGAATTCCGAGCTAAGTCCTTGATTGACGGCCACATTGATGGCCGCGTTGTATTCGGCCTTGAATGCCGAGGTCACTCCCGGAGTGACCCCCTTATTGCCGGTGCAAGTGCCGGCTTGGGCCCCAGGCCGCAGGCCTCCGGGTCCGCATCAGCTTCCGCCCGCCTTGGTGTTTTGGCTCTTGGCTTTTGCCTTTTGACCTTTGACTTGCGCGTCCGACGCGCGCTGTAAGATTCCATGTTGCGAATTGCCATTGAGAATGGCCTAATACCATTGAAGGCCACGTGGGTCGGCTACCGGCTCCACGACCTCAAGAGTCCGAACGGTCGAAACCCCGGCCCTGAGGCCGGAAAGGAGTCTTATCATGTCCGACGTAACACGCCGAATCTCGCGCTGGAAGGCGAAGTACTCGCCCGAGATAGTGGCACAAACGACCGCTCGCATCTATGCCGACATGAGCGAACGCTACCAGGCTTCGATGGTTGCCTTGTGCACCATGGAAACGGAAACGAAGCACTCGTAACCGAACACTGGCACCTGGTTACTGCAAACTCGCGCACTCCGTGCGCGGCGGCTTGACGTTGCCAGAAGATACGGTAGTATGAGAAGCATGTCAAAGAGGATAGCTTCGAAGCGCCATCACGAGATTCTCGGGTACCGGTTCGCGGTGCTGGTCCGCAAGGCCGAGTCCGGGTACGTTGCACATTGCCCGGGCGTGGGTGGCGTGTATGAGGAAGGCGCGACGCGCGAGGAAGCGTTCGAGCACGCCTGTGCCGCTGCCTGCGCCATCTTCGAGGCGCGCCGGGCCGCCGGGGTCGTCCTCACCGAAGGCGGCCCGCACCTGAAGGTCATCCGCAGGCCATCGCGCCGGGCCGAATACGTAGCCGAGACTTTCAGGCCTGCCGCGCTGGAAGGCCTCTGCCTGCTTCCGGCCTGACCCGGTAGTGGAACCGTTCCCCCGCAAGAAGTGGTCTCATCAGGCCTGGCTCCAGCTCAAGAACACGAGCAAGCGGGAGATGCTCCGACTGCTCGACCGCGACCCGAACTGGAGTCGCATCGGCTCAGGCGGTTCGCGCATCTGCTATCGGAATCCGAAGCTGGACCGGCCTTTTGACGTCGTCGCGATTCACTTTCACGCCGGCGACGAAACCTACCGGAATCCGTCGCTGCTCAAGGACCTGCTCGACCATATCTGCTGGACTGAAGACTCACTGCGGGCACAGAAGTTCATCCGGTAGACCGCTCGCGGCCGGGCCACAGGAATCCCCTATCATGCCCCCGAACTACCATCAGTCGGGACCGCAGGCTGCAAGCCGTTAGCCGCCGGCTGTCAGCCGTCTGCCCTTCCTGCTTGCGCCGGAGTCCCCGGTCGGAAGCCGCAAGCTGTGAGCCGTAAGCCGTCGGCCCGTTGACCGCAGCCTTGACGCGCGTTCCGGGCCTCAGGAATCTTTCATCATGACCCCGAATCACCCCGAGGTAACACGCTGCCTTGACATGCGCCGGTTCATCTGTGATAATCAGATTGAGGATAGCAAAGTCCGTTCCTGCTGTCTGGAGGTAAGAACATGACCACTACAGCTTTGAAACAGGAAGTCACTGAGAGACTCGACTCGCTGCCGCCCGAGGACCAGCGCAAAGTCCTCGAACTTGCGCGCGCGCTGACCGAACGCCGTCCGGCCGGCGTGCCCGGCAGAGATCTGCTCCGTTTCATGGGCACGATTGAGAAGACGGATCTGGATGTCATGCGCAGGGCAATCGAGGAAGACTGCGAGCGCGTAGACGACAGTGAATGGTAGATTCCTGCTCGATACGAACATAGTCATTGCGTTAATCGCCAAGGACAGCTCTGTGGAGCGCGGCTTGGCGTCGGCGGAGAAGGTCTATGTGCCGAGTCTCGTGTTGGGGGAACTCTACTTCGGCGCGCGGGCTTCGGCCCAGAAGGACCGCAACCTCGCCCGAATTGACGAGTTCGCGGCTGCGAATGCGGTGCTGGTCCCAGACGTTGCCACGGCCCGGGAATACGGCGTTCTGAAGGCTGCGCTACGCGCCAAAGGTCGCCCCATACCCGAGAATGACGTGTGGATCGCCGCCATTGCCCAACAGCACGGCCTGACCCTGATTACTCGTGACGCGCACTTCCAGGAGGTTGAAGGCCTGGCCGTCGGAAGCTGGTGAACGCTGGTGCATTCAGCCCAACCGCAGCCTTGACGCGCTTCCGATTCTAAAAAGTACTGTCCCCGAAACTCCCGAGCCGTCGCTATCCCTACATTCCCTTGTGTCGTGGTGCGGAGTGGAGTAATCCAACCAGTCTGAAACCTGAGGGCGTTGCGTGGAGCGATGAATCGTTCCAGCGAGTTACGCCCATCGGCAGTCCCGTGGAAACCAACAGCAGCCGTTTCAACGACTCCGTTTATTCTGTAGACGACCGTGAGCCTGGTGTTGAAGGCACGCCCGTGCCCGTACGGGTTCTGCGTCACCTCTCGCAAGAACGAACGGAATTCTATACTCGGGAAAGCCTGCGTACCAAGCTCGACTGCAGGTGGAAAGTGCTCCTCAAACTGGCCCGCGTCGGGCGTGTCGGTCTCCGGTGGAGGGGTCGCGAAGTACGCCAGCAGCACTACGATTTTGGCGATCGTCTGCATTTCCGAGCTGTCGAATGTGAAGCCCTCGGCGCGCAGGAGGGAATTCAAGTCATAGACCGTGTACAGACGTCTGTCGCTAGTGATGGCGCACGGCGTGAAGCTGGCGTTGTACAGCGAGCCGTGGGTGGCCGCCACAAAACTCACGCCCGGAAGCACACTGGCCAGGAATGGATGTGGGGCACTAGCATACCAGTGTGTGATGGTGAGATGATCGAGCAGCGAGTCGGGGACACCGGTTGCATCGAAGACCGAGGTCAGGCGCGTCTCGGGGTAGGAAGCGGGGCCGCCGAGGCCGACGATGCGCTGATGGAATGCCTCAGCGTCTTTCGCCGTCGGAACGTCGCCGACCGAGTCAGACGCAGTCGGGGCCACGGCGTGTCCAGTGTCGACGGGAGTGCTTAGGTGAGCCGAGCCGGTATCGAGGGTGTCTACATTGGGTTTGCTTTCCTTGGCTTCGACGTCGTCATTCGCCCTTCGCCCCGATGCCAGTTCGGTCCCCGCGAGGACGGGGTCGTCCTGCTCCCGGCCCTCCAGCGCCGCACCCAAGCCGGCTGCTAGGTTCCTTCCGCCATTGCCCGGTTGCGGCCGCGGCGGAGGCGGTGCCCCGTGCCAGTCCATCAGGAAGCCATGATAGCCCCACCCCTCTTGAGGCTGCGGTGTGTAGTAGTAGTATTGGCGGGCAGCAGCCACGTGTGCATCCCGCAGAGCCTGCTCCGAAGGCAATAACGTTGCCAGTTTGGGGAGAACCACGACCGCTGCCAGCATGACGAGGACCATCGATCCGGACCGGCGGCGCGCAACGCCGCGAAGAGCAAGAACAGCCTGCATTCTACCCTCCTATGACTTCGGCCGTAACACTGCATACACCCACGGAAATGGCTGTGCCGGACAGGGGGATTTCGGGGACACATTTTCTCATTCCTAAGCGCGTCAGGACCGAACGGGCATCCGTCTTCATCGTCAAGAACATAGCCGGGCTGGGACGGAAGTCAAGGCGGGCGCGGAGCGCCCATTGGAGTTAGCAGTTAGCAGGTAGCAGGTAGCCGTTAGCAGATGTCGGACATTGCGGCCAACGGTCGCGGGACACGGTGCGCGGTTGACGTTTCAGGGTTTGCGGGCACGCGGACGGCGGGGCTTCGTGGCAGGCCGGTCGCGCGCAATCGGCGGTTCTTCCAGCACCTCCGCCGGTGTCTTTCTGCCGCGGTCCGTCCGGTCGAAGTCGGCGTCGATGCTGACCAGAATCAGGTTGTACTTCTCGGCAGCGACGTACTGGTAGGCGTCGTCGAAGTCGAGATGATGGCGCGTACGAACATCAAGGAGTCTGGTCAAGTCGCTAAGGCCTAAGCGTACCTCTGCGATTGCGGTGTCCTGCAGTACGTCGGTCACGAACTTCCCGAAGTCGTCATCCTTCCCGCCGTTCGTCAAGATGATGCCGATGCTGTGAATTGAGAAGTCAGTGATGGCGACATCGGCCAGCGGAATGACCTGAAGCAGATCGCGGGCCGCGGTCGCCTGCTCCTGTTGAAGGAGCATCTCCAACCAGACGTTAGTGTCGAGTAAGAGCTTTGCCAATTCGCCACTCGCTCGCCATATGCTGGAGCTCTACTGATGTATACTTGTTCCTCAGGTCGCTGAGAGCGCCGACCCAGTCGAAGCGCAGCTTATTGCGCATCGGACGCACCCGCCTCTGGCTCAGGAAGTCGACGAAGTCGGCGACTTCCTTCTGCAAATCCTCGGGCAATTCCGCGGTCTTCTTGATCACGTCTTCGATAGACTCCATATGTTACCTCACGCCAATCTAGCCCGGTTCGGACGGAAAGTCAAGGCCTTTCAGTGAGACTGTGAGACAGCAGCGAAAAGGCACTCCGGAAACGCGCGGGATTTGGGGACAGGATGTTCATTTTACTCCGAATCGCTCACGGCTCATAGGCCGAGGCAGCGGTTTAGCGGGACCAGGGTCTGTCATGTCAACATGCGGATCCGCGGGGCGGTGGCCCTGCGTCTTGAGTCCGGCCGGCCAACGGTTCAGCGCTTCTTCCCGCGGCTCGCCGTACCCGGTGAGAACCGCAGCCCGACCGACGCCCGTTCGGAATCGCCCAGCAACCCGTAGGACAGGTAGACGACGTCCAGCCCGAGGAAGAGGTTTGCGGCCAATTCGTATTCGTACCCGACGCCGAACGAGAATCCCGACCACGTGCCGAGGTGCGAGCCGGACTGATACCCGCCCCGTACTGAGAAACCTTGTCCGGCTGATGCACTACCGGTTGCCGCGCTGCCGTGAAGCCGAATGTACAGCTCGGCGCCGACCGACAGCACCGGCGTGAAATCCGGGTACACCGAAAGGTCAGACGTTACGATGAGGTGGTTCTCCGCAAACGGTACATTTACGGCCACGCCGGTGCGGAGATTGACCGGTGGGTATTCCCAATCGGCGATGAACCGGCGCGGCGGGCCGATGTGCAGCAGGCTGGCCCCGGCCGTGAAGTAGCGGACCGGCCGGTAGATGACTCCACCGTCAAACGAGAAAGCACCGGCCTGGAAGGAGTCAATCCGGCTGGCCACGTACTTTGCGCCGAGCCCGACCCCAAGGCCGGGCAGAGGCTGCCAGGCGAGGCCGGGGCCGAATGCGAGGTCCGACAGGCCAAACGTCCCGACCTCCTGTCCCAGTTCATCGCGCCGGATGTCGGACGTATTCAGGTATCCTCCGGCACACCCGGCTGCAAGGCCGTGACCGAGCGGGGCGACGAGACCGGCCGACGCATACGAAACAGACTGCACCAGCTTCATCATCGTGATGTCGGCACTGAACCCCGGGCCAAGCGCCAGCCCGGCCGGGTTCCAGAACAGGGCGTTGGCGTCGTCGGCAAGCGCGGTGTAGGCGCCGCCCATCGCGACCGGGCGCGCGCCAACGCCGATTCGCATGAAGGTGAAGCCGGTCGGCTGAGACCCGAGGAACCCGAGCGCGGTGCCGGCGGCAAGACCGACCAGCGCCAACATTGCGCGAAACATCCCAGCGAGTATAGGCGCGGCCGCCGCGCCGTCAAACCCCGGAAACCGGAATAGAACAACCAGTGGGGGAAGTGCAATAGACAGAGCAAGGGGAAAGGGGAAAGTGGAAATGACGAATGGCCGGACTTTGCCATTTCACCCTTCCACTTTCCACTTTGACCAACGGTCTTGCTTGACAGTTGCACTTTTGCGGCAAGAGTTTAGCGATGGCGGTTTCGCGGCCACGGGTGATTGCCGGCCTTGGCGCCGGCCTTGTCGTGCTTTCGTTCGCTTCGGTGATTATCCGGGTCACGCCCGCGCCCAGCATCGTCATCGCCGCCGGACGCATGGCCGTCGCGACGCTGGTCCTGACGCCATTCTTCTGGGCACGATTCCCGGCCCGCCGGGCTGAGTTCAAAGGGGTGGGACTATGGCCGGTGTTGCTTTCCGGCGTTCTGCTCGCCGTCCATTTTGCGCTCTGGATTGAGTCGCTCAACCGTACCTCGGTCGCGAGTTCGGTCGTCCTGGTCGCGATGAATCCGATATTCGCGGCCGCCCTCTCGCCGTTGATTCTGCGCGAGAAGGTTTCATGGCGGATTGGGCTCGCCGTGGTGCTTGGCATAGTCGGGGCAGCGGTGATTGCCGGGCCGCAACTCAGGTCCAGTGCGGTCACTGTGGGCAACCTGCTGGCTCTGGGCGGTGCCGCTTGCGCAGCCGGCTACCTGATGGCCGGTCGCCGCGTACGGTCAAGGCTGTCGCTTCTTTCGTACATATATGTCGTCTACGGGATCGCCGCGGTGCTACTGCTGGCCGCGATGCTTTCGACCGGGCAGTCGTTTACCGGCCACAAGTGGCAGGCCTACCTGTTCATCGGGTTGCTGGCGCTCGGACCCCAACTCCTCGGTCACACCAGTTTTAACTGGGCGCTGCGCTATGTCCCGGCCCCGACCGTCGCGATGGCTGTACTCGGAGAACCGGTTGGGACGACGATACTCGCGTGGCTGATTCTCCGGCAGGCGCCGACCACGTACGAGGCCATCGGCGGTGCGGTGATATGTGCCGGTATCTATCTGGCGGCGGCGGACGTTCCTCGTCTGTCCGAGCCGGCAGGCTGAGGAACCGGGCATCGGGAATCCACAGATTCCGCAGATTCCGCAGATGGTCTTGGAGACGAATCAGTTCTAAATGGGAATTGGGACTTGGTTATTGACCGTCGTCGTCGGCTGCCTATACTGAGGGGATGGACAATTACCTTCAGGCCCGCAGGCGCATGGTCGAGGAGCAAATCGCCGTCCGCGGCATCCGTGCCCCGCGGGTGCTTGCGGCGATGGTCGCGACACCCCGGCATCTCTTCGTGCCGGAGGGCCAGTGGCACCACGCGTACGAGGACCATCCGCTTCCGCTGGATGAGGGCCAGACGATTTCGCAGCCCTTCATTGTCGCCGCTATGACCGAGGCGCTTGACGTGACACCGGAGAGCAAGGTGCTGGAGATCGGCACCGGGTCGGGCTACCAGACGGCAATCCTCGCCCGTCTTGCCCGACTGGTCTACACCGTGGAGATTATCCAGAGTCTCTCGGTCCGGGCGCGGCTCGTGCTGCAGCGGATGGATCTGCGCAATGTCCGGTTTCGCATCGGCGACGGGCATCGTGGCTGGCCCGAATTCGCCCCCTACGACCGGGTAATCGTGACGGCCGCTGCGGAGACCGTCCCTTACCAGTTGGTAGAGCAGATGTCTGAAGGCGGGAAGATGATCGTCCCGGTCGGGCCGGTCGGCGCGCAGGTTCTGACCCTGGGTGTGAAGCACGGCACCAAGCTGGTCCAACGGCCTCTGATGGGCGTGGTATTCGTGCCGTTTGTCCACGACAGGAAACCCGCCGAGAACGGCCGGCCGTAATATGTTGACTGCCTCTGGTTTTGACCTATGATAGGAGCGGGTTCAGAGGAAAGGCTAAGGCTAAGGCGAAGGTCGAGCCGGCCTCAACCTCAACCTTTTCCCGTGGGGACCCCTTCCGTGTTGTTTCGGGGCGTAGCGCAGCTGGTTAGCGCGCTTGGTTCGGGACCAAGAGGCCGCTGGTTCAAATCCAGTCGCCCCGACTATTCTAGAGCAGCAGACGAAGTCAGAAGCCAGAAGCTAGAAGTCAGACTGCAGAAGTTCGGGCATTGCACCGCCAACGTACTTGACCACTAGAGCACTCTCCTCGACGAACCTTGCTCCGCCGGTTCTAATAACCAAAGAAGAAATCGAGAAGCGGGTGCGGGAGCTGGCCGGCGAGTTCTCAGCCGAGTACGCGGGTCGGGAGTTGCTGGTCGTGGGAATCCTCAAGGGCTCATGGGTGTTCCTCGCGGACCTCGTCCGGATGATGACTGTGCCCGTAATCATCGACTTCATGACCGTGTCGAGCTATGGCGCGAGCACAAAGACGTCGGGCGTGATCAAGATCGTGCTGGACCTGAAGTGTCCGATTGAGAACCGCGACGTTCTAGTGGTTGAGGACATTCTTGATTCCGGCCTGACCCTCAAGTACATCGTTGACAACCTGAAGCTCAGGAAGCCGAAGGGCCTTAAGGTTGTGGCGCTGATGGACAAGCCGGGCCGCCGGCGCGTGGACATCAAGGCTGACTACGTGGGCTTCACGGTGCCGGACAAGTTCGTCGTCGGGTACGGAGCCGACTACGCCGAGCGATTCCGCAACCTGCCGTATATCGGATACATTGAGGAGAATAGTGAATAGTGAATTGACGAAGGGCGAAGTGGAAAGTGGAAAGTGGAAAATCCCAAGTCGGGACTTCGCCATTTCCACTTTCTCCTTTCTCCTCCACAGAGGAACCAAAGACGAGAGGATGAGGTATGAAGGTTGAAGACCGGAGCAGGAGTCGCAAGGGCAAAGTGGGAAGTGGAAAATCCCAAGTCGGGACTCCGCCATTTCCACTTTCTTCTTTCCCCTTCAGGCTGCCGGCGCTACTGGCCGTGGCGCGGGGCGACGAGCCGGCCGATTTGATTCTGGCGAACGGCCAGGTCGTCAACGTCTTCACCGGTCAGGTGAGCCGCGCCAACGTCGCGGTCAAAGACGGCAGAATCGCCGGAGTTGGGCCGGAGTATCACAAGGCGCGTGAGGTTTTCGACCTTGCCGGCCAGTACGTGCTGCCCGGGTTCATTGACGGCCATATCCATATCGAGAGCTCGCTGCTGTCCGTGCGCGAGTTCGCGCGGCTGGCCCTGATTCATGGCACCACAACGGTCGTCGCCGACCCGCATGAGATTGCCAATGTGCTCGGCGTGGCCGGCGTGAAGTACATGCTGAAGGCCAGCGAAGGGATGCCGCTGGAGGTCTTGCTTATGGCACCTTCTTGTGTGCCGTCGACGAACATGGAGACGTCCGGCGCCTCCCTGACAGCAAAGGATACGGCCGCGCTGCTCAAGCTGCCCCGGGTCATCGGCCTGGCCGAGATGATGAACTACCCGGGCGTCGCTTTCGGCGATAAGGAAGTGCTGGCCAAGCTGCTTGCGGCAAAAGATGCAGGCAAGCCGATTGACGGCCATGCGCCGGGAGTAGTCGGCCAGCTTCTGCAGGCGTACATCGCGGCCGGCGTCGGCACGGACCATGAATGCGTCGGACCGCACGAGGCGTTGGAGAAACTGGGCGCGGGCATGAGGTTGATGGTGCGCGAGGGTTCGGCCGCGAAGAACATGACCGGGCTGCTGCCGGTCGTCAACGACTTCAACATGCGCCGGTGCTGCTTTGTTACGGACGACAAACACCCGGAGGAACTGCTTCACTCCGGATACCTTGATGCAACTCTGCGCAAAGCCGTTGCCCAGGGCATGAGCGCGGCGGCAGCGGTCCAGATGGTGACACTCAACCCGGCCGAGTTCTTCGGGCTCAAAGACAAGGGCGCGGTTGCGCCCGGGTTCGCGGCCGACCTCGTGGTCGTCGGCGACCTGCTTCGGTTTAACGTGCGGATGGTTCTTAAGAACGGCAAGCCGGTTGCGCAAGACCGGAAGCTGCTAGTGAAACTGCCGGACTTCAAGGACAAGAACGTAACCGGTACGGTGAACGTCCGCGACCTGACCGCCAAGAGCTTCGCCATCAAGGCCGAGGGCGAACTCTGTCGGGTCATCCGGCTTGTGCCTGACCAGATTATCACTGAGAAGCACGTGCTCGCGCCAACGGTGCAAAAGGGCATGGTCGTGGCCGACCCGGAACGCGACATCCTGAAGCTGGCCGTCATTGAGCGGCACAAGACAAGCGGTCGCATCGGCCTCGGCCTTGTGTCAGGCTTCGGCCTGAAGAAAGGCGCGCTTGCTACGACGGTTGCGCACGATTCGCACAACATCATCATCGTAGGCACGAACGACGTGGACATGCTCAAAGCCGCGAAGGAACTGAAACGGATGGGCGGAGGGTTCGTGGCGATTGCCGGCGGCAAGGTCGCGGCCAGCCTGCCGCTGCCGATTGCGGGCCTGATGTCGGACCGGCCCGCCGAGGAGGTGGCCGAGAGTCTTACGAAGCTGCTCGACAAGGCCCACGTCTGGGGCGCACGTGTGCCCAACCCGTTCATCACCCTGTCGTTCCTGGCCCTGCCGGTCATTCCCGAACTGAAGCTGACCGACAAAGGCTTGGTAGACGTGACCAGTTTCAAGATTGTCAGTCTCTTTGAGTAAGATTGGTACTGCTGCCCCCATATGTACCGAGCAGAATAGTGAATGGAGAACTGAGACCTGTGAAACTCGGGTTCGGATTTCACTATTCACCATTCACAATTCACTATTTCCTAGCCCGCTATAACAGGAGGCCATATGGCTAACGAGTACAAGAACTTCATCAACGGCAAGTTCGTGTCTGCGAAGTCAGGCAAGACCTATGAGAATCGGAATCCGGCGGATACCGACGACCTGATTGGTTTGTTTCCTTCGTCGGATGCGGCCGACGTGGCTGACGCCGTGGCCGCGGCCAAGGCAGCCTACCCGAAGTGGAAGGCGACGCCGGCCCCGGCACGCGGCGAAATCATGCGCCGGGCCACCGAGAAGCTGATCGCCCGCAAGGAAGAGTGCGCGAAGATGGAAACCCGCGAGATGGGCAAAGTGCTCAAGGAGACTCGCGGCGACGTGCAGGAGGCGATCGATACCGGCCTGTACGCGGCAGGGGAGAGCCGCAGGCTCTGGGGCACGGTCGTGCCGAGCGAGCTTGCGAACAAGATGGCCTATGTGACCCGGCAGCCGATGGGCGTCTGGGGCATGATTTGCCCGTGGAACTTCCCGATGGCCATACCTTCGTGGAAGCTGTTCCCGGCGCTCACCTGCGGCAACACCGCGGTCATCAAACCCGCGACCCTGACCCCGGCTTCGACGCACGAGTTTGTCGCGGCCATGGCCGAGGCGGGCGTACCCGCGGGTGTGGTGAATATCGTCTATGGAGCCGGCGCGGCAGTGGGCGAGGCGCTGCTGCAGAGCCCGGACGTCAGCGGTGTGTCGTTCACCGGCTCGTCTGAAGTCGGCCGACGCATTGCCGAGGTGTGCGGCAAGAGCCTGAAGCGCTGCTCGCTCGAACTGGGCGGCAAGAATGCGGAGATAGTGCTCGACGACGCGGACCTGGATTTGGCGCTTGAAGGCGTTCTCTGGGGTGCGTTCGGCACCACGGGCCAACGCTGCACCGCGACCTCGCGGCTCATCGTGCAGGCCGGGGTCTATGACAAACTGGTCGGCATGGTGGTCGAACGGGCGAAGAAGCTCAAGGTCGGGAACGGGCTAGATGAGAGTAACGAGGTTGGGCCGTGCGTGAGCGACGCCCAGCGCAAGACCGTCCACGGCTACGTCGAAATCGGCAAGAAGGAAGGCGCGACGCTGCTTTGCGGCGGCGAGCCGCTCAAGGGCGGCGCGTATGACAAGGGCTTCTTCTACAAGCCGACCGTGTTCGGCGACGTGACCCACTCGATGCGCATAGCGCGGGAAGAGATATTCGGGCCGGTGCTGTCGTGTATCAAGGTCAAGGACTTCGACGAGGCGGTGAAGGTGCTGAACGACACGCCCTATGGCCTGTCGTCTTCAATCTACACGCGCAATGTCAACCTGGCCATGAAGGCAATCGAAGTGCTGGAGGCGGGCATTACGTATGTCAACGCGCCCACCATCGGCGCTGAGTGTCACATGCCGTTCGGCGGAGTGAAGGACACGGGCAACGGCCACCGCGAAGGCGGCTGGACCGCGTACGACATCTTCTCCGAGCCTAAGACGGTCTACATCGACTACTCCGGCGCGCTGCAAAAGGCGCAGATAGACAACGCGGAGTACTAGTCCTAACGCTCAAACTACACCGGGGCGGTTCGTCCGCCCCGGTCTGTTACTGTCAGTGTTGATTGACCTGATTGGACGGCAGATCACGCGGGCCGCAGTGTCAAACGGAACTGCCAGTCCGATGAATACGAACTCGCGCGTCGGGCGCCAAGTGCCAACCAGTGCATCCCCGAAGTCCCCGACTGACCAGACCGAATGTTACCTGAGCAAGCCCGCTGGGACATTGGTCGGCGACGGTTTGACCAAATTAGATTGTAGGAAGCGCGGGCGCGAATTGGGTACTAGGTCAGGATGTGTCGCCGAAGTAACACTAGTGACTGCCCCGGACGCCAGTACTCTGGTGTCTGTTGCCGTAAGGCCAGGGACGCAAGCCCGGCAAGAGTCATCTGCGATCATCCGCGATCCGGCGGATGTCGTAGACCAGTGACTTGCCGCTGTCACCGGTGAACAGGAGAGTGAAACGGTGCCCGTCGCTTATGTAGTCGCGGTGCTCCCGCATGGGTCCGAACGACTGCGAGGACTTGCTCGAATCGCTGGTCATGAAGACGGCAATGGCCGGAAGGTAGTCGTCCAGCCTGGCTCGCCCTCGAGCGATCTCATAGCTTACATCGCGGAAAGTCCGACAAGGGGTAGTCCCGGTGTCGACAAGAGCCGCGGCCTCGCGGTACCGGAGCAGCACGAAGCGGTATCCGGAGATCCCGTGCTGTCGCACGAACTGCCCGGCTTGCTCCAGGTCCCGGACTTCCGGCGCGTTGCGAAGCGAGTCGATGTTCGTGATGCGGTAGAACTTGCCCGTGTCGGCGTAGTAGTACGCGCGACCCGGGAATTGCTGCATGAGCAGGAAGTCCTCGGCGCCTCGGTCCACGGCGTAGACCACGGGACCTTGGAGGTCCAGAGCATTGCCGAGGAAACACGTGCAATATAAGTCAGGGGCGACGAAAACAACGGCGTTCTTGATGCCCTTTTCCTTGACGCTGGTGCAGACCATCTTGTCCGCACCGAACCAATACCGGTTGCTGTACATGTGGAACAGTATCGGCAGTCCAACGACAGCGGTAGTGAAAAGAGATAGGACGCCCCCGATGGTAATCATGTTGCGTGCTTTGGCCTCGGCCTGAGCGCCTGCTGCTCCGCCGACAAATCTTGGGAACTCGATTAGTCCACGGGCGCTGAGCAACAGGATGGGCGCCAGACCTTCGTACAGAAACCGGGGGCCGAAGCAGATACGCTCGTACCAATAGAAAACGTACAAAGTCGGAATAGCGACAAACAAGGCCAACAGCACGTAGTCTGCTCGGTTGTGGGTGAACGTCAGGAAGAGCAGCAGAACAGGAAGCAGCCCGGGAACCGGTCCCTCAAAGAGGTACCGGTTGAGTGCGTTGAGGTTGTTGCCTGTATTTACGAGGCCCAGCAGCAGTGAGTGTGTAGGATACCCTCTGATGGGCCCTCGGAAGCCGAACCCCAAGTCTGGGTTGAAGTGCTCCAGCATGCCAAAGACCTTGTAGCCGGACAGCAGTGGATTACCCGTGGTCAGGTAGTTGTACAGGCCGCATGCCCCGACCCCTAGCAGGACTGGCACCACGAGAACAAGTAGTGCGGGCAGCGTCCTACCGTTTGACTTCAGGAGAAGGTAGATCGTGTAGCCGGCAACCGGAATGGAGAAGGCCAGAGCAGTGAGCGGCCGGATATTCAGCGCCATCGCCAGGGAAAGGCCGCTGAGAAGCGGATCCGCGAGACTCGATGGGAGGCGCACGCCGCGGAGGGGGCGGATCGTCCGGAACAGGAAGAGCAGGAAGAGCGACAGGAACAGCAGGCACGACGCATGATTCATGTACTCCGACGACATGAAGAGGAGGAAAGGCGAGACAGCGCCGAGCAGGGCCGCAATCCGTCCCGTGGTCTCGTCATAGATTTCCTTGCAGAGAAAGTAGAGCACGACTATCTCGGCCGCCCCGAGCACGGGATTGACCAACCACTCGGCGCGGATCAGCGTGCCCAGCGCCAGGAGTAGAGAGTGCCCGAAGGGGTATTGCGCATACGCGCTCTTCACGGTTCGTATGAAGCAGCCGAGGTGGAAGAAGTAGTCGTCGAATCGGGCGGGCAGGGTGACTCGGCCGGATGCGAAGATGCGGCCCTGGAAGACCTGTGCCGCGCCGTCCGTAACGTGGGGGATGTGATGAAACACCCGCCAGGATATCAGGTTGGTGACAGCCAATACGGTGCCTGACGTAAGCAGCAGGAAGTGGGCTGGTCTGAGCCGGTGCAGGAGGAACCTCAACGGCGGCCGCAGCAGGACCAGGCATCGCGCCAGTATCGGATAGCCCGCGACCAGCAGTAGCACAACAGCGGTGCTGGCAATGGCGAGATAGGCGACCGACGGTCGCATCGATATGCCGAAGGCCGTCTGCGGCACCAGTGTGAATACGAAACCACAGACGGCGAGACCGGCTACGGCGAGGTGCGTCCGGGATTCGGCAATCCGACCCAGTAGCATGCGTCCGGTTCGATGAACGACAAGCAGGACGAATATCAGGGCAGCCGGCATGAGCCAAACCACCGGGAATGGAACGACCAGCCGCAGGCCGTGCAGCCAGGGCAGTATCCTCACAAGTGGCGTCGGGGCCAGCAGCACGAGTTGGCCGTATCGGCTGATGGAAATGGATTGCAGTCGTCCAAACGATGCGGACATGCCGCAGAGAAACAGAGCGAATATGGTCAGCGCGACGCGACGTGCGGCCATGAGTATCGGCTAGCCGTTCTCTCAGACACTGCTGCCGGGATAGTTGCGGGTTCTCGGAGGTGATGGCTGCTTTCGGACTCAGTCAAGGTCGGATCCAGTCCGCACGGTCTGTCAGCTGTTGCATTGGAGAGTATGCGGAAACATCGGTCCGGTTACGGTTGACCGTGTGCAGATCCCGCTTCCCGCATTCCTGGTCCGAGTCAGGCAGTCGGTGAATCCAGTCTCGTTCACGCCTGAAGTGTATGCGGGTCCATGTCCGCTGTCAAGCGGACGGAGAATGCTACGGCGAAGGCGGCTGGACCGCGTACGACATCTTCTCCGAGCCGAAGACGGTGTACATCGACTACTCCGGCGCGCTCCAGAAGGCGCAGATAGACAACACGGAGTACTAGGTCCCGACGCAGAATCGAACCGGGGCGGCATGTCCGCCCCGGTTGCCTGTATAGGTGCGCGGGCGGCGTTCTCGGTGACGGGCCGTGAAACCGGCATCTGAGCGAGAGAGTCCAATAATGTGGTGTGGGTTGGGCGGTTCCATCGGCTGTCAGAGCGTCCGACCGCAGACATAGCTGGCCCCGCAACCGGGACGGCAATGGACAGAGCAACTTGGAGGGCAACTCGGGAAGCAACTCACCGAGCAACCGGGAGAGCAACGGTCAGAACTGCGGGGAGAGCAACGAGGACAGCGACTCAGACCGCAACGGTCAGAGCTGCCGGTGGGGCAACGGGTAGAGCAGCGGAGCGAACAACGGGGACAGCAACTCAGCCAGCAACCGGGCAAGCGATTCCGAGGGCAACCGGAACAGCAACGGGGAGAACGACCTCCACCACAATGGACAGAGCAACGGGGATGGCAACTGGGACTACTGCGGGGGGAATGGCGGAGTGGAGTTTCTGCAAGGCCCGATAAGGGCTTGTGAAGGCGGAAGTTAGGACGCCGACGGGCTTGATGGACCTGTATCCTGTGGGTAAACTCCCGTGTGCCAGAGTGGCCGATGGAGGCCAAGGTTGAGATCAAGGCTAAGGCCGAAGCGACGCAGACCTCAACCTCGACCCTAACCTCAACCTCATTGCCCGCTTCCTGCGCCCGCTCTGCTCCCGCGTGCCCGTCACTTCTGACTTCTGGTATCTGCATTCTGACCTCTGACTTCGTCTGCCTGACTTCACGTTTGTCCCGGTCTGGCCTTGACTCGTGGTCCGGGCGTCCTAGGAGTCTGTCGGAGAACTCACTTTGATCGGGCAAGATCTCGTCGGTTTTGGTCTGGGAAAGAGTTGGCCGGCGTGGTCTCCGGTTCGTCGGCTGCCAATTGCTGACTCCAAGGTAGTCTCACGAAGGGTTCCCGCGGTTTCGTCTTCCTTAGGCTAAGGCTGCCTCCCAGCCATACCGGAAGATCTTCAGCAGATTGTGCGTCAGGCAAATCAGGTCAAACTCATACCGCACCTTCTCCGTCCCGCGCAGCAGGAATCTCCGGAAACCGCGCACCTCTTTGATCTGCCCGATCACCGGCTCGGCAATCGCTTTGCGCTTGGCATAGGTACAACGCCCTTTGATAGTCCGTAGCTTGCGCGCCATCCGTTCTTTGATCGTCAATCCCTTCGGTATCCGACCCCGGGGCGCCGGAGGCGGCGCTTCACCATGTTTCAGACGCCCAGTCGCAATGTAGGCATCAATCCCTTCTCGCCTCAAGAACTCCACGTTCTCATCACTGTAATAACCGTTATCCAACGACATCTGCTTCGGACACAAACCGCTCAAGTTGGCCTTTATGCGCTCAACCATCGGTTCCACCTGGTGCTTGTCATTACACTCCTGAGTCACCCCGGCGGCAACGATGACCTGATACTCTGAGTCCACTGCCACCTGGCCGTTGAAGGCCTGCTCGAAGGCCTTGGTCGCCCCGTCTTTCATGATCCGGGAATCAGAATCCGTGAAGTTGCGTTGCGCCTTGGGCTTCACGGCAACGTCGGCGACTGTCCCCGGCTTACTCGTCTCTTGGTCCGATACCACCGGGTCTTGCTGCCGAGCCTCTGCTTCCAAAGCCAGTTTCGCTTCCTGAATCTTCTTGAGCCGTTGCTCTCGGAAACGCAGCTCGGCCGGCAGCTCATCTCCCCGCTTACCCTTGCCATAGCGAACGTCTTCTGCCTCATCAGTAGCTTGAGCCTCAGCCAGCAGGCGCGCGATCTCGGCCTGCAGTTCGTCGCTCCGCTTCGCCATGTACTCGTAGCTCATCGCCTTGTGTTTGGAGGCATTGGCCTTAACCTTCGTGCCATCAAGCGCCACATGGCCCAACTTTACCAAACCCGCCTTCTGACATAATCTCAAGACCTGCAGGAAGATGCGGCTCAAGGCTATCAGATGACGCTTACGGAACTCCGCTATCGTATCGTGATCCGGGTATTGGTTGGCACTGAGCACCCGAAATGGAATCACGTCGTGGGTGCTCTTCTCAATCTTCCGGGAACTGGGGACACCGACGCAGTAAGCATAGAGAATCAGCTTGACCATCATCACCGGATGAAACGAGGCCTGGCCGCCCTGCGAGTTGTCATAGGCATCGATGATCTCGGACAAATCAAGCGTATCGACAACATCGCTGATGAAATTGGCCAAGTGAGCCTGCGGCAGCCACTCCCGCAGTGACGGCGGCAGGAGGAAATCCTGATTCGGATCATAGTCTCGGAAACGTTGCGTACCCATAGCTATTAGACCATGAAATCGCCACCTCGTTGCGGGCCGCGGAGGTTCTCCGACAGACTCCTAGAATCATCAAAAGGAGCTATACATGCCCCAAGTGAAGAATGAAGTCATCCAGATGATTGAGCGGCTCCCCGACGACGCCGGCATCACGGACATCATGGCCGAGCTCTACTTCCGGCTCAAGGTCGAAGCCGGGCTGAAGGAACTGGACGAGGGCAAGGGCGTCACGCAGGCCGTCGCTCGCGACCGACTCAAGAAGTGGCTCAGCTAGTTTGGTCCCCGTCCGCGCTGACCGACCTGGCTGAGGTCTGCGACTACATCGGCCGGGACTCTGAACACTACGCCAAGCTGTTCGCCGAACGCGTCTTCTCGGCCGCGGAGATGTTGGTCCTGTTTCCGGAATCAGGCAGAATCGTGCCCGAGTACGACCGACGCGACCTCCGTGAACTGCTGTTCCAGAACTACCGGATAGTCTACCGCGTCAAAGGAAGTGAAGTCCAAATCGCCGCAGTCGTGCACGGTGCGCGGCTCCTTCCTGACGTCTGGGAGAGCGAAGAACCGCCCGTCACTCGCGACAAGCCGCAGTCCGAAGACTGACATGCCCGTACTCTGCAAATCGGCAATCGCCAATCGGCAGTTGGAAATGCAAGTGCCCTCTGCCGTGCTTCACGGCCGGGTCTCCCAAGCGCAGTTCAGCCATGCGGTGCATGACCGTGCGTGCTTGACTCGCGGGTGGATTCGGAGTAGAACTTCACCGTGGCCAACAGCACTTGTCCCGAGGGCCTCGGGCCGCTGGAGATAATGACTCCCGCAGAATTGCTTTAGGAGGCAACGCATGAGCGGAACAGCAGAGAAGCACGTCCGGGAAATCCAGAGATTGGCCGCGGCCGAGTTCCCAAATGACCCGGCGATGCAGCAGGTGCACGTTGCGCGCAAGCTCATCGCACAAGAGGCCAGGCGCAGGGGAATGACGCTGCTCGAGTACGTCGCCTCACTGCGTCGGCACGCCCGCCCCACACCGAAGGCACATGCCGTCCGTTGAGAGGATGATGCCCGCCCGGTTCATCCATCCGTGCTCTGCAAATCGGCAATCGTCAATCGGGAATGTGATGGCCGTGAGCGAGCATCCCGCGATCGAATCCGAGCCATCGGCCTTGGGCGGAAGCGAGACAATGTGTTCCCGAAATCCGACCCATCACCGCGTCAATAGCCACAACATAAAAGGTCAGTCGAGACGCCTGCTCGTTGTAGCCCTGGTCGCAGCATCGTTGTCCTGGAGCAGCGGGGCGGCTGCTGGGCAGTATTCGAGGACCCTTCATGGAGCGTGCACTCCGCTTCCGATTGACACTTTCACATGCTGGGTACGAACCTACGGCGGCTCTCACGGCGACGCTGGCATGTCTGTAAGAAGAACTAGTGATGGCGGATGCATACTCGTCGGTTCAACGTGGTCGTTCGGCGCCGGAAGCATGGACATCTGGTTGCTCAAACTTGACTCTGCAGGTGACACCTCCTGGGCCAGAACCTATGGGGGGCCGTCGCTGGACCAGGCGTACGACGTCAAACAGACCTCTCATGGTGACTACATCATATCCGGGTGCGTGGCGGAATCCACCGGGCCCCAAGCCTGTCTGACAAGGGTAAAGGAAGATGGCGATCTTCTCTGGACAAGGGAGTACGGACTTGGAGTGGCGTATTCGGTTCAGCCGACCAGCGACGGAGGATTCATTGCTGGCGGCGAGAATCAGACCTCAATGCGCGGAGACTTCTGGCTGATAAAGGTCGACGCCGACGGCGATACGGAATGGACGAGGACCTATGGTGGCACTGACGATGACTTGGGATGGTCCGTCCAACAGGCGTCGGACGGCGGGTATGTCTTGGTGGGACAAACTCAGTCTTTTGGCGCAGGGTGGTGGGACGTCATGTTGTGGAAGGTGGACGCCGAGGGCAATACGCTGTGGGTGAGGACCTACGGCGGACCGAGGTATGAGGTTGGATTCTGGGACTGCCTCGACAGAACTTCCGATGGCGGCTACGCAATCGTGGCGCTGACGGGTTCCTTCGGCGTCGGCGGAGATGCGTGGCTCATCCGAACCGACGAGAATGGAGACTCCCTGTGGTCGAGGCTCTACGGCGGCGAGCTCAATGATGGAGGTTATTCGGTACACCAGACGCTCGATGGAGGGTTTATCGTTGCGGGCACAACTGGCTCACTTGCACCCGCTGACAGCAATGATCTGTGGTTGGTGAGGACTAGTTCGACCGGTGAACTGCTCTGGCAGGGGGCCTACGGCGGTCGCCGAGCCGAGGAAGGCTTCTGCGTCACACAAACACGGGACTCAGGCTATGTCGCTACCGGGTGGACAGCTTCTTTTGGTGCCGGAGGTGCGGACGTCTACGTGGTCAAAGTGAAAGAGCCCCCGGTAGGCGTCGCGGAGCAGCCGACGGCATACGCCTCACGTCCGGCTCCGAACGCCACCATCGTCCGCGGCGTGCTGTCCCTGCCTCAGGCGTCAGGCGTGAAACGTGGAGCCTCAAGCGTTCTCCTCGACATCTCCGGCTGCAAGGTGCTTGACCTCGTGCACGGCACGAATGACGTGAGTCAGCTCGCGCCCGGCGTGTACTTTGTCCGTGAAGAGCCACAAGCCGCAAGCCCCGAGCTACGAGCAGTCTGGAAGGTCGTGGTGACGAGGTAGATAAGAGAGTAGTAGGGGAGCAGAGCGAGATTCGAGCAAGGGCGGGCCAAAGCCCGCCCTCTGCATCATAGGCGCCGAAGAACGTCTGCTGCCGTGACTGCTGACGAGAGCCGGCCGCTGCGGGTTCCCGCGATCAAACGTCGGGGCGGCAGGGGCCGCCCCGGGTGTTCAAGCAGCCCGTGTTCTAAGGCTGCGGAGGCAAAGGCGGCGGTTCCGGCCTGCCGGAGTCGGTCTTGTCGGGCGGTTCGTTCTTGCGAGCCACGCGGATGATGGCGAAGCAGGCAAGCATGGCGAGGCCGATGAATCCGAAGATGAGTCCACCTTCGTCGACTTTGCCACCCCCTGCGAGCTCTGCGACAAACAGGGCGAGGCCGAAGGCGAAGAATATCGCACCAGTAATCATCAGGCCGTAGTAGTTGCCTTTCTGTTTCCGGGGCGGGGGCGGCATCATGCCTTGTTCTATCATCTTCATCCGTTCCTTGTGGCGCCGGCCGACGACCGCCATGATGATTGCCATTGCGGCGATGACCGAGATTATGGGCACCGCGAAGACGATGGCGACGACTACTATCCCGGTGATTGAGCTGAAGAAAGACGATGGGTCCACGTTACGCTCCTCTCACTAGTTGATTACGGACACTGGCGCAGCCGCATCGGCAAGGCGGTTCGCGTGCGGCGCGCGGACTATGATTTCGTCCATGACCAGGCGCGGGCGGTCGGCCGTAGACACGACCTCCGGCCAGAGAATCGGAATTGAACCGCCAAGACGCCAAGAACGCCAAGCATAGACCGGCACTTCCGGCCGAATCCGGCTTTGTGTCTTTGTGCCTTTGTGGTAGATTCCTGTCTCGGTTTTCAGGTCCGGCATCAGGCCGGTCGCGCGCGGGCTCCCGGCGCTCCCGTTGATGCCCAGCGCGGCCAGCGCCCCGAGCAACAGCAGTCCAGACACTGCGAATAGAAGGGTTGGTTTCATGAGTACCTCTTTACGTTTCGCTTGCTGCATTTCAACCTATACGACGCCGGCGCTTGCGTCTTTGTTGCGTCCGATGTAACATTCGGGGCCGGCCGGCGTCTTATGTCCGAATACGTGGAGAGCGCATCTGAAGAAGCCTTGGTCAGTCGCTCCGCCCGGGGCGACGAGCAGGCGTTTGGGGTGCTCGTGGAACGCTATAAAGGAATGCTATACTCAATGGCTTACCGGCTGATGAAAGACCGCGGCCGCGCTGAAGACGCGGCGCAGGAGAGCTTTATCAAGGCCTGGGCGGCGTTGCCCGGGTTCAAGGGCGAGTCCAAGTTTTCGTCGTGGCTGTACCGGATATGCTACAATACCTGCATCAGCGAGCTGCGGAAGAAGCGGCCGGAAGTCGAACTCGACGAGGCGATGGGCCTCGGAGTCGAAGGGCCGGCGCAGGAGTTCAGGAACCGTGATATCCAAGCCGTGATCCACGACGAGGTCAGCCGGCTGCCCGATGACTACCGGGCCGCGCTGACGCTTTTTCACTTCAACGGCCTGTCGTACGACGAGATTGCCCGGCTCGCTCACAAGCCGATGGGCACGGTGAAGGCTCAGATACATCGAGGCCGGGCCCTGCTCAAGGCGCGGTTGCTTGAGCGCGTCGGCTGGGACGACTTGAAAGAGGTGATGTGGCAATGAACTGCGACGAAGCCAGACGGTCGGTACAGGATTATGTGACGCGCGAGCTCAGCCCGGAAGACCGGCGGTTGTTCGACGCCCACCTTGTGGAGTGCGCGGAGTGCCAGCGCGAGCTGGCTTTAATGACGGCGGTTGTCTCTACGCTCGATCATCAGCCGGTGCTGGAGCCGTCACCGGAGTTCAGTGCGCACGTGCTCAGCAATTTGCCAAGGCAGCGGGAGTTTGCCCCGAGTCCGTGGTGGTCGCTGACGCTGGCGCCGGTCCTGGCCGGACTTGCGTGGCTGGCGCGCGGGCCGGTCGAGCGCGGTCTAGAGACGATTTTCGGCCGCTCCGGCCTGAGTCACTTGTCGGTGCCGGCGGTGTCTCTCCAGCAAGCTGGGATCGCGGGCCTGGCCGTCGCGCTCGCAGGGGTGGCCGTCGCGGTCGGCGCGGGAGCGTACGTGTGGCAGGTGTACTTACGCGACTAGGATGCGCGAGTTTGCAGTCTGCAGGTTGCAGTTTGCAGTCAGTAACCAGTGACCAGTTCGCAGTGCCTAGCGTGGCTTGTCGCACGAACGTGCTATAGCGCCGAACACCAGCGTTAGTTCTTTGGCCTCATGCCACAATACTGCCGCCGCAGTCCGGTGTTCAGGTGCCGCCGCAACCATCATCTGTAGCCAATGCTTGGTTTCGCGCGCCTCTTTGACGCAAATTCCGATCTTATGTCGGAAATCCTTCTTTGATTCAGCCTCATCCGCCTCGCAGTAGTTGGCTCCAACACTGGTAGCTGCCCTGACGAGCTGACTTACCAGCGGTTTCGTCACGGGGTTCTCGCGCACTTGGTGCGCGAACTTGATGACATCTATCCCGAACTTGGCGGTCCTCGCCTCAAGATCCTGGCGAGGTTTCTGTCCGACCGTTGCGAGCGCCTCCGCTACTGCAAACTGCCAACTGCAGACTCATTTGATGATCCCCAGCCAGTCGCCCAGCAGGAACTGCAGCCGGCCGATGAAGAGCGAGATGCGGGCCATGACCGTGTAGCCGAAGGACGCGCCGAACCCGACCATGATGAAGATGATTCCGGTGTAGCTCAGAGGTTTGAGCACGCCCTTGCGTGGGGCCGAGAAGAAGAAGTAGCTGATGGTCGCAATCACGCCGACGAGGATGATTATCGCCCAGAGCGCGGTGTCCCAGTGCGCGAAATGCGCGCGGGTGATGATGGTCGCCTGTAACTGTTTGATGAGTTCCGCGTCAACCGCGCGCGGGATGCTCGTTCCACAGGCGTAGCCGAGCAGGATGGCAATGGGGATGCGCACCAGCCACGATATCCTAGGGATGAACCGGGTGAAGAAGAGCGCGCCGACGATGGCAATGGCGATGAGCCACACTTTGGTCACAATGCTCGGATTGTGCGCGACCGGGTCGAACAGGGTCGGCACGAGCACGCGATGCCAGTAAAACGTGATGGCATAGCCGTTGGCAATGCCGACATAGAGGTGCTCGGCGGCACGGTAGAACGGGTTTTCGCGGTACAGGAACGAGAAGATGGCGAGTGTCAGGATTGCCGCAATCCAGACCCAGGGGTCGGTGGCGATGTTCATGACTTCCTCCTGCGGCTGGAGAAGAACGCGATGTTGCCGATGATGATGAACGCCATAATGGCGAGGTGGGCAGAGGTCTGTGATGACATCGACTCGGTGCCGCGATTGCGCAGGCCCCAGTCCATCTTGCCCTTCGTCATCCGTTCCATCACCAATTGTTCGTATTCGGCCGCGCCCTTCATGCCGGCGAGCATGCCGACGAACTGACCGGAGTTGACGTATGGGTAGTAGTCCGCAGCCGAGACCGCGGTGATGCCGCAACTGAGGTGGACGCCAAACTGAGTCTGGGCATAGACGATCCACGAGAGGGGCATGGCTGAGGCCGCCACCGACACGAGGACTCCGACGTCGTCGTAGTTGCGGATGCCACGCATTATCGGCAGGCTCTCGGTCCCGGAGCCGTAGTAGTCAACCGGGAACACGTTGGTGATACGCTCGCCCATGCCGAGCATAACGGTCAGGGCAGGCGTGGTCCAGCCCCAGTATACGTAGTCCTCGCCGTTGATGACCGAGTCCTCGTGAGTCGTCGCGTGCGCGTTGAACTCGGCCGCAACCTGGCGCAAGGCTTCTTCACCGAGGCCGAGGCCGTAGACCTGCATGGCGAGCACGCCGGCGGGCCGCTTCGTCGCGAAAGCGTGCCGCAGCAGGGCCACGACCATCGGCTGAAGCTCGGCGCGGGTGTCGGGCGTGAAGTCGACGGAAATCACGAGCGCCTTCTCAGCCGGCATCGTGTCGATGTAGCTGAAGAGCTTCTCGACCGGCGACGTCGGCTTGGGCTTGATTTTGAAGGGCAACAGCAGCGGGACCATCACTACGATCCAGACGACGAGATAGATCCAGCGTCGGTCAATCGCCAGGAGCTTTGTCCAGAAACTCACTTGCCACCCCCGCCGCCCAGCCAGCCGCGCTCAACGCCGATGATTATCTTCAGTGACGTGGCAAGACTGCCAAGCGCGACGCCGAAGAGGATGCCGCGCTTTGAGGCCACGTTCGGGACCGCCAGAATCCACTCGGCGAATGCGGGCAGCTCCCGGTGAATCAACCGCCCCAGCGGCACAGCGCCGAGCATCAGGATGAACGCGGCGACCAGCAGCAGCGTTGCCTCAAAGGTGCGGGCTCGGAAGGCGCGGTACGCGGCCGAAGCCATGAAGAATGCGAGCATCGAGAACATCGTGGCCGCGAGCGGGACCATCATGTTCGAGAAGATGGTCTGGATATGGAACGAGAAGCCGCCGATGTGGGTCGGCAGGATGCCGGGCCGGTTCGGGTCAATGCCGCCGAACACGCCGATGACGGCAGTCAGGAGCAGCGCGACGAGGGTTATCCAACTGTACTGCCAGAAAGTCGACTTGCGCTGTATCTTCATCAGGTGATGCTGGACAATCGAGCCGACGCCCAGCACCAGGCTGAATGCGGCGAGAATGCGCTGGACATCGTTGCGCATGACCTCGTCCACGGCTCGGACTGCGCCGTGAGGGACAAAGAAAGCAAACGCGCCAAAGAGGCCGGTCAGGAGCACAAGAATCAGGGGGATTCGTCGTTGCATCGTTCCTCCTCGCTATAGGAATCGGTCGACAGATATGTTGGCCAGCAGCGCGAGCAGCGTGCCGAGCAGGATCAGGCCAACGATGATTGCCTTGGAGTAGTCCTGTGCCTTGATTGCCCCAAGGAGCAGGGGTTCGCGCGACAGGTAGGCGGACGCCGCGTAGAGTTCTTCTCCCATGAGGGTGTAGTCGCAGGCGGTGATGAAGAACGGCAACTGGGAAATGGCGTCGGTGCCTGCTATCTGGACCGCGCCGGTCGCGGCGCCGGTCTCCGCCAAAATCAAGGACTCGGCATAGAACATTCCGATGAGGAAGTTGGTGGCTGGCTTCTCGCGGCTCATGATGCCGTCAACCGCGGCAGCGTACGCGAACTGCTGGTCGGTGACAAAGAAGACGATGTCCTTGTTGAACGCGTCGGGCCGGCCCGCGGTCGTGTAGGATTCCTTCACGATTTCCCGTGCCACGGTATAGACGATCGCGTCGGCAGTGGGAACGATGAGCGGCGTGCCGAACTTCGCCGTCTTCTTGGCGACCTCGCCGAGGATGTTGAGTGATGCGATGGTTGCCACGTCGGAGATCGTTGAGATGCCCGGGATGTAGAGTGTGGGGCGGCCCATCTCGGTGGCGCGGCCCAGGGCTTCCTCGACTGCGTCCAGCCCGGAGATGCGGCGGATGAACAGGTTCGGGTCCTTCTTGGCCCGGTTGATGTAGTAGACGAACAGGAATATCAGGACGGCGGTTCCGACCAGGGCCGGCAGGGTCTCGGTGTCGAACCACTGCGGAGAGGCCGTGGCAAAGGCCGAGGATTCGGACTCGGCGGTCTCGGCTAGCGATGCGGCGATGACTCTGTACTGATACGATGCGCCTGTCTTCGCTCCGTCATCGGTGAACTGCGTGGCCAGCCGCCCTACGAACCCGAGGGTCTCCCATTCGGCTGCGCCCTGGGTCTGGCGCAGTACGCGATAGCTGACGATGGTTGTGTCGGGTGAGCGCGTCCACGTGACGGCAATCTTCCCGCCGCCGTCGTTCGGCACGTCGCGGGCGGTGACGTTGCCGGGCGGGGAGATGCTGCCAAGAAGCAGCGCCACAAAGCAGGTAAGTATCAAGGGGCCTCCTCGTCGATGCCGGAGTCCGGCATCGGGAAAGAATAGCTGGGTCTCATCTGCGTTTCACAAGAAGGGGACGGTCCTGCCGCAGATTGTCCCCGGTTCTGACTGCAAAGGTCAGTCTATTGAATATCACGTGAGGGTCAACAAACGCAGGCGGGGCGACGGCTACATGGTCCAGCGCTGGCGCTCGCGTTCCATCTGAGCAAGATAGCGTTTGGTAACGCCGGTTGGGTAATCACCGTTGAAGCAGGCCGTGCAGAATCCCGGCACTGTCGAATCGCCGCGCACCGCAGCCACAACTCCGTCGTAAGTCTGGTAAACGAGCGCGTCGGCGCCGACGAACTTGCGGACCTGCTCGGGCGTCCGGTTCTTGGCCGCGAATTCGCCGCGCGTCATCATGTCGATGCCGTATACGCACGGGAACCGGAGCGGCGGGGCGGTGATGGCGAGAAAGACCCTGCGCGCGCCCGCATCGCGTACCATCTGGACGATTTCGCGCGAGGTCGTGCCGCGGACTATCGAGTCGTCGACCAGCATCACGTCCTTGCCCTGTACCTGCGAACGGACCGGGTTGAGCTTCTGGCGGACTGAGAGGATGCGCCGCTCCTGGCCGTGCATGATGAAGGTGCGGGCGATGTAGCGGTTCTTTATCAGCCCTTCGCGCAGTTGGATACCGAGCGCCGAGGCCAGCGAACTCGCGGCGGGGCGGGCCGTGTCCGGAACCGGCACGATGACGTTGGGCTTCACTCCCTGACGCGAGACCTCAGCCGCAAGGCGCTCCCCAAGGCGCAGCCGGGCCTCGTAGACCCCGATGCCGTCGATCACGGAGTCGGGCCGGGCGATGTAGATGAACTCGAAGATGCAGGGACGGGGCGTGCCGGGTTCGAGCTGGTTGCGATGCACCTTGCCTTTGAAGTCCACGAATATCGCTTCACCGGGTTTCACATCCGTGAACTCGCGGAACCCGAGGCGGTCAAAGGCAACGCTCTCTGAGGCGAACGCGAACTCGCGGCTCTTCTGCGCGAAGGCGAGCGGCCGGACGCCGAACGGGTCGCGGAACGCGAGCAGGCCGTGGCCGTGGATAAGCCCGACGACCGAGTAGGCGCCGTGGACCCGGTCAAACACGCCCCGGACTGCCCTGAACACCGAGGCCGGGCTGAAGCGGTTGAGGTTCGTGTGGTCCAGTTCTTCGGCAAACACGTTCAGTATCGATTCGACATCGGAGAAGCTGGTCAACTGGCGGAAGTCCTTGCACATCAGCTCGCGGCGCAGGTCGTGGTAGTTGGTGACGTTGCCGTTGTGGGCCATGGCGATGCCGAACGGGTGGGTGACGTAGAACGGCTGGGCGTCCTCGGCCGAGCCGGGACCGACGGTTGGGTAAAGCACGTGGCCGATGCCGGTCGAGCCGGTCAGGCGCGAGAGGTTTTTCTTGTTGAAGACACTCCCGACTGTGCCATTGCCCTTTTTCAGATGGAACGTGACGTCGGACGTGAGGACCCCGGCCGAGTCCTGTCCCCGGTGTTGGAGCGCGAGCAGACCTTCTACAAGGTCGGTCCCGACGTCGTGTCGGGTCATCAAGCCGATTATGCCACACATAGTTGTATACTACCGGCGAGCGGAGGCAAAGTCAAAATCAGATTTAGAGGTCGCGGGAGCTACTAGAGCCAGCGCTGGCGCTCGCGTTCCATCTGAGCAAGATAGCGTTTGGTGACGCCGGTTGGGTAATCACCATTGAAGCAGGCGGTGCAGAAGTCCGGAACGGCCGAGTCGCCGCGTACCGCAGCGACCAGGCCTTCGTAGGTCTGATAGATGAGCGCGTCCGCGCTGATGACCTTGCGTATCTGCTCGACCGTTCGGTTCTTGGCTACGAAATCGCCACGGGTCATCATATCAATGCCGTACACGCAGGGGAACCGGAGCGGCGGGGCGGTGATGGCAAGGAAGACCTTGCGCGCGCCCGCATCGCGTACCATCTGGACAATCTCCTTGGATGTCGTGCCGCGGACTATCGAGTCGTCTACGAGCATCACGTCCTTGCCCTGCACCTGCGAACGGACCGGGTTGAGTTTCTGGCGGACGGAGAGGGCGCGGCGGTCCTGGCCGTGCATGATGAAGGTGCGGGCGATGTAGCGGTTCTTGATCAGGCCTTCGCGCAGTCCAGTGCCAAGCGCAGAAGCCAGCGAGCTGGCAGCAGGGCGGGCCGTGTCCGGAACCGGGACGATGACATCGGGCTTTACTCCCTGGCGTGCGACCTCAGCCGCGAGGCGCTCCCCGAGGCGCAGCCGGGCCTCGTAGACGCCGATGCCGTCAATCACGGAGTCGGGCCGGGCGAAGTAGACATGTTCGAAGATGCAGGGCCGGGGCGTTCCGGGGGCTACTTGTTCGCGGCGCACTCTGCCTCGGCAGTCCACGAATACGGCTTCGCCGGCCGCCACGTCCGAGAAGTGACGGAAGCCGAGGCGGTCGAACACGACGCTTTCCGAGGCAAAGCCGAACTCACGACTTCTCTGTGCGTATGCCAGCGGCCGGATCCCGAACGGGTCGCGAAACGCGAGCAGGCCGCGGCCGTGGATGAGCGCGACGACCGAATATGCGCCGCGGACCCGGTTGAACACGCCGCGGACTGCCTCGAACACCGAGGCCGGGCTGAAGCGGTTGAGGTTCGTGTGGTCCAGTTCTTCGGCAAACACGTTCAGAATCGGTTCGACGTCGGAGAAACTGGTGAGCTGGCGGAAGTCCTCGCACATCAACTCTCGGCGCAGGTCGGTGTAGTTGGTGACGTTGCCGTTGTGCACCATGGCGATGCCAAACGGGTGGTTCACGTGGAAGGGCTGCGCGTCTTCGACCGAACCCGGGCCGATGGTCGGGTAGCGAACCTGGCCGATTCCCGCGCTGCCGGTGAGTCGCCCGAGGTTCTTCGGGTTGAAGACGTGCGCGACTGTGCCGTTGCCCTTCTTCAGGTGGAACGTGCCGTCGGACGTCAGCACTCCGGCTGAGTCCTGGCCTCGGTGCTGAAGCGCCAGTAGACCTTCAACGAGGTCAGAGCCGACTTCGCGCCGGGTGAGGAGTCCGATTACGCCGCACATGGTTCAATGATACGAAGCCCGGAGGCGAAAGTCAAAACGAGGCAGACGGAGAAGACATCCGCAGATTTCGCAGATTACGCAGATTCAAACCGCCGACTGGACACTGGTAACTGGAAACTGGAAACTGGAAACTTCCGCGGCCCGCGGGCTAAATACCTCGGCCGTCGAAGTCCGGCGTGTAGTCGCGGGAGGCGGAGGATGGCTCCTGCGCGAAGCCTTCCTCGAAACCCAGTGCCTCAAAATGGCGGCGGACTTCCTCGTATTCCTTGGCGCTGAGGCGGCGGTTCATGCCGGGAAGATCGGCGGCGCGATGAACCGGGTAGTACTGGGCCATTAGGCTGATACTGGTTCGCGCGCCGAGGTCGTCGTGAATCCACGTGAGTATTTGCTTGCTGTCATCGGCATGGCCGGGCAGCACCAAATGTCGGATGATAAGACCCTTCTCGATGATGCCGTGCTCGTCGTACCGGTTCCGGCCGACCTGCCGCTTCATCTCGGTGATCGCGGCCGAGGCAAACCGGAAGTAGTCAGGAGCGGAGGAGAAGGAGCGGGCGAGCTCGTCTGAATGGTACTTGAGGTCGGGCAGATAGACCTGGACCAATCCCTCGAGACGCGCGAGTGTGTCGGCCTTCTCGTAACCGTTGGAGTTCCAGACAATAGGAATTCTCAGCTTCGCGCGGGCGCGCTCAAGAACCGGTAGCAGCTGGTCTGAGTAGTGCATGGGTGAGACGAGGTTGACGTTGTGCGCGCCCTGCTGTTCGAGTTCGAGCATGATGGCCAGCATCCGCTCGGGTGTGACGGCGCGGGACATGACCGAAACACCCGGTGTTTCGGATCGTGTCCCAAGCCCTGCCTGCGAAATCTCATAGTTCTGGCAGAACCGGCACCGGAGGTTGCAGTGACTGAAGAAGATGGTGCCGGACCCGCGCGTGCCGGAAATGGGCGGCTCTTCCCAATGGTGCAACTGGGCAAGAGAAACCTCGAACTGCTCGGGCGCGCGGCAGACGCCGAGCTTGACCTTGCGGTCGATTCCGCAGTCGAACGGGCATGCGCGACATTCCACGCGACATTATACAGGCGCGTGCAGTTCGTGTCGCGCAAAGTCCGAAGACCGAAGTCCGAATGACGAATCAAGTCCCAATGACCAATCAAAGGGAGAAATCCCCCAGTGACCAAGTCCCAATGCCCACTCAAGCCCGAATGACAATGTCCCATTCCGGCGGTGGTCATTTCCTCGTTGACTGGTCATTGGTGCTTGGGGCTTGGGCATTCCGACCCTCTGCGGCGTTTGACTTGTCGGCTGTGTCGGCTAGCTTTGACAGGCATGAAGCCCATCAGATTGCAGAAATACCTCGCTTCGGCCGGGGTCGGGTCGCGGCGGTATTGCGAGGGGTTGATTGCCGCGGGCCGGGTCACGGTCAACGGCCGGGTCGCGCAGGTCGGCCAGTCGGTGGACCCGGGCGCGGACAAGGTCTGCATGCGGGGCAGGGAAGTGCGGCCCGCCAGCGAGCGGGTCGTTATCATGGTCAATAAGCCGCGCGACGTGCTCTCGACGTGCCACCGAGGCAAAGAAGAGGGCTATCTGATTACCGAAATCGTCCAGACCGAGTATCGACTGTTCCCGGTGGGCAGGCTGGACCGCGAGTCGGAAGGCCTGATGCTCTTGACGAATGACGGCGAGTTGGCGCTCCGGCTGACCCATCCGCGCTACGAGACCGAGAAGGAGTACGAGGTCGAGCTGGACAAGGTCGCGAGCCCGGAACTGGTGGCCGCTTTGAGCAAGGGCATCGTGCTTGAGGACGGGCCAGCCAAGCCGGCGCGGGTCGAACGGGTCGGTGCTTTGCGGCTGCGGTTGGTGCTGACCGAAGGCCGGAAGCGCGAAGTGCGCAGGATGCTCGCGGCGCTGGGGCATACGGCCGTGCGGCTGGTGCGGGTGCGGATTGGCGGGCTGCGGATGGAAGGCCTGAAGACGGGCGAGTGGCGCAGGCTCACCGACGCGGAAGTGGAAGAGAAGCTTGGGCAGGCCCCGGGCGAAGTCGGAATGCAGAAGTCAGATACCAGAATGCAGAATGAGAAGGGTGGAAAGAGGTGAGCGGTAAGCGGACAGCGGTCCTGGTTTGCCTGCTTGGGCTTGTGCTTTGCGCTTGGGCTCAACTGCCGGAGCGGGCGCCGGTGCTGGTCGCCCCACCGGTGCGAATCGGGCTCGCCCTTTCCGGCGGGGCCGCGCTCGGGTTTGCCCATATCGGCGTGCTCAAGGTGCTCGAGCGCGAGAGTATCCCGGTTGTTGCGATATCGGGCAACAGCATGGGTTCGATGGTGGGCGGTATGTACGCGGCCGGGTACAGCGCGGCTGAGATTGAGAGCCTGGCCGTGAACGCGGACTGGGGCGTGCTGTTCAGTTCCAGCGTGCCGTTCGGCGCGCAGTATCTGCCCGAACGGCAGCAGGCGCAGCGCTATGTCGTCCAGCTTCGGCACAAGAACCTGTTTCCGTATCTGCCCAGCGGGCTGGTGCCGTTGCAGAACGTCGAGTTCCTGCTGATGCGTCTACTATCCGACATCGAGTACAACACCGGCTATGACTTCGACAGTCTGCCGATTCCCTATCGGGCGGTCGCAGTGGACCTGACGTCAGGCGGACTGCACTTGATGGGGCGGGGCAGGATCGAGCGGGCAATCCGCGCCAGTATCGCGATCCCGGGTGTCTTCGCTCCGGAGAAACTGGATGGCATGGAGTTGGTGGATGGCGGCGTTCAGCAGTATCTGCCGGTGGACCCTTTGGATAGCATGGGCCTGAATCTCGACTTGAAGATTGCGGTGCTCACGATGAAGCACAACCCGGAGACCGGCGTGTCCCTGATTGACATCGCTTCGCGAAGCATGGACCTGGTGAGCTCGGAAGATCTGAGGCGGCAGAAGAAGCTGGCCGACGTGCTGATTGAGCCGAACGTTGACCCGTTCACTCATTCGGACTTTGCCAAGGGCGCCGGCCTGATTGCGGCGGGCGAATCGGCAGTCGAAGCCGCGCTGCCGCGCATTCGGGAGCTGATCGGTGCCCGCACGCCGGTCGGATACCGACGTCCGGTCGTGCAGAAACCGCTCTCGGTAGTCCGGTCCGTTCGCCTTGAGGGGTTGCGCGTTACTCATGAGGGAACGGTACGAAAGGAAGTCACAACCCGACCCGCGACGTACCTGGTTTTCAGCCGGCTCGTGGATGACATGGTCCGGCTGTTTCATACCGGTCTGTTTGAGGATGTGAACTACCGGCTTGAGAACGCCCGGAACGACTCCGTGGACGTGGTCATCGAGGTCCAGGAGCGTGCCTACGGGTTCTACTCGCTGGGCATCAGGTACGACAACACAGACGACGTGGTGCTCGGGCTGGAGGTCGGACAGGGCAACCTTGGGGGCTCGGGGGCAGGCGTTCGTGCTGCGTTTGACCTCGGCAACCCGAATGAGGCGCGGCTGGGGCTGACTGGAACAAGGCTGTTCGGGCTGCCGTTCGGATACCGCCTGGACGGGTTCTGGGGTTCGGTTGACCGGTCCTTCTACACGCAGGGAAGCTGGGACGGAATCTACACGGTCAGCTACCGGGGCGGGGTTGCCGAGGTAGGATACATCCTTGGCCGGGACGCCTTCTTCAACATCGGGCTGAACAGCTACCTGGCCTCGTACCGCGCTTCGGGTCGTCTGAAGGACTCACTGCCCGCCGAATGGGTCATCGGCCCGAGCTTCCGGGTCGAGGTCAACACGTTCCGTGACGTTGACTTTCCGACCTCGGGCATGGCGTCGAGGCTCGAGGCACTCTCTTCGGTCTCCGCGTTGAAAGGTACCCGTCAGTTCGTAAGACTCGGGTATTCGAGCGAGTGGGTGGTGCCGGTCGCGTCGTGGCTGCTCCTGAAACCGGCGCTGGATGCGGGCGCGTCGTATGGAGAACCAGCATGGGCCGAGCGATTCCGTACCGGCGGAGCCGGGTTTGTCGGATTCGCGCCGGAGGAGTTCATCTCGGCGCAGCGGGCGGTGCTGCGGTTCGGAACCGATTTCAAGCTGTTCCGACTGTTCGGGCAGGAGAACTACCCGTTTTACCTGCAGGCGCTAGCGAACGTCGGGACGTTTGAACCGTGGGGCAGCCTGCGTTCGATTCCGGGCCTGCCTTCGCTGCTCCACTGGGGCGCCGGGGCAGGCGCACGAACGAACACCCCGATCGGCCCGGTTCAGTTGATACTGGGGCTTGGCGATTTCGGCGGGAAGCTGCCGACGCAGCCTACCAAGGTGGCGGTCTTCTTCTCGGTCGGCCGCGAGTTCCGCTACACGCGCTGACCGGTCAGACCTGTCCGACGAGTCGGACTAGTCCGACCCGGAACACGCACGAACGCACAACCCGCAGATGTACTGGCTGACGTAGCGCTTGCTCTGGAATTCCTTGAGCTTGGCGAAGCAGTCGAGGTGCTTGAACTCAGCCGGAGTCTCGTCGATTGCCCTGGCCGGGCAGGCGGCCACGCAGGCATGGCACGACCCACAGCCAAATTCGAGCGGGCGGTCGGAGTCCAGATCGAGGTTAGTAAGAACAGTGACAAGTCGCACCTGGGCGCCATGCCGAGGGGTGACGAGCAGGTTGTTGCGGCCCAGCCAGCCGACACCGGCGGCAGCGGCGATGCGTTTGTGGGAAAGATGGCCGCGTTGGTTCTGCCAGTCAACCAATTGTGATGCAGCCACGGGAAGCGCCTGCGCGCCAAGGTTCTGAATCAGGGTGGTGAGGTCGAGGGCGAGCCGGTCGAGGGCGAAGTTCACCTGCCGGTAATGATGTTCGTACAACTGGTTCGGATGGTCCTCAAGCGTGCCGAGCACGGCCGGGGAGAGGTGCAACGCAACGCTGATGGCGAACGGAAGGTCAAGAATCGTCTGCACGGGCAAGAGAAAATCGTCAGTGCGGATATCGGCGAGGCGGCAGACGCCGAGGCCGACAGCGCCGCGCGAGCGGGCGAGTTCCTCCAGTGCGGTACGGTTGCTTTGTGCGCTCATCGTTTTCCTTTCAAGTAGGCCAACAGCGCAAAGACCGCGGCCGGCGTGATGCCGGGCATACGCTGGGCCATGCCTACCGACGCGGGCCGGTTGCGGGACAGCCTTTCGCGGACTTCGTTGGAGAGCCCCGGCACGCGGTTGAAGTCGAGCCGTTCCGGAATCGCGATAGACTCGAGTTCCTCGAACTGGCCGAGCTGGTGCTTCGTTCTTTCGATGTAGCCTTCGTACTTCACTTCGAGTTCGACGAGGTCGCGCACAGGCGCGGACACGGGGACATGACCCGCACGTCCGGGGACACGATCCGAATTCGCCGAACCGAATTCGGTCATGTCCCCGCCAGCCATCGCGGCAAGGTCGCTCCACGTCACTTCCGGCCGCCGGAGCAGCTCGACCGGCGCGACGGACTCGCGTATCGGGCTCGTGCCGAGCGATGTAAGCACGCGGTTGGTCGCGGAAGTCGGCTTGATTCGAGCCGAGTTGAGCCACGCGGACGCCTGTTCGCACTGCTTCTGTTTCTCCTGAACCCTGGCGAACCGCTCGCCCGAGAGCAGGTCGAGTTCGTGCGCGCGGGGACTCAAGCGCAGGTCCGCATTGTCCTCGCGCAGCAGGAGACGATACTCAACCCGGGCCGTGAACATCCGGTACGGCTCGTCCGTGCCCTTAGTAACCAGGTCATCAATCATCACGCCGATGTAGGAGTCTGCACGCGTCAGAACCAGCGCGGGTTTCTCCTGCACGCGGAGCGCGGCGTTGGCCCCGGCCACAAGCCCCTGTGTCGCGGCTTCCTCGTACCCGGTCGTGCCGTTTATCTGTCCCGCGAAGTAGAGGTTGCGGATGGGGCGGGTTTCGAGAGTGGGGAAGAGTTGGGTCGGGTCAGAGTAGTCGTGCTCGATTGCGTAGCCCGGCCTGAGCATCCGGCAGTCTTCAAGACCTTCGATGGAATGAAGCATCCGAAGCTGCAGATGAATCGGCAGGCTGGTCGAGATGCCGTTCGGGTAGCACTCAATGGTGTCCGTGCCTTCCGGCTCGATGAAGACATGGTGCCGGTCGCGGTCCGAGAACTTTACGACCTTGTCCTCGATTGACGGGCAGTAACGCACGCCCCGGCCTTTGATGACACCTGAGTAGAGCGGCGACTGCTTCAGGCCGGCGCGGACGATGCGATGGGTCTTGGGGTTCGTGTATGCGATGTGGCACGAGACGCGGTTCTCGACTGGTTCAACGGTCCATGCCGAGAACGCGACCGGATCGGCGTCGCCATGCTGCTCCTGCAGGCGTTTGAGGTTCAGGGAGCGGATGTCGAGGCGCGGCGGCGTGCCGGTCTTGAACCGGTCGATGCGGAAGCCGAGTTCGCGCAGGTTCGCGCTGAGCATCTGGGCCGGGGCTTCGCCAAGCCGACCGGCCGGAAAGTGGGTCAGGCCGATGTGGACGAGGCCGTTCAGAAACGTGCCCGGCGCGAGCACGACCGTCTTTGCCCGCAACTTCTCGCCGAGTTCGGTTTCGATGCCGATTGCGGTCTTGCCGCGCACCAGCACGCGCGCAGCCGTGCCTTGGTGCAGGTCCAGGTTCTCAGCTTGTTCCACGGTCTGCTTTACCAGCCTGCGGTAGAGCTGGCGGTCAACCTGGGCCCGGGACGAACGGACCGCGCGGCCCTTGTTCGTGTTCAGTTGGCGGAAGTGGATTCCGGCCTTGTCGGTCAGTCGCGCCATCGCGCCGCCGAGGGCGTCCAGTTCGCGCACCAATTGACCCTTGCCGATGCCGCCGACCGCGGGGTTGCACGACATCAGGCCGATGGTGTCGAGGTTCTGGGTTACGAGCAGGGTCGAGCAACCCATCCGCGCCGCAGCCAGCGCCGCTTCGCAGCCGGCGTGTCCGGCTCCGACCACAATCACATCATACGTTCGCTCGCGCTTCATGCTCGGTAGTGATTCTAGAAGCCTGCGCGCCTGAGTCAAAGGAAGCCCCAAGCTGCAAGCATCGAAGGGCGCAAGCTCAAGCACAAGCTGGAGCTGCAGCTTTGGGTTCGGTTCGTTCGACCGCTCGACCACTTGACCACTGGACCACATGACCACGTCACGGCCCTCGCTTTGACTTGTCCGGCAGGCGGAGTATGATAAATCCATGCGGGCAAGATACCTGTGCTTGATCTCTCCTGCCGCCTCATCATTGACTCGGACGAACTCATGATAGCCGAGAAGGACCGCGATACGATTACCGAGATTGCCCGCGAGTACCGTGTCGCCAAGGTTGTGCTGTTTGGCTCATCAATTGCCGGAGACCGCGAACCGCATGACATTGACCTGGGCGTCAAAGGAATCGAGCCGCGGCTCTTCTTCCGGTTCTATGGCGAGCTGATGATGCGGCTGTCCAAGCCGGTGGACTTGGTTGACCTTGCATACCGCTCCCGGTTCACGGAACTGGTTGAACGCGACGGTGTAGTGCTCTATGGCTGAACTCCGTGAACGTGTCCTGGCCGAGAAGGAGAATGTCGAACTCTCGCTGACCAATCTCATCGAGGCGATGTCGCGCAAGGAGCGTACGGTAATCGAACTCACGGCTGCAGCGAGCTTCGTTCACAACGTCTACAACGGAATCGAGAACATCCTGAAGCAGGTACTTGCGGCCCGGTCAATCGAAGTGGCCAGGGCCGGCGCGTGGCACCAGGAACTCCTGAAGCGCGCTGTTGCCGAGAAGGTGGTCTCCAATGAGCTGGCTCAGGAACTCAAGGAGTACCTCGGCTTCCGCCACTTCTTCGTCCACGGCTACGGATTCATGGTGACTGAGGAGCCCCTTCAGGACCTTGCCTCACGTCTGCCTGCAGTCTGGGCGAGGTTCATTGCGGAGATTGAACGCGCGCTTGCCGCGTGAACTGTTCCTGCACGTCCTTCACTGCAACCTGTAGATTGATGCCGAGTCGCCCTGTTCGTTACCATTCGCCGCTGGCCCGTGACCGCAAGCCCGGCGACTGACCGGTCGCCGACGGCTTGACAGCGTTTTCTCACTACCCCGGAGAAAGTTACGTGCATACACTTACGTAACATACGTAGTTTCGTGACTTAGCCAACGTTGACGCCCCCCCCCCTAGACGGTATAATTCTCATCGACTGGTCGAGAGGAACCCCGGGCGCAATGCCCGTGGAAGTAGGACGCCGCTACAGCGTCCCTGCATTCGAGCGTGAGCCCCCGTTGAGAACGCGGCGCAGACGCGCCGCAATGGAGTAGTGATGCCGATTCGCCCGCGTGCATTTGTGCGCGGCTCTGAATCGACACGGCGGCACCGTGCCGTAGACGAAGAACCCGCATCCGAGGTGCATGGATGCCAGTAGGAATGTAAACCGCAAGGAGGAAAGTGTGAAGAGTCTGGTAGTTGTCATAGGACTGCTCCTGTGCCTCGTCGTATCCACGGTGAACGCGCAGGCAATACGAAACCCAACGTTCGCGACAGACCTCAACGGCTGGCTGACCTGCTATGAAAACCCCGCCAGCGGCCAACTGACGCCGGGAAGCGTCACGTGGGACCCGGCATACGGCGGAAGTGCCCGAATGGAGGTGGACGGGGCACCCAGCGCCATCGGTCTGTGTCAGCCTACGTGCGACACGCTTTTCCCGGGCGACTCGGTTTGGGTGGACGTGAATGCCACCGACATGGGCAACTTCGCTGGCGTGCATCTCATCATCGGAGACGGGGTTGGGAATGGCCAACAGGTAGACCTCCAGGCACCGCCTGGCGACCACCATATCGTCATCTACGCCAACAAAATGTATCCTCAGGGGACATTCTACTGGTTCACGATGACTGCGTGGCCGGGCGCGTGCACAGTCTGGGTCAAGACTGCAAACGCTTCCATCGTTGAGGAGGACATGGGGAAGTCGGTGACGATTAGGTCGGCGCTGAGCGCCAACCCGAATCCTACCACCGGTCACGTGTCTATTTCCCTGAGCCTGCCGCAGCCGTGCAGAGGCCGCCTGGCCGTCTACGACGCGGCCGGGAACCTAGTCCGGGAGCTCGAGAATCGTCGATTCCTCGTGGGCCAGTACACTACAGTGTGGAGCGGCCGTGATAACACTGGGCACGCAGTTAGTCCGGGGACCTACTTCGTCAGGCTAACTACACAGGATGGTCGCGAGGAGGTCGCCGAAGTCGTAGTCACTCACTGATGACCTTACGGAGCAGACCCAAGCGGCGGGGCGCAAGCCCCGCCGCCCGTCGCAGTGGCCGGAAGAAACGGTGATACGAGGCAAACCCTGCCCTGCGCGAATCCGCCCGCCCCTAACGCGTTTCCGACAATGAACATGGAAACGTCCCTGGTTTGTCCAAATACGAAGGAGGATAGATGAAACACCCTGTTAGTATCGCATCCCGGATCCTATCTCTGACCGCACACGGCGGTCAGTTCCGTGGGAGGCAATCATGAGAAGATGGTTCGCACTGCTTCTGCTTGGCGTTGCTCTGTCCGCCACGCTAGTACTGCTGACTTGCACGAAGTCGCAGCCTTCGCCATCGCACCCGCCGGTTTCCTACGACGAAGGCTCCGGTACAGTGTTCATTCCGAACGCTACCATAGTGACTGGGGGTACCGAGTACTCCGAGACTGCTCCTCTGAGCGACAGTGGCCTCGCTCTAGTCATTACGGAGGACTCCAGTGTCTACTTCTACTCGACACGGATCGGCAACGTCGACTCCATGTCGATCGAGCATTCGTGCGAGGCGATCGGCTACTTCCTTATGGCAAACTCTAATGCAGGCTGCCAGGGCACGGAAGACTTCGATGTCGAGCTAGAAAGCGGTGTCAAGCTGCGCACAGTGCCCGGCGACAAGGTTGAGTGTGCGAACACACTTCACCGGTGGGCGGCGGTCAAGGTCAACCCAAACGGAGGCAGCGTGCTGCTGACGCCGCGGTCCTGCTTCAAGGTGGGGCTCATCGACCTCTTCGAGGGCGACTTCAGCAACGTCCTCAAATTCAACCGCATTCCGAGGGACACGGTGGCAGCCGGGACTCTGTATGAGACCTACGGCGGTGTAGCTCGGATGTTCATATGCCAGTTCTCCGCACAGCTGCTGATGCGACAGGGCGAGGCCATCAAAGCCGGGTTCGGCAGCGACCCCGAAGCATTCACATGCCTTCAGATACTCGACGGTTGCGACATCATCTGGCTGGTTGTGGATGCCGTCTCGCCGGTGGGCGCTGGCTCGCTGGCTGAGGTGTTTGGTAAGACCCTGTTTAAGGCAGCTGTCAAGGCGGACGTACAGGGAGTGCTCGCAAATGCTGTAGCTCCAGGTAGTGCCCCGGAGATCGTTGCGGATGTCGTTGCCCGCGGCGTGGTGGACGAGATCATTAACGACGTCATCACGGGTCTTGTCGGTGGGGCCGTTCGCGCTGACTCAGGTGACTGCGATGTTCGCGCACCGTCGCCCGCGAAGATGCCGACTCCGCGCGTAGGACTGACGAGTCTGCATACCACGGGACAGGATGTCAGGGTTGCTGTCGAGCCCGTCACTGTGTGCCTCCTCATACTCAAGGCTATCAAGGTCGCGGTCGCGGGTACGAACCTCATTTGGGGTGTATATGATGCAGCGACCCACGACGCCTATGCGACGTACGTCGATTCGACTGGTGGCGGAGAGATGGTCTTGAACGGCGGATTTGAGAGCGACTTTGCACACTGGGGAAGCGGCGGTAGTTTCGAAGTCATTGACAGTAGTCCTCACAGTGGACTGAAGTGCGCACGTTCTCCGTTCGCGTCGGCGGGGTACTACGATGGGGGCTTGTCGAGTGATCACTACCTGAGCCTACAGCAGGGAAGGACGTATCGTTTCTCGATTTGGGTGAGAGAAAATGGCACCCATGATACGTACGACCCGACAAAGACAATCTTCGATATCGGCGTATACATAAATGGAGCATCGTACGCAATACTTGGCGATTCGGGTTCCCCATCACCATCACAGAACTGGCATCTAGTAGAACGGTCCTTCACGCCTACCGACACCGACACGGCTGCTTACATTTCCATTCAGATTCACGGCTATGCGACGATTCCGAATGCATTTGCCGATGTTGATGATGTATCGATCGTGGAGGTGTCTGAGGAATAGCAGCGAGAAACGGGGACACGATGCGAAATAGGGTTGGGTGGCGGTGTACACTCAAGCGCGAAGTGCAAGAGAGCGGGCGGCAGACACCCTCAGGCTCGTTGGTCCCGGCGAGCGAAGACTAGCTCCGCCAGGCGGCGGGGCGGTGGCGCCGACGGCTGACAGCCTACGGCTTGCGGCTACGGCTCCGGCGGGCCGACGCTGAAGACCTCGAAGCGGATGGAGTCGAGGGTGGCCTTTGTCCGTTCCGGTCTGCCCTTCACCTGCCACCAGACGGTGCGTCTCGCTACGTCTGACATTGGAGCACTTCTTCGGTCAGGTCCTCCGCGATAGACCTACGCCAACCGTCCGGCTGCCGTCTGACCCAAGCCCGACAAGACGGACGTTCACGTGAGTCAGGCAGCGGCTTGCAGGAGTTCTGTCTGTCCGCCTCTGCGAACCTTGGTGCTCGTGACGGCTACGGGAATCTCTACGACCTAAGTGCCGGAATCTCAGAAAGATGCGTTGACGGGCGCACGGCCTGGGATTTGTACCATGGTTCCGTAGGTCGTCGAGAAGGTCGTCTGAGGGGTCGTCCCCGGGACCGTCTAGGGGACGGTCCCCTGGGTCGTTCTGGAGGTCATCCTTGAGACGAACTCCGAGGTCGTCTATTGGGTCATCTACGAGGTTGTCTCGGAGGTCGTCCTTTGGGTAATCCCTTGAATCGTCTACGGATAGGTCTCCTGGGTCATCGTAGGGGTCGTCTCTGTGGTTGTCTCGCAGGTCGTCCCTACGGTCGTCTCCGGCGTCGTCTCGTGGGTCATCACCTGAATCACCCCGACGACGACCTCTGGGACGACCTTCTGGGTAATCCTTGGGACGAACTCCGGAATCGTGATACCAATCGCAGTTCGCGCCTCGGGTCGCGGGCCGGGACGTGGGCTGTGCGGAAGGCTGTCGGGCGCTCCATGGCTCGTGCTTCAGCGAGGTTCCAGGTCAGTCCTCTTGGCTGTTCTCGGGCAGGGCCTTCGACTTGCTCGTGTCTCCGGTCTTCGGTAGGTTTCGCTCACGGTGTTGTGCCGCGTCCTTCGGACAACTCGCCGGACCGTTCTTTGGCGATGTCCGTAGACGTATCTGTGGACAGGGCCTTGGTGTGTTTCCGCTCCCGTGCCTTGTCCGGTTGCGGGTCAAGTCGTAATACCGGCGGTCTGACCCGCGGCGGTCGAGGTCCCGGAAGTTAGTTCTTGGGTGAGGCAGTCGCCAGGCGGTCTAGGTCAAGGCAGCGGCGGGAACTGGTCGACGAGAATGAGCCGCGTGGTCGCGGTTCCCATCCGGGAGTCAAGGCGCACCGCTTGCCAGCCCGCGCTGGAGAGTTAGAATCAGGCAGTTTGATGAGTCCAATACCGAACCCACCTGACCGGACAAGGAGGCGTTATGGCCAGCTTGATTGACCTTCGCGCCCAGGCAACAAGGCGCAGCCCTGAGCAACTGGTCGAGCAGCTCAGGACATTCCATCTGGACCTGAAGTTCTCGGCCGGTATCTGGTTCTTCTCACCGGCGGAGAGCCGCTTCCACGAGCGGTACGGCAAAGCGCTGAGCATCGAGCAGCGGCTGGAGATTGCGGTCGGGCTGAAGGAGTATGGGCTGGCCGGGCTGGAGGCGCACTACCCGAACGAAATCAATGAGGAGAACGAGAAGCTGTGGCGCGACTTCTGCGCGGATACCGGCATCCGGCTGGTAACGGTCGTGCCGCTGCTGTTCCGCGACCAGCAGTTCGAGTTCGGCTCGCTCTCAAGCCCGCTGCCCGAGGCACGTAAGGCGTCCGTCGAACTCACGGTGCGCGCGCTGGAGATGAACCTGCGCATGGAGACCGACTTCTGCGTGGTCTGGCCCGGGATTGATGGGTACGAGAATCCGTTCGGCATTGACTTCGCGGCGATGCGGGACCGGTTTGCCGATGGGCTGGCGGAGGCGATGGATTGCGTGCCGGGAGTGCGGGTGGCGTTCGAGCCGAAGCCGTACGAGCCGCGCGGGAGAATTATCTTCGGCACGACGCCGGAAGGGATGCTGCTGTGCCACATGGTCGAGGAGAGGCTGCAGAACCCGGAGAACCGGCACGTGTTGGTTGACGGTCACGCGCTGGTCGGGTTGAACCCCGAGGTTGGTCACGTGCTGATGGCGTATGAGGACCTGCCCTATGCGTATGGCTGGCCGTTGTCTGAAGGCAGACTCTGCCATATGCATCTGAACAGCCAGCCGCTCGGCAACTTCGACCAGGACCTGAACGTGGGCGTGATTTCGCCGGAGCAGACCGAAGCGCTGCTTTACGTCCTGAAGATGCACGGATATCGCGGCTGGTTCGGAATCGACATCAACCCGGAGCGGATGCCGGTGGACACGGCTTTGCGTATTTCGATGGACGCGCTGCGCGCGGCCAACGACCGCGTGGACGCACTCGACCACGAGTCAATCGTGTACGCGGTGAACCATCCCGACAAGGCGCGCGGGTGGCTGGAGGCGTACCTTGTGCGGGCAAGAGCGAAGCATCCGGAGAGGCTGGCGAAGCTGGAAGCACCTGAGCCCCAAGCCTCAAGCCACAAGCCGCAAGCATCGGAGAGGAAGGGAGGAACTGGATGAGGAAGGTGGATGACTACGAAGTATTCAAACGCGCGCACCGGCTGACACTCGCCATATACCGGTTGACCAAGCGCTTTCCCAAAGACGAGATGTACTGCCTGACGGCCCAGATGAGGCGTGCGGCCTCCTCGATACCGACGAACCTTAAGGAAGGCAGCACTGGAACCGAATCGGAGTTTTTCAGGTATGTGCGCATCAGTCTGGGTAGCAAGGAGGAGCTTTCGTATCAGGTTCGGCTTGCCCGCGACTTGGGCTACGTTTCGGAAGCCGACGCGAGGCAACTGGCATCGGAGATAGCCGAGATAGGCAGCATGTTGTTCGGACTGCTCCGAAAGCGGGGAACCGGAGCTTGAAGCTTGAGGCTTGCGGCTTGAGGCCTCTCGTGCTTGTGCTATGAGCCTTCTTCTGGGCATCGACATTGGTACGTCGGGAAGTAAGGCTGTCCTGATCAAGCCGGATGGTGTCGTCCTCGCCGAGGCTACCACCGAGTATCCGATGGCGGTGCCCAAACCCGGTTGGGCGGAGCAGGACCCGGAAGATTGGTGGAAAGCTACACTGACCAGCGTCCGACGGGTTCTCTCAGGCATCCGCGGCGAGGACATCGCGGGAATCGGCTTGACCGGTCAGATGCATGGGCTGGTGTTGTTGGACGAAGCGGGCAAGGTGCTGCGGCCCTGCATCATGTGGAACGACCAGCGGACCGCCACACAGTGCGCGGAAATCGAGCAGAAGGTCGGACGGGCGAAGCTGATTGAGCTGGCCGGCAAGCCGGCTCTGACCGGGTTTACCGCAGGCAAGATACTATGGGTGCGCGAGAACGAGCCGGCAGTGTACGGCCGCGCCCGACACGTTCTTCTGCCCAAGGACTATGTACGGTATCGGTTGACCGGAGCCTTTGCCATGGACGTTGCCGATGGTTCAGGTACGCTGCTGATGGACGTTGGGAAGCGCGTGTGGTCTGATGAACTGCTTCGATTGCTGGACATCCCGCGCGAGTGGCTGCCGCATCTGCATGAGTCGCACGAGGTCGTGGCAGAAGTGAGCGCGTCAGCCGCAGCCGCGACCGGGCTGCGTGTTGGCACACCGGTCGTGGCCGGGGCCGGAGACCAGGCAGCGCAGTCAATCGGAACCGGAATCGCCCGCGAGGGCATCGTGTCAGTCACAATCGGCACTTCCGGCGTCGTGTTCGCGGCGACGAGCAAGTATGCGTTCGACCCGACCGGCGGACTCCATGCCTACTGCCACGCCGTGCCTGATACGTGGCACCTGATGGGCGTGACGCTGTCGGCTGGCGGCAGCCTGCGCTGGTTCAGGGATGCCCTGTGCGAACCAGAGAAGCGTGAGGCGGTGCGGACCGGCCGCGACGTCTACGACATCATAATGGAATTGGCTGCCACAGCGCCGGCCGGGTCAGATGGGTTGTTGTTCCTGCCGTACCTGACCGGCGAGCGGACACCGCATGCGGACCCTGACGCGCGAGGAGTGTTTTTCGGGCTCTCACTCCGACACAGCAAGGCGCACATGGCGCGGGCGGTGCTTGAGGGTGTAACCTTCTCGCTGCGCGAGTGCCTTGATCTCTTGTGCGGCTTGGGTCAGAGTTGCGTACGCGTGCGCGTGTCAGGTGGTGGCTCGCGCTCCCCGTTCTGGCGGCAGATGATGGCAGACGTGTTCGGAGTCGAGATTGTCGAGGTGAACGTGACGCAGGGCGCGGCGTACGGTGCGGCCTTGCTGGCCGGGGTCGGGACCGGCGTATACAAGGACGAGCAGGAAGCCTGCACACGGACCGTGCGTGAAACCGGCGCCACGAAGCCCGGGCCCGCCGGCTCGGCCTATGCTGAGCGCTACGAGCGATACCGTGCGCTCTATCCCGCGCTGCAACCAGAGTTCAAGGCCCTTGCCGCAACCGTTGCCGGGCACACGTCGGCTGATGCCGATGGGAGGGGCTAGGAGTTGGCGGCGTTGAAGAAGCTGCACCGGTTTGTTGCAGTTGACCTTGGGGCAGAGAGCGGACGAGTCATTGAGGGCGAACTGGAAGACGGGCGGCTCGACATCAACGAGGTCCACCGATTCAGGAACGAGATTGTCAACGTCCACGGCCGGCTATACTGGGACCTGTTCGCACTGTTCCGCGAGATGAAGCAGGGGTTGCGGCTCTGTGCAGAGGAGGGCAGGCGGCGGTTCGACAGCGTCGGGATTGACACGTGGGGCGTGGATTTCGGGCTACTCGGTGCCGACGGTTCGCTGCTCGGGATGCCACGTGCATACCGGGACCCGGAGTTCAAAGGTGCGATGGCGAAGTACCTGAAGCGGGTCCCGAAGCAGCGCATCTATGAGTTGACCGGCATCCAGTTCCTGAATATCAACACGCTGTACCAGTTGCACGCGCTCAAGCTGGCGAAGTCGCCTCTGCTCGCGCAGGCCGACGCGCTGTTGTTCATGCCCGACCTGTTCAACTATCTGCTGACCGGCGTGAAGACGACCGAGTTCACAGTCGCCACGACATCGCAGTTGTACGACCCGGCCAAGCGGGCATGGGCCGAAGAGTTGTTCGAGGCGCTGGGAGTGCCGGCGCGTATCATGCAGGAAGTAGTCGGGCCGGGTAGTAACATCGGGAAGTTGCGCAAGGACGTCTGCGATGAGACCGGGTTTCCGCGCGGCAGCGTGGTGACAACCGCGAGCCACGATACCGCGGCCGCGGTTGCGGGCATCCCGGCCGATGGCGACGACTGGGCGTTTATCAGTTCGGGCACGTGGTCGCTCGTCGGTGTTGAGACGCGGCAGCCGTACATGGGCGAAAAGGCATTGAGGCACAACTTCACGAACGAGGGCGGCGTGTGCGGGACGTTCCGTTTGCTCAAGAACGTTACCGGGCTCTGGCTGCTGCGGCGGTGCGTGGAGGAGTGGCAGCAAGACTACGAGTCACTGCTGGCAGAGGCCGCCCGATTGCCTCCACTTGATACCGTGATTGACCCGGACTGGTACATGTTCGCCGGTCTTCACCCAATGTCGTTCGTCCTCTCGCGCTACTGCCGCTTCACTGGTCAGCGGATGCCGATTACGCACGCACAGTGGGCCCGTGTGATTCTGAACAGCTTGGCCCTCAAGTATCGCATCGTGCTGGACCAGTTGCGGACGTTCTACAAGCAACCCATCAACCGGATTCACGTTGTCGGCGGTGGGGTGCGGAACCGGCTGCTCTGCCAGTTGACGGCCGACGCAACCGGGCTGCCGGTGCATGCCGGGCCGGTGGAGGCGACCGCAATCGGCAACCTGCTGGTGCAGGCGATGGCCGCGGGATGCGTGCGGGACTTGGCGGAAATCCGAGCAGTGGTGCGCCGGTCGTTTGACGTGCAGGTCTACGAGCCAAGGCCGGATGAAAGCGGCTGGTGGAAGAGCGCGGAAGAGAGGCTGCGGCTGTATATGCCGGGGTCGAAACGGAGGTGGGCATGGCAGAGAGCCGGAGAAGAGTAGAAGAAGCGTATCGGGTAGCCCGAGAGCAGTACGACGAAGCGGGCGTTGATACCGAGGCGGCGCTGGAGAGACTCGGTGCCGTTCCGCTGTCCCTGCACTGCTGGCAGGGCGACGACGTGCGCGGATTCGAGAATCGGGGAGAGACGCTGGTCGGGTCCGGTCTGGCTGTGACCGGATCGCATCCGGGACGCGCGCGCAACGCGGCCGAGTTGCGACTGGACTTGGAGCAGGCGCTCGGCCTGATTCCGGGTCGGCACCGAGTGAACCTGCATGCGATGTACGGCGAATTCACCGGGCCGGTTGACCGTGACGCAATCGGCCCGGAGCACTTTGCCGGTTGGGAAGAATGGGCGAAAGAGCGCGGGCTCGGGCTCGACTTCAACCCTACTCTGTTCGCTCACCCGAAGGCGCGGGCCGGGTTCACGCTCAGCAGCACCGACGAGAGCACTCGCGGGTTCTGGGTCGAGCACGTCCGCCGGTGCCGGGGAATCGCCACTCACATGGGCCGGACTCTCGGCACGCCGGCGATTCACAACCTCTGGATTCCCGACGGTGCGAAGGACGCGGTTATCGACCGCTGGGAGCGCAGGAGCCTGCTGCGAGAATCGCTCGATAAGATATTCATGACCGCGCACCCGGTGACCGAAATGAAGGACTCGCTTGAAAGCAAACTCTGGGGAGTCGGCAGCGAGGCGTTCGTGGTCGGGTCGCACGAGTTCTACATGGGTTACGCGCTGAGTCGCGGCGGCATGCTGTGTCTCGACATGGGCCATTTTCACCCGACCGAGTCGGTTGCGGACAAGGTCTCCGCTATCCTGCAGTTCTCCGGCGAGTTGCTGCTGCACGTGAGCCGGGGCGTGCGCTGGGACTCGGACCACGTGGTCGTGCTTGATGACCAGTTGAAGGAAGTGATGGCTGAGGTCGTGCGGGCAGGGGCACTCGACCGTGTCCACTTCGCACTCGACTACTTCGACGCGACCCTGAATCGCGTCGCGGCGTGGGTCATCGGCGCGCGGGCAACGCAGAAGGCGCTGCTTGCCGCCTTGCTGGAGCCTGTGTCCCGGCTGAGGGAGCTGGACGCGGCCGGGGACGGCGCGGGCAAGCTGGCTTTGTTAGAGGAGCAGAAGACCATGCCGCTGGGCGCGGTCTGGGACTACTACTGTCTTAAGCAGAGCGTGCCACTGGAGTCCGATTGGCCGGGCGAAGCCCGGCGGTATGAAGCCGAGGTTCTGAATGTCCGTCGGCCGTAAGCCGCCAGCGGTTAGCCGTCAGCTTCTCTATCCGGATTCCCGGCCGTGGACGCGCTGGTGGTGGTTCAACATCGAACTGCGGGAGGCGGATATCAGGCATCAGCTCGACTGGGTCAAGGCCAAAGGGTTCGGTGGCGTCGAACTGGCTTTCATCTACCCGCTGCCCGGGCAGATGCGCGGGCCGGACTTCCTGAGCCCGGAATGGTCGCAGAAGGTCGCATACGCCAAGCGGTACTGCGACGCGGTTGGCCTGGGGTACGACTTCACCTTTGGCACACTCTGGCCGTTCGGCGGCACGTTCGTGCCCGAGGAAGACTCCTCCCAGCGGTTTGACGGCCCTTCTCCGCAGCGGCTGGGCCGGTCCTGGGAACTCCCGGCCGAGGGTCGTATTCTCAACCACCTTGACCGCGAGGCCTTCCACCGATATGCGAGCAAGGTGTTCTCGGGCCTGGCCGAGGCATTCAGACATCCACAGATTACACAGATTCCACAGATTGTGTCCGGACAGGAATCGGCGAAATCTGCGGAATCTGCGGATAATCCGAAGTCCGCTCTGTTCTGCGACTCGTTCGAGGTCGAGACCGAAGGGCTCTGGACAGCCGGATTCGGCGAGCGGTTTCAAGAGCGATTCGGGTATGACGTGCGCGAGTACATGCCGAAGCTAGATGAGCATCCTGACGTTCGCTACGACTATCGCAAACTCATCGCCGACTATGTTCTCCATGAGTTCTACGAACCGTTTACCGAGTTCAGCCACAGGGTTAGCTCATTCTCAAGGGTTCAGTGCCACGGCGCGCCCTGCGACTTGCTCGCCGTGTATGCCGCGGCGGATGTGCCCGAGTCGGAAGCGATTCTGTTCGACCCGGAGTACGCCCGCATTCCGGCCTCGGCCGCGGCGCTCTCAGGCAAGCCGGTCGTTTCGGCCGAGGCGTTCACCTGTCTGTACGGCTGGATTCCCTATCCGGGCCCGGGCCCGCATCAGGGCGAGGAGCAGGTCGCAGACCTGAAGCTGCTCGCAGACGCGCTCTTCGCCAACGGCGTGAACCACATCTTCTGGCATGGGATGCCGTACCAGCCGCAAACCACAAGCCCCAAGCCACAAGTAGGAAACAGGCAGGCACAAGCAGGGGAGAAGAGGAATCGGTTCTATGCGAGTGTGCACGTTGGGCCGGACAGTGCCTTCGCCGCGGAGTTGCCGGCGTTCAATGGCTACATGGAGAAGGTCTGCGCGGCGATGAAGCTGGGTAGGCCGTATTCAGACGTCGCAGTCTACCTGCCGATTGAGGACCAGTGGATGAAAGGCGAGTTGCCCAAGGAGCAGCAGAAGCCGAGCGCCCGGTACTATTGGGAGTTGCACTACCTCAGGCCGCCGGCTGAGCTATTCGGTCGTCAGCCGCTATGGGTGTCTGCCTCGTTTCTCGGACAGGCTCGTTTCGAGGACGGGGCGCTATCTGTCGGCGATGCTCGGTACGGGTTGCTCTACGTCGACTGCGAGTGGCTTGACAGCGAAGGGCTCATTCAGGTCTCGCGTTTGGCGAAGGCGGGGCTGCCGGTATGTCTGAAGCGAATCCCGAAGCGCCCGGGCAGGGCCGTGGACAAACGGACCGCGAAGGAGTATCAGCGGGGCCTGGAGGAGCTTACCAGGCTCAACAACGTGAGCAGCGACCTCCGCAATCTGAGCCAGGAACCGCCGTTGGTGTCCGGCCGCGATGCGCCGGACTTCTGGTGCAGGGTCGTCGACGACGAGTTGCTCTTTTTCTTCGGACATCCGGCCTCGCGCGGCCTGACCTATCCGATGAGGTATGGCCAAGCCGCACTGGCGGGGTCTATCAGAAGGGACGTGAGATTCAATCTCGGCGGCGGCGCCTCAGCGTTCGAGCTTCCGCTTCATTTCGAGCCTTGCCAGTCCCTATTGCTGCGTGTTACCAAGACGGGCCGGGTCGAGCAACTCGACATCGGCTACGTCCCGCCCGAGCCTAAGGCAGACTGAACCGTCAAGGTTCGTGTCTGCCAGTCCGTAGTCCGGAATCGTTGGGCTGCGAGTCCGCACTACTGACCTTTCAGGAAAACGAAGTGTCCCGCCCGGCTCGATGCGTGAGGTCGAGGCGGGCTAGTTTGGCTTGTGGCAGTATTCTCGGACTGTTCGATCCCAGATGTCCACGAACCAGATGTCGCCATCCGCGTCTATTGCCATGTCTGTGAAGTACCCGCGTAGACCATCCTCGAATTCGGACTCGCCGATGATGTGGCTGAACCGGTCCTCAATGAACACGAATACACAGTGGGCGGGCGGGCTGTCACGCCCGACGTGCCGGCCACCCAGAACGTAGAGCGTATCCGCAACGCGCCAGGTCTGGAGCCAACTGAGGTCGTAGCCCTGAGTCGAATCGGGAAGTTGCAGCCACGTCGTGTCCTCGCCGTCGAGCGAGAGTCGGAATACTCGGTGCGGGAACGACATCTCGCCGTAGATGACGCCGGAGTTGTCCAACCCCACCAAGGCGTCGGCCTTGTGTTCTTCGTTCGACTCGAAGCCCAACATGCTGACAAAGCGCCCGAGCGTGTCGTAGACGAGTACCCGATGCGTACCACCATTATGGACTAGACAGAGCAGGAGGCTATCTTTCAAGGCAACGCGGAAGTCGATTCCCTCCAGACCAACCCCCGCATGCTGCCCAAACGCGAATTCTCGGACACTCCGGAAACCGAGGAGTTGCAGGCCCGGAACGAGGACATTAGTAACCCAGACCATTCCGTTGCCTCCCACACATAAGTAGGTTGGGCTTTCCGGTTCAAGCTGGGCGCTGGAGTGCTCTTCCGGCAGTCGACGCCAAGACGACCTGTACTTGGCTGAATGCTGCCAGACACGACCCAGTCTGAAATCCGTGACGTACTCTCCATCCGGCCCCAAGGCGATGCCGACCGGTTCCTTGAAGCAGCCTTCAGCATCGATGCCGACCTTGCGGATGAAACGGGCCTGTTGGTCGTACTGCCAGAGGAACTCTGATGCGATCAGGTAGACGTACCTCTGCCCGATGCTAAGGAAGACCGGCCAGTCGCGGCTGTCGTGCACCAAGTGGTAGCGCATGGAGCCGATCCTGAAACCCGACTCGACCGGACCGTGGCCAGAAGCCGTCACGCCACTGCCGTCCCTGTTCAGCTTGGCCAAGGTTAGTCCGCCGCCGTCGCCCATGATCCAAGAGTAGACAAACCACGTTGCCCCATCCGGACCGGCTGCAGTTCGTTTCCACTCCGGGTACAACTCGTCGCCAACGAGGCCCGCCAGGCGTTGGACCTCCGTGGAATCCGGCGTCCTGCACAGGCCGGCGAACAAGCCGCTGTCAGTTGCGGGGGTGTACGGACGCTCCCTGATGAAGAACCCGTCGAGGGTGTAGTGCTTGACGGTCAAATGGGTGGGTCGTTCTTCGTCGAGCACAACGACGGTATCGCCGCGTTCGACGACCTTCTGCGGTGAGACAAGCAGCTTGATGGTGTCCGGTCGGCCGAGCACAGTGCCCAATTCGTAGGTCTGCGGGGCGATAACGAGAGCAAGAAGCAGCGCCGTCACGAATCAGGGTCCTGGGATGTCGAGGGCGTCTTCCTTGGCCAGGTCTTCGTCCGTGCCAAACAGGCATCCGTGTTCATCGTCAGAGCATATTCCGGCGCGGGCGCGTGTCAAGCACGGGCACGGATGTCGTGAGTCCACGCTAGTCATTGATTCTGCTTGACTTCGGAGACGGGGTCGCTATTATTTCTCGTTGGCCGCTAAGGGGACCGGCAGCCGACACAGAGTAATAAGGTCCCAACATGCTTGTGCAACGTCAGGGTCTATGAGTCCAAGTCTGTGTTCCAGACCCGCCCGTAGCTACCTTCAACGATTCTCAAGCGAAAACAAACGGAGGTCCGTATAATGGGTACGCGCATATTTGTAGGGAATCTTCCCTTCAGCGCAACCGAGACGCAGCTCAATGAGCTGTTCAGTCAGCATGGCGAAGTGACTTCGGTCAGTATCGTGAAGGATAAGTTCACGGATAGGTCACGGGGATTCGCATTCGTCGAGATGACCGCTGCCGATGCAGCGACCACGGCGATTGCAGCCCTGAACCAGCATCAGCTGGAAGGTCGGCCGCTTACCGTCAACGTGGCGCGCGAGCGCACGGAAGGTACGCGTCCGCCCCGTGGCGGCGGCGATCGCCGGCCACCGCGCAGCGGCGGCTTTTCCGGCAACCGCTGGTAGCACAAAGCGAAGGCTTTCAAGGGCGGGCGCAAGCCCGCCCTTTGTGTTATGGCCTTCGCACGCATTGACATAGTTCCGCACGGCTATATTATCACCCGCCATGAGTGAGCGTTTCCCGCAGCTTTCCGGGCTGAGTCGTGATGAGTTGGTCGGGCTGATTGAGGACGAGGCGAAGAACTGGTTGGCTCACGACGGCCTGTGGTTTCAGGCCGTTGAGCGAGCCCACGGCATGGATGCGGCAATCGGGGCCGATGCCGAGGCGTGGCGCGGTTTCACGGTCGTAGAGGCGAAGCGCATCATGGCGCGGCACGGAATCGCTGTGGGCGGCGGGATTCCGGCGCTGGTCAAGGCGCTGTCCCTACGCATGTATTCTTACCTCAACAAGCAGGACACAATCGAGCAGAGCGAGAACCGGGTTGTTTTTCGGATGCTCGACTGCCGGGTCCAGTCGGCGCGCAAGCGGAAGGGGCTGGCCGATTTTCCCTGCAAGCCGGTCGGTCTGGTCGAATACGAGTGGTTCGCGAAGACGATCGACCCCAGGATTGAGATCCGCTGCATCCATTGTCCACCGGACAAGCATCCGGATGACGTCTGGTGCGCGTGGGAGTTCACAGTGAAGGCGGAAGGATGAAGGATGAAATCCGAAGGACGGATGGTCATCAGCCGACCATGCTGGAGACGCCGGAGCACGAGCGGCCGAGAGAGCGGCTCGTCAAGGTCGGGGCGGCGAATCTCTCCGAAGTCGAGCTTCTCGCCATCATCATCAGCCGTGGCACGAAGGGGAGACCGGTCCGCGACATCGCCCAGCAACTCGTGAACCAATTCCATTCCGTGGCCGAGGTCGGGCGGGCGACAGTTGAGGAATTGATGCTCATGCCCGGCATCGGCAAGGCAAAGGCGTGCCAGATTGTCGCTGCGTTTGAACTCGCCCGCCGTAGCGACGACACGCCGTGCGTGAAGGAGCGGGCAGATGTGTCCGACCCGAAGGAAGTCGCTCGGCTGGCGCGCTCGAGCGTGAAGGATTGGCGCAAGGAGTGTTTCTTCACCCTGTTTCTCGATTCGCGGAGCCGGCTTATCGGGCAGGCCGAGGTTTCGGTCGGGTGTCTGGACACGACTCTTGCCCATCCGCGCGAGGTGTTCGAGAAGGCAATCCGGGCCGGGGCTGCCGCGATTGTGGTCGTGCACAATCATCCATCCGGTGACCCGAGCCCGTCGGATGACGACGTCCGGCTGACGCGCCGGCTCTCCGAGGCCGCTAAGATTCTCGGCATACGGCTGCTGGACCATGTCATTGTTACGAGGGACAGTTTCTACAGCTTCCGCGGACACGCGTTGGTGTGAGGAGGAGAGTGGTCCAGTGGTCGAGTGGTCAAGTGGTCCAGTGGCAGGGACCTGGGACGAAGGACCAAGGACCAAGGACTGAGGACCAAGGACTGAGGACTGAGAACTAAGGACCAGGAACTAGGGACCTAGGATGGACGACATTCGGAGACGACCAAGCGCGGGAGGGGCCGCGATTGACAAGGTCGGGGTCAAGAATCTCAGCTACCCGATTGTCCTGCTTGACAAGGCGCACCGGAAGCAGCACACGGTCGCCCGCATCTCGATGTACGTGGACCTGCCGCGCGAGCACCGGGGAACCTACATGGGCCGGTTCGTCGAGATCCTCAGCCGGTACCATCGCGAGATTGACCTGCACAAGGTCGGCACGATTCTACGGGACATGAGGAAGGAACTCGAGGCCGACTCGGCGCACCTCGAGATGGAGTTTCCCTACTTCGTCGAGAAGGCCGCGCCGGTTTCCGGAGCGCGCGGGCTGATGGACTACCAGTGCCGGGTGGTGGCGGAACTCGGGAAACGATTCCGCCTGAGACTCGGGGTCGCGGTGCCGGTCGCCACGCTCTGTCCGTGCTCCAAGGAAATGGTGGAGGCAGGCGCGCATAACCAGCGAGCCGAGATCCGCGTCGCGGTCGAGTTCCGAGAGTTCCTGTGGCTGGAAGACCTGATTGACCTGGTTGAGGACTGCGGCTCAAGCGAAGTCTACTCGCTGCTGCAGCGCGAGGACGAGAAGCACTTGACCGCGCGGGCGCTTGAGAACCCGGCGTTTGTCGAGGACGTGGTGCGAAAAGTGGCGAAGCGGCTCGATGAGCATCCGCTCGTGACCGGCTACGAGGTCGCGGTCGAGAGCTTCGAATCAATCCATCATCATGATGCGTATGCGTATATCTGCCGGCTCCCGGACGCGGGAGACGGCGGCAAGATAGGAGGCGGGCTGTGAGAACACTGGTCGTGAACTGCTACCGTGAGAAGGCCGAGGAGAAAATCAAGGGCTACCTTGCCCAGGTCGAGCGTTTCTCCGACGCCTACGAGGTGCCGTGGGGCGTGCTGGAGCCGGCGTACGATACGGAGACTTACTCGGCGGTCATCATTTCCGGCTCGCAATGGCTGCTGTCAGTCGAAGAACCCGCCGGGCCCCTGGCTGAGTTCGTGCGCGGCCTGAGACTGCCCACGCTCGGCATCTGTTTCGGGCACCAGCTCTTCGCCCGCGCGCATGGAGGGCAGGTCTTGTCGGGTGAGTTGATTGAGCGGGACGAAACCGTCCTCATATCGGAGCCGGGGCCGCTGTTCCACGACATGGTGCCGGAGGTGGAGTTCCGGGAGAGCCACCGCGAGTACGTGGTCGCGGAGTCGGTCGAGCGGGCGGGTTGGCACATCTCTGCCCGGTCAGCTTCGTGCGCGGTTGAGGCCATGCACCATCCGACCCGGCCGCTGTACGGCGTCCAGTTCCACCCGGAGCGGTCCGGCGTGAACGGTGACAAGCTGTTCGAGAACTTCTACACCCAGATAGTCTTCCCGATTGTTAAGGGTACGTACCAGCATCCGCATGGCAGGTCATATCGGTAGGACCAGTGACCAGTTTCCAGTTGCCAGTGTCCAGTCAAGGACGGAATGGCTGAACCTGTTTCGTCACGTGGACGTTCCCGAGGCGGCGGTCAGTCGCCCAAGACTCGCCAGGACCTTGTTGAGCGAACTGCCCGGTTCGGTGCGTCCGCCATCTCGCTTGCCCGCAGCATCAGGGAGGACGCAGTGACTCGCCCGTTAATCTCCCAACTCGTTCGTGCCGCCACGAGCGTCGGGGCGAACTACTCGGAGGCAAACGAGGCTGAATCGCGCAATGACTTCTCGCACAAGATAAGCATCTGCGCGAAAGAGGCTCGTGAGACGGGCCACTGGGTGCGCATGATTGTCAGTGCTGCGCCCGAACACAAGACCGAAGCGCGGCGACTCTGGCTTGAGGCCCGGGAACTTACGCTCGTCTTCGGTGCAATCGTCCGTTCCTGCAAAGCCAAGGTCGTCGGCTAGAGATCGTTGCTGCACAGCCTCAGGTGGCTGCCGTGGCTCACAGGCTCTTGACTGGTAACTGGAAACTGGTAACTGGTACCTGGCCCGACTAGAACGTTCGGCCGAGCTGGAAGTGGGGTTCCCAGCCCGGGCTGGCCTTGTCGAACCCGTACCCGAAGTCGAACCCGACAAGCCCGAGCATCGGAATTTCGAGCCGGACGCCGGCGCCGGCGCCGCGCTTCAGGTCCGAGAAGCTGAACTGGTCAATCGAGTTCCACGTGTTACCCGCTTCGGCAAAGGTCAGGAATGAGAGCTGGCGGGACAATCGGAGTTTGTATTCGAGCGCGAAGATGGCCTCGGCCCTGCCACCGATGACGTAGCCGGCATCGGTGGGGCCGATTGAGCGGTCGCCGTAACCCCGGATGCCATCGAGCCCGATGCCGCCGGGGGTGAAGCGTTCGTAGATCGGGATCCTGTCCGTACTCGCCAGGCCGGTGATGTAACCGAGCCGCGTCCGCCCCATGACGCAGAACTTCCAGAACAATGGCAGATACTGGCTCATGTCGAACGTGTGGCGGTGGAAGTTGATGTCGCCGACCGACAGGGCGAGCTGATAGGTTGTGGACGAACCGCTGAACGCGTTGTAGATGTAGTCGCGCGAATCCCTATTGAAGGAGACGGTGGGCGTGAATGCGGTCTTGTGGACCGTGTCGCCGTAGATGCTGAACAGAGTGTCGGTCGGTTTGTACCCGGATTTGATGAGGGACGGCGGCACGTAGGCGTCGGCGACGCGGAGGGTGAGGTAGCCGCGCGTGTAGTCGAGAGGCAGTGGCCGGGAGAACGAGAAGCCGCCGCCGATTTCCCGTTTGTCGTAGTAATCGTAGGTCGTGGTGAGGTATGAGACGTCAATCCCCGCCGAGATGGGCCGGTCGAACAGCCACGGCTCCGTGAAACCGAGCGCGAGGTTACCGACCCTACCGCCCTTTTCGACTTTGATGTTGGCGCGCTGGCCCCGGCCGAACAGGTTCGGCTGCTGCAGCTCGACGTAACCGGTGACGCCGTCGGTCACCGAATACGTGACGCCCGCGCCGACGGTGCCGAAGAACGACTTCTCCTTGACCTTGTAGATGAGGTCAATCGTCCCGGTGGTGTCCGCGCGGCGATAGTCGAGCGTGACGTCGTCAAAGAACCCGAGGTTGAAGATGTCGCGCTGCGAGCGCATGACTTCGGACCGACGGAAAGTGTAACCGGGCAGCGAACTGATCTCACGGCGGATGACCTTGTCGTGCGTCTGATCGTTGCCTTCGATGCCGACCAGCCGGACGACCGCCGGCGTACCCTCGGTGATATCGTAGGTGATATCGACCGTGTCGGAGCGCACGTTCTCGACCGGCGCGACCTGCGCGTAGATGTAGCCCTCTTCGGAATAGGCGCCGAACAGGTCCTGGAGCGTGGCCTGGGCGAGCTTGGTGTTGTACGGCTCGCCGGTCTTGTAACGGATGAGCTTGCGCAGGGCCTCCTGCTTTAGGACCGAGTCGCCCTTCAGAGTTACGTTTCCGAAGTAGTACTTCGTGCCTTCGGACACACTGATGGTGATGCTGGCCCAGCCCTGGTCGAATTTCATGTCGTAGTCGATGACCTTGGCGTCGATGAACCCGCGCTGCTTGTAGAAGTCAACGATGCGGTCGAGGTCCTTCACGAATTCGTCTTCTTTGAGGTTGGCCTTGCGATACCAGCGTTTCTGGCGATTGGTGAGTTTGATTTCAATCTGCTCGTCGGTGAAGTGGTCGTTGCCGACGATGTCGATGTTCCGAATTCGCACCGGGTCGCCTTCGTCGATCTTGTAGGTGAGGGTCACTTGGCCAAGCGAATCGGGTTTCGCCGTCTCGTGTCCGATCTTGACGAGCAGGAAGCCTTTTTCCTTGTACAGTTTGAGGATTTCCTGCTGCCAGTCAAAGACCTTCCTGTCGGTGAGGATTTCGCCTTCCTTGGCCTTGACCTTGGCTTCAAGGTCCTTCTTGCGTACGCGGCGGAACCCCTCATAGGTCACGCTTTTCAGTCTCGGGAATTCCTCGACGACAAAGGTGACGCGGACGCCGTCCGCGACCCTCGAAGTCTCGGCATTCACCTGCGAGAAGAGGCCGAGGCCGTAGACCCGGCGAACCGCATCCTCCAGGTTCGTACGCAGGGCGGCCGGCGTGAGCAGTTGCCCGCGGCTTAGGCCCGCGGTGCGGACGACCAGCGCTGTGTCGGCCGTCGCGGCCCGGGCAGAAATACCAAGCAGCACGACCTTGCCGGTATCAGACTGCGCCGGCAAGGCCAGCAAGAGGGCCGCGAGCAGCGGTATCACTGGTTGAGCGGTGCGGGCTCGGCTACTTTCTCGGCGAAGACGAACCGGTCGCCGTCCCGATCGACGATGACGACGGAACTTTCCTTGAATCGGCCTCGGAGCAGTTCCTCGGAGAGCGGGTCTTCGAGCAGCCGGCGCAGGGCGCGCTTGATCGGCCGGGCGCCGAACTGCGGGTCGAAGCCCTCCTGCACGAGCAAGTCCTTGGCGGTCTGGGTCAAATCAAGTGTGAGTTTCTTGTTCTGGAGGCGCTCGGACAGGTCGCGGAGCTGGATTTCGACAATCTCTTCCATCTGCTTCTTGTCGAGCGGACGGAAGACGAGCACTTCATCCACGCGGTTCAGGAACTCGGGCCGGAAGAACCGCTTGACCTCGGTCATCACCTTGTCGCGGATGGATTCGTAATTGGCGTCGCCGGTGGTCGCGCCGAATCCGAAGCCGCTCATGCCGCGGATTTCGGTCGAGGCGATGTTCGAGGTCATGATAACCACCGTGTTCTTGAAGCTCACCTTGCGGCCGAGCGAGTCGGTTATCTGGCCGTCGTCGAGTAACTGGAGCAGGATATTGAACACGTCCGGGTGCGCCTTCTCGATTTCGTCGAAGAGGACGACCGCGTACTGCTTGCGGCGCACCTTTTCGGTAAGCTGGCCGCCTTCCTCGTAACCGACGTAGCCCGGCGGCGCTCCAACCAGGCGGGAGACGTTGAACTTCTCCATGTACTCGGACATGTCGAACCGGATGAGTGCGTCCTCGTCTCCGAACATGAACCGGGCGAGCACGCGGGCGAGCTCGGTCTTGCCGACGCCGGTGGGCCCGAGGAAGATGAACGAACCGATGGGCCGGCGCGGGTCTTTGACTCCCGCGCGCGAACGGCGGATTGCCTTGGCAATCATGGTAATCGCCGAGTCCTGGCCGATGATGCGCTGTCGGATTTCGTCTTCCATCCGCAGGAGCCGGGCTGACTCGCGCTCTTCAAGCTTGGCGAGCGGGATACCGGTCCAACTCGATACGACGTGGGCGACGTCTTCCTCGGTAACGACCGGGAACGAACCGGCCTTCTCCCACTCCTTGCGTTTCCGCTTCAGGTACTCGGTCAACTGCTTCTGCTCGTCGCGGAGTTCCGCGGCTTTCTCGAACTCCTGTTTGCGGACCGCCTCTTCCTTGGCCTTTGAGGCTTTCTCAATTTTCTTCTCGAGTTCGTCCAGCTCCGGGTTGATGACCGGCCGCATCAGCTTCACCCGCGAGCCGGCCTCGTCAATCACGTCAATCGCCTTGTCGGGCAGGAAGCGGTCGGAGATGTAGCGGTCGGCGAGATAGACCGCGCTCTCGATTGCCTTGTCGTCGTAGGAGACGTTGTGGTGGAGTTCGTACTTCTCCTTGAGGCCCTTGAGAATCTCGACCGACTCCTGCGCGTTCGGCGCCTCGACGAGTATCTTCTGGAACCGTCGCTCAAGCGCCGAGTGTTTCTCGATGTGCTTCCGGTACTCTTCGAGCGTGGTCGCGCCGATGGCCTGTAGCTCGCCGCGCGCGAGCGCCGGCTTCAGGATGCTCGACGCGTCAATCGCGCCTTCGGCGGCGCCGGCTCCGACAATCGTGTGGAGCTCGTCGATAAATATGATGACGTCGCCCTGGTGCTGAATCTCGTTCATGATGGACTTCAGGCGTTCCTCGAACTGACCCCGGTACTTAGTACCGGCGACGATTGCGGCCAGATCAAGGGCAAGGACGCGCTTGTTCTTCAGCAGGTTCGGGATGTTGCCGGCCACGATGCGCTGGGCAAGGCCCTCGACAATCGCGGTCTTGCCGACGCCGGCCTCGCCGATGAGGACCGGGTTGTTCTTCTTCCGGCGGGCAAGAGTCTGGATGATGCGTTCGATTTCCCTTTCCCGGCCGATAATCGGGTCGAGCTTGTCCTCGCGGGCGAGCTGGGTCAGGTCGCGGGAGAAATAGTCAAGCGCGGGGGTCTTGCTGCGCGACTTCTGTGGCCCCGAGCTCTTCTCGCCGCCGAGCAGCCGGGTGGTCTCGTTCCGGACCAGTTCGAGGTCCATGCCCAGAGACTGGAGAATCTGGCACGCGACCCCGCGTTCCTCGCGCAGCAGGCCGAGCAGCAGATGCTCGGTGCCGATGTACGTGTGGTTCATCTTGCGGGCTTCGTCCAGCGCGTAGTTCAGGCCGGCGCGCGCCTCCTGGTTCAGCGGCACTTCGCCGAGCACGAGCGTTTCCGAGCCGGAGTCGACCGCGTTCTCCACGGCCCGACGCAGGTCATCGGAGTTGACGCCGAGGTTGGTGAGAACGACCGCGGCAACGCCTTCGCCTTCCTTGACCAGACCCAGGAGCAGGTGCTCGGTGCCGATGTAGTCATGGTGAAGCCGTACGGCTTCCTGGCGGGCAAGGGCGATTACTTTCCTAACTCTTTCGGTAAAGCGTTCTTGCATGCTTTCTTGAAGTCTAGCTATTCTCCTGCTGAAGTCAACGCAGCCGAGGAGAATAGTGAATAGAGAATTGAGAGTTGTGAAACTCGGATTCGGATTTCACTATTCACTACTCACAATTCACTACTTCCGATTCGTTGTCCGAGACCAGCCGGGAGCCGAGAGAATCTTCTTGATGCCGATTCAGGCCGGTCTGAGTAGTCCGGCCAGTCCCTCAGCAGTGTGGGCCGGCGGGAAACAGGTCTGATTGCGGCAAACAAAGGCGGTGGGCTTGCCGTCGGTTGCGGTACGTCCATGTGTCAAAGGTATAAGACGCAGCGTAAGCTCATCTGGTTGCGATGCTTTGACGACCACGGTCGTACGATAGTCGTCCGGCTTCGATGAGAGAAGCGCGGCCATCTCGTCGGCCTCGGCGGAACTCTCGGGGATGAAGAGCACGACTTCGGTGCCGGGGTGGAGCAGCAGGTCGAGCCCGGCGAGCATCATGCTGAACGCGGGCGGGTAGCTGAGCATGGTTTCGTAGAAGCGGCGGAGCGTGGCCGCGGCCGTGCGCTCGTATTCGTTCCGGCCGCAGAGCCGGGCCAGCCGGAGCAGGTTCATGACCGCAACCGAATTGCCCGAAGGTATCGCGCCGTCATAGCCGTTCTTGAGGCGGCTGACGATACCGGGTGTGTCGCTGCGGGTCGTGAAGAAGCCGCCTTCCGGGTCGCCGAACAGCTCGAGCATCCGGTCGGTCAGGCCGAGCGCGGTCTGGAGGTAGCGCGCGTCAAAGCACGCCTCGTACAGGTCGAGCAGCCCTTGCGCCACCAGGGCGTAGTCCGGCAGCAGCCCGGGTATGTCATCTTCTCCGGGCCGCCGGAAGTGCATGAGGTCGCCATCGACAATCATCGCGTCGGTGAGGAAATCAGCGAGGCTCCGGGCAAGTCCGAGCCGGTGCGTGCTCGCAAGCTGGCGCGCGCAGCGGGCCAGGGCCGAAAGCGCGAGCCCGTTCCAGTCGGCGAGCACCTTATCATCGCGGCGCAGTGCCGGGCGCCGGCCCCGGGCTTCAAGCAGCTTGCTTCTGATTTCCGTCAGCTTGGGCCAGAGGTCGTCGAGGGTAATGTGATGTGCGCTGATGATGTGCTCAACCGGCACCGCCGTGTGCAGCACGTTCGTGCCTTCGAAGCTGCCCGTCGCGGATACGCCGTAGAAGTCGCAGGCGAGCTTCGCCAGGTCCGGGCCGACCGCCTGCGCGACCTGCGCCTCGGTCCACGTGTAGTAGCTGCCTTCCCGGCCGCCGGTGTCCGCATCGAGCGAGGCCGCAAACCCGCCATCAGGAAGCATCAGCTCATTTTCCATGAAGAACAGGATTTCGAGCGCGATACACCGATAGAGTTCCTCACCGGTCAGGGCGAACGCCTGCAGGTAGGTCTGGGCGAGCAGCGCGTTGTCGTACAGCATCTTCTCGAAATGGGGGACCAGCCAGATGGTGTCGGTCGAATAGCGATGGAATCCGCCGCCAAGCTGGTCATAGATGCCGCCTTCGGCCAACTTGTGCAGGGTCAGTTCGACGATGGCGCGGGCCTGGTCATAGCGGAAAGGGGTTGGGGATTGGGGGTTAGGGTCTGGGGTCGGGAGTCGGGCCCCATCCCCTGATCCCTGACCCCTGGCCCCTAATCGGGACAGGCGCAACAGGAGCGCAAGGTCGGTCGGGTTCGGGAACTTGGGTGCGATTCCGAACCCGCCGTGTTCCGAGTCGAACACCTCAAGCCGCTGCTTGTAGAACCCGCGCAGCGGGGTCTCGTCCATCTCTCCTTCGTGACCGGGCAGCGACGAGAGCCGGTTCAGCTCGACCGCGATGCGGTTCCCGGCTTCGTCAATCTCGTGGCGCTGGGTGCGATAGTAGTGGAGCGCGGCGAGCAGCACACGGTTGAACGCGGCAAGGTTCTGGCGCGGCTCAGGCGGGAAATAGGTGCCGCCGTAGAACGGCTTCAGTTCGGGCGTCAGAAAGACCGAGAGCGGCCAGCCGGCGGAACCGGTCATGATGCGCACCGCCTCGATGTAGACCTCGTCCACGTCCGGCCGCTCCTCGCGGTCGACCTTGATGCTGACGTAGTTGGCGTTCAGGATTTCGGCAATCTTCGGGTCGGAGAACGACTCGCGGGCCATCACGTGGCACCAGTGGCAGGCAGAATAGCCGATGGACAGGAATATCGGCTTGTCCTCGGCCCTGGACTTCTGTAGCGCCTCGTCGCTCCAAGGATACCAGTCGACCGGATTCTCCGCATGATCGCGGAGATAGGGGCTGGCTTCGTTTGCGAGGCGGTTTGGCACGAGTACTAGAGACTATTGCAGGCGAGGCCTCAAGTCAAAGGGCAAAACGAGGAGCGGGCGAAGTCAGAAGCCAGAAGCTAGAGTGCAGAAGGCAGAAGGGCGGGGCGGAGAAGCCAAATGCCAAAAGGCAAAGGCCAGAAGCCAAAGCGCGGAGACGGAGAGGAGAACCGCAGACGGCACAGATATGATAACCGCCAAGTACGCCAAGACCGCCAAGAGGGATGTCATTCCGACCGGAGCGAAGCGGAGTGGAGGAATCTCTCGGCCGCTGCCAACTGCAAACCGACGCCGAGTCGCCGTCAGTCAGACGAGATGGTCTCCCATCCAGCAACTGGAGACTCGCGCCGGCGGTTTGAGAGTTCGGATTGGGTGTGGACTACGCGGTGCGGACCAGGTCTTCGGCCTTCTGCACGAAGGTCTCGGCGTTCTCAAGCATCTCGGTCAGCTTCAGCGGCTCGGGCGGGACAGAGACCTTGTAGTCCGTATCGATACGCGCCTCAAGTGCTCGTCCAAGATACTTGGCCAGTTCCGCTGGAAACTGCCCGGTCTGAACGAAGTTCTCGTAGAACAGGGAAATCACACCTGAGTGCCGTGACGAACTGAGGTTCTTTGTCGTAAGCAGCGCGACAGTTGCGTAGAACATCGCGTAGTAGATGCGATTGGACGCGCTGTTCAGGCGCCCCTGCTCCATGTCCGACTGAGCGTCGTCGAGGGCCTCGCGCGCCCTCTCCAGTCGATAGCGAATCAGCTCTTCCTTCGGTACACTCATACGACGATGCCTTCACGTGTGACTGCCTGATAGAATGGCGTTATGCGTGTCAGGTCGGAGTCGAACTCGCTACGCCTGTAGAGCACCGGGGAAAGCAGCACGTGGAACTCAAGGTTGATGGCGAAGCACAGGTCACAGACCGCCTTCTCGACTTCCCAGTCATAGTCCTCAAGCACCACAAGCACGTCAATGTCGGACTCCTGGTCCGAGTCCCCGCGCGCCTTCGAGCCGAACAGCCGCAACTCGACCAGCCGAAAATCGCGGGCGAGGGCAGCTTTCAACTTCCGGAGCGCCGCCGACTCATTTGGGGAAAGACCTCTCACAGAAACAAGCTACCGGCTCACGCCTGAAAGGTCAAGTCCTGCGTGCCGCGAGGACAGCAAGTTGCGAAGGGGAAAGGGGAAATGGCAAAGGGGCAGAACGATGAACGAGGAACGAAGGGCGAAGGGGAAAGGGGAAATGGCGAAGTGGGGAGAGGAATGTCGAGAGCGATGTCATTCCGACCGGAGCTAGGCGGAGTGGAGGAATCTCTCAGCTACTGGACACTGGTCACCGGGAACTGGACACTGCGCGCATTCTGCGCACCGCCGTCAGCAGTGAGCCGAACACAGGTGAGCCGGGCGGGGCGGCTCGTACCGGTTCCGGGACAGGGTCCAACCGAGCTTGAGTAACACCCGCTCCAGCGTCCCCTTCCGCTCGGTTTCCTCAAGGAAGATGCTGACGGCCTCGTCAAATGCCTTCCTTGCCGTTTGCTCGTTGCGGCCGTAGGAAGACAACTCCAGTGCAGGAGCGTAGGCGACGACGTACTTACCTTCTTTCAGGAACAGTACGTCCACGCCGACCGAAAGGACCTTAATGCGTGCCACGCATCAGATTACCCAAGACCCCGACCGCAGTCAACGCCCGTCGGGAGAAAGACAACCGCCCAGGCCGAGCTTCAAGCCACAAGCCTCAAGCCATAAGCTACAAGCCCAAGCGCAGGCCTTCCGGGTCTGCTACTGGGAACTGAAAACTGCGCGCAACCTGCGCGCCGCCGTCAGCCGCGAGCCGAACGCAGGGGAGATGCCGCCCGCGCGTCGGCGTGGAAGCGATTCAGTCGTTGCCCCACCTTGACACGTACTACCGTTAAGCGTAATTCTTTATTATGTCCTCGGAATTACCCCTAGCGTATCCTGCCCGGAACTGAGTCAGACCGCTGTACCTCACAGTAGGTGTTTCCGGCAGAGTCAAGACCGAACCATTCCATGGACCATGGTGGGCCATACCCCCTGTTGGCGAATTCGATGAACTGCGTGCCGGTTGCACCCAGAGTCCGTGGCGAACGCACTGAGTTCTCATTTCTCGCGCCCAAAACGGGCTTCCCCACAGTGTCGAGGACGAAGGAGCGCATCCCCTGCGGGTAGGGGAGATAGAAGAGGAAACCGCGCTTTGTCTCGACCAGAGAGGCTCGCCGGTGAAATACGCCGACACTCGATACACCGGCCAAAGTGGAGTCTGTCCCGGATGCCGAATCGATCAGGGCCAGTTCAGGGAGCCTGAGCCGATATGAAGTCATCAATCCACTTGGGGCTGACCCCCACAGCGTGCGGTCAAAATCGCGCGTCTTGCCGGCATGAACTACCAAGAGCGTGTCTCGCCCGAGTATTCGGATGGCGACCCTGATGTTGTCGTCATGCACCCAGGACACCAGCCGCATCATACCCGGAACCGGAAGGTCTAGACGAACCGTATCCAGTATCGAGAGACTCCCGTCCCTCAGAGCGAGTCGCGCGTAACTGGCATGGTCCTGGAGATCGCTGGTGAAGCAGTGCATCACGCCATCTGAACCGAATGCGACCTTGATCCAGCTACTACCTCCCGCTGAGAAATTCAGCAGGGCAGAGCTAATGCGCCCCCTGCGGGACACGGATACGACCCGGGTCCGGTGTTTGCCGTGTTCGCCAGTCGAGGTGAACACACCCGCAAACCCGGTGTCTCTTGGTCGAGGGTCTGGAAAGAAGTCGCTCATGAAAACGACGAACCCGCCATCCGGCGTCGCGCAGGCGAAGAAGGGAGATGGATTCTGCTCGGTCATCGCGTCTCCTGGCCCGCGCGGCGCAACGATGCGCATGGGTCGCACCATATCGCGCCCATTCTTGTCGAACAGCCTGCAGAAGATGCCAATGTCGGACCGTACCGAGCTGCCGAACCAACTGTCCGGGTACTTCTGCCACCAGCAGAGCCATACCGCCCCATCATCGCAGACGCTCCCGATAGGACACCTGATATCAACGGCTGCGGTGGTCATGGGCAGGCTTTTGTTGACTGCCTGTAGCAGGCTTGCCGCGGTTGCTGCTGCTGCGAACATCAGTGTCACAAAGACCAATCTCGAAGGCTTCATAGTCATATTCCCCTGGTCCTATTGGTATATCCAGCGATTCCCACGTATCTCACAACCATCCCGACCGAGCAGCTTGCGCGTTAATCTGCCGGGGGGGGATTTCGGGGACATTACTTAACTCCAAATCCGTCAAGGTCGGGCGGGGTTCAGTCTCCGTCAGGGAGTCGGCTAGCAGCTTACCGCTCACAGTTGACGGCCTCGGCGGCGGGGCGGCTTCGTGGCCGGCTGGTCACTGACCGTCAACTGTCTGCGTGAGGCGAGTTCGCCTCTGACCCGCGCTGCCTCCCGGGCACACTCCCGCAGGTAGTCCGCGCCGGACAGTCCGCGTCGTTTCCGGTCAGCCTCGGCCGCCCGGCGCTGCTCGTGCAGCCAGTCCAGGAAACTACCGTCTTCATTCTTCATATCGCAACACCTCCTCGGGTGTCCGGACACCGATAGGCACGTATCCTTCACGCAGATTCACGGTATTCAGCTTGCGTTCTGCCCATTCGTTCGCCAGATGCTGGAGATTCATGGATACGAGCACGTCGGCGCCGGCGATTGACGCGTAGGCCGCGTGTCGGGCGTCGTCGGCAAAGTCAATCGGAACCACGCCATCGGCGAGGTAGACGTCGGCAAGCCGTTCGACGTCATCCTCGTCAAGCGCCAGTTCCTCGATGTGCTCAACCAGCTCCAGCAACTGCGACCGCAGCGGCTCAGCGGACCGGTTCAGTTCTTTGGTAGTCAGCGGCGACGTCACGGCTCTGAAGACACCGTCTTCGATCTGCTTAAACAGCAACTCGGCCGCCTGCCGCCGCTGGATGTTGTGCGGCTTCCGGTCGAAGCAGAAGCCGAACACCGAGGTCTCCAGGTAGAGCAGGGGTCTTTGCTTCATCAAGTCAGCATAGCAGGCCGTGGACGGTTGTCAATCGACGGCCGGTGCGGGCAGGGGCGGTGGACGGGAGTGAACAATATTCAGTAGTCAGCATTCAGGGGCAGGACGGTTCATGGTCGACGGCTGACGGTTTGCCGCTCACGGCTTGCGGGTCCGAGGACGCGGCGGCTTCGACGCGGGCTTGTCGCGGGCGACGGGCGTGTGCGCGCTTTCGGTTGCTTCGACTTTCTCGTAGAGAGTCTCGGGTGCGATGTCAGCGCCGTTGGGCCATGCGATTGTCCCGCCTTCGATTCGAGCCTGACGGAAATATGAGAGGTCCCGCAATGGGATGAATACCGGCCCCGAGGTTCAGGTATTCGGAAGAGTCTACGTCGCCCGATGCGCCGTCATCTCGGCTAGAAGACAGGGCGGGACGGCACGGTGTCAAGCAGCGCAATTGGGCCGTTCGCGTGCGGTCTTCTCTTGGGTATCTCTTCTGGTATCCGCTCTGCTCTTGCCAACCCTGGTGTCCAACCCTCGCTCTGACTCTCGTTTGCACTCGCATCTACCTTACTATTCCTGATTCGGTTCGAGTAGGGGCCCGAGCATCAGTCACTGAAGCCGACTGCACATCGGTCAGCGAAACCGGCTGCCTTTCGGTTGAGGCTTCCACGCGCGGCTCGACTCAGCAGTCCGTCGCAGAGCCGGCTTGCCTTACGAAGGTCCTGTCCAACGGCCATTCAACCGCGCCAGCCGTGAGGCTGTCTGACTCGCCGTCCCATCGAGCCATGATATAAGCGCTTACCCGTCCTTCCGTTTCTCGGTCTGCCCGCGCGACCGAGACGACATCAGAGGGGGGAACCGTTCCCCCAACGGTCACCCGGCTGAACGGGCGGAGGCGAGACCGAATGAGGCTCCCGGTCAGGGTTTGAGTCCTAAGTTGCGCAAAGTCAGTCGGTCCCGGCCGCCGACCGGGCCGGAGTCGGGCTGAGGCGGGCAATCCACGGCCGGCACAAGGGCAGGTGCATTATTCCGGCCCTGAGAAGCAGATTGTTATATGAGGGGCCATGAGAGCCCCGAAAGGAACAAACATGTCGGATGTGACGCGTAGAATAGACCGGTGGAAGGCGAAGTACTCGCCGGAACTGGCCAAAGCCACCTGCGACCGTATCTATGATGATATGGTGCGGCGGTACGAGGACTCGGTCGTCGCGCTGTGCATGACCGAAGCGAAGACACGGCAGGTCCTGAACGCGCTGGGCATCAGCACCTGCATGTACGTGCCCTATCTCAGCTATGCGCGGGAGTTGTTCAAGCTGTCGCGCCAGCGGGGAATCACGGGGACGAGCTTCGCCATGGCGGCCAAGGTGCTCGCGGACAAGTGGCAGGCGCGCAACCTGGACGCGCTGGCGCTGGAGACCATCTTCAAGCAGGTCTTCGGCTCGGCCGAGCCGGAGCCGTAGAGCCGACGGGCCTCAGGGAGCATGACAGCGAGGGAAGCCTGTCACCCTGTGCGGAGTGATGGGTCTCCGGAACGAAGATTCTTCGCTGTGCTCAGAATGACAGAGCGATAGAAGGTCTTCGACCTCGCTGCTTGTCCTTGTGTTTGAGCTTGTGCTTCGGTCTCAGGCAGGGGACTATCGGGGACGCTAACCGTTTTGTCTGTATTCGTCACAATGCAGAAGGTTGTGAATGCAGTCACGGTTTGCGGGTACGAGGACGCGGCGGCTTCGACGCGGGTTTGTCCGAGGCCACGAATTCGTGGCGCCGGGTGCGGCGATGAGCGACCCGGGCCGGCACCGCGATAGCCGCCGGCGGAACCGACTGTCGCGACTGCAGACTGAGCGTGACCCGCGCGTCGAGCGCCAGGGCCACCTTGACCATCGTCTCAGCCGTCAGGTTATAGTCGGTTCTGAGGATTCGGGTGACATACGCCCGCGACGTTCCCAGGCGCTCTGCGAGCTGCCTGCGACTGACGCCCTGCTCCTCCAGCAAACGGCAAAGTTCCTCAGCAAAGGTGAGTTTCACTTCTTCGACAAGGTACTCGGGGTCGTTCTCTAGACCCCGGGTGCGTTCCTGAAACCACTCAGCGGCACTTATCTTCATGACATACCTTCCATCAGCACGCGCGCACGCAACGCTTTGACTCGGTCAATGTGGTCCCTGAGGTGGCGGCTGCCGGGCTTGCGGGCCACGTGCGTACAGACCCATAGGTTACCATGCTCGAAGCAGAATAGCCGAACAGCCGGGTTGTGCAGCTTCATCTCGTAGATGCCCGCATCAAGCCGCCTGAGCTTCTGCTCGTTCCGTATAAACCCAGACTCGGCGAGCTGGCGTATTACGCCGCGGAGCCTGGCGACGGTTCTTCCGTCCAAGGTGTCGAAGCCTCGTTTGACCTCGCTGTCGCCGTCCACGACCAGCGCACAGACGGAACTGCGGGCCCCGCGATACAACTCCTCAAGACTCAGCACTATGGTAACCTATAAGTAATCGGGGTCAAGAGCGGCTTTCGCGCCTAGCGCGATGGTTCCGAAAGCGGACGGACCGGGTTTGTTCAGTGCGCGGGGATGCTCGTTCACGGCTTGCGGCTCCGGCGCTTGCGGGCTGGCTGAGTGGCAGGTTTGTCCCGGGCGATGGACGAGTGCACGCTTTCGGCCGCTTCGACTTTCTCGTAGAGAGTCTCGGGCGCGATGTCAGCGCCGTTGGGCCACGCGATTGTCCCGCCTTCGATTCGAGCCTGACGGAAATATGAGAGGTCCCGCAATGGGATGAACACCGGCCCGAGGTTCAGGTATTCGGAGAAGTCCACGTCGCCCGATGCGCCGTCATCGAAGGTCACTCGGAAGACGTACCCACCACGATATTCAATCATCGTCACACTGCTGAGATGCCACATCATGCGTCCTAGTTTAGCGGTTCTATCTTCTCGATCTCCTGCCCGGCACGCACCAGCGACCAGTCATGTTCCAGTTCCGCGACGTGCAGGTCTATCCACTCCCGAATCAGTCGGAGCGCCGTGTGCGACTTCAGTCCTCCACGCAGCATGTTGCCCCGAAAGTCGAGCAGAGCCTTGTCGTCCTGGTGTTCGACGTGTATGTGCGGTGGGTTATGGTCATCATAGTGCATGCGCACGACCATTCCGAAGAACCTGGACAGCTCAGGCATGCCGGCTCGCCAATCTTGGAGCGTCGGGAACGTCTCCCTGCCACGCCTCGTCCTCCTCGGGTCGCAGCCAGTCTTTCCTCAGGCTCGATTCGCTGGCGACTGCCGTGGCCATGCCATCGCGGACGATTCTCGTCTTAAGGAAGCTCACGAAATCGGCCACTTCGTCCAGGACAGAATCCGGGACGTCATCTATTTCTCTGAGCAGTGATTCTCGTCTAGTCATACCAGTTTGTCTCCGCAGACAGCATCTCGGCTAGAAGATAGAGCGGTGCGGGCACGGTGTCAAGCAGCGCAATTGCGCCGGTCGGCGATTTGGGCGAAGGTTCCGGCAGAGAGCGGGACAGAGGTCAAGGTGAAGGTTGAGGCAGAGGCCGAGGCGGAGGAAGAGGCAGAGAACGCGGCAGAGGACGTGACAGGGAATGAGGCAAAGAGCGAGGCTGAGGACGAGGCAAAGGACTTGGCAGGGAACCTGGCAGAGAACTTGGCAGAGAACTTGGCGAAGAGCTTGGCAAGGAGCTTGGCAAGGAACCTGGCAGAGAGCTTGGCAAGAAGCCTGCCAGAGAACTTGCTAAAGAGCTTGCCAGAGAACTTGGCAGAGAACTTGCCAGAGAACTTGGCAGAGAACTTGCCAGAGAACTTGCCAGAGAACTTGCCAAAGAGCTTGGCAAAGAGCTCGCCAAAGGACTTGGCAAAGAGCCGGGCAAAGAGCTTGCCAAAGAGCTTGGCAGAGAGCTTGGCAGAGAGCTTGCCAAAGGACTTGGCAAAGAGTTTGGCAGAGTATCTACCCAGCGCAGGGGTCAGTCAGGTGCGATACGTCCTAACCGTTGTCCACACAGCCAGTTGAACGAGTTTCCGAAACCGTAACGAGTATACAAAGTTGTATAATTCCCCGAGAATGAGGCGGACGCCTGATGCCCTCGTTTTCTCGTCCAACCCGAGGCCGAAGGGACAGGGCGCGACCAACTGCTCTCTGCTAATCGACTGCCTTCGTCGTCCTACGGCGACGGCTCACGGTCTGCGGGTCCGACTGCGGGCGGGTTTGTCCGAGGCCACAAACTCGTTGCGCCGGGTGCGGCGATGAGCGGCACGGGCCGGCACCGCGATAGCCGCCGGTGGAGCCGACTGTCGCGACTGCAGACTGAGCGTGACCCGCGCGTCCAGCGCCAGGGCCACCTTGACCATCGTCTCAGCCGTCAGGTTATAGTCGGTTCTGAGGATTCGGGTGACATACGCCCGCGACGTTCCCAGGCGCTCTGCGAGTTGCCTGCGACTGACGCCCTGCTCCTCCAGCAGGCGGCTGAGTTCTTCGGCAAAGGTGAGTTTCACCACCTCCAAAAGGAACTCAGGAGTGTTCTCAACGCTCCGAACCCGTTCCCGGTACTTCTCGATTGAACTTATGCTCATCTTGTCTCCTCAGCGCAGCGTTGCCGCAGAGCCTTCACCTTGGCGACGTGCGACCGCAGTTCCCGGCTGCCGGGCTTGCGGTCCGCGTGCGTGCAAACCCAATCCGGCCCATGCTGAAAACAGAACATCCTCACCGGAGGGTGCCAGAGCTTCAGTTCATAGACTCCGGCATCCAGCCTCCTGAACTTCTCCCCGTTGGCAATGAACCCGTCGCTCGCCAGCCTTTGAACAAGCCCTTCCATCTTGTCGAACTGCGGACGCGGCAGGTCGTTTAGGAAGTCCAGGACCTCGGCACGGCCGTCCACGACCAGCGCGAACACGACGCACTTGCGCCCTCGCCGCAGTTGCTCAAGGGACAACACTATGGTAACCTATAAGTAACCGGGGTCAAGCTCGGCTTTCGCGCCGAGCACGACGGTTCCGAAAGCGGTCGGACCGGGTTTGTCCAGTGCGCGGGGATGCTCGTTCACGGCTTGCGGCTCCGGCGCTTGCGGGCCGGCTGAGTGGCAGGTTTGTCGCTGACCGTCAACTGTCTGCGCGAGGCGAGTTCGTCCTTGACCCGCGCTGCCTCTCGGGCACATTCCCGCAGGTAGTCCGCACCTGACAGGCCGCGCCGTCTCCGGTCAGCCTCGGCCGCCCGGCGCTGTTCGTGCAGCCAGTCCATCCAGTCCCGGTCTCTAGTCTTCATAGTGCAGCACCTCTTCGGGTGTTATGATTCTGATCTGAGGGTAGCCCTCGCGCGGGTTCAGTGAGTCGCGGCCCACTTGGTCGTCCATTGAGTCAGCATAGCAGGCAGTGGACGCTTGTCAATCGGCGGCCGGGGGCCCGAAGACCGACATTGAACCGCCAAGACGCCAAGAGGGACGTCATTCCGACCGGAGCGAAGCGGAGTGGAGGAGTCTCTCAGGAATCCACAGATTTCGCAGATGACGCAGATGGCCCGGGCAGGCGGAGAGAGAACCACAGATGGACACGGATGGACACTGATGGCTCGGAGCCGGACGGAGAGGCTATCCACAGATTTCGCAGATTACACAGAATCGAGCTTAGGGTTCCGAATTCCCTCGCCCATTGAGGGAGAGGGTTAGGGTGAGGGGTGAGTTTGCCCTTGAGCTTATGCTACTCAGCGCGCGCAGCGCGTGGGCATATCGTCGGTCGGAAAGCCGCCTTGCGCCCGCCTTGACTGTATCACCGTGGAAGAGATACTTACAGTGATGCAGTTCGCCTACACCGCGCACGCAAGGGACATGCTCACCGAGCGCGGGATACCGGACGAGTGGATTGTCCGGGCGGTGGAATCACCGCTGCGCACAGAGCAACACGACGACGGCACAACCCACTACTTGAGCAGTGTGCCGGAGCGCAGCGGCCGCGTCCTGCGTGTGGTGGTAAACGCGAAGGCCAGTCCGGCCATTGTGGTCACGGTCTTCTTCGACCGTCGCCTGAGGAGACTATCATGAGATTGAAACTGGACAGAGAGAGTGATGCGCTGTACCTGCGGCTCGACGAGACCGCGGTGGTTGAGTCCGAGGAAGTTCAGCCTGGCGTAGTCCTGGACTACGACGCGGCCGACAACGTGGTCGGCGTCGAAATCCTCAACCTGAGCAAGCGTGTCGCGCCCGAACGCCTGCGCGTCCTGCAACTGGAGACAGTCTAGAGCGCGACGCTCGCCGCTGGCCGCCAACTGCCAACTGCAAACCGACGCCGCGTCACCCTGAGCGAGTCGGACGAGTCGAAGGGTCTCTCAGAATGAACCGCCAAGTACGCCAAGAACGCCAAGAGAGACGTCATTCCGACCGGAGCGAAGCGAAGTGGAGGAATCTCCCAGGAATCCACAGATTACGCAGATCACGCAGATCACGCAGATCATGTGTCGCAGATGACGCGGTGGGCTAGAATCCGATGCGGGCGAGGCCTAGGTGGACTTGCGCCCCGACAAATGGGCAGATGGAGCGCGTCTCAGGGTACACGTTTCCGACCGCTCCGACAACCGTATATACCAGACCGACTGACGCGCTGAGTCCCAGTCCGTAGCAGTCAACCGCGCCGACGGCCTCCACTGTCCCTATGAATGGGTAGCTCGGCGGCGGGTCGAAGTTCGTGTTGAAGAACCGGGCGGTTGCCTTGACGTAGACCTCCGGGACTCTGCCGTATAGTCTACCCCAGTAGCGCACCGGCCGTTCGTAGATGGTATACCCGAGGCTAATCGGCAGGGCGCTGATGGCCGCGGTGTAGAATCCGTCAGCAAGACTGAGGCCGGCCCGCGCGCGGTGGAACTCGACCTCTACGTGCGGCACTTCTGCAAGAACCGTGGCCTCAACGGATTTCGTGTACTCCCAGCGAGCCGCGCCGACACCGATATCAATCAGCTCAGCGCGGAAGAAGAACTGGGGCGTCTCGTCCGGGTCGTGCATAGCCAGCGCGTAGTCGGTCTCGAAAGCGCTGACCGATGAGGTCACAAGTAGCAGCAGCCCTAATACGTGTCTCACGGCGTATCACCTCCCAAGTCGACACCGAATGTCAACGCGCGCAGCCTCAACTCGATGTTGGGTGACAACCCGGCACGTCCGTCCCAGTGAAGGCTCGAGTGGTTGGTGGACGTGCAGGCTCCAACGACGCCAGCCGAGACACTGATACCCAACCCAAGGAAGTCAACGCCGGCGACCAAGTCCAGGCGTCCAGCCAGTGGGACCTTCATGTTTGGGTATCCTGTGCTGTTCAACCAGTAGCCGGAGAAATGCAGCGCCACTTCGGGTACCATTCCGTGCAGCCGCCACGCGTACCAGAGCGGGCGTTCCCACAGGATGTAGTCAACGCGCAGAGGAGCATAGCTGTACACGAGGTCGAGGCCCATTATTTCCTCGGACACCGCAGTCCCGAGGCGCCATCGACCCCTCTCGACGTGGACCTGGAGTAGGTTCTCTGCGGACCAGTTCCACGAGTCGAATCCCAGCCAGCCCGAGGTGGACTCGTGGACGAGGCTGAACCCTCGGGAATACAGCTCGACACGCAGTCGCAGAGGGTCCTCCAGTTTCTCCTGAGCCCCAGCCGGCAGCGCCGCTAGCAGGAGAGTCGCACCCATGGCAAGCATGCTCCCGCGACGAATCATTGCGGATATCGTAAAGCCGCAGGTGCGGAAGTCAAGGATACGGGTCAGTTGTCAGAAGTTGGATGCCATAGGTCAGCCGCGGGGGTATGAAGTCCGTGTCTCTGTTCAGGGGTCGGAATCGGCGGACAGCCTGCGCTTGAGTTTGGGCTTGTGCTGTTTGCTCAGGCAGAAGCGAAGCGGAGTGGAGGAATCTCTCAGGAGTCCACAGATTTCGCAGATTACACAGAATCGAGCTTGGGGTTCCGAATTCCCTCGCCCATTGAGGGAGAGGGTTAGGGTGAGGGGTGAGCTTGCGCTTGAGCTTGGGCTTTCGGTTCAGGCAGTGGCGAACCGGAACCGGCTGATGAAGTGGCGCATCGGCAAGTCCTGGCCGTAGATGACTTCGACGCCGGGAATCTTGTCCCGACGACGATACAGGATGCCGACCGCCTCGGCCGCCGAGCGCAGGTCGGCGTCTTCGTAGCAGAGTCTCGGCACCGCGGCCCGGACGTTGTTGACCCTCGGGTTCGACGCAATTTCCTTGCCGTCCACGAGTTTGCCGAACGCGTAGACGCCGAGCTCGCACATCCGGTGCCCGGCAATGAGCAGGAGCGCGGTCAGACTGATGCCGGGGAACTGGTCGTCGCGCAGTTTGGAGCCCGCGAAGAACTGGTCCAGGTCGAGGTAGATTGCGTGGCCGCCGACCGGCTTGACCACGACGCTGGCACCGCACTGCTCGTCAATCGTTGCCCCGAACCGCTGCACTTGGTTGATGCGGTACGTCAGGTACTCCTCGTTGACGACGGTCTTCAGGCCCTCGACTACGCCCTTCAGGTCGCGGCCGGCCAGACCGCCGTAGGTCGGATGGCCCTCGACCAGAATCTGGTGCCCGACGACCCTCGCCGGTAGCTCCGGATACCGTTTCACCAGCAGCCCGTCCTCGCGGACAACGAGGCAGCCACCCATGTTCACGAGGCCGTCCTTCTTCAGGCTGATGTGGAATCCGTCTACGGACTCGAACATCATGCGGACGATTTCCGCGATGCTCTTGCCCTTGCAGAGCGGCTCGTTCTGCTGGTTGAACCAGGCGTTTTCGGCGAACCGGCAGGCGTCGAACAGGAACGGCACAATATGGGCGTGGCAGAGTTCAGAAGTCTTGCGGATGTTCGCAAGCGACACCGGCTGGCCGCCGCCGGTGTTGTTGGTGATTGTCATGTAGACAAAGGGGATGCGCTGTTTCGTCTTCGGGTTCTGGAACAAGTCCCAAAGCTGGGCCAAGTCCATGTTGCCCTTGAACTGCGCCGTCTCGTCCTTGACCCTAAGCTCCGCCGAGAACAGGTTCAGGGCCTCGAAACCGTTTGCCTCGATGTTCGCCTGCGTGGTGTCGAAATGGCCGTTCGACGGAATAGCGTAGAACGGGTCCTTCCCGTCGCGCTTGCCCGCCGCGCCGAGGATTCCGGCCATGCAGGTGAAGAGGCCGGATTCGGCCGCGCGTCCCTGGTGGAAGATGAAGACATTTTCCTGGTTGAGGTCGCGGTTCTCCCACTGCGGCCCGAACGTCTCGACCACCTGCTGCTTGAACTCGAAGTAACCCTCATTCGAACCGTACGACTCGTCGCCGAGCAGGAGTTGGGACCACTGCTTCATCGTCATCGTCGTCGTGCCCGAATCGGTCAGCAGGTCGCAGCCCGGAATCATCGCCGCCGGGAACTTGAAGACGTTCAGCCCGCCCTCTTCAACCAGCTTCCTTCGCAGTTCGCGGTCGTCGATTGAGCAAGGGCGGAAAGAGACCGCGGCGTTCCGATACGGCCGGGGCCGGTTCTTGGCCTTGGCGAGCTCTGCTGTCCAATCATCGAGGAAAGACGTCATGGCCGGATTATACATCCCCGCCGCTTTGAGTCAATCGCGCGGGTGAGCGACAGGTTGCGGGTTCCGCGTTCCGGATTCGCGGAGGTGAGGGTCATGCAACCGGTGGTAGACAGCCGCCGGGTTGTCCATTATAATCCGTTTCCTAGTTTTCCAGATGAGTACTGTCGAACCCCGTCCCCAGGAAGCCGGCTCGCAGGAACCGGAGCCGAAGATTGTCGCGTTCCTGTGCAATTGGTGTTCGTATGCGGGCGCGGACCTTGCCGGCATCTCGCGCATCCAGTACCCGGCGAGCATACGCGTCATCCGCGTGCCGTGCTCCGGTCGGGTCGACCCATTCCACATCCTGAAGGCGTTGCAGAGCGGTGCGGACGGCGTGCTCGTGTCCGGCTGCCATCCCGGCGACTGTCACTACCTGACCGGCAACTACGTGGCCCGCCGTCGGTTCGCGGTGCTGAACGATCTGCTGGAGTTCGCGGGTATTGACCCGGGCCGGGTGAGCTTTTCGTGGGTGTCGGCGGCAGAAGGGGAGCGGTTCGCCGAGGTCGTGCGCGAGGTCACGGAGAAGGTGAAGGCCCTCGGGCCGAACCGGAAGCTGGTCAAAGAGGAAATAGTGAAGTGAGAATAGTGAAGAGTGAAACGGGGATTGCGAATAGTGAGTTGTGAATAGTGAATAGTGAAAGACGGACCGGGAGGAGTGAAAGTCGGATTCGGGTTTCACTATTCTTAATTCTCTATTCACTATTCAGCGAGGTCGTTCCATGAGTCGGCAGGAACAGTTGCGCAAGCGGGCGAGGGAGTTGCTGGAGAAGAAGGAAGTCGCGATGGTCGTCGGGTACCGGGCGGCGAGCACGAAGGGCAAAGCCCAACCGGTATTCGTCACCAAGCCGGAGGACACGGAGTTGCTCATTTTCGATGAGACTTGCGGCCAGAACCTCGCCGGCTACCTGCTGAAGGTGAAGCACCTGGGCAAGATTGCGGTCGTGGCCAAGGGCTGCGATTCGCGCTCAATCCTCGTGTTGCTCAAGGAGAAGCAACTGGACCGGGCGCAACTGCACATCCTCGGCGTCGGCTGCGCCGGCATCATGGAAGACGGCAAGCTGAGCGACTCGTGTACGACCTGCGAGTACCCGAACCCGGTCGTGTTTGACGAGATGCTCGGCGAACCGGTTTCGCCCCTCGCCCCTCGCCCCTCGCCCCTCGCCCCCCGCTCTTCGGACGAGAGGTGGCATGAGCTGTCCGAGGACATCGCGCGCTGTGTCCGCTGCTACGCCTGCCGTCAGGTCTGTCCGAACTGCTATTGTCCGGTCTGCTTCGTGGACGCCAGCCAGCCCGCACTCGCAGGCAAGACGACCGAGCTGTCCGACAACATGGTCTTCCACATCATGCGCGCGCTGCACATGGCCGGCCGCTGCGTCGAGTGCGGCTCGTGCGCCCGCGCCTGCCCGATGGGCATCGACCTGATGAAGTTCAACCGTAAGGCCGCGCAGATTGTGAAAGAGCGGTTCAACACGGTCGCCGGTGTGAAAGAAGATGAAGCGCCCGCCCTGACCGTCTTTGACCCGAACGACCGGCAGGAGTTCATACGCTCCGGTGGGACGGAATAGTGAGTTGTGAATGGTGAATAGTGAAAGACGGACCGGCAAGAGTGGAAGGCGGATTCGGGTTTCACTATTCTCAATTCTCTATTCACTATTTTCTTAGACTATGACTCAGCGCGTTATTACTGCCGAGGCCCTGGCAAAGCTTGTTGCCGAGTGGGCGAAGAAGGGCGCGGTCTACGCTCCGGTCAAGAAGGGGACTGTACCCGAACGGGGACTGTCCCCAAATCCCCAGGACTGGACCGAGTTCCGTAGAGTCACATCGCTCAAGGAAACTGATTTCAGCCGCGTGAACGCCAAGCAGTCGGCCAAGGGTCTGCTTTTCCCACAGCGCGAGGTAATGCTTCGGTTCAAGGACGGGAAGTCCGAAGAGCCGGCCGCGCCCGAGGAACAGATCATTCTCGGCATCCGCCCATGCGACGCCGCGGCAATTGCTTTCCAGACGAAATTCTTTACCGGTCAGGGCCAGACCGACCCGTACTTCAAAGCTCGACTGGAGAAGACCACACTCATCGGCCTTGCCTGCAATACGCCGGCGGAAACGTGTTTCTGCACCGCGGTCGGCGGCTCGCCCACGGGCACGCGGGGACTGGACCTGCTGCTCACCGACATCGGCGGCAAGTACCTGGCCGAACCGGTGACGGACAAGGGCGCGGCGCTGATTGCCGACATGCCCGAGCCGGCGGCCGGCGACATTGAGAAGAAGCGTGAGCTGGCCGAGAAGTGTACGGAGCAGATGCCGAAGGCGATGGATACCCAGGCACTCAAGCGGCGGCTCGACAATGGCTTCGAGCACGCGGTCTGGGATGAGCTGAACCTCGCCTGTGTGAACTGCGGCGCCTGTACCTTTTTCTGCCCGACCTGCCATTGTTTTGACGTCACCGACGAGGAGCGGAAGGGGAGAGGCGCGCGAATCCGGGTGTGGGATTCGTGCCAGTTCTGCCTCTACTCGCAGCACGCTTCCGGCCACAATCCGAGGCAGACCGCGCGTTCGCGCTACCGCAACCGCGTGATGGACAAGTTCAAGTACACGGTCGATATGGTGAGCGAGCTCTCATGCGTCGGCTGCGGCCGCTGTATCATCGAGTGTCCGGCAGGCATTGACGTCAGGGAGACGGTTGAGACACTTATGACGATGCTACCCGATGCAGGGACCGAGGATGCAATGCAAACTGCAAACTGCAAAATGCAGAAGTCAAAATGAAAGACATCGGAGAGCGGCTGCTGGATTTCGCAGTTGTGTGCTTGAAACTGACCGGCAAGCTGGGCCGAACCGCATCGGGCCGGTACGTCGCGGGTCAATTCATGCGGTCTAGTGCGTCTGCCGGTGCGAACTACAGCGAAGCATGTGGTGCCGAAAGTCGAGCGGACTTCGCGCACAAGTTGCAGATCGTGCTCAAGGAACTGCGTGAAACCGAGTATTGGCTCAAGCTGGCGGGTCGGGGTCAGTTGTTGCCTTTGGAAGACGTCAAAGCCACGGCGATTGAGGCAGACGAGCTGGCACGAATCATCGCGAAATCAGTGTTGACGGTCAAGTCGAGGTCCCGATGACTCAGTCTTCCTGTGTTTCTGCATTGCCTGTCTTGCCTCTTGACTTTTGCATTGCATCACCGCGCCGCTCCGCATCCGCCGGTTTTGCCTTGCCTGTTTTGCACTTTGACTTTTGCATTGCATCATGATGAATCCTTATCTCCCGGTTTCGGTGCGCGTCGAGAAGGTCACCGTCGAGAACGACGCAAAGGACCTCAAGACCTTTGACCTGTCCTTCGTCGACGCCAATGCGCGCACGGCCTTCGAATTCATTCCGGGCCAGTTCGGATTCCTTTCCATGATGGGCGTAGGCGAAGCGCCGTTCGGTATCGCATCCGCGCCGTCTGAGGAGTTCATCAAGTACACGGTCAAGCGCGTCGGTGGGTTCACGACCGCCCTGCACGAACTCGAACCGGGCACGGTCATCGGCATGCGCGGGCCGTGGGGCAATTCGTACCCGCTCGATTTGATGCAGGGCAAAGACGTCGTCATCGTTTCCGGCGGCTTCTCGTTCACAACCCTGCGCTCGACCATCGTCCATCTGCTTGACCCGAAGCGGCGCAATGGCTTCGGCAAGATAACCTGCGTTTACGGGGCGCGTTCTGCCGGCGAGTTGCTCTACAAGGAAGAACTCAAGGCATGGGAATCGAACCCGGACATTGACCTCCACCTCTGCGTTGACAAGCTGGGCGACGACGCGTGGCCGAAGACTGAGGGCCTTGTTCCCAACGTGCTGAAGCAGGTCGCGCCGGCGGCAAAGAATGCCATCGCGCTGGTCTGCGGCCCGCCCATCATGATTCGCTTCACCCACCCGGTACTGGAGGCGCTCGGGTTCAAGCCCGATGATGTTTTCCTGTCGCTGGAGAACCGGATGAAGTGCGGCATCGGCAAGTGCGGCCACTGCAACCTCGGCCCGAAGTACGTCTGCAAAGACGGTCCGGTCTTCTCCTACTCCCAGCTCAAGAACCTTCCGGCTGAATACTAGTCCGCAGTTCGGAGTCTAACATGGGACAGCTTAGGATAGTTAAGTCTTATACACAGGAGGCACGAATGTCAGGTTTCCGTTATCTTGTCCTGCTACCGCTGCTTGCCGCGGCGGTTTCCCCTGCGGCCGCTTCGTGGCTGAACAATCCCGACAATTCGTTCGAGGTCAGGCTTGCCCCCGAGATGGGGTTTCTTGGCGTCATCAAGCACACCATTCAGTTCGGTCAGCAGGGCACGAAGTTCGATTATGTGGCCGACGGAGGCCAGGATATTCTCTTCCCTTACCGGAGGATGTCGGCGGAACTGCACCTCAAGCCCCGGCACACAATCGTACTTCTCTACCAGCCCATCGACGTACGGACCGAAACCTACCTCTTGGCCCCGCTGGTGCTCGATGCCGACACGTTCCCGGCCGGCACTGCGATGGACCTGCGTTACGGCTTCGACTTCTACCGTGTCAGCTACCAGTACGACTTCTGGCCCGAGCCTGACCGCGAACTGGCGGTCGGGTTGTCAATGCAGGTCAGGGACGCGTCCATCTCGTTTGTTCCCAAGGACGGCAGCAACGCCCGCGTGTACCAGGACCTCGGGCCGGTGCCTATTCTTCGGTTCCGCGGACGCCTGCCACTAACCGGAAGCTCCTGGGTCGGCACGGAAATCGACGGGTTCTATGCGCAGGGCAAGGTTGTCACCGGCAGCTCCAACGTCGAGTCGAGCTTCCGCGGCGCGATTCTCGACGCCTCGCTCCGTTATGGCCTGAGCCTGAACGAGTCGGTCGATGCCTTCATCAATGCCCGTTACATCGGCGGCGGCGCGTCCGGCCAGCAGAGCGAGCCGGAGATATCCAACACCGACGGCTACACCGACAACTGGCTCGGTACGGTCTCCCTGTCCGTGGGCTTCTACCTGAAGTAGTTCCTCATACAGAATCGCGGGCAGGCGTCACGCCTGCCCGCTTCGTTCTTGCGCTCTGCTTCCGCCGTCCTAGGTCCGCCCGGAACTTCTGACTTCTTACATCTGGCTTCTGACTTCTAGCTTCGTTCGTTCCTCTGTACTACACTGCCTCGATGGTCGTCGGCGGCTTGGCCGTCACGTTGTAGGTCACGCTCACCACGCCCGGCACTTCAGTGGTAATCCGGCTCGCCAGCTTCTCGAGCTTCTCGAACGGCAGTCGGGTCACGGTCGCGGTCACCGCGTCTTTGCTCTCAAAGCAGCGGACTTCGATCTGCAGCCCGTAGTCCCGCTTGCCGTTCCGCATCCCCGTGACCTTGTCGTTGTGCAGGATCGCCAGCCACTGGAACGCGCCGCAGCCCTTCAACTCGGCCTCGACAACTGCGGTCGCCTTCCGCACCACGGCTACGCGCTCGGGCGTGACTTCGCCGATGACCCGCGCGGCGAGCGCGGGGCCGGGGAATGGCGGCCGGTTGTAGATTTCCTCAGGCAGGCCGAGCGCCTTGCCTACGACGCGGATTGAGGTCTTGCGCAGTTGCAGCACCGGCTCGAGCACCTTGTAGCCGAACACCTTCTGGGTGTCGATGCCGAGCTGTTCGAGGATATTGTGCTGGCGCTTCACGCCCGCGACCGTCTCCTCGACGTCGGTCCAGTTCGTGCCCTGAAGCAGGAACTTCGCCCCACTCGCCTTCACCAGGTCACCGAAGACCTTCTTGTAGAAAGTCTGGGTGATGGCCTCGCGTTTCTCCTCCGGGTCGGTGAGACCCTTGAGCGCCGCGAAGAAGGCGTCTTCGGCGTGGACCAACTCGACCGGCACGCCGAGGCCGTTGAACAGCTTGACGATGTACTCGGGTTCACCCTCGCGCATGATGCCGTTGGCGATGAAGTAGGTCTTGAGCTTGCCACCCAGGGCCTTGTGGCCGAGCATCGTCACGACCGACGAGTCCACGCCGCCGGAGAGGGCGTTGACGGCCAGCCCATCACCGACGGTCTTGCGCAGCTCCTCGACCTGTGTCGCGATGAACTGCTCGACGTTCAGTTGTTCGGGCGTTATCTCTTTTACATTCATGTTTCCTCCATTTGTGCCTCGCGGACGTTGAAGCCTAGGGCGGATTCCGTTGCGGTCAAGGACAACTGCCGGCGGCCGGTTCTACTTGTCAGGCACCGCGTGCGGGTGGCCGGATGTCCGAGTAGCAGAACCCGGTCTTGGCCCGCGCTTGCTGTTCCTTCAGCCATTTGTCCAGGCCGATCTTCTTCAGACGTTTGCCGTCTGCAATCAGCGTGACGTATCCTTTGCTCAGCCGCTCAATGCGCGCACACGGCCAATCCCGGCAGTGGATGCAGAGGTCGACTTCACGGTCCAGCGCACACTGTCTGATGTCGCAGGACCCGGGTCCGCCACAGAACGGCGGCGCGCCGGCGGTCCGGCAACCCGGACACGACTTTTCCGGGTCGGCAATCCGGTTGAGGAACCGCCAGAACTCCTTGAAGTCCTTGACCTCGCCGGTCAAGGAGTCCCAGCCTCCTTTCCACATCGTCTGCCGCAGCGCCCGCGCCTGTGCCGGCATCCGGTTGCGCGACGAGCAGAGGCCGCAGCAGATGCCACAGTGGGCCAGGAGCCTCAACTTGTCGTTCTTTCTCGGCATATGGTCAGGTGTCCGTCAACTGCCCGCAGCCCGGGTGACGGTGCCCTTCGCGAGAAACCCGAAGCCCGAAGCACGAATGACGAATGAAGCTCGAATGTCTCAATGGCTACTTGTCCGGGACTGTGTACGGGCTGCAGCGGATGTCGCAGTAGCAGAACCCGGTCTTGGCGCGGGCCTGCTGCTCCTTGAGCCATTTGGCGGTGCCGATGCGCTTGAGCCGCTGCGAGTCCGCAATCAGGTTGATGTAGCCCGCGGCCAGTCCCTCGATTCGGTGGCAGGGCCATTCCTTGCACTCGACGCAGAGGTCGAGGCCTTTGGCGCGGGCGCATTTGCGAATGCCGCAGAACGGCGGGCCGCCGCCCTGTCTGCAGCCGGGGCAGGATTTCTCGGGCGTGGACATGCCGTCCAGGAACTTCCAGAAATCCTTGAACCCGGGGACCGAGTCGCCCCAGAGCTCCCAGCCTTCATTGCGCATGGTATCTCTCAGCGTAGACGCCTGCTTCGGCGTCCGTCCGCGCGATGAGCAGAGGTCGCAGTACAATCCGCAGTAGGTCACCAGCCTTAGCTTGTCGCTCTTCTTCGGCATATCTTCCTCTCAGTCTTGGCCGCAAATACGTAGGTGATTCGGCTGATTCTCACAGCCCGCAACACAAGTCTAATACCTTATGAGGAGCATTCAAGTCGTATTGGCAACCGCGGCCATCCTGGCCTGTGGTGCCGGAAATAGACAACAGACGAAGTTGACAGGGCCAAAGGAGCTACCGATGAAGACCGACACTGCGACGTTTGCAGCAGGCTGTTTCTGGGGAGTGCAGGCTGAGTTCGACAAGGTAAAGGGCGTCGTTGCGACCACTGTCGGCTATACCGGCGGGCACACTGAGAAGCCGACGTATCGCGACGTATGTTCGGACACGACCGGGCACGCGGAGGCGGTGCAGGTTGTGTTCGACCCGACTGTCGTCACCTACGAACAGTTGCTGGACAAGTTCTGGCCAATGCACGACCCGACCACGCTCAACCGGCAGGGGCCGGATTTCGGCTCCCAGTACCGTTCGGTAGTCTTCTATCATTCGCCCGAACAGCAGGCAGCGGCAACCGCCTCAAGAGACAAGCTGGAGAAAGCGCGCCGCTTCCCGCGGCCGATAGTAACTGAGATCGTCCCGGCCTCAACGTTCTGGCCGGCAGAGGAGTACCACCAGAAGTACTTCCAGAAGCACGGGGGCGGGAGCTGCCATATCTGAGAATCGGGGTTCAAGGGGTCAGGGGTTCAGGGGTTCCAGCCAGAACCCTTGGCCCCCAGGCGACCGGAACCCTTCTGCTGCTATGTTTGACTCACTTGGGCTGATTCCCTAGTATTGCTCGTGGCACGCGGACTTGTAATCCTCCCGACATACAACGAAGCCGAGAACATCGAGCGCATCCTGCCCGAAGTGCTCTCGAAGTCCCCGGAGCTTGAGGCGCTGGTGATTGACGACAACTCGCCGGACGGAACCGGCGACATGGTCGAGCGCATGGCGGCGGCCAATCCGAGGATGCATCTTGTCCGCCGGCCGGGCAAGATGGGATTGGGTACGGCATACGTGCTCGGATTCAAGTACGTGCTGGAGCACGGGTACGACTACTGCTTCGAGATGGACGCCGACTTCTCGCACCCACCGGACAAGCTGCCGGTTATGATAGAGTTGCTGAAGGACTACGACCTCGTCATCGGCTCGCGCTACTCGGAAGGTGTGTCGGTCGTGAACTGGCCGATGAAACGGTTGCTGCTCTCGTTCTTCGCCTGCATGTACGCGCGGATGGTCACCGGCGTTCCGATACGCGACCTGACCGCCGGTTTCAAGGCCTACCGGCGCGAGACGCTGGCCGGCATCGACCTCGACAAGCTAAAGGAAGACGGGTACGGGTTCCAGATTGAGATTGATTTCGTAATCTGGCGCAAAGGCTTCCGGATCAAGGAGACGCCTATCGTCTTCACCGAGCGTCGCGCCGGCACCTCAAAGATGAACAAGCGCATCGTCCGCCGCGCGTTCTTTCTGGTCCTGCGGCTCCGGCTGCAGCGGATGTTCGGCCGAGCATAGCAGCTCAAGCGCAAGCCCAAGCAAGAAGCTTCAAGCCGCACGGCGCCGGCTGACGGACGTGTCATTCCGAGTGAGTCTGCCGAATCGAGGAATCTCGCCTGCCGTCATGTCGTTCGTTCCTACGGCGGCGAAGCCACACGAAGTCGAGACATCTCGTTTGAGAGACCCCTCGACTGCGCTCGGGGTGACAGAGCCAGCCCAGGCTCAAGCGCAAGCCCAAGCCCGGACACCGTCCCTAACTGCTAACGCCTAACTCCTAACTCTGCTTGCCTTGCCCTCAGGGCTTCATACCGCGTGCGGTGGTCAAGCAAGGCACCGTCCTTCAGTTCCAGTACGCGGTCGGCCAGCTTGCCAAGCAGAGCCCGGTCATGTGACGCAAACAAGACCCCGCACGGCATCTGGCTGAGCAGGCCTTCCAGCGCCAGCAGTGCATCGATATCAAGGTGGTTGGTCGGTTCGTCAAGGATGAGCAGGTTCGCCCCGCCGGCCAGTATCCGCGCCAGCAGCACCTTTGACCGTTCGCCGGCGGAGAGTTCGGCGAGTTTCTTCTCGGCGAATGCCTTGGGCAGCAGCAGGGTCCCAAGTACGGTTCGCGCCGTCTCCTGATTCGCCCCGGATTTCATCACTTCATCTAGAGCCGTGCACTCGAGGTCAAGAGAAGCTACGTCCTGCGGGAAGTAGCCGACCCTGGTGCCGGCGCCGAACTGCGCCTCGCCTTTGTCCGGCTTCACCTCACCCAGCAGCATCCTGAGTAGTACAGTCTTGCCGCATCCGTTAGGGCCGACGAGCGCTACCCGCTCGCCCGTGCGAATCTCAAACGAGGCCCCGGCAATCACCTTCCGTCCGTTGAACGACTTCGCGAGGCCCTTGGCGAGCAACGCCCGCTTGTCCGGCGGTTCCTCGGTCACGAGCACAGGCTTCGGCTGCTTCTCGATGAACGGCTTCCTCGCCTCGTGCTTCTCAATCGTCTGCCGAACCCGCTTCTCGGCGTGCTTCGCACGCTTCGCCATCTGGGCCGCGCGGTGGCTCACGAACCCGCTGTCACCCGCAGAAGTCTTGGTCTTCTCCCGGCGTGCGGACCAGACCTTACGTTCCCCCGCCACGCGCTCGAGCTTGTGGATCTCCTTTTGTTGGACGTCGTGGTCGTGCGCGAGCTTTGCTCGCTCCTGCTCGCGCGCCAGCTCGTAGTCATCGTAGTCGCCCTCGTAGGTCGTGAGCCGGGTCCGGCGTAGCTCGAACACGCGGTTGACAACCTGGTTCAGGAAGACCCGGTCGTGCGATACGACCAGCACGGTCCCGCCAAACCTCTCGAGGAAAAGCTCGAGCCACTCGCGCTGCGCGATGTCAAGGAAGTTTGTCGGCTCGTCCAGGATCAGGACATCCGGCTCGCGCACGAGTACCCTTGCCAGTTCCAGCCGAGCGCGCTCGCCGGGGGAGAGCATGTTCACCTTTGTCTTGTACCGTTCAGGGCCGAAACCGAATTGAGCCAGCGTCTTCTCGCACCGGCTGCGGTAGTCGTTTCCGAACCGCGTCGCCATCTCCTCTTCGATCACCTCGTACTTCGCGAGTTCGCCCTCATCGTCCGGGCTCGCGGCGATTTCTTTGCTTAGTTCGGCCAGCCGTGATTCCAGCTCCTCCATCTCACCGAGCAGCGCCCTTCCCACGGTCAGCTCTTCGTCGGCGAGAACGTCCTGCCGCAAGTACCCAATCTCCGGATCGTCCGCGATGGTGATATCGCCCTGGTCCGGCTCGACCTCGCGCAGGATAATCCGGAGCAGCGTGGTCTTACCGCTGCCGTTAGGCCCGACCAGGCCGATCTTCTCGCCCGGGCTGATGGTGAATCTGACGTGCTGCAGCACCGACTCGGTGCCGAAGGACTTGCAGACGCCAGTTGCGTTTATGAGCACCAACCGAGATTATCCGGCGGCGTTCCGATGTCAACAAGGGAAAGGATTCGAGGGGTCGAGGAATCGAGGAGTCGAGTGGCGGAGCAGCGAAGTCAGAAGGCAGAAGTTAGAATAGTGAAGTCAGAAGTGCGGACGAGGAGGGGGTAACCGCCAAGACGCCAAGGCCCGAGAGGACTATCCACAGATTCCGCAGATTACACAGATTTCCGGACGGAACCCCAAAACTCTCTTCTTGTCGCCCCGACGCGGAGGAGGGGTCTCTCAGCGGGCCGAAGTCAGAAGTCAGAGCGAAGAGGTCAGAATGAACCGGCGACGAACGCCGATGCGGGTATTGGGAATTCGTTAGGAATTAGGAATTGAGTATTAGGAATTCCCGCTCACCTTTCGGTGAGCGGGATATGCCGAGGAGGGGAGTTGCATCGCCTCGCTCCTGCGGGCGACCAATCTCCCCAACCTGTGAAAGGGCGCGAAGCGAACGGCGGGTGCTTTCGCACCCGCCGTAAAGAGCTTCGCATGCCGAGGAGGGGAGTTGAACCCCTATGGGTGTGAACCCACTAAGTCCTGAGCCTAGCGCGTCTGCCATTTCCGCCACCTCGGCAGGACTTCGACGGCTTCTAGGATAGCCGGTAAGGACGGAGAGTCAAGGACGGGCCCCGGGTACCCTGAGGTGCCCGGGAATTCCCAATTGCCAGGCTCCAATTTTCAACCGACTCCCGAGCAGAAGTGGAGCCGGCAAAGCAGGAAGCCGGACCGAAGTCCGGCTTCCATAGTTCAGTTCCTGTTCTAGAAGCTGTCGGCCACGTCGGAGATGCGGACGCCGTCGCAGATGATGTACTCCGGGATGCTGAGTGCGGTCGGCTGGCGGCGGTCGTAGGTGCCGGAGACGTTCCACGGAATCGTGCGGGAGGAGATGGCGGTGACGCACCCGAAAACCGACGGGATGGTGTCGGTGACGCGGGAGGAGAGGAGCGGGGCAACGAATTCGCCGTCCTTGATTAGCCGGGCGTTGAACCGGGATGAGCCGGTGAACATGCCCTTGGTCGGGTCCGGCATGTGGGTGTAGTGGAGGTGCGGGATGTAGAGGGCGTCCTTTGCCAGTTTGCAGCCGGCGTCGATTCCGGCGGGTGCAGTTCCCGGGGCAAGGCAGAAGTCGTCGTTGCCCAGGTCGCTTGCCGTGGGCTGGCGTTTGTACTTGGCCGCGGTGGCCGAGTCGTAGAGGATGGCCTTGAGGATGCCTTTGTCGCACATCATGCGCGGGTGGCGGCGGTGGCCCTTCAGGTCAAAGGGCATGCCGAAGACGTTGGGATTGGTCGGGTCGTCGCTGATGGTGATGCTTTCCGGAAAGAGCCGGTCGCCGGGCTTCAGGTTCGATGAGAATGCCCGCTTCTCTTCCCACATCCGACCGACGAAGGCGCCCCAGATGGTGAGGCCCAGGAGGTTCGCCACGGCATCGGGCCCGAACATGACGCGCTGGCGGTCGACGTGCGTCTTATACCCCGGGTTCTTTTCGTACACGGGCAGGATTCCCTTGAAGTCGGCGATGACGTCGTCGGCTGTGAACTCGCCGGCCCGCTTCTGCGTCCGCTCGACCTGGAGTTCCCACTTCTTGTCCTGTTCTTTCAGGACCATGGTGAACCGGCCGTCGGTAAGGCGGCGATAGTCTTCCTTGTCGTTGGCGGTGCTGACGTAGTACATCTCGGTCGAGCCCGAGGACCACGAACCGGAGAAGTCATACTTGCCCATCGGCTTCAGCGCGTCCACCACTTTCTTACACAGCTCGGTCTTCGCAACCGGCGACAGCGCTTCGAGCGCGGGGTCGAAGCCGGCCGAGTCGTCCACCGCTTCTTCGACCACACCGAAGATGGGGTCGTAGTCCTTTTCGAGCGCGGCGTGGCAGTTGGCCGCGGCTATCTTGAGCGTCTCGGCAAGCTGGTCCGGCGAGGTGATGTCGGAAGTCAGACTGTACGAGCCGGACTTTCGGCCCTGCTGGACCACAACGTCGAGCCGGGAGAGTTCCTCGGACGTCGAGAGCGCGACCGAGGAGTTGCCGAGCCTTATCAGGCTCGACCGCTCGCGGTGGAAGTTGAACTCGGCGTCGAGCTTCTGCTTGCGGGCGTTGGCGCGGGCGTCGAGCAGCAGGTCGCGGATTCGTTTCTCTAACATGGTTACTCCTTCTCCCCGGTTTCGACGCCGTGGAAGCGCATGACCGGTATGCCGTGGCCGAGCTCCATAATCTGGTTCGGCTCGCCTTTGCCGCAGTTCGGCACCTGTTCGAGGCACCACGTCGGCTTGGACCCGACCTTGTCGAGCGAGTTCCAGAACTCAAGCGTATGGCCGTGATAGGTCGGGTTCTTGTACACCTTCGTCTTCTTGCCGTTCTTCACTTCCCAGGCGATTTCGCAGCCGAAATGGAAGTGCTCGCGGTTGGAGCCGATGGACCAGGAGACCGGCACGTCGAGCACCACGCCGTCTTCGGTGGCGGCGATGATGTCTTCGAGCGTGCCGTCGTCACCGGCGTCGATGTTGATGTTGGTCATCCGGTCAATCGGGGTGCGGTAGAACGCGCAGGAGCGGGCGGCGGTGCCGGATTCCTTGATGGCAACGTGGCCGGCCTTGGCGTTGGCTTCGGCCAAGTCGGTGCGCGAGGAGAGGACGTTGACGAGGATGCCGTTCTTAATCAGGTAGTAGTCGCGCTGCGGCGTGCCCTCGTCGTCAAACCCGAATGTGCCGGGTGAGTTGGGTACAATGCCGGCCCGGGCGTTGAGCTTGTCCGACCCGTAGCGGAGACTGCCGATGTGTTCGAGCCGTACGTGCGACCCGCCGGCAAACGACAACTCGTAACCGAGAATCCGATCGAGTTCGAGCGCGTGGCCGATGGTCTCGTGGACCTGCAGGAAGCCCTGGCCGGGCAGGAGTATCACGTCCCGCTTTGCCGGCGGCAGGGGTTCGGCCGCGATGATTTCCGCAAGCTCCTTGCGGATGCGCTCGGCATGGCCGCCGAATGCATCATGGTTCGCCAGCCACTCCCAGCCGCGCGTGCCGTCGCCGGAGCAGAAGAGGTTCATCGTCCGGCGTTGGGTGCGGCCCTGCGGGTCGGGCGCCATGACCGCCATCGAGCCGAACGTGTTCAGGGCCCAGCGGTCAACCTCGGTGCCTTCCGAGTTCCAATAGAATATCTTGCGGCGCTGGAAGTTGGCGGTGACGTAGCGATGGGCGACCGCGCTGTCCTTCAGCTTCGCATCGATGCCGGAAAGCAGCGCGAGCTTCTCGGCCGTCGGTACGTCGAACGGGTCCTGCTTCACCGGCGGACGGTATTGGCCCTTTGCCGGCTGGGCCGGGCCCATGTCTTTCGGAAAGCCGGGCAGCATAGTCGCGGCCTTGGCGTTGGCAAAGGCGCGGTCGAAGCACGCCGGGATTGCCGCGAGGTCGGCGGTGGCGGCAAAGCCCCACGTGCCCTTGTACAGGGTTCTGATACCGATGCCGCGCTCGTTCGCGCCGTCGTTGGTTTCGAGGTTGCCGTCATAAAGCATCAGCCGCTCGCCGCGGTCCTCGTCATAGAAACGCGCATCGGCAAAGCTGCAGCCGGCGTCGAGCATGCGCTTGAGCTCGGCTTTCACGGTTGCCGCCGGCCGGTCGGAATCTGTATTCACGTTGAAGCTCCTTTCAAGAGAGTTAGGAGTTAGGGGTTAGGAGTTAGGAGTCGGAACTGCTAACTGCTAACAGCTAACTACGAATTTGACGCTACATTATGCCATCAGGTTGCGTCTTGGCAAGCGGAAGAATAGGGAAGCGGGCTGGTGGTCAAGTGGTCGAGCGAGAAGACGAGAAGCACGAGCTTGACTTAGCGCGTAACTCGCTGCATGATGTTCGCGAGGAAGACACGCCATGAACTTCAGAATCCGCTACTGCCTGTGTGCGGTCCTGCTGGTCGCTGCCGCGTTTGGCAATGGTTGGGTCGGGCAGCAGTTGGTCAACCGACCAAACGGCGATACGTTTGATGCCCAGCCAACCTCGGCTGTTGACCACAGTGGTCATCCGTGGGTAGCTTGGGTAGGCCACTATGGCGACACGACGCTGCTCTGGTCTCGGTGGCTTGACACCCACTGGGAACCTCAGCGAGGAGTCAGTGCGAACGCCCCTGGGGTCTGGCAGCGCTTCAGGCCTGACCTTGCGTTCAATGAGCAGGGCAGGGCATGGCTTGTTTGGCACAATGCCCACGAGGACAATACCCGCGACATCGCCGCGTGCTTCTGGGATGGCTCTCGGTGGACACCGGAGCAGCAGGTCAATCAGCCTGATTCGACCGACGTGGACTTCGCGCCCAAGGTTGCCTGTGGCGGCGGGCAGGTCTGGTGCGTCTGGTATGGAGGGCCGACCGACGTGTCGCCGTACTCGGTCTTCGCCAGCCGCTGGGACCCAGAGCGGGGATCGTGGGAGCCTGAGACGCAGGTCAGCCCGCCGGATGGCAATGAACACTGGTGGTGCGATGTCACAGTTGACGCGAATGGAACACCGCACGTGGTCTGGTGCGAACTGGCCGCAACCGACAACTACCCCTTCTTCATCAACTACAGCTACTACGACGGGCACCAGTGGGCAGGCCCGATCAGAGTCAATGACACAGCCGGAGTATGTGCCGCGCCCTGGGCAGCCCCACGCATCGTGACTGACCGCGAGGGCACGATGCACGTATGCTACACGGGGGTTGCCGTGGGCGCCACTGGCCGCGACATCTTCTACAGCCGGAATGATGGCTCTGGCTGGACGCCGTCGGTGCGAGTGACTCAGGACACTGCCGACAACTACAGCGAGTGGTACTCGGACATCGCCGCAGACCGACCCGACAATGTCTGGGTCACCTGGGACCGCCAGGGCGAAGGCTCGGACCAGTTCCGGGTGTACGCGGCTCACTTCGACGGCCTGCTTTGGTCAAGCGAGCAGCGTCTGGATGATGATAGCGCATCACGCCGCGAGAACTGTCCGTCTGTGTGCTTGGATTCGACTGGGTGCCCCTGGGTGTTCTGGAACGACGAGTCCAATGGCGGCGATGTGTATTTCAACCGATACTTGGGGAGCGGAGTGGCCGAACCGGCGGCTGCTACTCTCAACTCGTCGCCCTGTGTCATCGCGAGTCCGAACCCATCTACTGGAACAGTAACCATTGAATGTGGCGTCCCGCTCGCGCCGGGCGCAGGGATCTGCATATTCTCCCAAGATGGAAGGCAAGTCAGGAGGCTCGCGCCCGGCCTGACTCAACCAGGTGGTTCTCCCACAACGTCTACCTGGGACGGTACGGACGAACTCGGCAGGAGCGTTCCGGGGGGAGTGTATCTGGCAGTGGTTGAGGGTCAGGCTGGAGTCCGAGCGAAGCTGGTGAAGCTGGACTAGCTCGGAACAAAGGAACCCGACGCGCCCAAACGCTTCGCGCCGGCAACCCCGTCGCTTTGAGCTATCGCGGTTCGCTTGACAGGAGGCCCAGTCAGGCGTTAAGATAAGCTAGAGACTTAGATTGACCCGTTCCCAATACATGCGTCCGTTCGTCGTGCTGCTGGCGGCTGTTGTGCTGCTCGGCGCGGGCTGCGCGTACTACAACACCTTCTACAATGCCCGGTCATCCTACCGCGACGGCCTGAAATTGAAGGACCAGGACCAGAAGACTCAGGCCAAGGCGAAGTTCGATAAGGCAATTGAGAAATCGGCCCTGGTTATCAAGCACTGGCCGAAATCACGGTGGGTAGATGACGCGCTGTTCCTCGTCGGCGCCAGCTACTACCAGGAAGGCCAATACGCCAAGGCGATCCGGGAGTTTGACCAGTTGAGCCTGGCCTTCCCGAATTCCGGCCTTGTACCGGAGAGCGAGTTGTACCGCGGGCTGGCCCTGCTCGCGGACAAGCAGTACGGCACGGCCCGGCTGGCACTGGATGCGGTGAGGCAGAAGTACCCGAGGTTCGCCAGCGATGCCGCGTACAACCTCGCGAAGTCGTTCATTGACCGGGATGAGCTGGAACGGGGGACTGATTCGCTGGCAGCTTTCGTCGAGCGGTTTCCGAAGTCCCGCTTCCGCCGCCCCGCGGTGCAGTTGCTCGCCGACGCCTCGTTTGAGCTGAAGCGGTACGCCGACGCCGAGAAGTGGTACGCGTTCTATGCCCGGCTGAGCACGGACCCGAAGGAGCGCGCGCTGGCCAAGCTGAAGATTGCCGCCTGTCGGTACGAGCAGGGCAAGTATGAGGAAGCGATTGCCGAGGTCACCGACGTGCTCGGCCGGTACCCGGAGCTGGACGACGAGGCGAGCCTGCTGCTCGGCAAGGCGCTGACCGCAACCGGCAAGCAGGCGGAGGCGCTTGCTGCCTGGGTCAAGGTAAGGGGGTCGGGCGACTTCGGAGCCGAGGCCGCGTTCCGCGTCGGCAAGTACCATGAGGAGGCGGCCGACTTCGTCAAAGCGCGCGCGTACTACGATACGTCCAAGACCCGACGCGCGTATTCGGACTACGGGGTGCTGGCAGTGAAGCGGCTCGCGCTGCTGGACGCGCTGGCCGCCCGCGAGACCGGCAAGAAGACCGGCGGCGACTCGCTGACGTCGGCCGAGGCGATGTTCCTCGTCGCCGAGGTGAACAACCTGAACCTCGGGGACTATGACAAGGCGATGGGTTTGTACCAGAAGGTCTACGATTCCTTCCCGGATACGGACTGGGCAGCGAAGGCGCTGTTTGCCAAGGCGTGGATTGTCAGGAACATAAAGAACGATACGGCAGGCGCAGTGCCAATACTGAAGCAGGAGATTGCCGAGTACCCGGAAACCGAGTATGCGGATGAGTCGCGGCGCTGGCTCGGACTGCCGGTGCCCAAGCGCGCGAAGAAGAAGCCGGAGGTTAAACCGGAGACGACCGCCGCCGTTCCGCCGGCCGGGGAATCTTCGACGCTGCCCGGGATTGAGCCGATGCCGACGGAGTCTCTGCCCGGTGACACGGGCGAGTTTGCGGCCAGGCGGGGGCCCGATATGCTCCCGCGCGGGCCCCACGCGCCCGGCCGGTTCCCCACGGGGACTGTCCCCGAACGGGGACTGTCCCCAGAGTCAGGCGTGAGTCCGGCAGGGAAACCTGATACCGGGACGAAAGGACAGCGGCCAAGAACCGGGGATCAGGGGCCAGGGGTCAGGGGGCAGGGAGGCAAGGACACGATTCCCCTGCCGAAGCCGCCCGCGTCCGGCCCGGACACGGCCGCAGAAGCCAAGCAGACGGAGAAGCCCGAATCGGTGAAGCCAGCGGCTATGGTCCAACTCGAAATCGCGCACTTTGCGACCGACTCGTGGCGGATACAGGCCGAGGACTCGGCGCGGCTCAGGACCGACGCGGATTCGCTCAAGGCACACCCGGACGTGAAGCTGGTGATTGTCGGACACTGCGACCCGCGGGCGAGCGAGACGTACAACCGTGAACTCGGGCGGAGGCGTGCGCAGGTGGTCAAGGAATTCCTGGTTGCGGCCGGCATCAGCGCGGACCGAATCAGCGTGCGCAGCGAAGGCAAGAAGCGTCCGATTTCCACGAAGCCCGACGAATACTGGCTGGACCGGAGGGTAGAATTCGAGTTCCGCTGAGGCCGGTACTCTGTCCAGTTGTTCAGGCTCGCGAGTTATGCGCGGGCGTTTTTTCCGTCTGGCTTGAAGCACCGGAAATCGCCCGCGCGATTCAGCCGGGCCAGTTCCTCAACGTCAAGGTCTCAACCGGGGTTGACCCATTGCTCCGGCGGCCCATTTCGGTAGCCGACGTCGAGGCAGGGCGTGTGCGGCTGGTGTTTCGGGTGGTCGGGCGCGGGACAGCGTTGCTCAGTCACGTCCGAACAGGTGACGAACTCGACGTGCTCGGGCCCTTGGGACGGCCGGTGCCGGAAATGCGCGGCAAGGACGTGCTCATCTGCGGCGGCGGAATCGGCGCAGCGCCGCTGCTGTTCCTGGCGCGGCGGCTGACAAAGGCAAATCGGCCGCGGGTGTTCGTCGGGGCGCGCACCAAGACGGAGTTGCTGCTCCTGAGAGAGTTCCGCGGTCTCGGGGCAAAGGTCGCAGTCGCGACCGATGACGGCAGCGTTGGGCATCATGGGGTGGTGACAGAACTGGTTGAGGCCGAAGCCAAAAGCCAAAAGCCAAAAGCCAAAAGGCAAAACGGCCAAGGGCGGTCAGCGGTTGGCGGTAAGCGGTTAGCGGTGCTCGCCTGCGGGCCGAGACCGATGCTCGCCGACCTTGTGAAGCGTCTTGACCCGATTCCGGTGTGGGGCTTTGTCGAGGAACGAATGGGCTGCGGTACCGGCATCTGCTACTGCTGCGCGCTGCCGAAGAAGGGCGGCGGGCACGTCCGGTTCTGCGAAGAAGGGCCGGTCGTGCGGCTGAACGAGGTAGTGCTGTGAATGCCACGGTGACAATCGGCCGGACGACGTTTGCGAACCCGGTGCTGGCGGCATCTGGGACGTTCGAGTTCGGGCTCAAGTTCCCATCAGTGGCGAACCGGCTCGGCGGAGTAGTCACAAAGGCGATAACCATGCAGGCGCGAGTCGGCAACCCGCCGCCGCGAATCTGCGAGTTCCCGGGCGGCATTCTGAACTCGGTCGGGCTTGAGAATCCCGGCATCGAGAAGTTCTGCACCGAGATCGTGCCGCGAACCGCGAAGCTGAAAAGCCGGGTGGTCGTGAACGTCGCGGGGTTCACGGTCGAGGAGTATGGAGAGCTGGCGGCGAGGCTGGACTCGGAGCCGGTGGACGCACTGGAAGTCAACGTCTCCTGCCCGAACGTCAAAGAGGGCGGAGCATTGTTCGGACAGCAACCGCAGGTGGTCGAGGCGATTACCGCGATTGTGCGCAAAGAGACGACCAAGACCATTATCATCAAACTCACGGCCAACTTCGTGGACCCGGTTGAGACTGCAAAGGCGGCCGAGGCTGGCGGCGCGGACGGAGTTACGCTGATTAACACATTGTTCGGGCTGGCGTTGGATGAGAACGGCCGGCCCTTTCTCGGTGGCAGGACCGGCGGAGCTTCGGGCCCGGCGCTCAAACCCTTCGCCCTGTTCTGCGTGGACCGGGTCGCGGCCGCGGTGAAGATCCCGATTGTCGGGTGCGGCGGCATCATGAATGCGCAGGATGCGCTCGACTTCCTGAGTGCCGGGGTGCGGATGGTGCAGGTCGGCACCGCGAGCCTCGTGAATCCTGAAGCGGCGCTCGAAGTCTGGACTGGGCTGAAGGAGTATTCTGCAAAGAACCGGCTGATCGGCTGGGAGCAGATTGTGGGCCGAACCAGGAGGCATGGAGGGTGAGGGTCGAAGTTAGATGTCAGAAGCTAGATGCCAGAAGTCAGACGACACGAAGTGTCGCCCTGAGCGAAGCGAAGGGTCTCTGGAAACGACGATTCTTCGCTGCGCTCAGAATGACACACTGGTTGGACATGGTGGAAGTCACCAATGCAGGAGGCTGGCGGCGGGTTAGGCATGAGGACGGAAGGATGTGTGCGTGACTAAGATTGTGCTGGCGATGAACGTGGAAGGCGAGAGAGGCGCGATCGACCTGCTGAGCCGTATCGGCAGCAAGGTTGACGTGTACAAGATTGGCATTGACCTGTTCACAAGGACGGGGCCGGAGCTTGTGCGCGAGTTCGTACGCCGCGGGGTCGACGTTTTTCTCGACCTGAAGTATTCGGATATTCCCTCGGTTGTGGGTAAAGCGGTGGAGGCGGCTTCAGAACTGAACGTGGCCATGCTGACCGTTCACACGATGGGCGGGCCGAAGATGCTCCTGCAGGCCGCAACCGCGGCCAACAAGGCAAAGGGAAAGCGACCGCTGATTCTGGGTGTGACCGTGTTGACCAGCCTTGACCAGGCGGCGCTTGAGAAGATAAGCGGGTCAAAGGAGGCTGTGGCGGACCGCGTGCGCAGCCTCGCCGCAATGGCAAAGGAATCAGGCTGTGACGGTGTGGTTGCATCGCCGCATGAGACCGGCATCGTGAAAGAAGTCTGCGGCCGGGGCTTCACTGTCGTCACGCCGGGCATCAGGCTGGGCCAATCCAAGGGCGCGGACGACCAGGCGCGGACCCTCACGCCTGCGGAAGCGGCGAAGGCCGGCGCGGACTACATCGTCGTGGGCCGGCCGATATACGAAGCGCCGGACCCGAATGCGGCAATCGCGGAAATCAGGGCGCAGTTGATGCACGTCGTGGGAGGATGAGTGGCAACAGAACTGGGTGAGATGTTAAAGAAGCATGGTGTGCTGCGGGAAGGACATTTCCTGCTGACTTCGGGCAAGCACTCGGACAAGTACTTTGAGAAGTTTCGGATTCTGGAGGAGCCGGTGGTCTGCGAGGCGTTTGCCAAAGCAGTCGCCGAGCGATTCCGCAACGACCACGTGACTGTTGCCTGCGGGCCAACTACCGGAGGCGTGATTATCGCCTACGAGGTCGCGCGGCAGCTTGGTTGTCGGTGCGTCATCGCCGAGAAGGGAGAGCTGGGCCGCAAGATCGGGCGCGGGTTCCGCCTCGGGCCGGAAGACCACGTGCTGGTGGTTGACGACGTGCTGACAACCGGCGGGTCAATCAAAGAGACGCTGGCCGCAATCGAACCAAGCGGGGCAAAGGTAGTTGGTGTCGGCGTGTTTGTTGACCGCAGCGCCGGGGTCGAGTTTGGCGCGCCGCTGTTTGGATCCTATCGGCAGCAGGTCGCGGCGTTCGAACCGTCAGCCTGTCCGCTCTGCAAGGCCGGCATCCCGCTCGAAGAACCCGGCCGGAGCGGAAAGAAGTAGCGGGCCGCAGTCAGGCCGACAAGTCAGAAGCTAGAAGCCAAAAGCCAACAGTCAAAGCTCCCGGGCCTGACCGACTTGGCTTTTGGCTTTTGTCTTTTGACGGTTGACTTCACACTAGCTCTTCTTTTCCGCTTCGTACTCCTGCTGGCTCGACGCCAGCTCGGATTCGAGCTTCGCAATCTCCCGCATCAGACGCTTCATTTCCTCGTCGGCAACCAGCGGCTCGTCAGGCATCCGGGTGAACCTGCTATAGACCTTGGCGCCGAGGTCGGCCATCTTCTTCTCGATTTCACGGCTCACGCGCATCAGGTCCATCTTGAGCCGGCCGTGACGGGTCAGGTCTTCGGCTTCCTTAAGGGCGGTCTTCGTGGCGTCGGTCAACCAGAGGCGGACGTCATTCCAGAGAACCTCGATATTCTTCTTCGGCATGATTTCAGTGTAGTCCAGCCGGGCCCATAGTCAATCGGCGAGAGTGCCTCACCGGATGACCACCAGCTTGCGGCGCTGGCCGGCGGCGGCCAGCCAGTAAACGCCCGGCTCGAGCGATTCCTGGTTGACGAGTCTGCCGTCGGTTGAGTAGAGGGCTGCTTCCGTTGTCAGCCTGAGCCGCGTACCCGCACGAACCACCGTCGGCCCACTCAGCGAAGGGCGAAGGGCGAGTGGCGATTGGCGATTGGGTTCGCTGATTCCGACCGCCGAGGCCGTGTACGCGTAGTTCATTCGACCGTACGGATAGTGGCTGGTCGGGACGAGCCAAACTGACTGGTAGCCGGTGTCCGAGCCCGGGGCCGAGATTGAGCCGGCCTGAAGCGAATCGAGGTCCATCGTATCAAGCAGGAGCCGGTGGCCGATGGTGTCTTTCGCGACCATGAACGCATGGAAGTTCGCGCCGTCCGCGCCGTCAAAGCCGATTTCGAGGTCGCGGCCTTTCTGGAACAGGATGTACTCGCCGGCCCAGCGGTCGAGGCCGCCGGTGCGCGAGACCGGGTAGGTCGTGTGGTAGGCGGCGTTTGCGAAGCGCGGCACGTGCTCGCCGAAGTAGCCGTATTTACCGGACAGGTACGACGTGTCATTGATGACGTTTGCCAGCACCCACTGGTCGAGCACCTCCTCGAAGCGTTGTGGCAGTCCGGTGGCCGCGAACGCAGAATCAACGCCCGCGATGCTGACGAACGGCGAGGCGACGATGTTGTGAATCAGGTCATTACCGACGCGGCCGCCATACTGCTCGTACAGGAAGAGCGTCCACAGATAGGTTTTGATGTAGTCGGCCCAGGAACCCGTCCATATGGTCAGGTCGTTGTCCGACTGGGTGTTGAACCCGGAAATGGCGTCGGGCACGCCGAAGAGCCACATCGCGAGTTCCGAACAACCCTCATTCACCCACAGCGATTCGGCCTGGTCGTAGTTCCAGTGAATCATGTGCTGAAACTCGTGGGCGGCAATGCTGATGCGGTAGTCGCCGGCCGGGTTATTCGGAGAGCAGTCGAGATAGACGCACTCGACTTCGTTGGAGTGATAGCCCCAGAGCCGCATCGACGTGGTGTCGTAGTATTCGTCGAAGTACTGCCAGAATCCGTCGAAGGAATAGCCGTGGAACTCGCCGACGTTGTAGTAGAGGAGGTAGACAAGCGAGTCATTGTCAATCGCGTCCGGCGGCTGGCCGAACACGGTGGTGTTGTAGTACCAGACCCCGTGGTTTGTGTCCCGCGGGCTGGAATTGTCGAAGCGCTCGAGGATATGGGACACGTCGGCCGAGTCGACGATTCCGGCCGCCCACGACGAGTCGTCAACCATGACATAGCAGTGATTGCCGGTGCCGCGACAAGTCAAAGCGCCCTGAAACTGTACGGGCGGCATCACCGACATGTTCTGCAGCCACATCATCCGGGTATCGCCGATGCGCGGCGGGGCGGTTTGTTGGGGACTGTCCCCGCACGGGGACTGTACCCCTCCGGGCATCGGAACCGGAACCGCGGGCTTCATCGCGTCGAAAACCGGCGTTCCACAATGCCATGACGGGGTCTGAGTAATCAGAGTCAAAACGAGTAGAAACACATTTTCCTCCAGAGGGTTGTTGGACTGGACGACAAGTCTATGCCGGAATCGGCCTGAAGTCAAAAGGGCCGCGCGAGGGGGTCCGTCTTGCCAATCCGCTGCGGGTGCTATTTGCTTGACTTCTCCCGGTGCGGCCTATAATCAAGGCAGCGACGCCGAGCACGGCGACGCAACGAAGTCGCTGCGCAGGTCCTGTCGGCGCCAGTTGGCATAGGGTTACGTCCCAATCGGGAGGTGCTGCATGTTACCTGACCGTATCCGAGGTCTTTGCGCTGGATCCATCACTCCTCACAACCGGGCCTTACGACCATTGGCAGTGCTAGTGGCAATCTATTGCTGTCTGTCGGCTGTCAGCGGACAGTGGTTGGAGACGACAATCTCTCTGCCCGATTCTCTGGTCGGACTAGCCGCGCTGAGGTATCTGGTCTACGACTCACCATTTGCGCCTATGGCAGGGGAGACGTCCGCGCGCGTCAGCCCGGCCGGACATGGTATTGGGACCCGTTCTTAGGCCAGCATCTTGACACGTTTGCGGCCAGAAATCGGGGAAGTGTCCCTCGCCGGTCCCGCAACCGGCAGAAACCGCGCAGGCATAGACCCGGCGCGGGTCTGAGGTCAGTAGTCCTTTATTGCGTCCCCGGGATTCTCCCTTGTGGTTTCGGTCCACCGAAACTCTGCCAATATACCGTGTTTGAGCTCCGGCAGCTTGCGCTTTCCATCACGAAGGTAATACTGAAGCTCAGTTTGGATGTTTCCTGTAGCGTGATGTACGTCCTCTCGCGGATTAGTCGTTACCATAGCCGCTGATATGACCAGGGTGCCGAATGCGTCTCTAGGTATGGCTGCAATCTGCTTCTCATCAGCAAGCGAATATGGGCCATGCCAATGGAGTTTGCTTTCTACCACTTCATACTCCTTTCTTTCATGGGATTATGATTCTATTCTGGGCTGAGTCAAACGGAGTCGGTTGACCCCGTGAGGATTAACAATTATGCTCAGGCATGGAAAACGAAGTGCATCCTCGTCCGTTCTCTTGGTTTCGCAGCGTCTTAGTCCCTCTTGCCGTGGGGATTGCTGCCAACATTGGCTGCTTTCTGGTTGTCTTTCCGCTGCTTCAACACGAAACACTATCTCCGCTTGGTGCCCTAGTCCTTATCAGCGGGCTTAACGTAGTCATCGTGAGTATCGTTGCCTTGGTTCAGACCTTCATGGGAATCCCGCCCGTTGCATAGAGAACTGATTGCTGCGAAGACTGCGATGGCTGAGCAACAGGCAAAAGACAAGGCTAGTGCTGTACAGGCACAGGTTGAACTTGAGTCCAAGATTCGGGCTGATATTCAGGAGAAGTTTCGGAAGCTAGAGCGTGATAATGCTGAGCTTCGCGCACGCACTGGATCATGATTTTTTCCCTCTTTTGGGTGCGTTATCTATATCAATGCCCTGATTTGCTATCTTCACGGGGCAGAGTAATATGGCATATGTCTTTGGTTATATCTTTGAGGTACGAAGGTGGGATATTGCTGGCTTGTGATAGCAAAGCGTATGCTAGTTCTTTTGAGCCTACGGAGCCTGTATGTAAGATGGCAGGGTTGTCTCGTTTCTGTGCTGCTGGATTTACTGGCGTGGGGCACGTAGCGGATTGTGTGATTAGCCAGTTGGGAGGTACATCAGATCGATACATTGACATTGCGCTGTTGCGCGATCTGTCCAACCTGCTCTATAGAGAGTACGGGCGCTCTAGGCGCGATGCGCTTCCAGAGGACAAGAAGATTCCGGTAAATGCGCTTGTGGTTGGCTACAGTAATGATGCGGGGAAGGTTTCTCCGGTCATGTATGGGATTTCTTCGGAGGCATTCTTCCATAGCGAACTGCTGCGGAAGCACTACTGTGTTATTGGAATTACGGACGTTGCTCACCAGTTACTCTTAAGGCATTTTCGGAAGGATATGCCCTTTCGGGAAGCTGCTGGTCTTGCTTACTTGATGCTTGATGCAACTTCGGAGATTAGACCAGAGCAGGTTGGTTCTCCCTTTCGTATTGCTACCATCACAGCATCAGAGGGATACCATGAATTCGTCGAGCCGGAGGAGATTAGCCCGCTTCAGGGGAGAGTGCCTGCTTACAAAGCTGGAATAGCAAAAGTATTTACGGAGACTTTCCAGTGATGCAGAGAATCAAGCACCGCAAGAGTGTCAAGACTACTCTCCGAACAGTAGAACTCTATGAGGATGAACAGTCTTTTGACCGCTTCATGAAGTTAGCGAAGGCAGTCATTGTGGGTGCTGGCAACAAGCACAGGACTAGGAAAACAGGGTAACTTATGGGAGGCTACAGTATGAAGAGGATCATCATGGGGAGCATTCTGCTCTGTGCGATTGCATTGGGGCGGGGCATAGTTGGTAATTACTTTTGGAGCTACCTAGAATGCGATTCAAGCATAACGATGGAGGTTTACCGCGATTCGTCAGGCAGATTACAAACACACCGAACTGGGGGGTATCATGCTGGAGACCCCGGATTGACCAAGATTCGGTTTCTTCCCACAATAACGGCTAAGATGCAAAGGGAGCCTGAGTGTGAGTCCGTGTTAGTATACAAGGCACTTTTATGGTCGCCCATGCGTGAAGAGTGGGAAGCGGTGATTGTGGTTTACAAACCGCCTGATGGAATCCTAGTGGCTTATGGTGCTGAAGGAGAAGGGATTGGTAGCATAGCACAGACGTGGACGCGCCTGCCTACGGTTTCGAAGAAGAAAAACTAGGCTGTTGTGTGTTTTTGCTGAGACAGGTATATAGATACCCTAATGTGAGTCCCCGGAATTATCACGAGAAGTGCTCTATGTGTAGATTCTGGAGGTCGTTAGCCATGGTCCTAATGAGCAGGGCTTCGAGGTCGTTGATGGCCTTGCTGCCCAAGACTTCGTAGGCGGACAGAAAGCGCGCCACGTCTCCCACGTGCAGCTGGTGTTTGCTGAGTCCGGCGGTGAGGAGTTTCGAGCGCATCTTGGCGGAGAGTCGCTGTTCGACCTCAGAGTAAAGGCTCTTCTGCGTCTGGCCAACGTACAGCGCTGAGCCCCGACTGTCGTACAGCGCATATAGCCCCTTCCTGCCTTCGAGTTTTGACTTCAGGGCAGCGCGTTCGTCCTTCTTGGCCGACAAGGACCACGTCACGCGGCGGCGGTGGGGTTGTATGCTGCGGAGTTCCATGATCGGGCTGATACGTAGATCAGTGCCGCTGCGCAAGAGGCGTTTGAGCTGCCGAGTGGTGGGACTGGCCCTGCCAGCCCGCCAGCTCGCGACTGCTTGCTGGGTTACGCCATACTTCCTGGCAATTCGCATCTGTGTTCCTATGCCGTAGACAGAGGCGACCGCCTCCAGCAGCCTCGTGTTCGCATCGCGCTTGGCATCTTGTTGGCCGAACTTCACGCCAAGATCCAGAAAGCGGCCGAACCACTTCTCCCAGGTGCTTTGCAGCACGGGGGCGGATCTCTGGTAGTTCGTTACCATGGGTGCGTGCAGGCCCAACAGCCGGCCAGACTTGGTCTTGCTGCTCGTCCCGAACCTCCTCTGGATAACCGCGAGTAGGGCCTTGAAGACGACCTCGGCACTCGGTCTACGTGGCTGGCGATGCGTTCTAGGTTTTCTCACTGCAACTCCTTTGAGGCGGTTCTGGAGATACTATGCCAGACTAGCCTTCGTCAAGACTGGACGGCGTACTGTTGGCGGACGCGGGACTTGGGTGAAGCGAAAACGGTTGCCATCCCCGATAGTCCCCGGATATGTGTCCTTCGGCGGCCTCGGCGGCCACAGCTTACCGCGCTCGGGCCGGCCGGATTCTGTTTCGGTATTCCTCACAGGCTGCGGCCAATGACGGCGGAGCGCGCTCCTCGAGACCCGTGCCGTGACATTGCTCCACGGGTAAGTTCCGCGGACACAATAAACAATTCTACTCCCGTCAAGGCCGGGCGGGATTTGAACATCATCATGCGCGCCGCGGACATGCCCGTGCTCACGACGGCGCCAGTAGCTTGGCGATGACTCGCTGTTCGAGCGTGGCGACAGCTACCTCTGCGCGTGCACCGTCTGCGCGGTTGTCCCTGAAGTCAGTGTAATAGTTGGACAAGCGAACTCCGTCGACATCTTCGTTATGTCTGAGGTCCACGTATCGCTTGAACTCAATACCTTCCCCGAGTTCCCTGCAGTAGGCGACGACGTCATCCAGCAGCCGGTGTGCCGCAAGGAGTGCCGGTGGCGTAGAGAGCGCCATTCTTTCGTGTGCTCGGCTGAATTCGAGAAGCGGGTCGAGCAGCTTCAACATGCCGGCACCGTCACCGAGCATGGATGCACCGCCATCGTGCTTCTCGAAGCCGAACCAGACCCGCACAGAGGGCTCGTCTGCTCCTCCTACGCGGTTTGAGCGAAGGATCTCCACGCCGATGTGGTCGTGCATTATCACGCGGAGGATTTCTGTGAACCGTTGAGTCCATTTAGACGCGTCGGCTTCAGACTCGGTAAGCGCTGCGTGCCACGCAAGTTTCAACGAGAGGCCGAGCTCGGGCCCCCAGGCAGCCGGACCTTCGGGTTGACGGTACTTGGGTAGTAGGTCCGTAGCCAGTTCGTTGTGCTCGGCCTCCACGAGCGTACTGATGGCCTGTTGCCAGTGGGCATCCTTTCCTTCAAGTTCGTTCGTGCGTTGTACCGCTACCGCCTGAAGCCCGACGCGCAGGTTGTGCAGAAAGTGGGTCCGGAGCAGTGGAAGTGCCTCCTCGAATTTGTACGGAAGACAGACAACGCGCTTGTCGAGCGGCGTAGGTACTTTGTGGTCTGAGTCGTAGAACCTCAGGCGGTTCGTATAGATGTTGTGCGCCTGTGGGTCGACGAGTAATAGGTGCAGAGCTTGGTTTCGTCGTGCCGCGTCCCAGAGTATGGTACGAATGTGCTCGTCGCGGAAAGAATACCCGGCGGAGACAAGGAACTTACATTCCTGCGATTCAAGGGTGTGCTTCACGATGAGAAGAAGCTCCAGCAGTGGCTCAGCATATCCCCATTTCTGCATAGGATAGAGCATCAGGTTCTGTGCTTGTTCTCCGGTGATGAGCTTTATCTGGCTCTCTGGTGTCATGACCGGTAACTTGAGGTAGCCACCCCGATCGCTCTGAAACCAAGTGACACTACCGTGCAACTTGTAGAGCCTGAAGTCAGTGTGCTCGCGCTCGAAATTGGCCGCGTTCCAGCGGACATCAAAACCGTCCTCCAACGCTAGACGGCGCGAATTGCAGAACTGCTCCATGCACGTATCGTAGTTGACCGAGATTATGTCCAGCGGACGGTCGTCGAGGAGGAAACCTCGGAGCGGATCAAGATAGCCTACAGAACTCTCATCCACGATTGCCTTCTGTTTGATGAAGTCCTTCAGCCTGGCGATTAGCCGGTGTAGCATGTTCGAGGTGAGGTAGTTGTCCCCGTTCCCGCGGCATATCCCCATGGCCGGGTCAGACCCCTTCTCCCTGAGGCCGGTGAACGTCTCCAGCAGCATTTCGATGTCAACGGCGCGGCCCAGCGTCTTGGCCCAAGTGTCAAGGTCGGTCACGAGCCGCTGCACTGGCTCCTGTAGCGGGTCGCCGCTCAACGACTCAATGAACTGGGCTACAAACTGGTATGTGTCCGGTACACCCGCCTTGACGGATGCCCCCGCGCCAAGTAGAAACACGACGCTCGACGGACCAGGCGGAACACCTCTCGCATTTCCGTCTTTGGGCAACGTTTGATTCGACTCAGTCATCCGCAGGATTGTGCGGCGGAATCGGGAGGAAGTCAAGTGGTGCAGAACGTGAGCACGCTCGCGGAAGGGGGAGCGGAATGATTGATTCGGGGCGCCAGATGCGAAGCGGAATCGGACGCGGCCTTTTCGGAAGGGATTCGAGTAGGGATTCCAGAGGGGTTTCCACAGGGGATTCCAGTTGGAATTCCATTTGGGATTTCTCTTGGGAATCCATTTGGAACTGAAGAAGGCAGCGCATTTGGGTTTTCACTTGGAACCGAAAAGGGCAGTTCACTTGGGAGTTCATTTGGGTCTTTACTTGGGATTCGACTTGGGGCTCGATTTGGGATTCCACTTGGGACTGCATTTGGATTTCCATTTGGGATTCGACTTGGGATTCCATTTGGGCACAAAGGGCCATCCCCCAGGCCGTGGGGGTACCACGAAAGGTGGCGATTTCGCGGGAAAGTTGTGGGGATTCCGGCCTCAGAAGGGAATCATTGGTTAGGAACTGATACATTCAGGCCGGATTAGGGCCTGAAGAGGAGGAAATATGAAGGCTGCAAAGAAGGCCGCTACAGCCCCAAGTTCCAGGAGAACTGGACTTAGCAAGGCTGCCCGGGACCTTTTGGCCCGGGTGAGGGCCAGCCCGAGTCCGGAACGAGTTTTCGGGCTTGAGCCGGCTGCTGCCGACGCGATGGCGCGCGGCGTAATCGACCCGCTGATTGACGGCGCTGCCCTGCCGCTTTCGAAGCTGAATCAGTACCGGTGGTACGTGTCCGAGCTTTGCCGGCTGATGCGGACGAAGTCCGGGCCGGACCTGGCGTACTGCATGGAACTGCTGTTCGCGAAGTGGATCGGTTTCGGGCTGGAGGCGAATACGGCGGTGTTCCTTGCCGGCGAACTGTTTGACAGGCTGATGTCCGAGCCGGGTCCGGACAAGTCAGAAGTCAGAATGCAGATACCAGAATGCAGAAGTGCGGAATCCGGAACGGAACCGAACGACGGACGAAGAACGAGCAACGAGGAAACGACCGGGGGAGGCGAGTCATGAGCAAAGTCCTGAGGCAGTTGCCCGAACAGTCGGTGCGGTCGGTCCTGAAGGGCTGCCGCAAGTATGAGCGGACACTGGTCAATGGCCAGAATCCGCGGCGGTCGGACGGGAACGTGCGAGCCCAGTTCGACCGGTTCAGTGCAGCTATGGAAGAGGAGGCAGTACTGACTACTCGGGTGCGGCAGGTTCTCTGCCGGAACGGCATCCTGTCCTGTCGGTTCATGCCGTACTTCAACTTCGCCATGCACGTGGCCAAGCTGGTGCGGTCGGACTTGGGTGAGAGGTTGCCGATATACGTCGCGGTGGCAATCGGCCGCTGGACCGCGCGGGGGCAGCAGAGGGCCGTACTTGAGCAAATACGGTCGGATGTGTTCAACATCGGGCCGGTTGACCCGCCGGGCGGGTCAGATGTATAATTTGGTGGTGCGGGGTTGGGACCGAAAGCGGGGGCGAGCACCAGAGTTCGGTCTGGGTTCGCAAACGACCTGCCTGTGCTTGAGCGCGACAGGGAGGTGTATATGGAGGACAAGGAACTGGTTGCGCGGATACTGCGCAACGAAGACCGGAACGGCTGTATAGCCGTGATCGTGGAAAGGTATCAGCACATGCTGCTTACGGTGGCTGCGCGAATGCTTCGGAGCCGCACGTCAGCCGAGGACGTGGTGCAGGATACCTGGGTCGTCGCTCTCCGCCGCCTGCCCCGGTATGACCCGGAGCGGGGACTGCTCTCAACGTGGCTCTGCAGTATCACAATCGGGCTGTGCTGGCACCTGTGGCGCACGCAGAAGCGCGTGGCCCGGGGCGAGGACTTCGAGCGGCGTTGCTGCATCGACGAAGGCCCGGGCCCGGAGGAGCGGCACGAACTTCTGGTATGGCATGAGCGGCTGTGGGCCGTGCTCAACAAGCTGACGAGGTTCCGGCAGGCGCTGCTCGTCCTGCGGCTTGAGGAGGGCTGGACCTACAAGCAGCTTGCGGCGGCCTTCGGGTGTACCGAGCGGCACGCGGAATACGAGACCGGGAAAGCGCTGGCCGAGGCTAAGAAGCTCGGCGGGGAGTTGCGACTGAATCACTGGAGGTGCGATGGAGCCCTTTGAGGACTTTGGAGAATGCACGGCAGAGGAACTTGACCTTTTCGGCGAGTTCACGGAAAGCCTTACTCGCGGCGAGAAGCCGGACGTCGAGGAGTATCTGGCCCGGCTGAAAGATGGGTCAAAGGAGCGGCTTAGAACGTCGCTCGACAACGCGGTCTGGTTCCATGGGCTGGTGCAGGACTTCAAGCGGGAGTGCCCCGGGAAGACGATATGGGACGTGCTCGGCGTGGGGCAAGGGACGAGGAGAACGACCAATTCCCAATTGCCTATGACCAATCAACCAGGAAATGACCAATGACCAGGGCGTAGAAGAAGCCGCAGATGACGCAGACCGCGCTGATTCTGGTTTGGGATTTGGTGCTTGGGGTTTCCCGCCGAGGCGGTTTGGGGCTTTTGCCCGCGAGCGGGAATCATTGGGTGAGAAGCACAGTCGCTCTTTGACAATTCGGAGTGCGGAGCACCTTGGAGTGCGTGCAGCAGTGAGCTGCCGCTTTGTCTGAAAAGCGGCGGCTGTCGCCGCCGCAGTCCATGGACGCTTCGCGTCTCAAAGGGGACTGTCCCGACGTGGACTGTCCCCGGACCGGGCCGGGAGCGGCAGCCGACCCCGGCTTGGTCGTGCGGCAACGATAGTCACACCGCAGAAAGGAGGTGAGAACCATGCCGATCGACCCAGTGAAGCGCATTGCCAAGTGGAACGCCAAGTACAACACCGAGCGTATCAAGGCGATGCTCGACGATATGCGACCGAACATGCTGGCCAACGTGACAGCGGTCTTCCCCTTGATCGCCTCGATGGAGCAGCAGGTCAAACAGGTCCTGGATGGCTCAGGGGTGGATACGACCGACTATCCCGGTTACCTGTCATTCGGCCGTCAGATCTGGGCATTGACCCGGAAGGACGTCTCGGGTGAATCGCTGGCAAAGGCCGTAGCGATACTGATCACCAAGTGGACGGCGCGCGGCTACACGCAGGCGGTGTTGCAGGCGATCCGGACTGACGTCTTCAGTGTCGCGGCGCCGGTTGCGCCGTGAGAAGGCCACGAACGATGCGGGCGGAGTTCCGCTGCCGGACTCCGCCCGCCAATCACGCAGGCACAGGTGAACGCGCGGCATAGTGTGAGAGCCGATGCGGCTGACCGCTGGCGTGACGGCTTGCAACTGCCGCGTTCTTTGATATATTGCCCTGTATGAAGCGCCCTCGCGGATTCGTCCTCGCGATTGACGGCCCGGCCGGTTCGGGCAAGAGCACGACCGCGCGGTTGTGCGCGGAGCGTCTTGGATTTCGCCATCTCGATACCGGCGCAATGTATCGGGCGGTGACGCTGAAGGTCATCCGGACGGGCACGGACATTATCACGGGATCGGACGAATGCAGAATGCAGAATGCAAAATGCAAGATGCAAAATGGCGGCAAGCAAGGGGCGCTGCTGCGTTTGCTGAGGCGTACGAGGGTCAGCGTTGCCTGGGACCGGAGAGGGATGAGGACGTTCCTGGATGGAAAGGACGTGAGCGAGGCGATTCGGGAGCCGGAAGTGAGCGGGTTTGTCTCCGAGGTGTCGGCGATTCCCGCAGTGCGGCACAAGCTGGTTGCAGAGCAGCAGCGGGTGGCAGCGGGACAGGCGGTCGTCTGCGAGGGACGCGACATCGGCAGCGTCGTCTTCCCAAATGCCGACTTGAAGATATTCCTTGAGTGTGACGCCGGCGAACGGGCCCGGCGGCGGCGGCTTGAGCTGGCGCAGAAGGGGACAAACATCAGCAGCAAGACCGTGCTCGCCAACCTGGTCAAACGCGACCGGATAGATTCGGGCCGCGAGGTGAGCCCGCTGCGGCGGATGCCGGATGCGATTCTCATTGACACTTCATACCTGACGATTGAGGAGCAGGTGGCGGTCGTGTGCGATCTCGCACACCGGAGGGGTCGAGGAGTCTAGGATTCAAGGATTCTAGTGGAGGAAAGAGCGGATGCTGAGTAGCTACAAGGAACTGAACGTCTGGAAGAAGGCGTACGCGCTGTGTCTGAGTGTCTATCACGCCACGAAGAGTTTCCCCAAATCCGAAGTCTACGGTCTGGTTAGTCAGGTCAGGCGCGCAGCGTGCTCGGTTCCGTCCAACATCGCCGAGGGGTATGGCAGGCACTCCACTGCGGACTACATCCGCTTGCTTCGGATTGCCTACGGATCACTCTGCGAGGTCGAGACGCAACTGCTGCTCGCGACCGACTTGAGGTACATCGGGGCCGATGAATCCAAGACGTTGCTGCAATCGGTCGGCGACGTGGAGCGCATGTTGCAGGCTCTTGTTCGCTCTCTCGACAAGCGAGTCTAACTTGGCTTCCTTCTGCGTCCTTTCCTTCAGTTCACTTGACCCCTCGAATCCTGGACCCCTAGATTCCTTTCTCTTATGAGATTGAGGTGGATGGCGGGCTATGCGATTGTGTACACGTTCGGGCAGCTTGTGCTGAAGGTGCGGGTGACGGGCCGGGACAAACTGGTTCCCGGGCCGCAGATACTGGCATCCAACCATGCGTCCAACTTCGACCCATTGCTTGTCGGGCTCGGCGCGGCCCGCGAGATACACTTTCTGGCCAAGGACTCGCTGTTCGCCGCGTCGCGGTTCTTCGCATGGCTGATTCACACGTACAACGCCTGGCCGGTCCGGAGAGAAGGGGGAGACCCGGCGGCGATGAAGCGGTGTTCGTGGCTGCTGGGCAAGCGCCAGACTATCGTGCTTTTCCCTGAAGGGACGAGGAGCAAGACCGGCGACATCACTCCGTTCAAGCCGGGAATCGGCATGCTGGCAATCACGAACCGTGTGCCGGTTGTGCCGGTGCACTTGGGCGGCGTGTCGCGTTCCATTATCGCCTACCTGACCGACCGGGATTTTGTCAGGCGTGGGTATCGGAAGAAACCAACGCGCAACCTGGGCATTCACATCGCGTTCGCCGACCCGGTGTACCCGAAGGATTTCGCGCAGGACAGGCAGGGATACGTTCACCTGACGCGGGAAGTGGAGAGAAGAGTGAGAGAGATGGCAGCCAAGGAAGTGGTCTAGTGGTCAAGTGGTCAAGCGGTCGAGTGGAAGGCAAGAGGCGAAAGGCGAAGGGCGAAGGGCGGATGGCGAAGGGCGAGAGGCATGCTGTCATTGTCGCTCGGCCGACGGGGTTCTGTTTCGGGGTTGAGCGGGCTATCGGGCTCGCGAAGTCGGGGATGAAGCAGTTCGGCCGGGTCTCGACCCTGGGCGAGTTGGTGCACAACCCGCTGGTGCTGGAGGAGCTGGAGCGCGCCGGCATCACATCGGTACGCGACGCCCGGCAGGTGCACGACGGCGCGCTCGTCATCCGCGCGCACGGCTGTCCGCCCGAGACCCTGGCCGAGTGCCGCCGGCTGCAAATCGCGGTGGTTGATGCCACCTGTCCGTACGTGCGGAAGGTCCAGAACGTGGCCCGCCGGCTCAAGGAGAAGGGCTATACCGTGGTGGTGGTCGGCGAGCGCAACCACCCCGAGGTGAAGTCCATACTCGGCCATTGCGAAGGGCGGGGCCGCGTTTACTCGCCGCGGATGCGGCTACGGGGCGGCAAGGTGGGCGTCGTGGCCCAGACGACGATGTCCCGCGAGCGGCTAAGGGAAGCTGTTGCCAACCTTTCCCGGTTTCGCTATACTGAGCTTCGAATCTTCGACACCATCTGTGAGGAGGTGGCTGCCCGACAACAGGCCGCTGCCCGAATCGCACAGCAGGTGGACCTGGTAGTCGTGGTCGGCGGTCGCAACAGCGCCAACAGCAACCGGCTGGCCGAGATCGCCCGCAATGCCGGCAGCCGGGTTGTGTTTGTGGAACGGGCCGCCGAGTTGCCGCGACGGATCATTGCCCGGGCCGGCCGGGTCGGCGTGGTGGCCGGTTCGTCGACCCCGTCACGGGTGGTGCGCGAGATCGTTGATATTGTCAGAAATCCCGCTAAGGAGGACCGTTTTAATGTCAGTAGAGGATAGCAAACAGGAAGGCGCAACCAGCCTGCCTGAGTCCGAAGTCGTGAGTCCCGTGCCCGCCGATGTGCTTGCGCCCGAGGCGGCACCCGCGTCGCCGACGCCGGAAGCGCCGGTGGAGAAGACCACCGCCGAGATGTATGCCGATTCGTTTCCGAAGCTGCGGCTCGGTGACATCGTTACCGGCCGCGTGGTCAAGCGGTTGACGAATGCCGTGCTGGTAGATATCGGATTGAAGGCCGAAGGAGTGCTGGCAGTCCAGGAGTTCCGTGATCGGGACGAGGCAGCCGAGGGCCGCGAGGTGAAGGTTTACCTCGAGGCGTTCGAGGACCGGGATGGGTTCCCGGTGATCTCGAAGAAGAAGGCCGACTTCCAGCTTGCCTGGGAGACCATCAAACAGAAGTCCGAGAGCGCCGAGGGCGTGCCCGCCACGGTCATCAAGCGTGTGAAGGGCGGGCTTGCCGTCGAGATCATGGGGCTGGATGCGTTCCTGCCCGGGTCACAGGTAGACCTGCGGCCGGTGCCGAACCTGGACGATCTCATCGGTAAGCAGCTCGAGGTCAAGATCCTTTCGGTCAACTGGTACAAGAAGAACATCGTGGTTTCGCGGCGGCTGCTGCTCGAGGAGCGCCAGGACGAGATTCGGCGCGATCTGTTCAGCCGGCTCAATGTCGGCGACGTGATTGACGGCACGGTGAAGACGATTACCGATTTCGGCGCGTTCGTCGATATTGGCGGCGTCGATGCCCTGCTGCATATCTCGGACCTGGCATGGAACAAGGTTGTGCATCCGAATGAGGTCGTGAACGTCGGCGACGAGCTCAAGATCAAGGTGCTCTCCGCCGACCCGAACACGGGACGGATAACGGTCGGTCTGAAGCAACTCACGCCCCATCCCTGGGAGCGGGTCGAGGAGAAGTACCCGGTGGGCGGAAAGGTGCGGGGTCGGGTCACGACTCTGGCCGAGTACGGCGCGTTCGTCGAACTGGAGAAGGGCATCGAAGGTCTGATTCACATCTCGGAGATGTCCTGGACCAAGTCAATCCACCATCCTTCGCAGCTTCTCGCGGTCGACCAGGATATCGAAACCGTCGTCCTCAACATCGACAAGGAGAACCGGCGGATTTCGCTGGGCCTGAAGCAGACCTTGCCCGATCCGTGGTCACTGGTTGACGAGAAGTACCACGTCGGGCAGAAGGTCGAGGGCAAAGTGCGGGCGCTTAAGGAGTTCGGTGCCTTCGTCGAGATCGAGGAGGGCATCGAGGGCCTGATTCACAACGCGGACGTCTCGTGGACCAAGCGAATCAAGCACTCGTGCGAGGAGTTGAAGAAGGGCCAGCGGGTCGAGACTATCATCCTCGGGATCGACAAAGAGAACCGCCGGATAACGCTCGGGCTGAAGCAGACCCAGGAAGACCCGTTCTACAGTATCAGCAAGGAACTGAGTGAAGGCGACGTGGTGAAGTCGCGGATCGTCGATCTGCCCAAGCCGGGCGTGGTGGTTGCGCTCAACTACGACATCGAAGGGTTCGTACCTTTGAGCCAGTTGGCGCGCGGCGGCAAGAAGGCGAAAGAGAAGTACCAGATCGGCGAGGAGCTGGAGCTGAAGGTCATTCGCATCGACCTTGAGCACCGCCGGATTGCCTTGAGCGAGCGGGCCCTCCATCCCGAGATCGAAATACCGGCCGAGGAGCGGCAGGAGCGTTTGGACCGTCCCGATCGGGATCGTGGGCGCGAGCGCTATCGCGAAGAGGACCTGACCGACAAGTTCACGCTCGAAGACCACCTCCGCGAGTTCGAGGAAGAGCGGGACCTGGAAGACTAGAGCGGAGGTCGGACCGGTCTGACTTGTCCGATGAGTCTGACCCAGCGCGTGAAGCAGCCCACCGCGGCGATACTCACTGCCGGCTGCCGGCTGAATCAATCGGAGAGCGACGCCCTGAGGCACCGTCTGGCGCTTCAGGGCGTCACGCTTGTTGACTCGCCGGAAGGGGCTGATACCTGCTACGTCAACACCTGCACCGTCACTGCTCACGCCGACCGGAGTTCGATGCAGATGATCCGCCGCGCGTGCCGGGCCGGAGGCGAGTCGCGCGTGGTCGTGCTCGGTTGCCTGGCCCAGCGCTCGCCGGACCAGGTCAGGCTGATTGCCGGGGTCAGAAAGGTCTGGGACAATGAACGGAAGCAGGCCGAGATTGCCGGTATCGGCCCGGCGCCGGTTCGAAGCCGGGCGATACTGAAGGTGCAGGACGGGTGCAGCCGCCGGTGTTCGTACTGCGTCGTCTCCCGGTTACGGGGCGAGTCGCGGTCGGTGCCGGCGCGCGAGGTCCGGGAACAGTTCGAATCGCTGCTGGCGAACGGTTTCCGCGAGGTAGTGCTCACCGGTCTCAACCTCGGTACTTACCGGGACGGCGAGACGACGCTGGCGGCCCTCCTCGCCGGGTTGCTCAAGCAGTGCGGCGGAGCGCGAATTCGGCTGGCTTCGGTTGAACCGGACACGATTGACGAGGCGCTAATCGTGCTGATGTCCGATGCTCGTCTCTGCCCGCACTTCCACGTTCCGTTGCAGTCCGGGGACGATGCCCTCCTGGAGAATATGAACCGGCGGTACCGGGCAGCGGACTTCACGCGGCTGGTCGAGCGCATAGTCAAAGTCAGGCCAGAGACGAACATCGGGATGGACGTGATTGCCGGGTTTCCCGGCGAGACGGATGAGTCCTATCAACGAACCCGGCGACTCCTGGCGGAGATGCCGGTCGGGTATTTGCACGTCTTCCCATTCTCGCTTCGGCCCGGAACCGAGGCGGCATGCCGGGGCGAGCCCGTGCCGGGACCGGTTGCGCGGGAGCGGGTCGGCGAGCTGCGGGCATACTCCGACCGGCGCCGGCAGGAGTACCAGGCGCGTTTCATCGGGACGGTCCGGCCCGCGATTGTCGAGACGAGCCGGACCGCGCTGACCGACAACTACCTGCGACTGAAACTGACTTGCGCCGCGAACCTGGAGCCGAGAGCGCTTGCGGACTTGCGCGTCGGACAGGGCGGCTCGGGCCTGACCGGCAGCCCGTGTTGACAATCGGGCGTCACGGCCTAAGCTGGAAATCAGTGAACAGCGAGAAAACCGCAACCAGAAGTGACAGGATGATGACAGGAGGTTTCGTGAGAACATTCCGGCTGGCAATTGCCGTCGGCCTTGCGATCGTGGGAACGCTCGCGGCCAAGGACTTCCGAGTCGGCTACGTCGATTACGACCAGGTAATCGTCAAGTATGAGGCGGCGATTGAGGCGAAGGCCGCGATGGACACGATACGCACGAGCTTCGAGGCAAGGGCCGAGTCTCTGAAGAATGATTACGAGCAGTCAAAGCAGGAGTACGAGTCCCAGCAACTTACGCTTTCCGAGGAAGGGAAGCGCGCGAAGAATGCCGAAGTGGACCAGCGGAAGCGCCGCTACGACAGCTACGTTGCCGAAGTGTACGGAACGGGCGGCAAGATTGACCAGCAGTACAAAGAGCTGATCGCGCCGATTGTCGCGAAGATCGACTCGGCCGTGGCAAAGCTGGCGGCGGACGAGGGGTTCGCCTTGATCCTGGACGCGTCCAAATCCGGGGTCGTCTATGCGCAGTCCGGGCTCGATCTGACCCAGTTATTGCTTGAGGCCTTGAACGCCGAGTTCGAGCCGGTCGGGCCGGCGACCCCGGGCAGGAAGGTCTACGCGCTGATGCCGGTGTACAACACCAACAGCCAGGCGTCGCAGGACCATGCCGGCGCCGACATCCGCGACTTCGCCTACCAGCTCATCGCCGCCCAGCCAAACGTGGACATGGTCGCCAGCGCGAAGGTCGACCAGCAGTTGCAGTCCTACGGGCAGTCCGGAGAAGTCAAGCTCGATAATGCCGTGACCGCGGGCCGCGCGCTCAACGCGGACTACGTGGTGTACGGCAACGCGACCAAGCAGGACAAGCGGGTTCAATTCGAGCTCTTCATCGCCGACGTCCGGCTGGGGACTTTTCTGAAGAGCCAGAAGGGCGACGCGTCCCGGCCCGAGGATGTGCAGGTGCAGGTCGGTTCGGTGGTCCGGGTGCTGCTTGCGGCAGTTGACACGCACTGAGTCGGCGCGGGTCGAGCCGGGCGCGAAGGTCGGGACGGGTGTTGTGCTGGCGCCGTTCGTCTTCGTCGGGCCGGAGGTCGAAATCGGGCCGGGCTCGCTCTTGGAGCCGAACGTGACGATCATGGGCCGGACGACAATCGGCGCGCGCGTGCGGATCGGCCCGGGCACGGCGATCGGCTGCTCCGGGTTCGGATACGAGAAGCAGGAAGGCGGCTATCGCCTGCTTGAGCATGACGGCCGCGTGATAGTCGAGGACGACGTTGACATCGGTGCCAACTGCACGATTGCGCGGGCGAAGACCGGCCGGGAGACGCGCATCGGGCAGGGCACGAAGATTGACTGCCTCGTGCACATCGGCCACAATGTCGTAATTGGCCGCGACTGCATCCTCGCCGGCCAGGTCGGGATCGCGGGCAGCGCGGTACTCGGCGACCGGGTGACGCTGGCTGGTCAGGTCGGGGTGAGCGACCATGTGACGATTGGCGATGATGCGATCATCTACGCGAAGTCCGCGGTGTTCCGTTCGGTCCCGGCCGGCGCGCACTACTCGGGTATCCCGGCACGGCCCCATTCGGAGATGAAGCGCTTCTGGGCGCGTTTGTGGCGGCGGTACGGCAGGGGAGAATGAGCGGCGGGGCCACGGTTGCCGGTACGGTCAGCCTGTCAGGCAGAGACTCGTCCGGCAAAGGAACGGCCAGCGTGCGATTCAGCCCAGCCGGGCCGGGAACCGGCATATGGTTCAACAGCCGTACGCGGGCGATACTGTCAAACGCACACGAGTGCGGTCACGCTACGTGCCTGGGCCGAGGAACTCGCAAAGTCCGAATGGTCGAGCATCTGCTGGCCGCCTGCTACGGCCTCGGCATCACTGACCTTTCCGTGGAGGCGGTCGGTTCGACCCTGCCGATTGGGGACGGCAGCGCCGATACCTACGTTCGCCTGTTGAGGCGGGCCGGCGTCGTGAAGTATGAGACCGGGCCGGAGCCGGCGCGACTGAGGCGTCCGGTACTGGAGCAGCAGGGAACGAGGTTTGTTGCCGCCTTCCCGGCCTGCGGTCTCACCATCAACTGCATGACCCGGTTCCCGGGGTTCGGGGCGCAGTTCCTTACCGTAGCGGTCACGACCGCATCGTTCTTGCGCAACCTGGCTCGCGCCAGAACCCTGGCTCGCACGAATCTGTCACCGGCCGCGCTCAGGAAAGTATTGGGCCTGCGGTTTCGCCTCAAGCGCGCGGGCCGGTTCGTTTGCGCCGAGCGATGGCGGTTCCCGGATGAACCGTGCCGGCACAAAGCGCTGGACCTGCTTGGCGACATTGCCCTGCTTGGTAGACCGCTTGAGGCCGAAGTCTTTGCATATATGCCCGGGCACAGGCTAAACATCACCCTTGCCCGTGAGATTGAGAAAGAACTGGAGGCTTGATGAGTGAAATCGTGTTCAACCTGGATCAGATCAAGGAGAGGATGCCCCATCGTGAACCATTCCTGTTCCTTGATGCAATTACGAAGCTTGGCCCGAATCTGATTGAGGGATACCGGGACATCAAGGCGGAGGAGTTCTACTTCGCCGGCCACTTTCCCGGTCTCCCAACCATGCCCGGAGTGCTGATGGTCGAGGCGATTGCCCAGGCAGGAATCCTGCTGGTGTGCGAGGTCCGGGAGCCGCGTCGCGGCCGGAAGACGCTCTTCGCCGGAATCGAGAAAGTTCGTTTCCGCCGCCAGGTAGCACCGGGGGACCGCCTGCTGCTGTCTGCCGACATCGTCAATGGCCGGTCTTCGGTGTACAAGATTCACGGCACGGCCAGGGTCGGCGACGAACTCGCGTGCGAAGCGATAGTCATCGGCGCGCTGCGATAGGAGCGAAGTAATCCACAGATTACGCAGATTACACAGATTCGGTCACGCCCTTGTGCGTGCCTAACCGCTGACGCGGGAAGCCCTGGCACTTGATCCCTCGATCCCTTGATCCCTCGATCCCTTCCGCCGGCGGCGTCCATCCCTCCGCCCTGATTGGCCCTGACGTTATCCTCGGCCCCGGCTGCGAGGTCGGTCCGTTCTGTGTCATTGAAGCCCGGGTGACTGCCGGCGCGGCCAACCGCTTCGCGCCCGGCGTGGCAATCGGCGGCGCGCCGATGGATACCAAGTACCACGGCGAGGATACCGAGGTGCGAATCGGCTCCGGTAACACGTTCTTCGAGTACGCCACGGCGCACCGGGCAACCGGGTCGGGCAACGCGACTGTCATCGGCAACCGCAACTTCGTGATGGCCTACGTCCACATTGCGCACAACTGCCGCGTCGGCAGCGACTGCGTGATTGCGAACGGGGTACAACTGGCCGGTTACGTCGAACTGGGCGACGGGGCGAATATCGGCGGGCTCGCGGGCGTGCACCAGTTCTGCCGCGTCGGGGCGCTGGCGATGGTCGGCGCGTGCTCGTACGTGAACAAGGACATTCCGCCGTTCGTGCTGGCGGCGGGCAGTCCGTGCCGCGTACGCGGTCTGAACGTGGTAGGGCTCCGGCGCGCCGGAATCGGGGAGCCGGTGCTGGCCGTGCTGCACCGGGCGCACCGCGTTATCTACCGGGCGGGCTTGAACCTCACCCAGGCTTTGTCTGCAATCGAGGCAGACCTGCTGCCGGCAAGCGCACCGGGCCGCGGACAAGAGCAGCTCCAGGAACTTGTGAGTTTCATCCGGTCGAGCCCGCGCGGAATCGAGCTTCGCAGTATTGGTCCGATAGGCCCTACATGACCTATAGGGCATCCCTCGCCTTTCTCGATGGTCTCGTCAACTACGAGCGACAGGCCAGGCCGCGGACCAAGTTCAAGCTCGACAACATCCGCCGGTTGCTTGAACTCGCGGGCAACCCCCAGGAACGGATGCGGAACGTCATTCTTGTCGCCGGGACCAAGGGCAAAGGTTCGGTCTGCTACATGCTCGACGCCGCCTTGCGCGGCTGCGGTTTTTCGACCGGCATGTTCATCTCGCCGCACGTCCTCGACGTCCGCGAGCGAATCCAACTTGACGGCAAACCGATTCCCAAGCGCCTCTTCGCCAGCCTCGTCTCCCGCCTCGCCTCCTTCGTCTCGCGGCAGCCTTCGGCCAATCCGCAATCTGCAATCTGCAATCTGAAATCACGAGTTCCGGTGAGTTACTTTGAGTTCACCACCGCCATGTCCTTCCTTCTCTTCGCCGACAAGCAGCCCGACTACTCCGTCATCGAGGTCGGGCTTGGCGGCAGGCTCGATGCCACCAACCTGTCTGACCCGAAGGTTTCGGTCATCACGCGCATCGGGTACGACCACCTCAAGGTGCTGGGCAACACGTTGACGAAGATAGCAGGGGAGAAGGCCGGCATCATGCGTAAGGGCAGACCGGTCGTCATCAGCGAACAGGAACCGGAAGCGCTCGCGGCGCTCAAGCGCAAGGTGAGGGAGACCGGGGCCAAGCTCAGGTTGTCGCCATCGGTCGTATCGGTCCGATCGGTCCTATCAACCGCAGCGGGCATCAGCTTCCGCGCCCGCGCCCGCTTTGGGGCCGGCTCAGTCCGCCTGCCCTTGCTCGGCCGGCACCAGGTCGAGAACTGCCGGACCGCGCTCGCCGTGCTTGGCGAACTGGCAAAGGACGATGGTCGCATCAAGTTCAACCGCGTCGCACGCGGACTGGAAACGGTTTCGATTCCCGCCCGCTGCCAGGTCATCCGCAGCTCGCAGCTCGCAACTCGAAACTCGAAACTTGTCGTCCTTGTCGATTCTTGCCACAATCCCGAATCCGGCCGCGCCCTCGCCAACGTCCTGCGAGACCATCTTCCGCTGCTGCGGGCAGCCGTACACCGTGCACCGCACACCGTACACCGTGGCAGCAAGGTCGTGTTGGTATACGGCTCGCTGGGTGGCAAGCTCGTAGCCAAGACCGTCGCTCCGCTCGCGCCTTTCGTGCATCAGGCGATTCTGGTCCAGCCCGACTCCCCGCGCGCCATGCCGCTGGTCGAACTCAAACGCATCTTCTCCCGCCTCCACATTCCTTTCGTCACCGCTGATAGCGTGCGGTCTGCCTTGGCCTCGGCGCGGACTTCATCCTTCATCCTTCATCCTTCATCCTTGCCGATTGTGGTCGCTGGTTCCTTCTACTTGGCTGGCGAGGCCCTCAAGGCGCTCGGGCCAGCGAGGGGAGTCCGCAAGGGTCGGACGCTCCGGTAGCGTCAGAACCATCCGGAACCGGTCTACAACTCGGTCGCGTCTAACAAGGCGTTGGGGGAAGGACCTTGTTTGCGTGGGTATGTGCCTATGGCCGGGGACATAGCTGCACCTGCAATCGGGCGAGCAATGGAGAGAGCAATCTGGAGAGCAACTCCGGAAGCTATTCTACCCGCAATCGGGAGAGCAACGGGGAGGGCAACGAGGACAGCAACTCGGCCGGCGACTCGGACCGCAACGGCTAGAGCGACCGGTAGAGCGATGGGTAGAGCAGCGGAGAGGGCAACGGGGACAGCGATTCGGACAGCAACCGGGACCGCAACCGGGCAAGCGATTCCGAGAGCAATCGGGACCGCAACGGGTAGAACGACTCACACCACAACGGGCAGAGCAACAGGGATGGCAACTGGGACTGCTACGGGGGGAATGGGGGAGGGGACTTTCGGAAATGCCCAATAGTGAATTGAGAATGCAGAAGTTAGGACTCGGACGGGCTTGATGAAGTTGTATACTGTGGCTAAACTCCGTAGGTGAGGTTGGGCCTGCGACTGCCGGGAGATGAGGCTCGCGCCCGAGCCGTTGCCAAGTCAAATAGCGACAGCCGCCCGGTTCTCACCGGGCGGCTGTCTGATTGTCAGGCTTCTAGTCCGTCACTCGATTCCTCGAATCCTCGACTCCTTCCGCGCCGTCAACTTCCCGTCTCTGCCTTCTGCATTCTGGCTTCTGCGTTCTGACCTCGCCCGTCTTCACTAGGCCACTTGACCACTCGACCACTGGAGCACTCTTCTCTACTCCGTTTTCACCATCTTCCTCGCGGTCGTGAATTCACCGGCCCGAAGCCGGCAGAAGTAGACGCCGCTGCCGGCCGGTCGTCCGTACTGGTCCCGGCCGTCCCATGCGGTGGTGTAGCTTCCTGCCTGCGCCGGCCCGGACGCGAGCGTCCGCACCATCCGTCCTGACTGGTCATAGACCGTCAGAGTTGCTCGGCAGGGCCGGCCAATCTCGTAGTGAATCTGGACGCCGTTCCGGAACAGGGCGGGTACGCGCAGCCTGCTTGTCGGCATGACCGCTGGCCCAGCCTCACGGGTCCCATCCGGTACGGCAGAAAGCTTGTTGTAGTGGCTAATGCAGCCTCCGGAAGGCCGAGTGCCGGCTATTTGATAGATTTCATCTGCTGCCTCACGGGCGACGACAAAGTCCCCACTAAGCCCCCAGACCCCTTCAAGCAGAAGACTGGGAAGGCTATCGACGTAAGCGCCTATAGCTGGGTCATAGACCAAGCCCGTCATTGTCGCCGTCGTGTCGGGCAGGGTGTCGACGAAGTAGCCGAACGTGTAGACCTTGTTGTGAAGCGAAACCGTACCTCCTGGACATCCCTGCAAGTGTTCGGGCAGCCAAGGACCCCAGAGCCACGTAATCTGGGTCGCGGTGTCCGGGTTGATTGCTCCCTTGAGCATACGTCGCCAGCATAGGCCATTCGGTCGGTCATACGCATTTGAGATGTAGATGGTGTCGCCGACAATGACCGCACTGCCCATGTCGCCTGCCTTGGGCAGGGGCGTACCATCAGCCCAACTGTTTGTGAACGGATTGTACACCTGCGGGGTCATGATCGGACTGTAGGAGCCATCCATGCCGCCAATGATGTAGATAAGCGAGTCTCTCCAGACTCCCGTCATGAAGGCCAGCTCAGCCACCGGCAGCGGCCTGCGGCTGGTCCAGGAGTTGGCCGTGATTGTGTACTCCTCGTTGGCAGCCGATGCCGCGCTGGTGGTGGAGATCCCGCCCGCTACGTACACGTTTCCCCTCACGTATGCGGCGCTCATCCAGCATCGCGGGGTGGGAATCGGGGTCATCAAAGACCAAGTGTCGGCGGCCGGATCATACCGCTGGCAGAGATTGGCAATCGAGTCCGCGTACCCGTTCGAAGTCCCACCAATCATGTAGATTTTGTCGTTCAACGGGTCGTAAGCGGCCGCGTGACAGTCTCGGTTCGGGACTGAATCGGGCGGCGAGAACGGCACCCATTGGGCTTCGAGCCGACCGGCCACGACCGGCATCAGCACCAAGGCAAGGACGGCTGCAAGCCGCCCCGCTCTGCTGCTCAGTCGCCCGTCAGTGCCATTTCTTCTTTGTCGCATTTCGCTCCTCCATATCCTCAGCGCATCACACCACGTCACTGGCCTGACCCTGTTGACTCTCGCCCGTTTCGGTCAAACGGTCGAAGCCGTGGCCAGGGTCCTTCGGAGAACCGGGCATTACAGGCTCCGTCCGGTTCCCACGGATGGAGCATACCCCCCCTTGCCCCCTTGTCAAGCGGAATATGAAGACCCTGAATCCGAAGGATGAAGGAGGAGGGATGAAGGATGAAGGATGAACTCGAACTCGGATTCTTCTGGCTTCAGCCTTTCCGGTTTCATCCCTTCATCTTTGTTTGTCGTGGCGCTGTGCCCGGTTTGACACCGGCCGAGCGCGCGGCATTATTCTTGTCGTGATAATCCGGCCGATGACCGAGGACGACCTCGACCGCGTGATGGAGCTGGAGCGTGCCATCTTTGCGAGTCCGTGGCGGCGGTCGTTCTTTCTTTCAGACATCAACCGTTCGCAAGGATTGTCACTTGTTACCGAGGATGGAGGGGTCGTTCTTGGCTACGCGGTGGCCTGGGGCACGCAAGAGGTCCATCTTGCCAACCTGGCTGTGTGTGAGGGTGAGCGCGCCAAGGGCATCGGCGGCAGGTTGCTCGATGAGGTCATTGCCTTCGCCGGACGGAGCAAGGCCGAGTCAATCTATCTTGAGGTGCGGGTGTCGAACACGATTGCTCGGAAGTTCTATTCCGAACGTGGCTTCGTCCCGACCTACATGAGAAAGGGATACTATGAGAACGGGGAAGACGCGGTGATAATGGAGAGAGAGGTGCAGGCGCAGGATCAGGGATAAAGGGATCGAGAGATCAAGGGACCGAGGGGCGGGCAGAAGATGAAGTCAGAGGTCAGAGGCTAGAAGCCAGATGTCAGAAGTTCCGGAACCAGGACCACTGAACCGCCAAGGATGAAGGGGAAAGGGGAAATGGCAAAGGGCGGAGGCCGAGAGACAACCGCCAAGAGCGCCAAGAACGCCAAGTCAGAAGTTAGAAGCCAGACGGCAGACCTGAAAGCAACGGGAACGGTCTCCGGTCGCCGGTCTCCGGTCTGTTAGACCACGTACTTGTCGTAGCAGACGATCTCGGAGAGCGGCTTGCGGGAGCGGGGCTTTGACTCGACCGCAGGGTAGCCGAGCGGCGTGAGAGCAATCGGTTTGACTCCTTCGGGAATCGCCAACACCTTTCTGACCTCGGCTTCCAGAGACGCGCCAATCCAGCAGGTGCCCAGTCCTTCGGCAGCGGCGGCGAGTATCATGTGTTCGAGGGCGATGGTTATATCTACCGCCTCGGCCGACCAGTAGCCGCCCATTCCCTTCCAAGCCTGGTCGAGCACGCAGCAGGCGCAGAGAACGACCGGTGCCTGGCCGACTGAGCCCTGATTCTTGCAGGCCGGAACGAGGGCCTGGCGGACTGCCGGGTCTTTGACGACGATGAACTTCCAAGGCTGGTAGTTCTTGGCCGACGGCGCGATGCGGCCGGCTTCGAGGATGCGGGTCAGCACGTCTTCGGGAATCGGGTCAGGCTTGTACGAACGGACGCTCAGGCGTTTCCGGACAACATCATAGAAATCCAAGGGACCTCCTAAGAGTATGACAGAAGCGATCGAGAGATCGAGGGATCGAGTACGGGTGTCTGTCCGGACGTTCGATCTCTTGACCACTTGATCTCTTGATCTCTTGTGCGGAGAAAGCGCCCGACGCGAATTGAACGCGTGGCCTGCAGATCCGGAGTCTGCCGCTCTATCCATCTGAGCTACGGGCGCGTGCCCAGACTTTAGCCGACAGGTAGGAACTAGTCAAGCGGTGAACCTTGACCTTGCCCGGTCGCCGCTGGTAGCATCTGACTGTGAATGACGGTCAGGCCGGCCTGTTGCCGCTGCAACTCGGGTTCGTGAAGGCATTCCTGGTGAGGGGAGCGGGGAAGCATGTGCTCGTCGATTCCGGGGTCGCGGGCAACTCCGCGAAGATTATCGCACAACTGGAGCGGTGCGGGGTCAACCCTCGGGACATCGGGCTGATTGTTGTTACCCACGCCCATCCCGACCACACCGGCAGCCTTGCCGATGTCGTGCAGGCAACGGGCGCGAAAGTGGCGGTGCACCGGTTGGAGGCCGAGTACGTCCGCACCGGGATGTCGCCGCCGGCGGCGCAGAACCGCCTGTCTCGAATCTTCTTTCGGCCGAGCGAGAAACCGAGTGCGGCCGGCGCCCAGCCCGACATCTTTGTCGATAATGAGCTGGACCTGAACCCGCATGGAGTCGCGGGCAGGGTCATTTACACGCCCGGGCATACTCGCGGCTCGGTGTCGGTTGTGCTGGAGTCGGGCGAGGCCATTGTCGGTGACCTGGTGTTGCCGCGCTACATGTCTTTCGGCCCGCCGGCAATCGCCTTCTGGGCCACGAGCCGGGAAGACTCCGTCGCGAGCATTCGCAAGGTACTCGACCTCAAGCCTTCAATCATCCTGACATCCCACGGCGGGCCGTACCGGCCCGAAGCGATGGACAGGCCGGCCCATTGACGACTATGACATGCGACCTGTCACCCGTACTTCAGTTGAACCGGTGGAAGTGATGTCGTAGAATACACCTGCAAATGGCAAACCGGGTCTCCGCTGAAGCCGCGACCGAATTCCAAGCGAAACTGGACGAGTTGCTCGTGGCCGTCGACGAACGGCTGGCGCTCGACGCGGAGTTTCACTGCGCGGGCATCGACTGCGACCAGCTCGGGTTGTCCCGTCACGTCAATCGTGAGTTCGGCCGGCTGCTCGCCGCGGTCTACGAGTTCGGGCTGTTTGACCGGCTGACCGAGGAGTCGCGATGGTTCGTGTCGATGCTGAGCCGGCACGGGTTCGGGCCGGGCTATTTCGGCCGGATGCTCGAAGCGTGGAGCGTAGCCATCGTGAGCAACATCAGGCTGGCGTACGCGCGCGAGCTGGCCGCGCCGCTTGACGGCCTGCGCGGCAATCTCGGTCTTCTGCTCGAGGGCCGGCGGCCCGAGCCGGACCTGCCGGTTGAGTCCAGGGGGCTGCTTGACCTGTTGCGCGCGCGACGGCGTCGAGAGGCGGCCGAGTACGCCCTGGCGTTGGCCCGGTCCGGCCGCGCTGTGGAGCGGGTCGTTGAGGACGTCGTGCTCCCAGCAATGAGATATCTCGGTTTCCTCTGGGAGACCGGCCGCGTCTCGGTGGCCGACGAGCATGCCGCAACCGAAGTCTGCCGCTACGTTCTGTACCGGCTGTTCGACAGCGTTGAACCATCGAAGCCCAACGGCCTGAAGGCGCTGGCCTCGTGCGTGCCCGGCGACGAACACGAACTGGGCGTGGAGATTGTCGGCGAATACCTGCGGCTCCAGGGCTGGGAGGTGTTCATCGTCGGCAGGTCAACCCCGCCGGAGGACATCCTGAAGGCGCTGGTTGAGTTCCGTCCGCATGTCGCGTTCCTCTCGGCGACACTCATCGCCAACCTGCCGGCAGCGCGTGCGCTGGTCCAGGAAGTTCAGAAGACCCTGCCCGGGCTCGGAGTCGTACTGGGCGGCGCGGCCGCGGTAGCCGCGGCCGATGTCCTGGCCGGGCCGGCGGTCGCTGTCGCCGTTCACTTCACCGACGCCGAGTCCCTGGGAGTGACGCTGGCAAGCAGGAATGCGTAGGCACGCCGCGGTCCGGATGCTCCTGCACGACCGGTCGACCACGGCCGGCGCGGTGCTGGGCGTGGTGGCCATCGTGTTCCTTGTCGGCCAGCAACTGGCGGTGATGTTCGGGCTGTTCTCCCTGATGTCCGCGCTGGTGGACAACAGCGGCGCCGACATCTGGATTCTCTCGCAGAACAGCAACAATACGAGCACTGCCGGGGATTTGCCCACGCGCTACGTGGACCGGCTGGCCGGGCTTGAGGACATCGAATGGGCGCAGCCGGTCATCTACAGTGGCGCCCAGCTCAAGCTGCCGAGCGGCAGGTCGCAGTCGGTCCAGATAGTCGGCGTGACCCGGCCGGCGCTGGAAGGCGGGCCGTGGCGGATGGCATCGGGCAGCAGCGACGTGCTGCTTGAATACGACGGCGTGACCGTAGACAAGCTGGACCTGGCGGATTTGGGTAATCCCAAGGTCGGGCAGGTGGTCGAGGTCAACGGCCGGCGCGTCCGGATTGCCGGGTACACCGAAGGGTCGCGGGCGTTCGGGCCGGCGGTAGTGTTCGTCAACTCGACCAAGGCGCGCGAGATAACCGGGATCTCGGCAGACCGCTGCACGAACATCTTGGTCAAGCTCAAGCCGGGAGTCGACATCCGGCGCGCGCAGGCCGAAATCAGCGAACTGCTGCCCAAGACCACCGTGTTGACCGTTGCCACGCTCGCCTGGAACATCCGCATTTACAACCTTATCAACACCGGTATCGGATCGAGCTTCGGGTTCTCGACCATCATCGGCATCCTCGTGGGCGTCGTCATCATTACCTTGACGATGTATACCAATGTACTTAACCGCCAGCGGGACTTCGCGGTTCTGCGCGCATTGGGCGCGCGCCGGCGCGACGTGTTCGCAATCATCCTCTTTCAGGCATTGACCATCGGCTGCATCGGCCTGCTTGTCGGGTTCTTTCTGCTGGCCGGGTTCCTGTTCGGGGTCAAGGGTTCGCGGCTGCCGGCAAACCTCCCCTTGTGGCTGCCGCCGGCCCACGCCTTGTTCACATTCCTGTTGTGCTTCCTTGGGTCGACGCTGGCCTTGCGCCGCGCTCTGAAGATTGAGCCGGCTTCCGCGTTCAGGTAGGAATGAACACGTTCCTTGAAAGTCCGAATTCCGAAGTCCGAAACTCGAATTCCGGTGTCCCAAGTGGCGACAGCCACGGCGCGCCGGTGCTGAGACTGGAGGGAGTTGCGCGCGACTTCTCGGACGGCCGGGTCGTGCGGCGCGTGCTGAAGGAGACGACGCTCGACATCCTGCCGGGTGAGATGACGGTGCTGGCCGGGCCGTCGGGCAGCGGCAAGACTACTCTGCTGACGATTATGGGCCTGGTTCTCAAGCCGTCGGCAGGCAGGATCATCGTTGGCGGGGAGGACGTGATGGGTTTGTCTGAAGACCAGTTGGCCAGCCTGCGCCAGCAACGCTACGGGTTTGTGTTCCAGCAGGCGGCGCTAATCCCGGCGCTCGACGTGCTCGACAACGTGCTGGTCGGCACGGCGATTCAGGGCGGCCGGGTCTCGGCCCGGACCCGCGAGAAAGCGACAAACCTGTTGTCCGGGCTCGGCATGAAGGACTATTTCTCATCGCGGCCGCAGCAACTTTCCACCGGCCAGCAGCAGCGGGTGGGCATCGCGCGGGCCCTGGTCAGCGACCCGATTCTGCTGCTGTGCGACGAGCCGACGTCGGCGCTCGACGTCGAAAGCAGCCATGTCGTGCTCGACACCCTGAAGAAGCTGTCGCGCGACCCGCGGCGCGGCGTCGTGCTGGTGACCCATGACCCGCGGGTGTTCCCTTACGCTGACCGGCTGCTGAAGATGGAAGACGGTGCGATTGTCTATGATACGAGGTCGGTTCCGACTGGAGGTGATTGACGTGGCGAAGAAGATACGCAGCGTTCTGGTCTGGGTTGTCGTTGTCGTGGTCGTGTTCTTTGTCGGGTTCGCGGTCAAGCGGTCGGCGCCGGTCAAGTCGGCGCCGGTGCCGCCGAAGCTGGCTGACGCTCCGGCCCGCGTGTACGGCGCCGTCGAGCCGCTGGGCGGGGCGGTGTATGTCAGCGCCCAGGTGCCGCGCAGCGTGGCGCGGATTGCCGCGCGTGAAGGTGACACGGTCAAGGCGGGCCAGCCGCTGGTCGTGCTTGAGAGTTCGGTCGAGCAGGCCCAGGTCCGCGCCGCGTTCGACCGCGCAACCGCGGCCGAGAAGACATACGCCATCAGCCGTGAAGCGTACGACCGCGCGGCCGGGCTCTTCGCCTCCAAGGGGATTTCCGAGCAGGAGTTCCGGCAGGCCCTGCTTAAGGCCGGGCTCGACTCGGCCAACTTCGGGGCGGCACAGGCCGACGCCGAACTGGCACGCGTCCAACTCGAGCAGCTAACGCTCAAGTCGCCGGTCGACGGCATCGTCTACAAGCTTGACCTGCGGCTGGGACAGACGCTCGCGGCGGGCGACGATTCGAAGATAACCGTTGGCTCGTCGCGGCAGCAGGCGCGGATGTTCGTCGAGTCGTTCTGGCTGGGCCGGCTCAAGCTTGGCGACAGCTACAAGGTCGTCAATTCGGAGACCGGGCGCGAACTGGGCGCGGGCAGGGTTACTTCGATGTCGCCCTACGTGGGCGGCCGGACCGTGCGCACCGACGATGCCAATGAGCGGTTCGATGCCGAGTACCAGGTGGTTGTACTGGAACTGGATACAACCGGCCTGCCGCTGGGCCTGAACGTCGTAGCCGAAATCGCGGCCCCGGGCAAGTGAACGAACCCAGCCGCAGGCCACAAGCCGCAAGCCGCAAGCTTCAAGTCCGGAGCCGTCCGGTCGTCGTAGTCAGCAAGTGTCTGCTGGGCGAGCGGTGCCGGTATGATGGGAAGCTCATCTCCGCGCCCGCGGTGCTGGGCCTGAGCAGGCTGGTGACGTTCGTACCGGTGTGCCCGGAAACCGGCATCGGCCTCGAGGTGCCGAGACTCCCGATACGGCTGGTTGAGACCAGGCGCGGGATTCGGCTCATTCAGACACTGACCGGAAAGGACCTGACCCGGAGGATGCGTTCGTTCAGCCGCGCGTTCCTGGCTGAGCACAAGCCCGACGGGTTCATTCTCAAGGCACGTTCGCCGTCATGCGGGGTCGAAGACGCGCCGGTCTATGACGAACTCGGACAGGAGACCGGCATCGAACTGCACGGTGTCTTTGCCGACGAGGTGCTGAACCGGTCTCTATCCGCGCTCATCGAAGACGAGGAGGGTCTGCGCGACCCCGGCAGGATGGACAGTTTCATCACGCGGTTGTTCGCCCCCAGACCCGTAACGAAGAAAAGGAGGAGCCGATGAAGTGGATTACCCGTTCGCACGTTCACGTTGACCGGGTTGCGTGCCCGTGGCTGATTGCCCGGTTCGTGGATTCCGAGGCTGAGTTCCTGTTTGTGGCCGCGGACAGCGTGCTGGAGTCCGCTGACCGCGAGGGCGCGATTCCCTTTGACGCAAAGGAGGTGGAGTTGGGCCACCAGGATGGGCATTGCAGCTTCGTTTCCATCGTGGAGAAGTATGGGTTGAAGGACCCGGCCCTGCTCGCGATGGCAGAGATCATCAACGCGGCCGATACCGGCCAGATGGAGGCCAATCCATATGCGGCCGGCGTCGAGGCCATCGCCCGCGGCTACTCGTTGCGGTTCCCGGACGACCTTGAGAACATTGAGCACCAGTTCGAAGTCTACGACGCCCTGTATGCGTTCCTCCGGTTGAAGGTCGCTGCCGATAAGAGGTAACGGCTCTCCGTTGCGCAACACCCTCGGCCGGGTCCGGGCCTTTCTCGGCCTGAACACCGCGATTGCGGCCATGCTCGCCATGGTCGTGCTCATCGGCCTCGGCGAGAAGATGGCCGAGCGGTTCCTGCCGCTGTACCTGCTCGCGCTTGGTGGTTCCACGCTCTCGGTCGGCTTCCTGAACGGCATGGACAACCTGCTCTCCGCGCTCTACTCGTTTCCGGGCGGGTGGCTGAGCGACCGGTTGGGATACAAGCGGGCGTTGATACTCTTTACGCTCGTCGCCATGTTCGGCTACTGCATCGTCATCTTCGTGCCGACGTGGCAGGCGGTGCTGGTCGGCGCGGTGTTCTTCATATCGTGGACGGCGGTGTCGCTGCCCGCGGTGATGAGCATGGTCTCGAAGGTCGTAGGCCGGGAAAAGCGGGCGATGGGAGTAACGCTGCACTCATTCGTGCGGCGCATACCGATGGCGCTTGGCCCGGTGCTGGGCGGGCTCGCGATAGCACGCTACGGCCGAGTCGCCGGCGTCCGGGTGGCATTTGTGGTCGCACTCATACTCGGAGCGGCGGCCATCGCGTTCGTCTGGTTCTTCGTCGAGGAACAGAAGGACGCGAAGACAGAACCGGTGCGGCTCAAGGGTATGTTCAAGCTCATCAGCCCGGACCTGCGCAACCTGCTCGCGTCGGATATCCTCATCCGCTTTGCCGAACAGATACCGTATGCCTTCGTCGTGATCTGGGTCGTGAACAACAATGGCGTCACGCCGCTCCAGTTCGGCATCCTGACGACGATTGAGATGGTGACCGCGATGCTGGTCTACGTGCCGGTTGCCTGGCTCGCGGACCGATACGGCAAGAAGCGATTCGTCCTTATCACCTTCGGGTTCTTCACTGTGTTTCCACTGGTGCTCGTGTTCTCGAAGACCTTCGCGGCTTTGGCCGTGGCTTTCGTCATCCGGGGTCTCAAGGAGTTCGGCGAGCCGACCCGCAAGGCGTTAATCATGGACCTTGCTCCCGAGCACGCCAAGGCCGGCACTTTCGGCACGTACTACCTCATTCGGGACGTCATTGTCTCGCTGGCCGCATTCGGAAGTGCGTTCCTCTGGAACATCTCACCACAGGTCAACTTCCTGACAGCCTTTGGCTTCGGGGTCGCCGGCACTGTCATTTTCGCGATCTTCGGCCGGGACATCGCGTCCACGCCACACAGCCGGACAGAGTAGCGCCCCACGCGGTCCTGAAAGAGAACCGGCTCGCCAGATGGCGAGCCGGCTCTGGAGATTCGAGTCTGCTAGTCCGCGATAGTCAAACGGGCGGTGTGGGCTTCCTTGTCGGTGTTCAGCCGTACGAAGTAGGTGCCAGGCGTGAAGTCCGAAGTGCGAAGGACGAAGGACGAAGTGCGGACCTCGAATGTTCGTACTAAACGCCCGGAGGCGTCGTAGACAGAAAGCGAGGAGTGAGGAGAGAGGAGGGAGGAGCTGAAGCTGATGGTCGCGATGTCGCGGCAGGGGTTGGGCGAGACGGCGAGGGGCGATTGGCGAGGGGCGATTGGCGAACCGCCGGACACGCCGGTTGCCACCGTCGTCTTGAAGACCGAGCCGCCTTCGGTGCCGGCGTAGATGGTATTCTCGGCGCCCGGGCGCAGGTCAAGCGAGAGCACCTTGTTACAGGTCAGGCCGGCGTTCATCGGGGTCCAGGTCGTGCCGCCATCAGTCGAGGCATGGACGCCCGCGTTGTACGTGCCGGCGTAGATGTTCGCCGGGTGGACCGGGTCGGCTACGAGCGCGCGGACCTGCGAGGTCAGGGACGTGACCGCCCAAGTTGCGCCGGCATCGGTCGAGCGGAACAGGCCGTTGTTGGTGCCGGCGTATACGAGCTGTCCGTTGCCCGGGACGGTCAGCAGCACGTTGACCGCGCCGGTCAGGCCGGTATGGCTCATCGTCCACGTGGCGCCGAGGTCGGTGCTGATGAGAAGCGCCGGGTAGCTGTAGGCCGAGTCACCGCCGACATAGACCCGGTTGGTGTCGACGCCGTCGAAGGCGACGGCCCAGCCGCGCGTGCCGAGGTCGAGGGTGTCGTGCTCCCAGGTTGTCCCGCCGTTCGACGTGTGCGACACACCGATGAGGTACGCGGCGTTGTAGACGTTGCCGGTGGCAAAGATGATGTTCGAGTTGAGCGGGGAGATGGCCATGAAGCCGCCATCATTCATCCAGCTTTCCACTGTTGTCCAGACGGACCCGCCGTCTGTGCTCCTGAAGAGCTCGGCGGTCCCTCAGCCTGAGGCTTCGAACATCCACCTCCGTTGTGGGTCCACCGGGTCAAACAGGATGCTGCAGACGTTGCCGCAGGAAAGGACCGTGGGCTGGCGTTCCCATGAAACGCCGTCGTCGGTGGTCTTGAAGATGGCGTTGTCGATGAACTCGGCGTACGCGGTGCCCGGAGCGCCCGGGTCGAACGCGACCACCGGTATCTTACCGACAAGGATACCGCGGTTGATTTCATTCCAGGTTGCGCCGTAGTCGGTGGACTTGAACATCCCGCCGGTGGAACCGCAATAGACCGTGCCGTTTTCGCCCGGCACGGTCAATACGAGGCGGATGCTGGTGCCCTGGATGCCGGTACCGCACGGAGTCCAGGTGATGCCTGCGTCGGTCGAGCGGTAGACGTAGTTGTAGGCGGCGGAGTACATCACCTCGGGCTCGTCCGGCACCGAGACGATGCGGTAGTTGTAGTTGTTGGCGCACTGCTGGTTCCAGGTTTCGCCGGCGTCGGTCGAGCGGTAGATGCCGTAGAGCGTGCCGGCGAAGACGGTGTTGTGGTCGGTCGGGCTGATGTAGAGAGAGTAGATGTAGTACAGGTTGCCCGGGAGAACACGTTGCTCCCAGGTCGCGCCGCAGTCGGTAGACTTGAAGACGACTGAACTGGTGCCGAAGTAGGCGCCCATGTAGACGACGTTGGTGTCCACCGGGTCAACCGCCGCCGAGTAGATCGTCGTGCTCGATGTAGTGTCGAGCTGGCTGTAAGCCCAGGTTGAGCCGCCGTCGGTGCTCTTGGCCGACGGCATTCGCCAGGCTGTACCGTCGTACTTGTAGCAGGGGACATAGATTACCTGCGGGTTCAGCGGGTTGAGTGCGATGTCGTTGCCGTAGGTGTTCGAGCCGAGCGAGGACTGGCTCCAGTTTGTGCCGGCGTTGGTTGTGCGGTAGAAAATGCTGCTGATGACCCCGTACATCTGGTCAGGGTCGGTTGGGTGGGACACCAGCACGTAGGGGTAGTTGCTAATCGCCGCGCCGGCGGGTTGCCAGGTCGTGCCGCCGTCGGTCATCTTGAGCAGCGGTGTGTTGTAGCTCGTCGAGGCTACATATACGGTGGGCGGGGTCGTCGCCGTGACCGTGCCGCAGTACATCGGCCCGCCCTCGGGCCCGATGCCCGTCCAGTCCGCGAAAGCGGTCGCGGCCAGCACCAACAGGAAAACACTGACAGTAGTCTTCATAGCCAGACTCCTTTCCTTCGTTGCTGAAGGCAGGTTTGCGGATTACTCAAGCGCGATCTCCGATGCACAATTCTAGGGCGGGTCTCAAACGCTGTCAATCGCCGCCCGGTTTGCAGTCGTCCGGGCGAAGGCGGATTCAAGTGGCGGCCTGCGAGCCCAATGAGGTTGCGTAGATGCCGCGAGTCCTGTCGCATTCATCTCCTTTGGTTGCGCATGCCCGATGCTGCGGGCGCCAGGTCGCGGCTTGGCTTGACCAAGGGCGCTCCGTGACCGAGAATTTGACATCGTCTTGAAACACATGACAGGGCTGTTCCTGGTCCTTGCCTGCACCGCGACGGCGGCGCTGGGCGCTTTTGCCAAGTTTCCCTACCTCCAGAGCCTGACCGACAGCTCGATCATCGTGCACTGGGAGACGCCGATACCCCAGACCGGAAACGTAGAGTACGGGTTGACCTCCAGCTATGGCTCGGAGGTTTCTCAATCGGATTCGACCGTTGACCACGAACTGACGCTCACCGGGTTGGTTACGGACACCATGTATCACTACCGGGCGATTTCCGGGACGGATACGAGCGCCGACGCGACGTTCCGCTCCAACGTGACCGGTGACCGGCCGTTCCGGTTCTTCGCCTACGGCGACGACCGGTGGGACAGCGCCTCACACCAGAGCGTAATCAATCAGATGCTCACGCAGTCGCCGCTGCCCGGTCTGGCGCTGAACGTCGGAGACCTTACCTCCAACGGTTCCACGCCGGCCTTCCAGGCGTTCTTCAACGTCGAGCGCCATCTGTTGAGCAGCATGCCGTTTTACCCCGCGATTGGCAATCACGACACCAACAATCTCACCAACTGGTTCCGTTTCTTTGCCCTTCCTAACAACGAGCGCTGGTACACCTTGCGCTACGGCAACTCTATGTTCCACTGCCTGGACATCTACTCTACCTACACGCCTGGCAGCACGCAGTACGACTGGCTGGTCTCGGAGTTGCAGGCTGACAGCGCCAACCCGGCGATTCGACACATCTTCGTTTTCATCCACGAACCCCCGTATACGACAAGCACGGGGCATCCGAGTAACCTGACCGTCAGGCAGTACCTGTGTCCGCTGTTCGAACGGTTCCACGTGGCGATAGCGTTCCAGGGTCACAATCACTGCTATGAACACGGCTTGGTCAACGGCGTTCACTACATTGTGACCGGTGGAGGTGGAGCTCCGCTCTACACGGGCTGGAACGCGCCTCAGCCGTGGGACATCTATCGTGAGGCTACCTTCGAGTTCGTGCTGGTGGACGTGAACGGAGACACCGTGCGTACGCGGGGCGTCCGCCCGAATGGAACAGAATTCGACACCCTGCTGCTGCTGCCGACCGGCATCGGCGGCAGACCGAATCGGATGTCGGCCGCTCCTGCCGTACTCTCGTCCGTAGCCAGTCCATCCTCCGGGCGCATCCGGGTGAGTTTCACTTTGCCTGACGCAGGGTCCGCGGACCTGACGTTGTTCGACCCGACCGGCCGGCGGGTAGCCGTGCTGGTTCACGGGCGTTTCGCCGCGGGGGAGCATTCGGTGTCGTGGAATGGGGCCGGACTCGGGGCCGGCGCGTATTTCCTTGTTCTGGAATCCGCCACCGGCGTCAACGTCCAGCGCCTGGTTATCGTCGGTAAGGACTAGAATCGGTTTCGGCGTGGTTTCCGGACCCTCGACCGTTCCCCGGCGTTACAGAGGCATGGGCGGTCGGCGCACACGCTGCGGGGTTTGGTTCCTTCTCTGCGCTGGCACAATCCTGCTGCCAGCGTCCCTCGGCGCCCAGGTTACGTATCAGCGTTGCTACGGCGGCAAAGGCGGCGAATGGGGCTATTCGGTTCAGCGAACAACGGACGGCGGCTGCATCATCGCCAGCAGTACACTCTCCTTCGGCGCCGGGCGGTCCGACGTCTATCTCATCAAGACCGACGTTCATGGTGACGCACTCTGGACCAGAACCTTCGGCGGGGCAGACTACGATGTCGGCTACTCAGTCCAGCAGACCGCGGATGGTGGTTACATCATTGCCGGGTCGACCAGGTCCTTAGGTTCGGGCCGGTACGACGTCTATCTGGTCAAGACGGATGTCAAAGGACGCATGATTTGGACCAGGACCTACGGTGACACGAATGACGACGGCGCCCGGTCGGTGCAGCAAACCGCGGACGGCGGCTTCATCGTTGCCGGTTGCACCGAGTCATTCGGTGCAGGCCAGGGTGACGTCTATCTCGTCAGGACCGACGCCGTGGGCGATACGATGTGGACGAGGACCTACGGCGGCGCCGGGCATGATGAGGGCTTCTCAGTCCAGCAGACGACTGACAGCGGATTCGTCATTGCCGGTCTCACCCAAAGCTCCGGCGCGGGTGAAGACGACGTCTATCTTGTCAAGACCGACGCTCGCGGCGACACGATGTGGACACGGACGTTCGGTGGGACGGACGACGACTTCGGCTACTCGGTGCTGCAGACTGCAGACGGCGGCTATGTCGTCGCAGGTCTCAATGAGTCATTTGGCGCAGGCGGGGAGGACGTCTATCTCATCAGGACCACTACCCATGGCGACACGCTGTGGACAAGGACGTATGGCGGCCCGAGCACGGACGAGGCCCATTCGGTCCAGCAGACCGCTGACGGCGGGTTCATTGTTGCCGGTTCCACCTACTCCTTCGGAGCGGGCAACTTCGACGCCTATCTCATCAGAACCGATGCCAGCGGCAGGGCGCTCTGGACCAAGACCTACGGCGGCACGGGCGACGACGGCGCGTGGTCAGTCCAGCAGAGTCCTGACGGAGGCTTCATCATGGCCGGACACGCCAGCTCCGCTGGTACCGGGGGCAGGGACGTGCTCTTGGTCAGGACCGATTCCCTGGGCAACGTCGCGCCTGCCAAACCCGAGAGGCACTAGTTCCGTATTCCGCATCCGGCTTCTGGGCTGTTTGGCCGCAGGGTTCTTTCAGCGCGCGAGTCTAAACAGGCACATTAGACACAGACGCATTCGATTCCGGCGCACGTCGGCACTGGCCGCGTATGTGAAGGCGGCTGTGGCAAGAGCGCGCGTCCTATCGCCGGGTCGTGATCGGGTGCAGCGTCGTTTCCCCCTCGGAAAACCGGAAGTGACCAGTGCGGCCGTGGCGGCCTTGTTGGTGGTCCTATCGCTGGCGCCGGTCCCCTTGGGTGCGGCCGTGCTGGACCTTTCCGCCGAGGTGGACCGCACCACGGTCGCGATGGGCGAGCGATTCCTGCTTACCGTGACCGCGACCGGCTCAAACGTCGGCGGTCTGCCTCAGCCCCGGCTGTCGAGACTGACCGACTTCGTCAGCCACGGCAGCATCTGGGGCCGTTTCACGACCGACTCGGCGGGCGGGGACGAGGGGCGTCAGCAGACCGTCGGTTTCGTCTACACCCTTGAGCCGAAGCGAACCGGCGCTCTGACGATAGGGCCGGTCAGTCTCACGCACCAAGGCACAACCTACCAGACGCAGCCGATAGCAGTGCGCGTGGTCGCGGCCGGCGAGTCGGTGCCACCGCTTGAGCGCTGGATCGATGCAAACGGCATCGTGCTTTCGTGCTCGGTAGACCGTTCATCGGTCTATGTCGGTGAGCAGATCCTGGTCACCTACCGGTTCTTCGCCCGCACCAGGGTCGGCGGCGTGATGATGAAAGACGCGCCCGGGTTCACCGGCTTTTGGGCCGCCAGGCTCGACGACGCGAGGGACCTGAACTGGTTCCCGGCGACCTGCAACAGCCAGCCGTGCAGTTCGGCAGTTGTCAGGCAGGCTGCATTGTTCCCTACCCAACCCGGCACGTTGACCGTTGACAAGATGACTCTGTCCGGGATAGTTGCCGTGTCCAGTGGTCTGTTCAAGGGGATGCCGGCGCCGTTTACCGTGTCATCTGTTCCACTGCGCATAACCGCCAAGCCGCTGCCTGATTCCGGCCGACCGGCGGATTTCGGCGGTGGCGTCGGGGACTTCGCCCTGACCGCAGGCTTGAGCGCTGACAGGTCCGACAATGGCGAGCCGCTCACGTTGCATGTCAGGGTGTCGGGCACGGGTAATGTCGGCACCATCGGTGTTCCGGCGGTCAGCGTCGCGGACGGCGTGAATCTGCTCGGGCCAGACGTACATCTCCAGACGAGCGACGACGGCGGGCGGGTCGGCGGCACACGTGCGTTCGACTATACGGTAATCCCACGTGCCAACGGTCTGAACGTCGTGCCCGCAATCAGCATGAGTTTCTTCAACCCTAAGAGCGACAGCTACTATACGTTGGCAACGCAGCGGATTGAGTTCGTGGCCACGGGTATGACCGGCAGCAGGCTGGCGAACGAAACCGGGCCACGGACCGAGATTACGGGCACGGACATTCTCCACATCAAGCCCTCGTGCTCGCGGGTGGCGTCGGCGGTCGCGAACCCGGCGTGGTCCTGGCTCTTCTACCCGTTCGGCGTCGCGGTCTTCCTGGTCGGCGCCGTCGCGGGCCGGCATCGGCGAAGGCTGGAAGCAGACCGGGGCTATGCACTGCGGTCACGGGCCGGTCGGCTGGTAACGAAACGCCTCAGGGAAGCCGCGAGGCTCCTCGCCGCCGGGGACGAACTTGGCTTCTACGCAGCGCTCGACCGCGCCGTCATGGGCTACGCCGGGGACCGTTTCAATCTCGAGGTCACGGGCATGACCGGTGACGAACTGCGTACCGCGCTCAGCCGGCGGGGCGCGGACGCTGCGGTCGTCGGCCGGCTGCTCGACTTCTCGTCCCGGGGCGACGTCGTACGTTTCTCGCCCGGAGCGGCCGGCCTCTCGCCCAAGGAGGCTCTCGCCCTCGCCCGCGGCATCATCCGGGACCTGTAGTCGCCTCCGCGCCCGACCCGGAAATCGGCATTCAACCGCCAAGGACGCCAAGATCGCCAAGGTCCGAACGGTCTTTCCGCAGACGGCACGGAGTGTCGCCCCGAGGCCGACGACGGGTCTCGGCCGGGTTGTCCGAACCGGTCTCCGCTACTGGGAACTGCGAACTGGGGACTGGAAACTCGCGGCGCAGCCGCGTGCCGCTGTTGACTTCGCCGGAGAGCAGTTCATAATCAGGCGTAGCTAAGAGTAAGTAAAAGCCTATGAACCACATCAGTTCGTCGAGCACACTCGGAGGCGACCAGCCATGAAATCCTACCAAGGAAAGACGGTTTACATCACCGGCGGTTCGAGTGGCATCGGTCTGGCCGCGGCCAAGCAGTTCGCCGGCGCGGGCGCGAATGTCGCCATCTTTTCAAGGGACCAGAAGAAACTCGACACCGCGCTGCCGGCGATTCAGGCCATGGGACATGACCGGAGTCCTTCTGGGATTTCGGATCGCGTCCCTGAGCAGAAGTTCCTTGCCGTACAACTGGACGTGGGGAACCACACCGAGGTGGATACGAAGATGGCCGCCACCGTCCGTGGCTTCGGCGTACCCGATGTCCTCGTCAACTGCGCCGGCGCGGTCTGGTGCAACTACTTCGAGGACACACCGTACGAGGCCTACGAAACCGAGATGCGGACCAACTTCTTCGGCGTGCGGAACACGGTCGCCGCACTGCTGCCCTTTATGAAAGAGAAGGGCGGCAACATCGTCAACGTCGCCTCGACCCTCGGGTTTATCGGCGCTTTCGGGTACGCAGCCTACGCTCCTTCCAAGTTCGCGATAGTCGGGTTCTCGGAGGTCATCAGCGGCGAGTTCAAGAGGTACGGCATCAGAGTGTCGGTACTGTGCCCGCCGGACACGGATACGCCGCAACTCGCCGAGGAGAACCTGACCAAGCCCTGCGAAACCCGGGCAATCAACAGCAACGCCGGGCTGATGCAGCCGGAACAGGTCGCGGCGGCGATGATCAAGGGGATGGAGCGGAACCGGTTAATGATTGTTCCTGGGTTCATGAACCGCGTTTCGTGGCTGGCCAAGCGCTGGCTCCCCGGGCTCCTGTTCTCGTTCATGGATTCGGACGCGCGCAAGGCGCAGAAGCAGAGTCAAGCTCAGAACCCCAAACCCTAGACTTAAGGTTCCGGAATGGGAATCACAATAACCGAGGTCAAGAACCGCCGGGAACTGCGGGAGTTCATCTACGTGCCCGCGCAGGTCAACCGCACCAACCCCCGTTGGATTCCGCCTATCTACATGGACGACTGGAAGTTCTTCGACGCGAAGAAGAACCGGGCGTTCCAGCACGCCGACGCGGTGCTGGCACTGGCGCGGCGCGACGGCCGCGTGGTCGGCCGCATCATGGGTATCGTCAGCCGGCGGTGCAATGAGCTGCGACAGGAGTGCACCGGCCGGTTCGGGTTCCTGGAGTGCTACGAAGAGCAGGATGCCTTTTCCGCCCTGATTGCGTTTATCGAGGGCTGGGCGCGCGGGCTCGGCATGAAGAAGCTGGTCGGGCCGATGGGATTCTCGGACCAGGACCCTCAAGGGTTCCTCTACGAGGGCTTCGACCACCAGCCGACGCTGGATTCATTCCACAACTTCCCGTACGTGGTCCGGTTCATGGAAGCGGCAGGCTACACGAAAGAAGTGGACTACGTCGACTACATCGTTAAAGTGCCGGAAAAGCTACCGGAGTTCTACGAGAAGATAGCCGCGCGCGTGGCGCGGCAGGCCGAGTTCAAGCTGGTCGAGTTCGCGACGAAGAAAGAGCTGAAGCCCTACATCCACCGCATCCTCGGCCTGATGAACATCACCTACCAGAATATCTACGGCTACGTGCCGTTGACCGACACCGAGATTGACGCGCTGGCCAAGCAGTACCTGCCGGTCATCGACCTGCGCTTTGTGAAGATGGTGCTCAGGGGTGACGACGTCGTCGCGTTCTTCATTGGAATCCCCAGCATGAACGAAGGCCTGCGCAAGTGCAAGGGTCACCTGTTCCCGTTCGGCATACTGCAGATCATGGCCGCGATGAAGAAGACGAAGCAGCTCGAACTGCTGCTCGGCTCGATACGCGAAGACTGCCGGGGCCGGGGACTCGACGTGCTGATAGGCGGGGCAATGCTGCGGTCGGCAATCGCGGCCGGATTCGTGACGATGGACAGCCACCACGAGTTGGAGACCAACCTCAAGATGCGGGCCGAGATGGAGCGCATGGGCGGCCAGATAGTCAAGCGCTTCCGCATCTACCAGAAGTCCCTGTAACAGCTCCGCCCGCGCCCAGCCAATCGACTGAGGACTAATGTTGCTGTCCGAGCAGGCCAAGCTGCTTCAGCCGTGACGTGATGGCGAGAGGTTGCCGCCGGAACATCGCGGCGAGTTCAGCCTTGGCGGACCCGGCCCGCAGCCGGGTGGCCGTATTCTGTCTTGTCAGATTGAGCGTGGACTACGCGGCGCGGACCAGGTCCTCGGCCTTCTGCACGAAGGCCCTTGCACTCTCGATCATCTTGGCTAGCCTGGCCGGCTCCGGAAGAACAGAAACCTTGTAGTCGGTATCTGTTCGCATGTCAAGCGCCTGGCCGAGAGTATGCGCTAAGGCGAGCGGAAACGCGCCGGGCTTCACGAAGTGCTCGTGGAACAGAGCGATCACGCCGGAGTGTCTCGACGAACTCAGGTCTCGAGTAGCGAGAAGTGCAACGGCGGCATAGAACATCGCGTAGTAGACTCGATTCGATGCGGCGCGGACCCGCCCGCCGTCGAGATTGAACTGCGCATCATCAAGGGCTTCACGTGCCTGCTCGAGCCGGTAGCGGATGACCTCCTGTTTCGGACTGCTCAAATCGGAAGTCCTTCACGCGCAACCGCCTGGTAGAAGGGCGTGATTTTCGTAAGGTCAGATCCGTACTCGGCCCGGGAATACAGCACAGGGACAAGCAGAACACCATAGTCAATGCTGATGTCAGTGCAGAGGTCAACTACCGCCATCTTGGTGTCCCAGTCATAGTCCTCAAGCACCACCAGCACGTCAATGTCGGATTCCTTGTCCGAGTCCCCGCGCGCCTTCGAGCCGAACAACCGCAACTCGACCAGCGGGAAATCGCGGGCAAGGGTAGCCTTCAGCTTCCGGAGCGCCGCGAGTTCGTTCGGAGTCAGGTTTTCCACAGGGAGAACTTACACCTTCAGGCCGGGGAGGTCAAGCTCTGCCGGTTGGCAGACCCGTCGGCTGCAAGCCGAAAGCCGCCAGCGTGCGGTTCTTCACGTGCGGCTTTGGTGATACAGGTTTCATTCTCGTCGGGCCGTAAGCTGTAAGCCGCAAGCCGTCGACCGTCCTCATCCGCTCGACCAACTCGACCATCCGGTCATGCCGCGCCGGGTCTGCTCCGTTCATCTGCTCCTGATCCGCTTCGGGCATTCCGTGCGCGGGCAGGTCGGGCAGAAGAACCACGATGGCGGGACATCGGGTGCCGTACCCGTCTCGCGGGCCTCACGCATGACCAGAAGTGCTTCCTCCAATCGGGCGATGCTCTGTGGCCTCACGTTGACCTTGTACGTTCTCCCAGGATACTGAACCAGAGCGTAAGCCGGACGCGTGCCGAACTCCGCCTCGACTAGCAGCGCCTGCGCGATGACCTGCATCCGGTCGGACTCGTGCAACTTCTTCGGCGCTGCGCCCGACTTCAGGTCAACCGGAGTGAACTCCTTGCCTTGCCTGACAACATAGTCCGGCTTGCCCGAGAGGTTGTATTGAGGGGCCCGCAGGAGCTTCGCCTGCCTCTCGTGCCCAGTATAGACCACTTCACCGGGCGGCAGTCCTGCAACCCGGCGCGGAATCACGAGCCGGAAGACAAGCCACAGCACCAGACAAAGCCCCGCGAGCGTGAGCAGGGCGGAGCCAATCATCACCAGACCCCGAGGAAGTGCAGCACAACGGCTGCGGCTGCCAGCAGCCCTGCCGCGACAAGCAACACCCTGCCCCACTTCGCCGGTTCGGCAGCGGTCTTGGCGGCCGCATCATGGTAGTCCAGACCTCGCTGCAACTGCTTCATTCGCTCCGGCTCGACTCTGCGGTCCGCGTACCACCACGCATACGGACAGAAGAAGTACTCGTGTACTTCAGAAGCTGTGATTACGGTCTGCTCTGGTTCCTGTGCTGTCACGCGTCTTCCCCGTAATCCTCGGCCGTCGTCATCCGCTCGACCAACTCGACCATCCGGTCATGCCGCGCCGTGTCGGCCGGCCTGTCTGACCGACCGGGCCTTACCGATTCAGTTCAAACGTGCTGGGTGCGGTTCGACGGAAGTCCTGCGGGTGAGTACGCAGCGTGGCGTCGACCGTCTTGACCGGGTACTTGCGGGCACTTTTCCAGCCCCTCCGGAGAATCGCCTTCGTCAGCTCCTTGATTGTCATGGGGCGCCCAGAGTGCTTCAGGGTTCGAATAATCAGGGCGCGCGCACTGGCGCCGCGCACCGGCCGGGAGTTCGCCGGTAGCTTCGGCTGCGGATGCCTCCCGAGGACACGCTTCCTCGCTGCCCGGTAGACCGGCTGTCCAGCGCCAATCCGGCCGAGTTCGGCCCGCACCGCCTCCAACTCGCTCCTGAGCATCGCCTCACGCTCGCGGAGCAGTTCCCGACGCAGATTCCTCTCGACCACCTCCGCAATCTCGGCGGTGATTCGGTTCACACGGTCGTCCATTCTCAACTCCTCTCAGGTTTGAACGCGGCCCGCCCAGAAGCCGGCGCGTTCCATTCTGGCTTCCGCAGACATCACGGTCTGCATCCATACGTACAGCATAGTCGAACTGCCGGTCACACGCAACCCGCAAGCTGCATGCCGCTCGTCCTTCATCCGTCTGTCGCCCAACGATGCAACGATGTACGAACCAACGATGAACGATTCTCGACCAACTCGGCCATCTTGTCATGCCGCGCCTTGACATCGCTCGGTAATATGGGAAGTGTCCCTCATTTCCCCACACGAGTTGTCCTACTCAAAGCTCTCACTTCGATACTTCCGGAACCACGCCTGCCGCTGCCCTGAGGCTGCGACGGTGAACTCCACCTCCTCGAACTTCCGGAACAGCCGTCGTATCTCCGCATCCTCGTAGCACCGCCAGGTCATGCCTTTCCGTGGTCCGGCCACATAGTCCCAAGTGCCGTCCGGGCCGACCATATGGTCCGAGGGTATTTCAGACCCGGTTGCACTCTCCTCTCGGCCGTCGAACGACACGTACTCCAGGCCGCCAGGCCTCAGTACCTGCGCAATGTTCGTTGCGGCCATATCCGCATCATGCGGTCGCAAGTGGTCGAGCACGGAGTTGCATACAACCGCATCAACGCGAACGCCCAATTGATACAACTCCTGAGCCGCGCAGACTGCCGAACTAATGGTCAAGCCCTCGCGTCGCGCCCGCTCGAGTACTATCCTTACAGCCTCGGACGACACGTCCACTGCGAGAACACGGAACCCGGCCCGCGCCAGAGTCACGCTCCAGCGGCCGAGGCCGCAGCCCACATCGAGCACGTCGACCGCCGACGCTGCGCGTAGGCGGCCGACGATGTCAGAAAGGTCGCGGCCGGAAGGCGCATCCTTCGCATCGAGAGCTGCTTCTCTGAAGATTCGGTCCCAGAACTCCCGGGCGCGTTCGATCTCACGGGACGTTGTGGATTCCGGCGACATCCTCCTCATGGGATTTCGCATCCGTCAGCCGTTAGCCGTAGGCCGTGAGCTGTTAGCTGTCTCCGGCGCTTCAGCATCCGCTCGACCAACTCGACCATCTTGTCATGCCGCGCCTTGACATCGCTCAGAAATATGGGAAGTGTCCCTCATCTGTCCGGCAAATCCTTGTGCAGCTTCAGCATCGTCTTGACTAGGCTCATCATCCATACGGTGGGCTAGAAACCGAGGCGGAATTCCTTTTGGGTGCCATAGACCTGCGGTTTGCCGATGGACAACATCCAGCGGTCATAGGTCGCCTTCATCAGCCATTCGGCTTCTTGTTTCGACCACCCCGGCGTTGCCACGCAGCCATCGAAGGCCGCTTTTGCCAATTCATGTGCCAGACGGTAGTGAGTCGAATCCCTGCCGTGCTGCAGCACCATGGCCGCGTTGAGCTGGTCAGCCGGACCCGCGATGAGCCCCTGTTCGTAGAGCTCAAGCACGCGGCTGAGCCGCACCGAGTCGCGTTCAGGCCGCAGCCAGCGCAAGGTGATTCGGTCGCCCTGGTCGGTGTTGTAGATATAGGTCAGTTCCTTGCTCACGCTCGTCTTGGCGCTGGGTAGAGCCACGGGACCGCCGACAAGTCCAGCGGCAAGACCAAGTGCTCCACAGAGGACGACGAACGCCGGAATCCGTAGAGCTTTCGCAGACACGGGTCGCTTCCGAAGCTTCGCGGCCCTGAGAGCCAGCATCACGACCAGCGTCACCGAGACTACGATCAGCACGCACAGGCCGAGCACGACCAGGAGCAGCGAAATGGGTCCGATGATGTTGACGAAGTAGCCAATGACGGCAAACGCAGAAGGCACGCTGACTGCGGGTATCCAGCGCCAGTGTTTCATGCGCTCCTCATGTCACCTTGCGGCACCTTCAACGACACGAATCTCGTCTTCGGTGAGTCCGTAGAGCTCGTAGACCAGGGCGTCGATTTGGTGATCCGTGATGGCGAGCTTCTGGTCGAGGAGTTGACGGGCGCTGGGGCTTTGCTTCTTCGGGGCGCGGGCTTGCTGCTTCTTCAGTTCCATCATCCGCGTCACCAGTTCGACCATCTTGTCATGCCGTGCCGTGTCGGCCTCATCTCAGGTGCTCGGCCAAGAATCGCAGCACGAATTCATGGAATCCCTGAACGTCTTGCTTCGTGTACTCGCCAAAGCGCCCGTGTGCCGCGCAGTTGCCCACTTCAGCCTTGGCGACGATCTCTTTGTGCATGAGCTTGCTATACACATGCTGCTTGTAGAGCTTCTCGTTCAACTGCTGGATGGAATCCCGTCTGTCTGCCTCAACGTTGCGCGCCGCACATAGCCTCCGCAACCCATCCTCGAGTACCGCACGGATTATGACAGCTGCAGCGTCTCCATAATCATGCTCCAGAAGCACTTCAGCCTGCACCAGCAAGTCGGAGAATACCTCAGCCGAGAGCAGGAGTTTGTGGTCTACCAAGAAGCCCTGCAAGTAGTCGTCCCTTGCGGCCTCAAGTATGCCCCAGACCACGAATGCGTTTGGGCGTTCCATGTGAGTAAGTTCTTGTACGTAAACGCTGTCACCAGAGACAAGCCTCGTTAGCAGGTTGATGGCGCTGACTCTCAGCGCGGCGTACCTGTCTCCGGGGATCACGCCGTCGTTCTGAGATTCGTAGTATTGAGAAACCTCCTTGGCCTGGCCTATGAGCTCAACGAACTTCTTGATGATGTCTTCCCGGTCCTTCATCAGTCTCGGCGCGGGAAGACGGCGTGCTTCATCGCCCGACCCTGTGTCGCGCATCACGAACCTCCCTTGGCTATCTCGGTTTCCTCTACCGTCATCCCGTACAACTCATACACCAGCGCGTCGGGGAGGGCCATCGGCTCACGGCCAACGGCTCCCAACGGCTTCGCGAGCATCTTCTTTCCGCTTACATGCCTCCTGTCGACTCTCTCCTGATCGACGTTCACGAAGTGGGCTTCAGCACGGGATATAGTGCACCATGTGGTGCAATCGCTGTGCTACCTGCACCAAGTCTCGCAGCCGGTTATCTGACAGCTCTCCTCCAATTCCGTGGACTATCTGGTTCCTCACCGACCACACTTGGTTGAAGATGTCAACAACACCTTTGGGCAGTATGCCTCGCTCGACCAGCATATCCGCCAGCGCCCGCAGCGGCAGTCGGGCTCGCAACTGGTTCATGTCGGCCAGTTCCCTGATGCGTTGCTCCACCTCTACGACCAGAACCAAGAAGGCAGCCTTCAGCTCGCCTTTGTCTAGCAGACGTCTTGCCTCAGCTGAGGTTTCGGTTATCGGGGGAAAGCCGAAGTACTCATTTTTGCCCTCCAAGCTCCTCTCTACGTTCCGAATACTCTCCTGCAGATGCTTGACCACGGGGTCGAGCTCCAATTCGACGGGACCGGCCTTGAACTTGCGGAGCCTTTTCACTTCGGAGCCGAGGTCCGGATAGAGGAGAATGAGCAGGGCAATTAGAACGAGAACGAAATCATGCGCGTTCAAACGGTGAGCCGGAGCAGCCAAGCCTACCGCGACGACCCCGAGGGCAAGAGATAGTGCCGCACACCGAGCCGCAACCCTTGTCCACTTTCTTACTGGTCGCACGGGACTGTTCGAATCCGCTGGACGCGTCATGCGCCTCCTTCGACAATCCTAATCTCATCCTCCGTCAATCCATAGAGTTCATACGCCAGTGCGTCGATTTGGTGGTCGGTGATGGCGAGCTTTTGGTCGAGGAGTTGGCGGGCGCTGGGGCTTTGCTTCTTCGGGGCGCGGGCCTGCTGCTTCTTCAGTTCCATCATCCGCGTCACCAGTTCGACCATCTTGTCGTGCCGCGCCTTGTCCGCCTTGTTCGAGAAGTCAATCGTGCGGATAGGAAGCTGCTCGATGTACTGCTTGTTCGCTGCGTAGTAGCCGCCGTGGAAAGTGGTGGAGACCTGCTTCAGGTAGAAATCTAGCACTCGGGAATTGAGCAGACCACAGAGGTATCTGAGGTCGAGGTCGGCAGAATGAGCCGTGACGCCGTAGCCTCCCGTTGTTACATTGATGAAATAGTAATCATCCCCCGAATCAAGGTATGCCGATAGTTCGGTTACCATGTAGGGAACCATGATCTTCGGCTGGTCCCACATCCCCAAGTTCTGGGCTCTGCCGTAGCGATACCATTGAGCGTCGCGAAAGCTGCCCTTCTCTCGTCCTGCCAAAGCGTCTTTGACGCGACTTAGGTATCTCCAAGCAAACGGGAACTCCTTGGACATCTCGCCCGCCGAGTACAGCCTTGCCCTGCAGTCATTGACTTCATAGGGGAACAGGGCAACCGCCAAGGGAATAGCAGAGTACCTGCCAACATCGCCGCTACGGACAACGGGCTTGAGGATAGACGACTCGATGGGAACCCACTCGTCAAGCTCCTTCGAGAGAACGTCCGTGGTTCCCTTTCGCTTTCCGGGTTTGGACTCCTTGAATAGAAACACCGTGTCGGCACTGGTCTGCAGGCCGACGAACAGACAGGTGAGGTCACCCAGCTTCGATGCCATCTTGCTCAGCTTGGCGAAGAGTCCTGCCTTCTTACCCACAGCGAAATTCCAGTCACTCGCGGTGACGACCTTCGCCGCAATGAAACCTCTAGATGCCATTCCGCTTCTACGCCATTCGTCGAGGTCGTCTACTTTCTCGAAGGCCACTTTGTCGGCTCCGGCTTTGTCGAGGAACATGAGGCAGGTGTAGGTTGTTGCGCCTTCGAAGACCTGCTGGTCGCCGAAGTGGACGACGTGCGATAGGTGCTTGCCTTTGGCGATGAGGCCACGCAGTGCTTCGCCGTATTGGGCATTGAAGAACTTGTGGGGCAGGATGAAGCCGAGAAGGCCGTTCTTGTTGAGCAGGCTCAAGCCTTTCTCGACGAAGACGACGTAGATGTCGTAGTTGCCTTTGCTCGCCGACTGGTAGCGTTGCTTGTAGTACTCGACTTCGAGCGGTGCCCATTCGTTGAGCGCCTGGACACGAATGTACGGCGGGTTGCCGATTATCGCATCGAATCTGTCTTCCCCCGCCATTCCGGGGAATGCCTTCCTCCAGTCAAAGGGCTTCATCCGTCGGAGGTCATCGTCATCCAACTTGGCCGGGTCAAACAGGCTGGTTTGGCGTGGAAGATGCTGACTGAGGTCAATCAGCGAGTTACCGCATCTAATGTTGTCGTCCAAGTCTGGAAGCACCCGATCGTGAAACATGGGCACTTGCGTGTAGACGCTCTCGGCTGTCTCTCCCTCCAGGACCTTGAGGAGTAGTGAGAGCTTTGTGACCTCGACCGCCTGCGCATCGTTGTCCACACCGTAGATGTTGGCCAGGAGAATGCGCTTCTTCTTTTCAGTCGAAAGCTGCCATCGAGCGTTCTCCTCGGCTGTGCGAAAGAGTTCAGCCTTGTGCTTCTCCGGTCCATCGGCAGTGTACCAGTTAAGATGCCAGTCAAGCAGAAACTGATAGGCGCCGAGCAAGAACGAACCGGAGCCGCAGGCGGGGTCGAGGATTCGGAGGTCTGAAACTGCCTTGGGCGTCCTACCTTCAAGTAGCCTGCCGACCGTGTTCTTGACGATGTAGTCAACGATGTACGCTGGCGTGTAGTAAACGCCGTGAGCCTTCTTGACTTCGGGCTTTGGTTCAACCTTTGCGCGATGGCCAGCGGTCAGGCGAATGACTCTACCCAGGAATTGCTCATATACCTGACCGAGTACTTCCGGGGAGATGTGCGAAAAATCGTATGGTCCGTCATAAAGGTCGCCGATGATCCCCTTGAGCGTAGCGTCGTCCACTCTAAGGGTAGGCGTGATTTCGTCCGGGCCTTCTCGACCTTTCTCCGCCTCAAGATAGAAGAGCCCGGAGTTGTAACGGCGGTCAGCCTCGCGAAAGTGGTACAGCAGCCGTCGGTAGGTCCCACTCTGAGCGAGCAGCGCCCTGAGATGGCCCATCTCTTCGAGGCCACGGTCCTCGCAATTGCGCAGGAAGATGATTCGATCAATCGTCTGCTGGACGGCAAATCTCAAGTCGTCTGCGTTCTCTGGGGTTCCGAGCCTTGGGTTGTTGGCAGCGATGTTCTTCGCGAGCTCGATGCGCCAGCGTTCAATATCACCAAGTAGCTTTTCCCCAAGAGGAACGGCGCCCTTGCGGGCCTCTGGAGTCGAGACCATCCTCTTTAGAGAACCATCCTGGACCGCTTGTGGCGCTAGCATTGCTAATAGCTCATGCCAATTATCCACATAGTGGTCATACGAGGTGTGATAGAGCAACGCTGTGAGCGCGAGGTCGGCCGCCTTGGGAGGAATCAGCCCGTTAAAGATGAGCAGATCCTCGAAATTGGTGAGGATTGAAGCGTCAAGTTGCTTCCCGTACGCGTAGCGCCGGAGCTGCAATGCCGGTTCTTTCGCTCGGAGCAGATCCGCACCGGGAAGCTTGGCCTCTACGAAGAACGCCGGTCGGCCGAAGATCTGGAAGCAGTAATCCGCGAAGCCCGTTGAATGGTGCCTCTTCACCGGCGATTCAAAGACCACCTGTTTCAGCGTCTCTGGCAGGTTTCTGGTGTTGCCCACATCCCAGCCCAACGCGGCGAAGAACTTGTCGAGGTAATCCCGGCAGAGAGTCGCTTCGTTGATGCCGCCCGCGAGATAGGCGTCGCGGTTCTGGTCGAAGCGGTCAACCAGACGTTTGACGGCGTCGGGCGCGGGCGTTGACATGCGTCAAGAGAATAGGCGTCGGGCGCTGCAAGTCAAGCAGCGGGATGGCGAATGAGGGATGGCGCGGAAGTGGTCGAGTGGTCTAGCGGTCGAGTGAGAAGAGAACAGGGCTCGGTCAGCCAGACAGCAGCCGCCCGAGGAGAACCGGGTGGCTGGCGAGTTGCTGAGAGATTCCTCCACTCGGCGCAGAGCGCCTCGGTCGGAATGACAGCGCGGGCGCTACGGCTTGGGTTCGTCGATACTGAAGTTCTCGAAGCGGATGGCGGCGAGGACATCCGGGTCGAGACTTCTCGCCGCCCATTTGTCCGCCAGCACCTTGGCTTCAATCGCCAGGCTCTCACCGCTGATGTTCTTCTTGTGGCTCAGCTTGAAGAGCTGGCGGGCGAAGCTGAGATAGGGAACGTAGTTGATGGTGTTGACTCCCTGTGCGTTGAGAGTCTGCTTCACCTCGATCTCCATCGCGGCCAGATCAGTGGTCGCAGCTTCGTACCGCGCCCTCATGTCCTCGCGGATGGAGTCGAGCGTGGCCTTGGTCCGTTCCGGTGTGCACTTGATCTGCCACCGGGAAATGCGTCTCGGGACATCAGACATGGTATCACCCCTTCGATCCGGTCCTCTGCAACAGACCTGTATCTGCCCTCAGGCTGCAGATTGACTCAAGCCTGACAAGGCGGACGCTTCCGGGCGTCAGGCAGCGGCTTGCAGTAGTCCTGTCCAATCGTCTTCCTTTGTTTAGACGCTAATGACGGCCAAAGGAATCGCAGCGACCTAAGTGCCGTAATCCCGGAATGTTGCGCGGACGGGCAAATGGCCTTGGATTTGTACCATGGTTCCGTAGGTCATCCAGAGGGTCGTCTGGGGGGTCGTCCCCGGGACCATCTAGGGGACGGTCCCCCCGGTCGTCCTGGAGGTCATCCCTGAGACGAACTCCGAGGTCGTTCGTGGGGTCGTCTGCAAGGCTGTCTCGTGGGTCGTCCCTTAGGTAATCCCCTGAATCGTCTAGAGATAGGTCTCCCGGGTCGTCGCAGGGGTCGTCTCTGTGGTCGTCTCGCAGGTCGCCCCTACGGTCGTCTCCGGCGTCGTCTCGTGGGTCATCACCTGAATCACCCCGACGACGACCTCTGGGACGACCTTATGGGTAATCCTTAGGACGAACTCCGGAATCGTAATACCAATCTTGGTCCGCGCCTCGGGTCGCGGGCCGGGGCGCGGGCTGAGCTGGCGGATGGCTGTCGTTTCGTGGGGTGGTTCGGGCGCGGCTGGCTGGTGCGGCTTTCTTGCGGCGGCGAGTGGGGCTTGTTGGGTCGCTTGTCGAGTGGGACCAGCAGGACGGATGGGACGAATGGGACGAGCAACTGCCTGCGCTGTCGGTTTGACGATTCGTCGGCGAGGCTTCTGGACATGGCCTTGGTCGGAGATCGGGTTCATCCCCAGCGACGCTGTACGTCTGACTGCTCTTCTTTCGTTGTCCTGAGTCTAACCTGCGGTTAGAATATTCATCTCGATGACCGAGACCTCGAATCGAAGATACGCGCTGGTGGCCACGACCCTGGCCGCGTTCCTGACGCCGTTCATGGGCGCAGCGGTGAACGTGGCCTTGCCGCGCATCGGCGGCGAGTTCAGGATGAACGCGATTGCCCTGGGCTGGGTCGCCACTTCCTACATCCTCGCCGCGGCGATCGGGCTGGTGCCGCTGGGCCGGCTGGCCGACATGCGCGGGCGGAAGCGCGTGTTCACGTGGGGCGTGGTGGTGTTCACATTGGGCTCGATTGCCTCGGCGCTGGCAGTATCCGCCACGACTCTGATTGTCGCGCGCGTGGTACAGGGGCTGGGTGGCGCGATGATGTTCGGGACCGGCACCGCGATTCTGACTTCCGTGTTCCCGCCGCAGATGCGCGGGCAGGCGCTCGGCATTAACGTGGCCACGGTGTACCTCGGCCTGTCGCTCGGGCCGACGCTGGGCGGCGTCATGACGCAGGCGCTTGGCTGGCGGTCGATATTCTGGGCCTGCGTGCCGCTGGGCGCGGCCGTGGTTGCAGTAACAGTCTGGAAGCTGAAGGGCGAGTGGTTCGAGGCAAGGGGTGAGCGGTTTGACATGGCCGGCACGGTGCTGTACGGTGTTGCGTTGTTCTGCTTGATGTATGGCTTTACGCTGCTCCCGGCAGTGTCCGGCGGAGTGCTGGTTGGGGTCGGGCTTGCGGGGCTAGCCGGTTTCGTGGTGCTCGAGCGCCGCATCAAGAGCCCGGTGCTCGATACCAGCCTGTTCAGCGGGAACCGGGTCTTCGCGCTCTCGAATATCGCCGCGCTGGTGAACTACAGCGCGACCTCGGCAGTCGGTTTCCTGCTCAGCTTGTACCTGCAGTACGCGCGCGGGCTGGACGTGCGCACGACCGGGCTTGTGCTGGTTGCGGCGCCGGCAGTACAGGCGGTGGTTTCGCCGCTGGCGGGCCGGTTCTCGGACAGGGTCGAGCCGCGCATCGTCGCTTCAATCGGCATGGGTTTGACGGTCGCGGGCCTGGTGTGGTTCGCGTTTCTCGGCAGCGGAACGCCGGTCGGCGTGATAGTCGCGGGCCTGATCCTGCTTGGCGCGGGGTTCGGGCTGTTTTCGTCACCGAACGTGAATGCAATCATGGGCTGCGTCGAACCCCGGTCCTACGGCATCGCGGCCGGCACGGTCGCGACCATGCGGATGGTCGGCCAGATGTTCTCGATGGGCATCGCGATGCTGCTGCTGGCTCTATTCGTGGGCCGGGTGCAGATTACGCCGGCTCAACACGCCGGGCTGCTTGCGAGCATGAGGGTTGCGTTCGCGGTATTCGCGGCGCTGTGCCTGGGAGGGGTGTTTGCGTCACTGGCACGCGGGAAGATGCACGGAATGACAAAGGGGAAAGTGGAAATGGCAAATGGGCCCGAACGAACCGAAAAACCGCCAAGGACGCCAAGGACGCCAAGATGCGAAGGGGAAAGTGGAAATGGCAAATGAGCCCGAAAGCAGAGGGTGAACCGCCAAGATGAGAAGGGGAAAGGGGAAATGACGAAGTGCGAGCGCCGAACGGCCAACGGTGAACGGTGTACGGTGAACGGTGTACGGTGTACGGTGAACGGAGCACGGTGATGGCGAGGGTGGCGGTGGCCGGAGTCGTACTGGTGGCCCTGCTGCTGTTCGTGCTGGTGAACGTCGCGCGCGGGCAGGGTAAGGTGAAAGACGTGAAGGCCGGGACCGACCGGACGGGGTCATTCGTCTATGGCGGCCTGAGGCGGACCTACCTGCTGCACGTTCCCACAAGTTTTGACAAGGACCGGCCATGGCCACTCGTGTTCGTCCTGCACGGCGGCGGCGGTGACGGGGCCAAGGTGGCGAAGCTGACCGGGTTCAGCGCTAAGGCGGAAGCGGCCGGGTTCATCGTCTGCTATCCTGATGCCGTCAATCATCACTGGAACGACGGCCGGCAAGTACGCCGGTTCAAGTCGCAGCGAGACGCAATTGACGATGTCGGCTTCATTGCCGCCCTGATAGACCGGTTTGCGAAAGACCTGAACGTTGACCGGCAGCGGGTCTATGCGACCGGCATCTCCAATGGCGGGATGATGTGCCATCGGCTGGGCTGCGACCTTGCCGACCGGATTGCGGCCATCGCGCCGGTCGCGGCGGGCATACCAGAGCCGCTGAGTCAGGCCTTGGGCACGGTCCCCGGATTTCCTGCGGAAATCCCTGGGGATAGTCCCCGCCGACCCGCGAAGCCCGTCTCGGTGTTGGCAATCAACGGGACCCGCGACCCGCTCGTGCCTTATGAAGGCGGTGGCGTCGGGCTTCACCACAAGCGCGGCGAGGTGCTGTCAGTGGCGAGGACACTAGATTTCTGGGTCGCGGCAGACAATTGCAGTCCGAAGCCGGAGACGACCGACATCCCGAACGTTGACCCGCATGACGGCATCAAGGTCGTGTGCGAGCGATATTCCGGGGGCCGGGATTCGAGCGAGGTGATTCTCTACCGGGTCGAAGGCGGCGGGCACACGTGGCCGTCCGGCGCGCGCCGGGTTGCGCGGTTCGGCAAGACCGCGCGCGACATTGACGCGACCGAAGTCATATGGGAGTTCTTCGCAAGTCATCGGAGATGAGGACGGACAGGATTAACCACCAAGGCACAAAGACACCGGGTCGGAGAATAGTGAATAGAGAATTGAGAGTTGTGAAACTCGAATCCGCCTTTCACTATTCACCATTCTTAATTCACTATTTCGCTGTGTCTTTGTGGTAAACTCTGGAATGCGTTTCCGATACGACCCGGCGAGGACATTCGGCCAGAACGCGGTCGGGGCGTTCATCGCCTACGCGGTGATTGACGTGCTGTGCGCGGCGCTGGGCATGGGCGTTCCGCTCTTCTGCATCCTGCTCGGGTTTTCGGTCGGCTGGTTCGGCGCCGTGCGGGCGTGGCACTTTGTCCCGGGGCACGCCGGTGCGATGAAGCGGAGCCTGCGCTATGCCCTGCTGACTTCGCTCGTCACCTTCGTCATCATGGTCGCGATCTGGGGCCGGTTGGTTCCGCTGATGTTCCATCCGGTCATCAACCCGGGCAACATGGGCCTGCCCCTGCTGCTCTACGAGCCGAAGGCGAGCCTTATCGGCTGGCTGGTGCTGATGATTGTCGTGTCGCCCTTCCTGCAGTTCGTGATGACCGTGTTCGGCTCGTTCCTGACTTTCATGTTCGTGTTCAACCGCTGGCCGGATGGGCCGCCCCGAGTCGCCTGAGGCGACTCGGGGAATCTCGAAGCACGAAGTCCGAATACCGAATCAAGTCCGAATGACCCAAGCCCGGGAATGCCGCCCCTGCATTGGGGCATTCTCCGCCTTTGAGACATTGATTCGTCATTCGAGCTTCGGACTTCGGACTTCAGACTTCAGGCGAGCATCATCTCGGTCTCGGCGTCGAAGAAGTGCAGACGATCCGGCGCGAAACCCACGGTTACTGAATCGCCCGGCCGCGGTGCATTCTGCGGCGGCACGCGGGCGATGAGCGTGTCCTCGCCCGCCTTGAGATAGAGAACCGTCTCATTGCCCATCTGCTCGACGACTTCGACACCCATGCTGAGGCCTGGCTTGGGACACGATCCGAAATCCCCGGACGGATTTCGGTCATGTCCCGTCGCAGTCCCCAGTGCGAGGGTGATGCCCTCGGGCCGGACGCCGAGCGTCACGGGCTTGCCTCGCGCAGGCGCGAGTCTAGCGGCCATGGCAGGGGAGAGGTCGAGGCTGAAGGAGTTGTGTGAGAACCGGAGCGGGGTCTTGTCTTCGATGCGGCCGGAGAGGAAGTTCATCGGCGGGGACCCGATGAAACCGGCCACGAACTTGTTGACCGGCAGATTGTAGAGCGTCATGGAGTCGGCAATCTGGAGCAGCTTGCCGTCTTTCATCACGCCGATGCGCTGGCCCAGGGTCATGGCTTCGACCTGGTCGTGGGTGACGTAGAAGACCGTGGTTTCGAGCTGGCGGTGGATGCGGGCGAGCTCGGTACGCATGCCCACCCGCAGCTTGGCGTCGAGGTTGGAGAGCGGCTCGTCGAAGAGGAAGACTTTGGGGTGGCGGACGATGGCGCGGCCCACGGCCACGCGCTGGCGCTGGCCGCCGGACAGGGCCGCTGGCTTGCGCGCCAGCAGTTCGGCGATGCCGAGGATGCGGGCGGCTTCCTCGACCCGCGTGCGAATCTCGTCCTTCGGCAGCTTGCGCAGCTTGAGCGCGAAGGCCATGTTCTCGTGCACCGACATGTGCGGGTAGAGCGCGTAGTTCTGGAACACCATCGCGATGTCGCGGTCACGGGGTTCGACGTTGTTGACCATCCGGTCGCCGATGTAGATTTCGCCCGAGGTCGGTTCCTCAAGCCCGGCCACGAGGCGCAGGGTCGTCGACTTACCGCACCCGGACGGGCCGACCAGCACAAAGAACTCCTTGTCCGCGACCTCGAACGTGACGTGGTCGACCGCGACGACGCCCTTGTCGTACAGCTTGGTCAGTTCGCTGAATGATACCCGGCTCATCAGCGTGCCGGGTTAGCCGTGTCGCCCGACGTGCGAATGACCAATTCCCAAGTCCTAATTCCCAACGAACGCGGAAATGACCAATGCTTGAATTGGGCAATGGGTCATTGGGATTTGACTGGTAACTGGCAACTGGTCACTGGACACTTCGGTTCTCCGGCGGCTGATGCCAGAGAATCGAGAGGATACGGATAAGGGTCTCGCGCAGGTCGCGCCGCGGGACGACCGCGTCGAGCGTGCCGTGTTTGAGGCAGAACTCCGCGGTCTGGAATCCCTCGGGCAGTTTCTCGCCGATTGTACCTTCGATGGTGCGGCGGCCGGCGAACCCGATGAGCGCACCGGGTTCGGAGATGATGACGTCGCCGAGCATGGCGAACGACGCCGTGACGCCGCCGGTGCAGGGGTCGACCGGGATGGCGATGTAAAGGACTCGTTCCTTGCGGAGCAGCCCAAGCTCGGCCGAGGTCTTTGCCATCTGCATCAGGGAGAACGCACCCTCGTGCATGCGCGCGCCGCCGGACGTGGCGATTATCAAGAGCGGCCTCCGCTCGGTGCGGGCCAGCCGGATTGCCCGGGCGATCTTCTCGCCGACCACCGACCCCATGCTGCCGCCGATGAAACCGAAGTCCATGACGGCGAGCACGACCGGGCAGCCGCCGATGGCGCCACGGCCATAGACCAGCCCTTCGGTCCGGCCGGTCTTTTCCTGGGCCTCCTTCAGCTTCTTAGGGTAGTCGGGAAACTCGAGCGGGTCGGCCGCGGCAAGGCCGGCGTCCAGTTCCTCGATCCGGCCGTCGTCCAGGAGAATCTGGATGTACTTGTCCGGGTTGATGCGGAAATGGTAGCCGCAGCGGGTGCAGATGAAGAAGCTCGACTCGAGAGTCTTGCGATAGAGGATTTCGCCGCAACCGTTGCAGCGAAACCACATACCGTCCGGTGTCTGCGACCGGCCGACCGGTCGGGCAGGCGTGGGCATGAGGCTAGTATAGAAGCGCGGGCCGGAGAGTCAAGAACTCAGGCCGGCCGCGGCGCGCCGGGCCTGCGCCCGCGTGCGGGGCGCTCCGACTGCCCGGCCTCGACTCCAGCAACCTGAGCAGCTTGACATCCGGCGCCGGTTCGCATAGATTGATTGGTCTCCGGGGACCGCTCCCGCTGGCCTCGAAGGCCCAGACAGCGCGGTGACGGTGCCCTGCCGACAACTTGAGGTAAATAACTACATGACAGGAAAAGTTCGCTGGTTCGAGCCCAGGAAAGGGTACGGGTTCATCGAGCCCGAAGACGGCGCCGGCGACGTCTTTGTCCACTCCGGCAACATGGCCGGCTTCGGGGAACCTCCCGAGCCGGGGACAATACCATTTGTTCAGTCATTGGAGCCCGGCGAGAAGGTCCAGTTCGAGGTAGTGCAGGCACCGTACGGTCGCCAGGCAACGCAGGTCAGGCACGCGGAGGCGTAGCACGCCGCGGACTTGGGGACAGTCCGCCGCCAAGGAGAAAGGGGAAATGGTCAAGTCCGGACTTGGGATTTTCTACTTTCCACTTGCCGTGTGACAGTCCCCTGGCCTGACGCAGCGTTTGACAGGCGAAAGGGGTTCTCTAGTCTTAGCTGATGAGTGAAGTCTTTCTGGGGCTCGGGTCGAATCTCGGCGACCGGGCAGACCTGCTTGAACGTGCGGTTGTGCAGCTTGCGTGCCTTGGCACGCTGGCGCGGTCACGCTGGTACGAGAACCCGGCGGTCGGGCTGCCGGGCGCGCCCGCGTTCCTGAACGGCGTGGTCCGGCTCCAAACCGCGCTGGCGCCCGATGAGGTGCTCCGGCAGACGCGGGAGATTGAGCGCGGGCTGGGCCGGGACCCGCTCCGGCGCGCCGGCTCGCGGACCATCGATATCGACATCCTGCTTTATGACCGGCAGGTAATCAGCCGGCCCGGGCTCGAAATCCCGCACCCACGGCTGCACCAGCGGGCGTTCGTGCTGGTTCCACTGGCCGAACTGGCCCCGACGCTGGTCCACCCGGTGCTGGGCAGGACCGTTGCCGAAATGCTGGCCGACATCGGCAGCTCGGGCGTGACGGAGGGCTTTGGGGACAGTCCCCGTGCGGGGACAGTCCCCGTCTCATGAGGTACATTTGCGTCGAGGGGCCGATTGGCGTGGGAAAGTCCGCGCTGGCTGAGCGGCTCGCCGAGCGGCTCGAGGCGAAGCTGGTCACGGAAGTGGTTGAAGAGAACCCGTTCCTCGACAAGTTCTACGGCGACATGCGGAACTACGCGTTCCAGACGCAGCTTTTCTTCCTGCTCGCGCGCCACAAGCAGCAGCGCGACCTGCTCCAGTCCGAGCTGTTCCACGAGACCGTCGTGTGCGACTACCTGTTCGACAAGGACCGGATCTTCGCCCATCTGAACCTCACCGAGCACGAGCTGGCGCTGTACGACCGCATCTACGCGTTCGTGGCGCAGGAGATACCGAAGCCGAGCATCGTGGTCTACCTGCAGGCGCGGGTCGACGTGCTCCTGTCCCGCATCAAGCAGCGGGCCAGGCAGTTCGAGGCCGCCATTGACCCGCAGTACCTTGAAGAACTGGCCGACGCCTACAACCACTTCTTCATGCACTACGACGCCGCGCCGGTCCTTATCGTCAACACTGAGCGGCTCGACTTCGTGGCCAGCCGCGAGGATTTCGAGGACCTGTTCCGCGCGATAGGGGAGACGACCACTGGCCGCCGGTTCTACTCGCCGCGGGGCAAAGGGCGCTGACCGTGAAGTCAGAAGTCCGAAGTACAAAGTCCAAAGTCCGAAGAGCAAGTCGGACGCGGAAGGACTGATATGTCAACCGGCTCAACCCCGCCCGATAAGGTGACCACAATCCGCATCGTGCGCAAGAAAGCGAAGGGCGAGCGCATCGTCAGCCTGACCGCTTATGACTACCCGAGCGCGCTGATTCTCGACGCGGCCGGGGTTGACCTGATACTGGTCGGCGACTCGGCCGCCAATGTCATCTACGGTATGCCCACGACCCTCACGATCGGCATGGACGAGATGGTCTATCACACGCGCGCGGTTGCGGCCGGCGTGAAGCGGGCGCTCCTCGTGTCCGACATGCCGTTTCTTTCTTACCAGGTATCGATGGAACAGGCCGTGGCCAACGCGGGCCGGTTCCTGCAGGCCGGGGCCGAGGCGGTCAAAGTCGAGGGCGCCGGGCCGGTCCTGCCGGTCATCAAGCGGCTGGTCGAGTTCGGCATCCCGGTGATGGGACACCTCGGCCTGACCCCGCAGTCGGTCCACAAGCTCGGCGGGTACCGGTTGCAGGCGCGGAAGGCCGAGGACCAGGAGCGGCTGCTCGCCGACGCCCATGCGCTTGTCGACGCGGGCTGCTTCTCGCTCGTGCTGGAGAAGGTGCCGGCCGAGGTCGCGAAGCGGGTGACGCAGGGGATTCCGATACCGACCATCGGCATCGGCGCGGGCCCGGATTGCGACGGCCAGGTGCTGGTGCTGCACGACATGCTTGGGATGTTCGATACCCCGCCGCTCAAGTTCGTGAAGCAGTATGCCGGGCTTGCGGTGGAAATCCGCAAGGCGGTGACGGCATACTCCGAGGAAGTTCGTTCCGGCAAGTTCCCGGACGAAGACCACACATTCCACTTGGAGAAGTAGGGCCGATTAACCACCGAGATACGAATAGACGACCGGCGTGGCCCGGAAGCGAAGCTTCCTTGGAGTGCGGCAGCGCCGAGCTGCCGCCTTTCCGGAAAAGCGGGAGCTCCGCTCCCGCACTCCAAAGCTCGGCCCGCGCCGAGCACGCGCTGGCCCTTGGGGTCCTGGTGTCCTTGGGTTAAGAGCCCCGCCGCACATGCGCATCGTGAGGTCGGTCGCCGCGATGCAGCGCATCGCCCTGGGCTGGCGCGGCAAGGGCCGCATCGGACTCGTGCCGACCATGGGTTTCCTGCACGAAGGCCACCTTCAACTGGTGCGGGCCGCGCGAAGGCAGTCTCGTTTCGTCGTGGTCTCGATATTCGTCAACCCGATCCAGTTCGGGCCGAAAGAGGACTTCCGCCGGTATCCCCGTGACTTCGCCCGGGACCGGCGGCTGCTTGCGTCGGCCGGGGCCGACGTCATCTTCTACCCGTCGGTCGAGGAGATGTACCCGGCGGGTTTTGCCACGTTTGTCGAGGTCGAGCGGCTGGGCGACGGCCTCTGCGGCAAATCAAGGCCCGGTCACTTCCGGGGCGTGGCCACGGTCGTGGCCAAGCTGTTCAACATCGTGCTGCCGGACATCGCCGTGTTCGGGGCCAAGGACGCGCAGCAGGCATTCGTTATCCGCCGCATGGCGCGCGACCTCCGCTTTCACACCCGTGTCGTCATCATGCCGACCGCGCGCGAGAAGGATGGGTTGGCTATGAGCTCGCGCAACGTCTACCTGACGCCGGAGCAGCGGGTCGAAGCGCCGGTCCTGCACCGGTCGCTCCTGCTCGCCAGGCGGCTGATAACGCAGGGCGAGCGGCGGGCGGCCAAGGTCAAGGCGGCGATGCGCCGGATGGTGAGGCGGGAGTCAGGCGGCCGGATTGACTACGTCGAAATGGTCGACACCGACGAACTGAGACCGGTCAAAACCATCAAGGGCGAGGTGCTCGTGGCTCTGGCCGTGCACTTCGGCAACACCCGACTCATCGACAACATCGTCCTGCGGACAGGGAGTTGTGTGAATAGTGAACAGTGAATAGCGAAATCCGAATCCGCCTTTCACGATTCTCAATTCTCTATTCACTATTCTCCCTCTAAGTCGCCCGGGCCGGGCGCTGCATCGCCCGTACGAAAATCCAGCCCAGTATCGCCAGCGTGCAGAGCACGACGCCGATTACAGCCAGTACGATCTTGAACGACGTGAGGTCACCCAGCGCGCCGATGAAGAGCGTGGTCAGCAGGAAGGCGGCATTGGTGATGAACTCGCGGGTCGAGAATATCCGGCCGCGAATCTCCTCGGGTACCTCTTCCTGCAGCATCGTGCTCTGAACCACCCCGAGCCACGAGAAGGCGACGCCGGCCACGAGCGCAATCACGCAGATAAACCAGATGGTGATGAGCCATGGGCTGGCCAGGAACAGCAGGCCGTAGAGCAGAATGACAAAGACCACGACCATCGGCTGGTTGATGCGTCTCCGGACAAAGCTGATGCTGGCGGCACCGGCAATCATGCCGACCGCGAGGATTCCGGCGAATATGCCGACCCCGCCGGTGCCGAGTTTCAGTACCTGCTGCACGAGGTAAATCAGCACCGTGTACGATACCGATGAGACAAACATCGTCACCACCAGCGAAGCCATGACAAACCCGACCATCCGGCTCCGCCCGATGACGCGGACAACGTCGGCCAGGTCGGCAAAGAGCTGGCGGAACGCGCGCGCCACGAGTCCCCACACGCTTCCGCGTTGGCCGCGAGCCGTAGGCCGTGAGCCGTCAGCCGTTAGCCCTCTCTGGGCGATGAAGACGCCGGAAATCGCCAGCGCGAGCAGGCCCGCGGTCAAGTGGGTTGACGCATTGATGAACAGGCCGTACTTCCAGCCGGCCCACTTGATGAGGAACCCGCCGACCACCATGCCGAGCACGGTCGCGACCCGGGAGAAGGTCAGGTTGACTGAGTTGGCCACCAGCAGCTTCCGCCTTCCCACGAGCTGGGGCATCAGGGCCGGGACCGACGTGTTGTTGAACACGTCGAGCGCGAAGAATATGAAGAGCGCGACCCAGAACGGCGCGAAGCTCTTGAGCGCGATGATGAGGAACGCGGCGGTGACCAGCAGGGCGGACTGGATGACGTGCGTGAACCCCAGCACCTTGCGTTTATCCCAGCGGTCCACGAGCACGCCGGCAATCGGGGCGAGTAGCATCGTCGGGATGACGAAGGCGAGCGAGCCGGTCGAATAGGCCATCAGCTTGCCCGGATTGGCCACGGCAATCACGGTAATCAACAGCATGTGGGTGAGACGGTCCCCGAGCTGGGACAGGCTGCCGGATGCGACCAGCAGGCTGAAGTTCCTGATTCGGAGTACCGAGGCGAAGCCGCGCGACATCGGTGCATCGTAGCGGCCAAAGGGCAGGAGTCAAGACGGGTCGTGTCGGAATCGCGACCCGACCGGCCCGGAAATCGGGTTCGGCCGGGATGGGTCCAATAATGTTGCGCGGGTTGGGCCGTTACGTGACGTGCTCAAACGTGTGACCGGGGCCATAGCCGTACCCGCAATCGGGCAAGCAATGGGCAGAGCAACTTGGAGAGCAACTCGGGAAGCAATTCTACCCGCAATCTGGAGAGCAACGGGGAGGGCAACGAGGATAGCAAATCGGCCGGCGACTCAGACCGCAATGGTCAGAGCGACCGGTGGAGCAACGGGTAGAGCAGCGGTGAGAGCAACGCGGGCCGCAACTCGGACCGCAACCCGGGAAGCGATTCCGAGGGCAATCGGGACAGCAATTCACCAGACAACTCACAGGGCGATTTGGAGAGCGGTCTCCCAAGCTGCTCTTGGGACGGGGCTCTGAGTTAGCAGCCCCGGGGCTAACATCTTAATTCACAAGCAGATAGACGAGAAAACCAGCCAGGCTGCGTTTAACCTGTATTGGATACAAGCCTGAGTCGGGGAAACCCCGCATCGCTGGCCATTCGTTGGAGGACTCAACCGCCGGGAAGCCAGTTTCCTGCAGACCCCGCAGTCCTCGGTTCGGGAACTCAATCTGTGTCTATCCGTGTTCATCCGTGGTTCTATGTCGCGCTTCGGGCCAACTCATGGAACTTGACTTCGCGGAAGCCTGACTTAGGATGTTGTCGAGGAAACAATGAAATCCGCCGTCTGTGCAGATGCCCTTGAGCGCGGCCTGCGTCGAGAGAGCAGACCGACAAAGGGTGTGTCCATCACGAAACGACAAGGAGGGCATATGAAACTCGCGTCTGTGCTGTTAGCTGTCGGCTGTTTGTTGTCGGCTGCGTCTGCCTTGCAGCCCGGCTTCGATGCCCGAGAGGTCGTCAGGCAGATGCGCAGTGCGGCCCGTCCGCCATCGGGCGTTGAGCGTCCGGAACTCGACGACGGCGAGTTCCTGATTGACACTAGCTTCACATGTATCCCGACGCCGAGATGGCAGTACGAACCGGCGGTCGCGTTTGACGGCACGAACTTCCTTGTGGTGTGGCGAGACTATCGCAGCGAAGACTACGACATCTACGGTGCGCGAGTAAGCCAGGCCGGGACGGTGCTGGACCCCGCGGGCATCGCCCTCTCGACCGCGGCAGGCAGCCAAGAGGCTCCCTGCGTTGCGTTTGACGGCACGGACTTTCTCGTAGTCTGGCAAGACCGCCGCAGAGGCAACTTCGACATCTACGGCGCGCGGCTGAGCCAGGCAGGGACAGTGCTTGACCCTGCGGGCATCGCGATCTCGACCGCTGATGACTACCAGTGGTATCCCGCGGTTGCCTTTGATGGCGCGAGTTTCCTTGTGGTCTGGCAGGACTATCGCAACGGCTCGGACCCTGATATCTACGGAGCACGAGTGAGCCGGGAAGGGGCGGTGCTTGACCCGTCAGGCATCGCCGCTTCGACTGCGGCGGGCGACCAGGGGGCTCCCGGGGTTGCGTTTGACGGTACGGATTACCTTGTGGTCTGGCAAGACTCTCGCGACAGCTTGTGCGACATCTACGCGGCGCGGGTGAGCCAAGCCGGGGCGGTGCTTGACCCGTCAGGCATCGCTGTTTCGACCGCGGCGGGCGATCAGGGGGCTCCCGCGGTTGCGTTTGACGGCACGGATTACCTTGTGGTCTGGCAAGACTCTCGCGACAGCTTGTGCGACATCTACGCGGCGCGGGTGAGCCAAGCCGGGGCAGTGCTTGACCCGTCAGGCATCGCAGTCTCGACCGCAGCGGGCGACCAGGGGATTCCCAGGGTTGCATTTGACGGCACGAACTTCTTCGTAGTCTGGCAAGACTATCGCAACGGTGTCTACTCTGACATCTACGGAGCACGGGTGAGTCAGGATGGGGCATTGATTGATCCCTCAGGTTTTCCCGTTTCGACCGCGGCAGGCTGGCAGGGCTCTCCCGCGGTTGCGTTTGACGGCACGGACTTCCTCGCATCGTGGGTAGATACTCGCATCGGCAACAATCGCATCTACGGGGCGCGAGTGAATCGAGACGGGACAGTCCTTGACACGTCAGGCATTATTCTCTCGACCTCAGCGGACGACCGGAGGGTTCCCGCGGTTGCCTTTGATGGCGCGAGTTTCCTTGTGGTCTGGCAGGACTATCGCAACGGCTCGGACCCTGATATCTACGGAGCACGAGTGAGCCGGGAAGGGGCAGTGCTTGATCCCTCAGGCATTGCCGTCTCGACCGCAACGGGTATGCAGTATTGCCCCGTAGTTGCGTTTGACGGCACGAACTTCTTCGTAGTCTGGCGAGACTTTCGCAGCGGCAGCCGTGCCGACATCTATGGTGCGCGGGTGAGTCAGGAAGGGACAGTGCTTGATCCCTCAGGCATTGCCATCTCGACCGTAGCGGGCAATCCCGCGCTTGCGTTTGACGGCACGAACTTCCTCGTGGTCTGGGCAGACGGGCGCAGCGGCCATTCTGATATCTACGGAGCGCGGGTAAGTCAGGATGGGATAGTGCTTGACCCCTCAGGTATAGCCATCTCGACTGCGGCGGAAGTGCAGTTGTACCCCGCTGTTGCGTTTGGCGGCACGGGTTTCCTAGTGGTCTGGACTGACGGGCGCGGCGGCATCTACGACGTCTACGCCGCGCGGGTGAGCCAGGACGGGGCAGTGCTTGACACGTCAGGCATCGCGGTCTCGGCCGTGGTGGACGACCAGTGGCATCCCGCGGTTGCGTTTGACGGCACGGACTTCCTCGTGGTCTGGGAAGACAGGCGCAGCGGCTACGCTGACATCTACGGTGCGCGGGTGAGCCAGGATGGGACAGTGCTTGACACGTCAGGCATCGCGGTCTCGACTGCGGTGAACTTGGAGGCGTCAGCCGCGGTTGCGTTTGACGGATCGAACTGTCTAGTGGTTTGGGAAGACCGACTTCTCGACGGCTTCTGGGACATCCGCGGTGCGCGGGTGACGCCGGCGGGAGTCGTGTTCGACAGCGGGACGGCGGTCGAACAGGAAGGGAATCAGCAGTATCCCGCACTTGCGCGCGGGGCAGGAAGTCAGACGTTCCTGGTCTATCAGGGCTGGACCGGCACGGTTGGCGGCAGGGCATACAACACCGAGCGCATCTGGGGCAAGCTGAATCCGTGCCCGGGGATTCAGGAGAGCCCCGAGCCCCAAGCTACAAGCCCCAAGCCTGGGCCGACGGTTGTGCGCGGGGTGCTGTCCCTTTCAAGGAGCACAAGCTCAAGCACAAGCTGGCTGCTCGACATTGCGGGGCGGAAGGTGATGGAGCTGCTGCCCGGTCCGAATGACGTGCGGGCGCTGGCGCCGGGCGTGTATTTCGTGATGGTGAACGATGCACGATACGTGGTACACGCCCGTAGGATCATCATTTCGAAGTAGGAGGTAGCGATGAGATTATTCGTGCCCGCATGCTGTCTGAGCCTGCTGTTGGTTGGCGTTGCGCCGGCTCAGGATTCACTCAACTGCCGTCTTGTCGGCGACTGGCCCTTCGGGCCGGCTCATGCGGTTTCCATTGACGCAAGCCGCAATCTGGCGTTCTGCGGTTCTGGCGGAGGCGTCTATGTTCTGGACGTATCCAATCCTGAGCAGCCGGTGAAGCTGTCAGAAGACATCCACGCGCGGAGTTTTGTTTATGGTCTGGCCTCTTCAGCGAATCGGCTGTTCATCGCCGCTGGCGAAGCAGGGCTTGAGATCTGGGATGCAGCCGATTCTTCTGCGCCGCAGCAGTTGGGGCGATGCGGTACGCCGGGCATCGCTCGTGATGTAGCCGTTGCGGATAGCTTCGCCTACATCGCGGCCGATACCGCTGGCCTGTGCATCATAGACGTCTCCAACCCGGGGAGTCCTCACGAGGTCGGTCACTGCAACACGCCGGGCGTCGCACGAAATGTGGTGATAGTGGCTAGTTTCGCATACGTTGTGGACGGGGATTCCGGCCTACGGATCATCAATGTTGCAGACCCACGCGACCCGTTTGAAGCGGGATACTATCCCACGCCCAGCGCGGCCATCAGCGTTGCAGTAGCAGACAGCTACGCGTACGTGACGAACCAAGAAGCCGGTATGTCCGCTCCCGCGCGCTTGTGCATCATCAATGTGGCAGACCCGCAGAATCCCCATGAAGTTGGCTACTGCGACACGCCGGAGGGGGATGTGGTGGTGGCAGGCAGTTTCGCGTACATCGCGGACGGTGAGGGCCTACGCATCATCAACATCTCAAACCCGCAGAGTCCTTATGAAGCGGGGTTCTGTAGCACGCCGGGCGGCGCCGGCAATGTGGCGTCAGCGGGAAATCATGCCTATGTGACCGCAATTGGGGGCTTGCATACTATTGACGTCTCCAATCCAGAAGGTCCTGTGGATGTGGGACACTACGAGATACCGGATAGAGTCTACGGCGTGGCTGTCTCGGATAGTCTCGCGTTCGTCGCGACCTGCCGGACGGGTTTGCGGGTCATAGACGTTTCCAGCCCGCAGCACTCTCACGAGGTGGGCCGCTGTAACATACCAGGCTGGACTCGAAGTGTTACGTTGGCGGATAGCTTCGCCTATGTCGTGGCTGACCATTCGCTCCGGATCATCAGCATCACCAACCCAGAGAGTCCGTGTGAATTGGGCTCCTGTAGCACACCGGGTTGGGCTTGTGGTGTCGCGGTCTCGGGCAGTCTCGCATATGTAGCGAGCGAGTTCCTTTCCGGCTTGCGCATCATAGACATTTCCGACCCGCGGAGTCCTTGTGAAGTGGGCTACTACGATTGGGTCGAGGCCCGTGGCGTGGCGGTCTCTGGCAACTATGCGTTCCTGGCGGCTTCCGACTGGGGCTTGTTCATCATTGATGTGTCAGACCCGCGAAGTCCGTTTCTGGCCGGTTCCTACGATACGCCCGGCATTGCCAATGCTGTCGCGGTCTCGGGCGACTATGCGTTCGTGGCGGACGGCAGCGCGGGCTTGTGCATCATAGATATTTCAGACCCGCAGAATCCTCAGGAAGTCGGGCGCTACTACACGCCGGTCAGGGCGTTTGATGTGGTGGTAGAAGGCGCCCTGGCGTACGTCGCGGACTACTATGCCGGTTTGCGCATCATTGACGTATCCAATCCGCAGCAACCCTGTGAAGCGGGCTACTATGTAACGCGGGGCACTGGCTTTGCTGTAACGGCAGCGGACAGTTGCGCATATGTGGCAACTCTTGACGTGGGCCTACAGGTCGTCGGTTTCATGGGCATGGCAGTCCAGGAAGCGCCGAACGGCGAAGTGCGAACGACGAACGCGGCCACCGTCGTCCGCGGCGTGCTGTCCCTTTCAAGGAGCACAAGCTCAAGCACAAGCTGGCTGCTCGACATTGCGGGGCGGAAGGTGATGGAGCTGCTGCCCGGCGCGAATGACGTGCGGGCGCTGGCGCCGGGCGTATACTTCGTGCGAGAAGCACAAGCACAAGCTCAAGCCCAAAGCGTCCGCAAGGTCGTAATACAGTAATCTGGAACGGAGGTTGCGATGAATCGGAGAATAGTTGTCGCCGCGGCGGCAGTGTTGCTCACAGTGGGCTTGGCTCTGGGCCAACTCGGATACGTTGAGTGCTCCACCGGCTTTCATGGTAACCCGGTGCTGGATGGTGGCAGGACCGAGCTGGAGTTTGCCGACATCAACGACGACGGCAACATCGACATCCTCAGCATCGGCGACCACGGGAGCCCGTACATCAATACGCAGGAGCACGGCGTGATGGTCTGGTTCGGCGACGGGCAGGGCAACTGGAGCGTGTTCCAGTACGGCGAGTTCGGATACGGCGGCATCGCCGTCGGCGACGTGAACGGGGACGGCTATTGGGACATCGGGTACGGGATGCACCACAACTACTCGGGCGTGGACCTTGGCGACCAGGTGATGGAAGTCGCGCTCGGGGACGGCACGGGTCAGATGTGGACGGCATGGGACGACTCGATGGCGCAGGAAGGTCAGGACTGGGGCATGTTCTCGACCGACTTTGCCGATATCGACAATGACGGCGACCTCGACGTCGGGTCGATTTCGTTCGGTGCTGATGACGGGATTCACGTCTATTTGAACCTCGGGAACGGAGCATGGCGTCGGTCGTTCGGGTTCGCGGGCGGCAACAGTCAGATGGAGTTCTACTTCCGGGACGTGAACCGGGACGGCAACGAGGACATAATTGCCGCGCACGGCACCGGCTCAGTATGGCTGGGCGACGGCGCTGGCGGCTTCACTCCGGCGAACACAGGGCTGCCTTCCTCGTCCTACGGCCTTGATGGGCTTTCGGTCGGCGACGTGGACAACGACGGCGGGTGCGACGTAGCGTTCGCCAACGATAGCGGCGGCGTCGAGGTGTGGACCTTTGACGACATGGCCAGCAGCTGGCAGAGCTTCTCCGGCACCCTGCCCACCAGCGGTGACTTTGAGGGAACCCAGCTATGCGACATGAACGCGGACGGGTTCGTGGACGTGTGCGCTCTTGGCGGCGGCCACACGAAGGTTTGGTTGGGTGACGGCGGCGGCAACTGGGCCGAGGCGGCAGATATCACGACTCCATCACCCGGCTACTATTCCGCTTTCCGCACCGGCGCGGACTTCGACCATAACGGCTATCCTGACCTGGCCATGGTCACCCGGGAAGGAAGCTGGCCGAATGACTACAACCATGCGCACGCGTTCCGGGAGGCGTCGGCGGCCGAGTCACTGACCATGTTCCCGGTCTTCCCGCGCGGGGGCGAGAAGTTCGCCAACGGTTCGGTCCAATTCATCGACTGGTGGAGCGCGGAGCCGGACGTGATGGTCGCGCAAGATTCCGTACGCGACGTGAAGCTTGAACTTTCGACTACCGGGCCATCCGGTCCGTGGCAGGATATCTACGTTGGGTTGTTCAACAATGGCCGGTTCCAGTGGACGACCCCCGAATCGGTCAACTCATCTGACTGCTATATCCGCTACACAGTGGTCAATGTATTCCACATCCCGTTCGATTCCGCTATTGCCATCACGCCCCGTGCCTTCACCATCGGCGATACCATGTCTGGTGTGGTGGAGAGCCATAAGCCGCAAGTCGCAAGTAACAGGCTCGGAGCGACAGTTGTCCGCGGGGTGCTGTTCCTGCCGGAAGCCTCAAGCCACAAGCCTCAAGCCGCAAGCCTGCTGGACGTCAGCGGGCGCAAGGTGCTTGACCTTAAGACCGGCGCGAATGATGTGCGGGCGTTATCGCCGGGCGTCTACTTTGTGAACGAGGCGCGGGCGCAAGCTCAAGCCGTCCGGAAGGTCATCGTGCAGCGGTAGCTGCTTTGGAGTGCGGCAGCAGGGCTGCCGCTTTTCGGGACACCGGACAGGGAAAAGCGGGAGCTGCGCTCCCGCAGTCCAAAGACCACCGGCCGCGAGGCGCAAGTCCATGCCATTCCCAATGTCCTCGTTCCAGAACAGGCTTCAGAAGCGAAGGCAGGCCTTGCGGCCTGCCTTCGGGTTCCTGTGTCTGGAGTCTAGAATCTGAGGAAGGCACCGACGCCGCCGCTGCGGGTGAGTTCCGTGGCGGCTTCGCCTTTTATCACTTCGACCGGCAAGCCGTGCTCGACCACCAGCCGAGGCAGCATTCCGGCGAGGCTGGCCTTGCTTATATCGGTGGCGCTGCATTTGGGGCAGTGGCCGTTGCCGCCGGCGCTGACGTGCCGGCATTGGCCGCAGCGGCTGACTTCCGCGTCGAAGCCCTTGACTACAACCAGGCGCGAGGCCCGGCCGTCCTGTGTGAACTTGAGGACCGGGTCAACGCCGACCGCCGCCTTTTCGCTGATGCCGGCGGCGTTGAGCAGTTCGGTGACAATGGCGCGCTCGCGCTGCTGTTCCCACGCGAGGATTCCGGGGGACACTTTCTGCACCGTGTCGGTCGGGTTCTTGAATGTCTCCATGTTGAGCTGGGTCACGACGAGGTTGCTGATGCCCGCGGGCAGGGAGCGCGCGAACTCGGGCAGCACCGACTTGGTGCCGGTAAGGACCAGCCGGCGAACATGGTAGCGCTCGATAAGCGCTGCCAGTGGTTTGTGGAGCGTCTTCCAGAAGTGCTTGACCTGTTCCATGTAGCGGTGGTCGAAGGCCTCGACGTTCCGTCCGCCCTTGTGGACAGCGCTGCCCCGGCCCCTTGGACCGACCTGCTGCTTGCGCCATTGGGTGGTATCTATGTCGGCATGGAACTCCTCGAAGGCCTCGAACTCGTTGAGCCGGACCGCGAGGAAACGGACGTGTTCGATGCCGGCGACGAGAACGCCGTAGGGCCGGTATTCCTCGAGCAGCCAGAGCAGTTGAGCCGTGTTCGGCTGACCCCATGATGCCTCGTCGCGGACCGGGACGCGTGAGGGAATTTCATCCCACGATTTGGGCCCGGCGAAGACGAGGAACGAGTTGCCCGCGGGTTGGTACTGGCTGAGGAAGTTCGTTACCTTGGCGACGGCCTGTTCGTACGATTTGCGGTCTTCGGGCGGGACCGTGGGTTCGATGTCCCGCAGCAGGCTGCGGAACCGCGTCGCATACCCTGTCCGCGGCTGGTCCGAACGGGTGTTGAAATACAGGGTCAGGCTGTGACGGTCTTTGCTCTCGGTCAGTCGGTTCAAGTCCTGGGGTGTTATCATGGGAGACTCCTTGTAATCATGAGTGTGCCAACAAGTTATAATATTAGACGCCGTCAGTTAATCAAGGGATCCTCGCAAGGTTTCTGCGGACAGAAATGGGCGGGCCACGGCGGGTCGGTTTGACATCGCCAAGTGATGGAAATATAATGATTTCCTAACATATCGGCTCGGCCACTCAATGCTGTTTATCCTGCTGCTGGTCCTGCTTTTCGTCGTTTTCGGCGTTGCGGAGTACTCCCTGCACCGCCGGAACCTGGCGCTGATACCGGTCAGGGTACAGGTCAATGGAACCCGGGGCAAGTCGTCCGTGTCCCGTTTGATCGCGGCGGGTCTGCGTGCCGGCGGGATGCGGGTTGCGGCCAAAGTGACCGGCACCAATCCCCGGTTCATCCTCAGTGACTCTGAAGAACACCCGGTCCGGCGGCTCGGCAAGGCCAACATTCTTGAGGAACTTCGCATCGTACGGCTGGCCAACCGGCACAAGGCCCAGGCGCTGGTAATCGAGTGCATGGCGCTCGTTCCCGAGTACCAGCGGACCGAGAACCGGATGTTCATCCGACCCACGCACGGCGTGATTACCAATGTCCGGGCCGACCATCTCGACGTGATGGGTCCGACCGTGACCGACGTGGGCAGGGCGCTTTCCAACACGATACCGCGTCGCGGTCGTTTCTTCACCGCCGAGCGCGGGCCCCAGCTTCAGGTCCTGCGGAAACGCGTGCCCCGGGAAACGATGATGACCGTCACCGACCCGGCAACGGTCAGGGACGACGAGATGACCGGTTTCACCTACATTGAGCATAAGGAGAACGTGGCCCTCGCGCTCGCGGTCTGCGACAGTCTCGGCGTCGAGCGGGGGCAGGCGCTTGCCGGTATGCAGCGCACCCTGCCGGACTCGGGAGTGATGCGGCTGATTCGTGTTGCGGACAAAGGCAAGGTGATAGAACTGATCAACACGCTGGCCGCCAATGACCCGGACTCCATCGGCATGCTGTGGGAGATGGTGAAGGGGCGAAGCGAGGAGCGAATCGTGCTGGTCAACTGCCGCCGGGACCGGGCGGACCGGTCAAAGCAACTAGCTGAACTGGTGGCGGGCTGGGAATGCAGCCACATCGTCGCCACCGGTAGCCTGACCCGCGTCTTCCTGCACCGCGCGCTGGAACTCGGCGTGCCGAAGTCGAAGCTGACCGACCTCGGCGAGGAACTGCCGCCGGTCGAGGTGTACGAACGGGTCTTCGGGCTCGTCAGCGGCCGGGCGCTCGTATTCGCGACCGGCAACACGGTCGGGTACGGAGATAGCCTGATTGAGTACTTCGCGGGCCGAATGACAAAGTGGAAAGGGGAAATGGCGAAGGGCGAAGATGGTAGTTGAGACTATCGGCCTCGGGATGCTTGCCTCGTTCTTCCTGACCGAGACGGTCGGGCTGGCTGCCGGAGGCATCGTGGTGCCGGGGTACTTTGCCCTGACCCTGACCGAGCCGGTGCGGGTCATCGCCACGATACTGGTCGCGCTCGCGACCTTCCTGATAATCAAGCTCTTGTCGCGCGTGATGCTCGTGTTCGGGCGCCGGATGCTGCTGCTGGGCGTGCTCGTCGGGTACCTGCTCGGCTACGTCACGAAGATTGTGCCGCCGCTCTCCATCGCCAGCCTGCACCTTGACGTGAGCGTAATCGGCTACGTGATTCCGGGCCTGCTGGCCTACTGGATGAACCGGCAGGGAGTTGTGGAGACCATCTCGACCATGCTGATTGCCGCGGTCCTGACCCGGCTCATCATTACCACGGTTTCCGGGGGTAGTTTCTAGTGCGGCGCAGGCAGGGCAAGGTTAACCGCTGGGTGCTGGTCGCGCTCGCAGGAGTGTCAGTTCTGTTCTTCATCGCTGTGAACCGGTCGGTGCGGCCGGTGCGCAGCCGCCTTTACGATACCAAGCTGGCCAGTGCCCGGCTTGCCGCGCAGGCTTTTGCCGCGGTGAGGGACTACCGGCAGCAGCTCGGCACGCCGATTGACAGCGTCAACGACCCGAACGGCACCGGGCTTGTCGGCCTGCTGTATTCGCAAACCACCTACGGCCGCAGCGACTTAAGCGACGCCCTGACCACAACCAACCCGAACTTCGCGGCCGCGCTCGTCGAGATGCTGCACCGGGCCGGGGTCAGGCCCGGGGACAGCATCGGCGTGAGCTGGGACGGTACGTACCCGGCCCTGAACATCGAACTGCTGGCCGTGGCTAGGACGATGAACCTGAGGCCGGTAATCGTCACCGCGCAAAGCGCCGGTTCATGGGGCGCGAACTACCCGGGGCTCGCGTGGCTGGACATCGAACGCCTGCTGGTGCGGGCCGGGTTCTGGAACCACCGAAGCGCATGGGCTACTCTCGGCGGCGAGAACGATGCCGGCCAGGGGCTGTCACCCGAGGGCCGGGCGATTCTTGCGGCTGCGGCTGATTCAAACGGCGTGCCGGTAGTGACACCGGCCGACTTGGCCGACGGTATCGGCCGCAGGGCGGAGGCGTTCAAAGGTGTGAAGGCGCTGGTGTCTTTCGGGCGGTCAATGGCGGACATCGGCGACGCAAGGGCCCGGGTTCCGTCGCGCGTGCTTGCCGGCAGGCCGGCGCGCAACGGCAAGGCCGGCGCGATCCGGGCGATACTCGAACAGGGAATTCCGGTCGTACGAATCGGCAATCCAAGCCAGGTTGCGATTGACTTTCACCTGCCGGTCTCGCCGCGCCGGATGCCTGAAATCGGCAAGGGCCGGTTGTACCTTGAGCGCCGGTACTCGGTTGTCCTGTCGGCCGTCGCTTCGTTACTGCTGCTTGTGCTGCTCGGGCTGGTCGTGCGCTATGACCTCGAATGGTATCTCGGAGTGAGGGAGGAGACGGGGGACAAGGAGGCCGTATGAGGAAGAAGTCCAAAGTCCGAAGTGCGAAGTCCAAAGTCCGGGCTGCGGTCGTCGGGCTGCTTGCGCTTGGGCTGGCGCTGGCGGGCGAGGTGAAGGTGGCGGGGGGCGCGAAGCCGGTGGATGTCAGCATTATCCGTCGCGTCGACGTCGAATACTACCCGGTGACGAAGCATGGGCCGTTGGAGTTTGACGTGGAGGGGCCGTGCTGGCTGCGTGTCTATACGAGATTGTGGTGGCCGGCCGGGGCCGACGGCCTGCTCAAGTACGGACTTTCCCTCTGGCAGGACGACGTCGAGCGGCCGGTCAGCTTCGAGACCGGGCTTTCGACGTCGAGCTTCGGTCCGGGCGAACGCAAGGTCGGAGAGTGGCGGTCGTTCTACATCCAGGTGCCGGAGGGTAAGAGCCATTATCGGCTGGCAGTGACGTCAGGCCCGGCCGAGACCGTTGGTGTGCGGCTGGCTCTGCAGTCGCCCCGGCCGGGCCGGCCGGCGGCGATTCCCGGAGCGCGGGAACTGGTCCTGGCCGACGGTCGCGATACGTCGCGGCTGTGGGAACTGGCGACCGGGCAGGCCGCGACGTTGGCGCTCGTCGGGCCATGCCGGGTGCGCGTACGCACGCGGCTCAGCTTCGACCCCGGGCTGCCGGGTGCGCAGAACTACGTGCTGGCAGTACGCGAGGGCAAGTCCCTGCTTGTTCGCAGGAACATGAAGGCGGCACGGTCGCCTTCGGCCTCGTACGTCAATGAGCCGGGGCTGATTCCGTCATCGGAGCGGACGCTCCGGTTCAGCCTGCCTTCGGGACGGCACCAACTCACGCTGATGCTGAGTGGCACATTGGCCAAGTCCGGTGCGGCCGCCGTGGAAGTGTACGCCGCGGAGAAATACGAGTAGGCGAATGGCGAACTGCCGAGAGAAAGTGGAAATGCCAAAGTCCGGTCGTTCGACATTGCCCCTTTCCCCTTTCTACTTTGCCGTGGTGCTGCTCGTTGTCGCGGCCGGTGCTGCTCTCGGCCTGAATGCGACGTGGCGGTGGGAAGGGTTATTGACCTACGACGACAACCCGTTCCGCTATTCGCGCACCGACCTCGATGCCTTCCGGTACCGCACAAAACCCGCGCGGTTTCCCATTCGTACGTCCGACGACCTGGACGCGAACGTCGCGGCCCGGCTCTCTTGCGGGACCCGGCTGTTCCAGATGCCGGGCTCAATCGAGACCGGATTGCGGCTGCACGGGTACTTCTCGAACTGGGACAAGAGCTACGGTCTTGCCGACGTGGGCATCAATCAAGGCACGTGGGTGGGCGGCAGGCTGGAACTGGGCTACACGTACATGCCCAACTACCTGTTGCGCTACTACCGGAATCCCGCGACCAGCGACACCGGGGACTACACCGCGTGCCGTTTTGCCGAGCACCTGGCAACGGTGCGCTTCCGGCAGCAGTTCCATCAAGTGACAATCCTGCCTGAATACGGCTACGAGTATGACGACTACCAGCCGGTGTTCGACCATTACGACACAAAGATCCATCGCCTGGGAGGTGAGGTGCGCTTCCAGCCGGTTACGAACTTCGAGGTTCGCGGCCAGTACGAGTACCGGTCGGCAGGCGCGAGAGGGCCGGTGCCGGATGCTTCCTACGCGCAGCACGAGGCCGGGCTGTCGGTCATGACCCGCCCGCGCCGGTTGTCGCGGTTCAGCTTCGAGGGCGGGTATACGTTCGCCCGGCGTGACTACACCACGAGCAACTCCAGGGAGATTGACCCCTCGCATGCCGGCCGCACCGACAACATCGAGTCCGCGACCGTCACCGTCAAGTACCGGCTCGCGGCCGTAACGCTGACGGCTGACTACGACCTTGAGTGGCGGACCGTCGTCGCCGCCTACAGCGCGGAGATTGACGACGTCAAGGACTATCGCCGGAGCCGTCTCGGCCTCGGCGTCGTCTTCAACTCTGTGAAGGGTAAGGTGAGAAGATGAAGAAGTTCCAGGTTCCAAGTCCCAAGTCCCAGGTCGGCCCGGCCCTGCTGTCAGTCTTCGCCTGTCTCATGCTGTTCTGCCAGAAGCCGCTGCCGTCACCCGGGCTGGTGATTCAGGACAACCCTGCCGACAGCGCCGTGCTGCATTCATCCGTCGTGACCTTCAACTGGCTGGAAGCGGAGTTGGCCACCGCCTACGAATTGCAGGTGGCCACCGACTCCAAGTTCAAGCACCTGGCGGTAGACGATACGCTTGAGGCGGAATCCATGGACGCGACGGTCGGCCCGGACGGCGGGTACTACTGGCGAGTCAGACCCCGCAGCGGTGACAGCGTGTGGGGTGATTGGAGCGAGACGCGCCGGTTTGACTTGGAGCGCTTCCGAGTGGTGACGAGCATCAAGACGCAGGGATACCCGCACGACATTGAGGTCAGCGGAGGCAGGGCATACATCGCCGACGGCCAAGCCGGGCTGGCCGTGTTCGACGTTACTAACCCCGAGGCCCCGACGTTGATGGGCGTCAAGATGGACTCGATGAACGTGGCGTGGGGTGTGGCCGTGTCGGGCAGCTACGCATACATCACCTACGGCTCCAAGGAGCTCTACATCGTTGACGTCAGCCGGCCCGAGAGCCTGAAGGTCGCCGGTGAACTCGAGTATCCGCAGCCGGGCTACGGCTACGACGTCGCCGTGAAAGACTCTCTCGCCTTCCTCGCCGCCGACGCGCAGTTCATCATCGTGAACGTCGCGCAGACGGCCTATCCCAACCTCGTCTACCAGTATCGCTACCCACACGACTGCCGGGACGTCGCGGTCAGCGGCAATTACTGCTACCTGGCCTGCGGCCAACTGGGTGTCGCGGTGTGGAAGGTCGAGAGCCTTCCTCCGCGGCAGGTCGCGAGTTTCGACACGCCGGCCAACGCCCTCTCAGTTGCGGTCTCGGGCAACTACCTCTACGTGGCCGATACCCGGAACGGGCTCATAGTTGCCGACATCTCAGACCCGCTTAACCCACGGCCGGTCGCGACGCTCGGCCTTTCCGGCTACGCCCGGCACGTTTCCATCACCGACTCTCTGGCCTATGTCAGTTGCGAGGCGGGCGGGTTGGCGATAATCAACGTTGTGCTACCGGAGCAGCCGGTTCTGGCCGCGACCCTCAATCTGCCGTATACTATGTGCGCACAGGCTGAGGACGGATACGTCTTTGCCGGTGACCGTGATTCCGGACTGGTAGTAATCAAGCTTGAGGAGTAGTCGCGTGAGTATTTTCGTTCTGCTGCTGATTGGCTCCGCCGCGGCGAGCCCGGTCTTCAACGTGCGTACGGTCGGCTCGGCCACGATCAACGTCGAAGCGACGCTGCCGGTCTTCTCGGCCGAGGATTCGAACAGCGCGTACGCGTGCCTGGTGCCGGCGCCGGGCGGTCGGGTGCCAACCATCGTCCAGAGCCCGGAGTCTGGAGTCCGCGTCAGCCTGGGACAGGTCGCGGTTGCCGGCGGCGTGAGTGTGGTCCCGCTGGTGCTGGAGCGCAGGTTTGAGGATGCAGCCCGCGTGAGCGTCAGGCTCTCCTACGACCGGAGCTTGAGGACGGACACGGACGAACATGGACGGACACGGACCGGCAACGCAATGGCCGCGTTGGTGAAGACCATGTGGGGAGTTGACGAAGGCAAAGACGGAAGTGGCGAAGGGCAGGCCGGATACCTGATTGTGGTTCCTGATGACTTCTATGACAACGTGTTGCCGCTGGCTGCGTGGAAGGAGCGAAAGGGCTTCACGGTCTGGGTGAAGAAGACTTCGGAAACCGGTACGACCAAGGAACAGATAAAGGCCTACATCCAGACCGCGTACAACACGTGGAGCCCGCCGCCCAGCTACGTGCTTCTGGTCGGCGCAGTCAACAAGATCCCGGCGTTCCCGTCGCCCTGGCCCATTACATCTTGCGTTACCGACCACACATATGCGTGCGTTGACGGTAATGACTATCTGGCCGACCTGTTCGTGGGCCGGCTACCGGCGGCGAATGCCTCGGAGCTGGACGTGATGGTGGCGAAAACTCTCGGGTACGAGATGACACCGTATGTCGCGGATACGACGTGGTATCACCGCGCACTGATGGTCGGCACGAGCTATCAGGAGGGCGGCACCGCGGCAGTCACCGCGCTCGTGACGAAGCGCGTCATCCGCGAACGGCTGCTGGCTCGCGGCTTCACGCAAATTGACACCGTGTACTACCCGCCGACTTCGAGCGGCCGCGGTCCGGTTGACTCGGCGGTGAATCGCGGTGTGCTTTTCGTGAACGGCCGCGGCTGGGGCAATCGGGATGGCTGGCGGTACCCGAGCTTCCTCATCAACGACGTTGCCGTACTCAACAACGGCTGGAAGCTGCCGGTCGTGACGAGCATCTACTGCGGAACCGGGAATTTCGAGGCCAACCCGTGCTTCGGCGAAATGTGGCTGCGGGCGGGGGTTCCTCAGTCGCCGAGGGGCGCGGTCGCGTTCTGGGGCAGTTCATACACTGCGACCTCGACCCGGTGGAACAACTGCATGGACTTCGGCATCTATCAGGCCATCTTTGATTGGGGCGTTCACACCTGCGGACCGGCGATGTACTTCGGCAAGCTGGCGCAGTACGAGAATTTCCCGCTGCCGGCCGACTCCACGGAGCTACGAAACTACTTCCATGTGTACAACCTGCTCGGTGACCCATCGCTCGAGATGTGGACCGGCGTGCCGCGCGCCCTGGATGTCAGCTACCCGTCCACGTTCGCGGTCGGCGCCAGTTCGTTTGACGTCGTCGTACGGGACGGTGCGAGCCAGCCGGTGCGCGACGCGGTCGTGTGTCTCTATAAGCCTAACGAGGTGCATTCCGTGGAATTGACCGACGCGTCGGGTCTAGCCCGATTTGCCATCAGCACCAGTACGGCCGACACGATGCACGTCACGGTGACCGGCGCCAATCTGGCGCCGCACGTCGGCAACAGCCTGGCGATTGCCCAGGGCGTCTTTGTCGGGCACCTGTCACACGACCCGTCGAGCGTCGGGCCGGGCGGCAACTCCAGCATATCGGTTACGCTCAAGAACTTCGGGGCCAGCCTGACCGCGAACGCGGTGAGCGCTACCCTGCGGGCATTGGACAGTTCGGCCCTCGTGACCGATTCGGTCAAGGCGTGTGGAGACATTTCACCGGGCGGAACCACGGTTGCCGCCGGTTTCGGCGTGACGGTCGCGCCGGCCTGCACGAGCAGCCAGCAGATACCGCTTCAGCTGGCGGTGCGAAGCGGAGACAGCACGTGGCTGTCAGCGTTCGAGATGCCGGTGGCGGGCCCGACTCTCAAGACCGGAGGCTACACGGTACACGACCCAAACGGAGTACTGGACCCGGGCGAGAGCGCGGAGTTGTCGGTGCTGGTCCGAAATTCTGGTACGGGCGCGGCCGTGGGGATGAGCGGGGTGCTGAGGTCGTTGAATCCGAGTGCGGTGCAGGTGGTGGACTCGAATGGGACGTATGGGACGATTGGGACGAATGACTCGGCCGAGAATACGGGGGACCGGTTCCAGGTGCGCGCGAGCGGCGGCATCGGTGTCGGGCGAAGGTTCAGTCTCAGGCTCGTGATGCGCGGCAGCGGCGGGTTCGAGCAGCACTGGGATTTCCCGATTACGGTCGGCCAGCCGACTGCAGCGTCGCCGCTGGGGCCGGACCGGCACGGGTACTACGCATACGACGACACTGATGCGGGTTACCCCGAGCAACCGGCGTTCAACTGGGTCGAGATTGACCCGGGGCAGGGTGGAAGCGGCACGCGTGTGGGGCTGGTGAACGATACCGCGATTCCGGTCAGCCTGCCGTTCACGTTCCGGTTCTACGGCCGTGACTACAACACGGTTTCGGTATGCGACAACGGGTACATTGCGATGGGCAGCCAGTGGCTGGGTGAGGCCTACAACTGGCACATTCCGTCGCCGATGGGGCCGGACGGCATCGTCACGCCGTTCTGGGATGACTTTCGCACCGACACGATGGGCGCCGGTGTCTTCACGTTCGACGACGCGGCGAGTCATCGGTTCGTCGTGGAGTGGAGTCGGTGTATCCACGTTCACGGCTACCGGTCGCCGGTGCTGGCCGACACGCAGAGCTTCGAGTTGCTGCTGGAGGACCCGCAGTATCATCAGACCGTGACCGGCGACGGGCCGATGTTATTTCAGTATCTTGCGGTGCGCAACGATGACAGCGTCGCGGGGGAGGACGGTCACAACTACGCGACCGCAGGTATCGAGAGTCCGGACCACAATGAAGGGCTGGAATACACGTTCGCCAACATGTACCCGGCGGCTGCGGCCGTGATACAGCCGAACCGGGCCATAAGGTTCACGACTAACCCGCCGGATACGTTTACCGCCGTTGGCGAGGGGCGGACAAAAGGGGAAAGTGGAAATGGACAAGTGTCGGGAGGCGGCTTCCGAGTGCAGCCGAACCCGGCCCGGCAGCGGGCGATAGTCTGTTTGCCGTGGGGGCTAGAGGCGAGAAGCGAGAGGCGAGAGGCGAGAGGCGAGTTGCGAGTGTTCGACGTGATGGGTCGCGAGGTGCGTACCCTCGCTGCCGGAACACGCGGCGTCGTCGAATGGGACCTGCGCGACCAGAGCGGGCGCAGGGTTCCGGCCGGCGTGTACGTGCTAGAAGGCGGAAGGATGAAGGATGAAGGCGGAAGTCGGATGACCAAGAGTCTGCGGGTTGTGGTTCTTGATGACTGAGAAGCGAGAGGAGGCGGAGTGAAGATGATTTCAGATTGCAGATTGCAGATTGCAGATTGGCTGAGGGTGGGCATCGTGCTGCTGGCGACCTGTACGGTCGTTCAGGCCGAGGAAGTGCTTCACGGGGTCGCGGTCGCGCCGGGCGGATTGGATGCCTGGGTCGTGACGATTGAGAGCACGGCGATCTATCACTCCGGGGACTTCGGGAATAGCTGGCAGAGCCAGCCAATCACGACGACGCGTGACTTCTTCGACGTCTTCTTCCTCGATAGCCAGAATGGGTGGACCTGCGGTCGGGCCGGGGATATCTGGCACACGACAAGTGGCGGCGATTCCTGGTACCGCCAGAACCTTGCCGGGCCCAAGTACGCGTCGCGTATCCAGTTTCTCGACGCGGCACACGGCTGGGCGTCGGGCGGCGCCGCCATAATGCTCTACACCGCGGACGGCGGACAGACCTGGCATGGCCTGTTCCTGCGCAACCCGCCGTACCCGGCGGATACAGTTGACTTCCAGGGCGTCTCGTTCGCCGATACTATTCACGGATGGCTGGCGGCCGGACGATACCCCGAGGGCGACAGCTTCACCAAGGGCCAGGGCTACATCGTCGGGCTGGTTGCCGATGCCGATTCGTTCATTGTGTCGCTCCAGCGTAAGGATTCGGTATACGACTTCTTCGACGTGGAGTTCGTCGATGCGCAGAACGGCTGGGCGGTCGGCGGCGATGACCGGACGATGGCAGCGGTCGTGTTCCACACAACCGATGGCGGTGCAGAATGGACGGAGCAGTCCGTGCCGTCCGGCGCGCGGCTGTTGCGGGCGGTCAAGTTCGCGAACCCGACCGAGGGCTGGGCCTGCGGCCGTAACGGCACGATAATCCACACGTCCGATGCCGGCGCAAACTGGGAGCAGCAGGCGACCGACGCAGACACGACCCTTTTCGACATCGACTTCGGGGACTCGTTGCTGGGCATGGCGTCGGGCGCGGGCTCGACCGTGCTGCGCACGACCGACGGCGGCGCCAACTGGGAACGCTGCTACAGCGCGGTGGCTGAGCCAAGTTGGGGGACGGGGGACGGGCGACGGGGGACGGGAGTCCGGGTACTTGCCAACCCGGCGCGGGGAGAAGCGACCTTCAGGGTGTCCGGGCTTGCCGGGGGCTTCAGCGTCGTAATCTACGATGCGGCCGGTTGCCCGGTCAGGAGTCTGCGCGGGGTCGGGCCACAAATCACCTGGGACGGCAGAGACGCCGCCGGCCGGCCGGTCCAAACCGGCTTGTATCTTGCGCGGCTCGTCTCCGGCGGCTCAGGTGGCACAGTGAGATTCGTACTGCTCCCTCGGTAGGTACCGGTGAACTGTCGCTCAGCAGTTGCCGGGGGAACCCGCGAGCGGCGCTACACCCAGAAGCCGCAGGTCGTCCGCTAGCATGGAAGTGATCGAGGGACCCACGGATACAGGGATCAAGTGACCGGATTCGAATCCCCTGACCTGTTTCCTCCATCCCCTCGTCCCTCTGTCCCTGTTCGCATCGGCACCAGCGGCTTCTCCTTCGACGACTGGGTGGGCCGGGCCTACCCGGCCGGGCTCGCGAAGACGAAGATGCTTGAGTACTACGCGGGCGTGCTCGGGTTTGATACGGTCGAGCTGAACTTTACCTACTACGCGATGCCGACGCCCAGGACGCTCCAATCCATGGTGAACCGGACCGGCGCGGACTTCTGTTTCGTCGTTCGCTCCCACAAGGACATGACCCACGACATCTGGGCGGACGAGGACCGGCGCGTCCTCAAAGACACCGGCGAGGTGTTCAGGGCTTTCCGCGATGGTATCAGCCCGCTCGTGGACTCGGGCCGGCTCGGTTGCGTGCTGGTCCAGTTGCCGGTCTTCTTCTACCCGGTGCCGCAGAACTTCGAGTACCTGCGGAAGATGCCCGCGCTGATGCCGGGTGTTTCCATCGTGGTCGAGTTCCGCAACCGGGCATGGCTCAGGCCGGACGCATTCCGTATGCTGGAAGAGAGCGGTATGGGCTGTTGTGTCGTGGACGAGCCGAAGCTCTCCCGGCTGATGCCGTTCGAGCCGCGGCGGACTTCGGACGTCGCCTATTTCCGCTTCCACGGCCGGAACCAGAACTGGTTCAACGCCTCGCGTGAGGAGAGGTACAACTACCTCTACTCGACCGCGGAACTCGAGGAGTTCATCCCGCCGCTGAAGAGCGTCAGCGCCGGCGCGAAGACCACGTTCGTCTTCTTCAACAACTGCCACGCCGGGGCCGCGGCGCGCAACGCCCTGATGATGAAGCAGATGCTCGGGTTGGTTGATGCCCTGACGTCGGAGCAGACGCGCGTCGCCGAGGGCCCGTCCGCACAGAGCTAGCCCGCGAAGACCGGGGCGAAGAGTACCAAGTACCAAGTGCAAGAGACAAGGCAAGAGAGAAAGAGCAGAGTCCGGACTTTGGACTTTCCTCTTTGTCCCGTTTGCTTTGTCCTTACGACTTACTCCTTTGAACTTTGCCGTGGGACATAGTCACTTGACTTTCGCCTACCGGACAATATCCTCAGCACGATGAAAGTTGCTCTCGCCGGATTCAATATCGAGTACGAATTGCTGCAGGCGCTCGCGAAGAACCACCGCGTCGTCCTGACGCCGGAACTGATTTCGGCCGCCTACGCCCGCATCAGCCGGAGCACGCGGCCGGTGGAAGAACTGCGACAGGACGCCCGCAGAGAGGTGGAGAAGGCGCGCAAGTCGAACGTCACCATCGTGTTCGAGATGGGGCACCACTCGATTGCCGAGCACGCGGTCTTCAACTTCGACATAAGCGGCGTTTCCCGGCTCGCGGTCGAGGCGCTGGAACACCACCGGCTCAACTCCTACACCGAGAAGTCGCAGCGCTACGTCGCGCTCGACGACAGCTTCGTCGTGCCCGAAGAACTGAAGGACACCGAGGTGCTGAGCGAGTTCCTCGCCACAGTGAAGCTCCAGAACCACTACTACCACGACCTGTACGCCAAGCTGGTGGACCACTTCACCGCCAAGCACCCGGAGTGGAAAGACGATGCGGGCCGGGCGGAGAACGCGGCCAAGGAAGACGCCCGCTACATCACCGGCCTTGCCATGCAGACCCAGCTCGGGATGACCGCCAACGCGCGGAACCTCGAGTTGATGCTCCGCGGCCTGGCCGCGAGCAACCTGGCTGAAGTGCGGGCGCTGGCCGCCCGATTGTACGAGCAGATAGTCGCGGTCGCGCCGTCGCTGATTCTCTTCCCCCAGCCGACCGATTTCGAGAAGAACACCTACCCGCGCGTCCACGAATACGCCTCGACTTTCATGACCCCGGCATTCAACCGGAGGCCGCGCAACTTCATCGCCCTGGCCGCGTCCGACGTCATGCTGGTAGACTACACTCAGAACGCGGACAACAAGCTGCTCGCCGCGATCCTGCACACCGTCTCGCACGCGTCCCACGCCGAGTGCCTGAGCCGGGTCGAGCGGCAGACGCTCGCCCGCAAGAAGGAGATATTCAAACTCGCGTGCCAGGACCTGCAGGCCTACGACGCGGTCCTGCGCGAGTTCGAGCACCTCTGCCTGACGTTCGAGCTTGTCATCTCGGCGTCCGGCTTCGCCCAGCTCAAGCGCCACCGGCTGATGACGATTACCGCTCAGCCGTACAACCCGACCTTTGGCTGGACCATCCCGACGTCAATCGCCGAAATCAAAGAACACAAGTCGTTCAAGGAGATGCTGGCGCGCACCGAGGAAGTGTTCGACCGGATCGCCGCGGTCAACCCGGCCGCAGCGCAATACGTGCTCACCAACTCGCACCAGCGCCGGGTGCTCGTGACGGTAGACGCCCGCCAGCTCTACCACATCTCGCGGCTGCGCGAGGACCCGGCCGCGCAGTGGGACATCCGCGACATAGCGGGCCGGATGATGGAACAGGCGCGGCACGTGATGCCGCTGACACTTTCCCTGGCCAGCGGCAAGGACAGCTACGCCAGGGTCTATGAAGACCTTTTCGGCAAGCCGCCGGCAGTGACCGAACTCAAACTGCCCGAGGCGCGGCCGCTGCCGGTCGAGGCCGAAGCCAGGCCGCGCAAGAAGCCAAAGACCCGGGACAGGAATTCACCACCAAGGCGCAGGGACACTGGGGACAGTCCCCGTTCGGGGACAGTCCCCGACACCAAAGACACCAAGACACAAGCCGGTGACGAGTTGCCGGTTGCGAGTTCCGAGACTCCACTTGGCGGTCTTGGCGTCCCGGTCGACTCGCCGCGCTCCGTGTCATTCCGAGAGAGTCCGACGAGTCGAGGAATCTCTCCTTCCGGCGCGGCTCGTGTGGCTCCGCCACCGTGGGAACGAACAGGGCAAGATCTTGGCGGTTCTATTCCGGCCCAAGGCAAGAAGGCCCGACCGAAGAAGAACAAGAGGGGGTAGTCGATGCAAGTTGCCAGTCTTGATGAGCTGAAGAAGGCGGTGAAGGCGTTTGAAACCGAGATTGTCGTCACCGACGAGGCGCTCTCGAAGAAAGTCCTGTTCTGGAACACGCTGCGCACAATCGCCAATGTCCTCGTGATTATCGTGCTCGCGGTTGCCATCGCGGTTTGGGCTAACCCGCTGCGGATTCCACTGCTTGAGCAAGACTGGGTCCTGCTCGCGCGGCGCATCATGCTTGGCGTCGGTGTGCTCCTTCTGTTCGCCGAATACGTCATCCCGATTGTCCGGCTGTACAAACCCGCCGGCAGAGACGCCTTCGGGCTGAAGCTGATCCCCCGCAAGTCGAAGTAGGAAGCCACAAGCTTCAAGCCGCAAGCTCCAAGCCGGCCGAAGAAAACCGCCAAGGGCGCCAAGAGGCGAAGGGGAAAGGGGAAATGGCAAAGTGGTAACACGGACGTCGAGCCCACTGTCATTCCGAGTGAGTTCGACGAGTCGAGGAATCTCTCAGGACCATCCGCAGATTTCGCAGATTACACAGATTGCTCGGGGCGAACCGGGAACTCAGATGGGAGAACCGCAGATTACGCAGACGTGAGAACCGCCAAGGGCGCCAAGAACGCCAAGTCCGGGCCGGACTTCACCACTAAGACACAAAGACACGAAGTCCCGAATGCCCTCGTCCCTTGAGGGAGACGGTTGTGGTTACGGGTAACCGGGCTCGGGATGCTTGCTTCTACGACAGCGTTGGCGCTGCCCGTCAGTTAGTCGTCCGGCGTTGGAGCGAGGGTTTCCTCATCCGACTGCGGCAAGCTGATATGAGAATTCAGCGACGTCGGTCTGCTGCTTGGCATGCTCGATTGTCATGCTTACCAGCAGACCGTTTTCGTCGAGTTCGACCAGCACATTCTCGTTCAGGTCGCGAGTCTCGACAATCTTCCTGTCACTGAAGTCCACCAGCAGCGTGTCGGTGTCGGGAAAGTACTTCACCTTCATTTTGGCTCCCTGAATCGGCGGTCGAAGAAGGCATTGTGAACGGTTTCGCCGTCCGCGAGCAGGACCACGCGTAGGTACTTGCCGTTCGCCTCGGCTATTCTGGCCCACCGTCTGATACGTCCGTCCGCCTGAACCGATTCAGAATCCGGCCGCTCCACAGCGCGGACAATCCACTCGTCTCGGATGGCCTCGCGGTCCGGTCGCTTTCGGACTTGGGCGAAGTACTGCGTGAATCTCACGTCTCGAGTATACTGGAGCGGGTCGCCGTCGTCGAGTCCGGTTGCCCGGTCGGACAGATAGAATGGCTCTCTGCCGAACTCCAATCGCCATTCAAGGCCCAAGCCTACGCCGTCCGACTCCTAACTCCTAACTGCTAACTCCTAACTTCTCCTTCCGAAGAGTCCCCCGATGTCATTCGACACCAGTTGGAACTTCCAGTTGGTCGTCGGGAAGTCGTAGATTGCCGTGTCGCTGGAGAAGTCGAAGCGGAAGTAGTCCTTGTACCCGATTCCGAAGCCCCAGCAGAGGCCAATGGACTTGAACTCGCCGAGGTGCTTCCTCGTCAGCAGGTCGTACAGGTTGTGATGATACTCCCCGCTAGCCCGCTCGAACACAATCCCTCCTCGCTCCCACGACATGTCCTCGAAGTAGCCGAGTCTGACAGTGAGTAGGCCGAAGCCGGTGACTTCGGCACCAAGGGCCTTCCACGCGTCGCGAAGCTCCGTCCGCATCTCGCGGCCGAATGGCATCGTGTTCGTGCTGTCATAGAACATCCCGACCAGCACCTTGTCCAACTCGGGCAGCACGTTGACACGCACATACCTGTTGCTGACCGGGGTCCAGCAAGCGCCCAGCCGCAACATGGTCGGGGACGGATCATGCTCGCCACAACTGGGATAGCTGATGCCGGGGCCGAGATTGGCCACGCTGCCTCCGACTGAGACATGAGCTGAGGGTTTCCACAGGACTCCGGCATCGCAGGCCCACGTGCTGCCGGTGCCTCCGATGTCGATGCCGAGCCCGGGCCAATTTATCCAAGCCCATTCCGGGACAAGATAGCTGCGGATGTACTTGAGCTTGAGTCCGACTGCGAAGTGGTCAAAGGGTCTCATCGAGGCGGCGACCGCTACGCCTGTGCGCCAGGCATACACCCGAGGTGGGGGAGGGACCGGTTCCACGTAGATGCCGTTGTCGCCGAGGTTCATGTGCGTCACCTCCAGCCCAACCGCGACCTGCTTGTCTCCACCTGGATGCAGCGGGAAGGCAAGATTGCCGGCTGCATATCCGTGCCACATCCCTTCGTATAGTCCTGGCAGCCAGTTGACGTAGTTGGCCGTTGCGCCGATGCCGGGCTGGAACGCGAGGCCGGCGGGGTTGAAGAACATGGCATCGGGGTCATCGGCGAGGCCGGTCATCGCGCCGGCGAGGGCGGTGGAGCGGGCGGTCGGCCAGATTAGCAGAAAGGGAAGGCCGGGTTGCGGCTTGGCGAAGGTTGCGGACGCGAGCAGGACTGCGAACAGGATTGTCGTCTTCACACTACGGTCGTACTACTTCAGCTTGCCTCCTTTGTCGGCTATGCAGAACATGGCATTCATCCTTGACGCAATCCTATTGCACCCTCGCCCGCTTGTCAAGTCAGCGACAATATCAACCGGCTACCGGCGTGAGCGTGTACACTCGCGCGAGACGCGAAGCGGTACCAACGTCCCGGCGCCTGAGGGCCTCTCGCACGTCGTCGAGTTTGTAGGCATCATCGAGCGAGAGATAGGGAGACCAGCCGGTGTCGCCCTGAACCAGTTCAACGTCTACCTCGGCCACGTATTCGCCTTCATGTACCAGCTTTGTCTGGTGTCGAGTCTTCATGTCATTCTCCTTCTGAGGTCATCGTTCCACTTCTGCGGGTCGGGACGATAGGCTGTGATGAGGACGGCCGGACCGGTCTCGCCCACGGGGATTCCCCACACTGCGTGAACTGGACGGCCATCGCGGTCCTGTTGCAGTACGAGCACGCACGGGCCTTTGGCGAAGCTCGGGTAGTCCTCGACCGGCTCGGCTTTCTGGATGCCCGTGACCAGGTCGCGCACGAGGATACCGTCGGCCGCCAGTTCATCATAGCCGTGCTCGGAAACCCGGACCTCGCCCTTCGCTACCAGGGCGATGATCTGCTTGAGCGTTTGACTCACTGGCATAGATTACACTGAAATCAAGGCGGTGGCAAGAGCGCGGGCGGGCACGGGCCATTCGCGACTGTCGATTCCCGACTGGCGATTCGGACGGAGGTTCCGGGTCAAGTGCCGCGTTGACGCCGGGGGCAAGGTTCCGAACACGATCGGGGACGTGGGATTCGTGGTTGCCGTTTGCCGGTTTGGACAGAGGCTCTGCCAAAGGCTCTGGCAAAGGCTCTGGCAAAGGCTCTGGCAAAGGCTCTGGCAAAGGCTCTGGCAAAGGTTCTGGCAAAGGCTCTGGCAAAGGCTCTGGCAAAGGCTCTGGCAAAGGTTCTGGCAAAGGCTCTGGCAAAGGTTCTGGCAAAGGCTCTGGCAAAGGTTCTGGCAAAGGCTCTGGCAAAGGCTCTGGCAAAGGTTCTGGCAAAGGCTCTGGCAAAGGTTCTGGCAAAGGTTCTGGCAAAGGTTCTGGCAAAGGCTCTGGCAAAGGCTCTGGCAAAGGCTCTGGCAAAGGTTCTGGCAAAGGCTCTGGCAAAGGCTCTGGCAAAGGTTCTGGCAAAGGTTCTGGCAAAGGTTCTGGCAAAGGCTCTGGGAGATGGGGGAGGGGAGTTTCGGGAAGGCTGAATAAGGAATTGTGAAGGCAGAAGTTATGACCCGCGCGGGCTTGATGAGTTGATACTCTATTTGTAGTATTGTCCAGTCCGCGAAACCATGGTGAGCGAGCAGTCTGAGCTTGATGAACTGAGCCGAGTCCTTGGCCGGAGGCTGGCCGAGATTCGGCGTGAGGCTGGTCTGACTCAGACGCAACTGGCTACCCGGCTGCGCGGCACCAATCGCGGCTGGCAGCAGGCAGTGAGCCGGTTCGAGCAGGGCAAGGCCGGCCAGCAGTCACTGTTCTTCATTCTTGATTACCTGCAGGCTTGCGGCAAGGGCCTCGGCGCGGTCATGGACATCCTTGATAAGTACACATCACTGCCACCGGTTCTTGAACAGCGCGCGAAACAGGCGGTGCTTGATGCGACCGCAGGATTGCTGCCGGTTCAGCAGGACCGGGCGCAGAACTATGACATTGGTCTGAGGCACAAGGCCGGGCAGCGGGTCCGAACCGCGCAGGACATCGAGCAGCGGGTGCGGCAGGCAGTGAAGCGCGGCAAGGCCGAGGCGTGGGAGCGCAGGCTGCACTTTCGGTTCAACGACGTCTTGGACGAGGTTCACGTTGCCTCGAAGGACAACCTGTCCATCTTCCTCAAGGCCTATGGCCGCAAGGTCTTTGGCGCG